>JGI24920J38491_100062_pt1 | contig 38997 bp, 32 predicted proteins | sample LinPFosmplate8_FD_38491 | JGI IMG/M metagenome (IMG submission 38491)
AGGTCGACTCTAGAGGATCCCACGACACTATCTACGTTGATGACAAAGTGAAGGATTACATCGTCAACCTGGTGTGCTCCACCCGCGATCCGGAAAAATACAAGGTCCCCGCCAGAGACCTGATCGATCTGGGAGCCTCTCCACGGGCCACCATTTTCCTGACGCTCGCCGCCAAGTCCCACGCCTTTGTGCAAGGTCGCGGTTATGTGACCCCGCAGGATGTAAAGAGTATTGCCATGGACGTATTAAGGCACCGCGTGCACATCACTTATGAAGCGGAAGCCCAAGAAAAAAGCAGTGAAGAAGTCGTGCAACTGCTACTGGACCACCTCCCGGTCCCCTAATTTTCATGAACCTGCCCGAACTTCAGGCCAAGGTGCGGCAGATTGAAATTCGTACCCGGCGGCTGGTCAGCGACTTGATGATCGGTCAATACCAGAGTGTATTCAAGGGGCAAGGAATGGACTTTGACGACATCCGTGAATATCAACCAGGTGACGAAGTTCGACACATCGACTGGAATGTCACTGCCCGCCTCAACCAACCGTTCATCAAACAATATGTTGAGGAACGCGAGCTCACCATCATGCTGGTGGTCGATCTCAGCGCCTCAGGCACCTTTGGCAGCGGCGAACAAACTAAACGCGATCTGGCTGCGGAAGTCGCCGCTGTACTTGCTTTTGCCGCCCAACGAAATAACGACAAGGTCGGCCTCACGCTCTTTACCGAGCGCGTGGAAAAATATGTTGCTCCAGCCAAGGGCAACCGGCATGTCTTGCGATTGGTACGCGACATTCTGGATCACACGCCCGATCATCGGGGAGGCGATTTGCGACATGCCCTGCAACATCTGCAAAAGACCTTTCGCCGGCGGGCTATTATGGTGGTGCTTTCGGACTTTATTGATCCTTTGCCCGTATCCGCCCTGCAACAGGCTCGTCGTCGACATGATGTGATTGCCATTCAAATCACCGACCCCCATGAGGAGAAACTCCCCGCGTTGGGCCGAATCACTATGGAAGATGCCGAAACAGGCGAAGTAGGTGAAGTAACCTTTCGCAACGAGGAGGAACTATCCGCATTTAGCCATCACCAGGTCCACGCACAGGAAGAACTGGTGCAGCAATTAAGTGGTATTGGTATCGACCACATTCGCCTGCGAACCGATGAACCTTACGTGTCTGGACTATCGAAGTTTTTTCGCACCCGCATCGAACGCCAACGCCGCACATGAACGACACCAACAAGCTCGTTGAGATTAAACCTCCATTGAATCTAGAGAGCGGCGATGGTTCAAGCACCATGTGGTGGTTACTCGTGGTACTGCTCATTGCAGGTGCTGCCCTGCTTTTCTGGGCCCTGTACAAACCAGCCCAGCCCGCCGGTGGCCCCAAACCCGATGAGGTAGCTCAACGAAAACTTCGGGAAGCGTGGGCACTCTTGGGTACCCCTATTTTGTTTATTGAAGCAACCTCAGACATTCTACGCGTGTATCTGGAAGAACGCTTTGATGCACATGCCCCAGAACGTACCACTGAAGAATTTCTCAGTGAACTCCAAAGCATGCCGCAAATGACCGGGGAACAAAAAGAATTACTCGCCCAATTCCTTAAATACTGTGACTTCCCCAAGTTCGCCCGTCTGGACCCGACTGAAGAGGAGTGTCGTCAACTCCATACTGTCGCAGTCAAAATAGTGAATGAAACAGCCCCCACTCTTCCCGGCAGTATACCCCCTAGGATTGAGTCACCTAAAATGAACTCATGAATAACTTTACCTTTGCCGAACCAGTCTGGCTGTGGCTGCTGCTTTTACTTCCTCTGGCAGGTTGGCTAAAGGGAGCCACAGGTACTCCTCCGGCCGTAATTTATTCCTCGCTGGCGCTGGTGCGACGCTTCCAGAAAATAGCTCCTCAAAAAGCCGGGCGCTTTCTTTGGTTATTACGTTGGATTGCTGTAGCAGGCTTCATATTGGCTCTGGCAAGACCACAATGGGGCGAAGGCAAACAACGTATCCGAGCCAGCGGAATTGATATCGTCGTATCCATGGATTTGTCTGATAGTATGCTGGCTGAAGATTTTGAGCGTTTCGGGCGAGATGCAAATCGTTTGGATGTCAGCAAGGAGGTGCTTGAAGAATTTATTAACGGCCGGCCCAGTGACCGGATTGGCCTCATTGCCTTTTCCGGCAAGGCATACATTGCCAGCCCCCCTACCCTGAACCATGCGTTCTTGCTGGAAAACCTCGACCGTTTTACTACTGAAACGGTCCCTGAGGAAGGAACAGCCATCGGTTCAGGAATCAGTGCAGCCATCAACCGACTGCGTGAGATCAAGGATTCCAAAAGCCGGATCGTGATTCTGATGACCGATGGAGAGGAAAACACCGGTAAAATCAAGGGACATCAAGCCGCCACGGCCGCCGCGGCTCTCGGAATAAAAATCTATACCATAGGCATCGGCAAAGATGGAACCATGCTGTATTTACCAGACCAATTCGGCTTTAAAAGGCCGGTACAGCTGGTGGGCATTGATGAAGACAGCTTGCGCGAAATCGCCACCAAAACAGGCGGAAAATATTTCAGGGCTGAAAGTGCTGAAGCTTTACGTGCTGTCTACAAAGACATTGATCAACTGGAAAAAACTGAACGAGAGGAGCAACGTTACCTTCAGTATCACGATCTTTTCCGTACCTTTCTTGGGATTGCCCTGGGGTTATTGGTTCTGGACCTGATTTTGAACTATACTCTATTAAGGAAACTGCCGTGAACTGGGGATATCCAAGTTACATTTATCTGGCGATTCTACTGGCCCTAATGGTGCTGGGCGGCAGCGTAGCCGCATGGTTTCAGCGGGAACGAGTGCTGGCTCTTTTTGTCAGTAAGGACCGCATCAAGGATCTGACCGCCCACATGCCTACTTGGGAATACTGGACCCGTTCCACTCTAGTTATTGGTGCCGTGGTTCTTGGGTGTCTGGCTCTGGCTTCGCCCCGCTGGGGTTATGTGCTGGAAAAATCCAATGCTACTTCACTCGATATTCTCGTTGCTGTGGATACCTCACGCAGCATGCTCGCGGAAGATCTCGCGCCCAATCGAATGAAACGAACGCAACTGGCCATTCAGGAATTACTGAAATTGGGGCAAGGTGACAGATTCGGACTTATCCCCTTTGCCGGGTCGTCTTTTTTGCAATGTCCTCTCACTGTCGATCAGGAGGCGCTGCGCCAGCACGTGAATCTTGTCAATGTTGACCTGATCCCCAAGGGTGGTACCAATCTTGGCGAAGCCATCAAAACCGCCGTGGAATCCTTCGGCAAACACGAGGAGGATAGCCACAAGGTTCTGGTGTTATTTTCCGATGGGGAAGACCACGACCCGAATGCCCTTGCAGTCGCCGAGGATGCTGCAAGCAAAGGAATGCGGATTTTTACCATTGGCGCCGGCACCCCTGAAGGAGAATTAATCCCCGTCAATTACTGCCCCAGTTGCGAATCTGCCAATACACCGACACGCAACCGATGCCGGATTTGCAACACCTACCTTTCACCTCGCCAGCAATTCATGAGGGATGAAGAAGGAAAGGCTGTTCGCAGCCAGCTCAACGAACCCATGCTAGAGGATATTGCTGAGGCAACCGGCGGTTTTTACCTGCAACTGTCGGGTGCACAGACGATGGAAGTGCTATATAAAAATGGGCTCGCGCCGCTGCCAAAATCAGAGAATAATAGCACCATGGTGAGGCGCCAAAAAGAACGCTATCAGTGGCCGCTGGCTGGCGCTATTGGGCTATTGCTACTGGAACTGTTTTGGCCTCGGGGCCGAAGAACACGCCCGGGAGCTGTCGCCGCAACTTTAACTCTCTTTTTACTATTTGTCTTCCCAAGTCAAGGAGCCACCTTAAAACAAGCCCAAGGTAACTATCAGCAGCGCGAATACGCGCTGGCCCAACAGGATTACGAGGAACTTCTTAGGCTTAATCCGGGTGATCCCAAGCTTCATTACAATGCCGGGACAGCTGCATATCAGGCCGGCAAACACAACGAGGCAGCTAAACATTTTCGGAGCTCCCTTCGGACTAGCGATCTAAACTTGCAGCACCGCTCTTTTTATAACTTGGGCAACACTCACTACCGACTGGGGGCCCAAATGCAGCGCCCCGAGGACCAGATTCCCGCATGGGAAGAGGCATCGGGACATTTCGAAGCAGCCAGTGAGCTAAACCCTCAAGACGGCTCTGCCAAGCGAAACCTTAATTTTGTTCGCAATAAGATCGAGGAGGCCAAACGGAAACTCGAGCAGCTTTCCGACGAGGTTCCTTTAGATGGCGTAACGCGTTTTAAAAACCAGGAAGACAAAAAATTTGCACTCCGGATTTTCCCACCAAAACGCGAGCTCATTCCTGAAAGACCTTACTGGCGGATGTTTGCCCTAGATCAATATGTTCACGGGGTGGCCAAAGTATCTGATTCGTTACGTGCCCAAGCCAAGACTGTCACGAATCCACCAACCGAATATGGCGGTCGCAAACCTGTTGAAGAAATTAGACCGGGCCAATGGCGCTTCCGGTTTGAACCGCTTTTCAGTGAATTCCTCCCTTTGAACGGCCCCTTTGCCAATGCACGTGTGGAGGAGAACTCCTGGAAATACAACCCTGTCGTCCTTCAAGCAAAACTCAAGAGCGTGCCAACCCTCGCGGTCAATTATACGGTGAGTGATCCCACCGACAATGGTCGCCTTGCAGCCAGTACAATGGATGCTCCCCTGCGTCCCGAGTACGAGAACGATTTTACTGTGGAACGTGAAGAAATCTACCCTTTCACTACTCTGGCATTGAACCTGAAGACCACCGAGATTAGCCAACTACTAAGTGCCCTTGGCACTTTCACCGAGGACAATCAATTACCTCTGAATGAGTTCAATGAACAGTGCATCCAATGGCTTCACAAGCGCCACAAGTACACCCGCCAAACACGGATTCCCGAGGATAAGCAAAATGATCCGGTCATCCGATGGATGATTTCAGAAGAACCGGGCCACTGCGAATATTTTGCCTATAGCTACGTACTACTTGCCCGGGCAGCAGGGTTTCCAGCTCGGGTCGTGTGCGGTTTTGCCGGTGGTGAGTGGGATGACAAAACCCAGAGCTGGACCAATGTTCAAACTGATGCTCACGCGTGGTCGGAGGTGTTCAATGGTAAGGAGTGGCTACGGATAGATCCTACTCCCCCTGAGGATGGTCAAGGCGAGGGCGAAGACCCCCAGCAAAACCAAAATAATGGGGAAGGCAATCCTGAAAACTCGCAGAATCAGGACGGCAAGAAACCGGGCGATCAGCAAGCGAACGAAGATCGGGATGAAGGAGAGGTGCCGGAGGAACTCTTGGAAACAATGAGGCAGGCCCAACAATTATTAGACGCGTTAAAAACCGACGAGAAACCCTTGGGTGCTATTGAAGACAAAGGCCGAAGGTTTGGGCAACGAAAACGAAAAAATAAAAAGGATTGGTAATGCGGTTCTTTCTGTTTTTTCTAACAACCCTACCCCTTAGCCTCGTCGCCGCTACCCTTACGGCCACTTTAAAACCCTCCACTGTTAATCTGGGTAATAGTGCCATTCTTTCCCTGAGCTGTGAAGGAGGGGCCGCCACTACCGTTGAGCAAACCTCGACCCCAAAAAGCCTCGCACTCTCGTTTATTTCCAGCGGTAAGGAACTTAGCCTGAATAACGGGCAAAGAATGATCAATTCGACCTTCACTTACCGCGTCACTCCGCGAATAGCAGGACGCTTTGCTATCCCTCCATTTAAAACCATGGTTGCTGGGAAGGAAATCCGCAGTAAAGCCCTGACCCTCACCGTCTTGGACGAGAACGGCAACAATACGCCCCAAAAAATAGGTAAAAGCCCTCCCCCAGCACTACTGCGTGTCAAAACACCGGTGAAAAAAGTCTATGTAGGAGAGGTGTTTCCGATATCCATGGAATTACTTGCTCAAGGATTACGCCAAAATCACCTGCCAGTTCCTCAACTGATCACTGAAGGCATCCGATTCACCCGGATACGCCCCCAATACAGGCAGAGCAGCCAACGGGCGATTGGGGGCATACTTTATCAGAATGTGTTTCTTTTCGACACGGGAGCAGTCGCAATGAAACCGGGTAAAATCAATGTTTTGTTTGAATTGGAAGTCACGGTAATGGACTACCGACAGAATGTTTTCGGTCGTCAACGCAAACTGCATTTGACCAGTGACCCAATTGCCCTGGAAGTCGTCCCACTCCCAAAAGAAGGCCAACCGGAAAACTTCGCCGGAACTGTAGGTAAGTTTGAGATGACTGCCTCAGCCAAACCTAACCGCGTTGAGGTGGGTGAACCCATTGAGTTGTTTGTCACCCTTTCTGGCCAAGGCGCGTTGGATAACACCCCAATTCCCGAAGCCGATTCCTGGGAAGGGTTCAAAACCCATCCCGCAACCAGCGAGGTTCAGTACACCGACACTCGCCATCTTAATTCGCACAAGAAATTCCAACGTATGATCATACCCGCCCAATCCACTCTGTCCCATTTACCGGCCTTAGAATTTAGTTATTTCAATCCTCGTACGGAAAAATATGTCACCTTAACTACCCCTCCCACCCCCATCGAAGTCACCGGATCAACACAGTCCTCAAATTTGGCTGGAGACCCCCCCGGTCCGGATGGAATCCAAATATTAGACAACACACCAAAGATCAAAACGATTAAAGATACCCCCGGCCAATTGGCAGAAATTCAGCCGCCTATCATAATCCAACCATGGTTTTTAGCTATACCGGGAACCAGCCTGTTGGCCTTGATTGCAGCCTTTGCCTACCGTAAACGTGGTGAGTATCTCGAAACCCATCCAGATGTAGCCCGCAGATTGCACGTTGAACGCATCACCCGTAAAACGATGCGAACTCTCAACTCGTCAGTCTTAGAGAATGATCCGAGCACATTTTCAGCCGGCGTTCAGTTGGTCTTACGTGAACACATTGGCATGGCCACTAACCGCCCTGCTGAAGGAATCACCCTAAAAACCATGGAGGAATCTGGATTGCGTTTACCCAATGAATCTCAAAAGTCGCTGGAAAGATTGTTTCAATTGGATGAACTCACCCGCTTTGCAAATGCCTCCAGTCATTTGGATGCTAAAGTAGCTTTGAAGGATCTAAATAGAGTGCTTCGTGATTTAAAATGAAGGTACTCATCGCGACCGCTCTACTGTTTTTGACCTTAACCGACATAACCTTCGGCAAAGAAGAGAATGTTTCTTCGTTCAAGGGGGGAAACACCGCGTTTCAAGACGGGCGTTTCGGACAAGCCCTAACCAATTATCAAGCGCAGATTGATGATGGTGCTGTTTCTGCTCCGCTCCATTTCAATCTAGCGACAGCCGCCTTTTACGACAGCCAGCTCGGCCGAGCTATTTTCCATTATCGCCAAGCTTACTCCCTTACTCCGCGGGATCAAGCCATCCGACATAATCTCAAGCTAGCCCGGGATGAGGTACATAATGGTTCCCCGCCCAAACCCGATGTCTGGCAAAGGTTAACCGGATTTTTCACCCTAAACGAGTGGACACTCATAGCAACTATACCCCTAACCGTCTGGTTGATCTGGCTGACCGCCATTAACATACTACCTGATTGGCAAAAACGTGGCGCCATAATCCGACCCCTGTTGGGTGGTATAGCTATCATTCTGGCTCTCATTGCTATTTTTACGTTGCGTAACCAGACCTCCTATAAGTGGGCAGTTATTAACGGCGAAACAGTTGCCCGCTTTGGGCCAGTAAAGGCATCCCCAGATCAATTTAAGTGGTTTGATGGTGCGGAAGTGGAAATTGACCGTGTTCACGGTGATTGGTTTCTGGCTCGGGACATTACCGGTAGGCAGGGATGGGTTCATTCAGACTCAATTTTAAGGCCCGGTAGTTAAGCGACATTTTCGTTGACCACAGCATAACGCCGTCTAGCATTTCATCCGTCCATGAAACTTATCCACCGGTTCCTATTTGTGGCCACAACATTAGCCTGCATTCCTCTTTTTGCTGATGACATTACTCTTTCCCATGGCAAAGGTCGTGTTGATGTTAAAATCGATGGCAAACTTTTTACGAGCTATCATTATGATGGCGTCCCCAAGCCTGCACTGTATCCGGTGCGTTGGATTGATGGCACGGGGATGACTCGCCGTTTTCCCATGGAGGAAGCTTTGCCAGGTGAATCAAACGATCATGCGCATCACCGCAGCGTGTTTTGGGGTCACCGTCATGTTAAGGGTGGTAAAAATGATGGCATACATGATTTTTGGGGGGAAAACTCCAACAGCGGCAAACAAGTCTCCACCGAGGTGAAGTGCGGAGAGGATGGAGCTATTCATTCAGCCAATAAGTGGGTGAGTAAGGCGGGTGAAACGATTGCCACAGACAGCCGAGTAATTCGGTTCAGCGCGAGTAAAACTGCCCGAATCATGGATTACACGATGACCATCCATGCCTCCCAAGGCGATATTATTCTCATGGATGACAAGGACGCAGGAATGGGATTCCGGGTGCCTGACACCATGTGTGTGACCCCGCATGGTACCGCTAAAATTAAAGCAGAGGGCTACATGCTAAATAGTGAAGGAGTCACTGGGGCTGGCTGCTGGGGCAAACGAGCGAAGTGGGTGGATTACTCCGGGCTTGTGGAGGGCAAGATCCTAGGGGTGGCCATGTTTGATCACCCGGACAACCCACGTCACCCAACCAGCTGGCACGCACGCTCATACGGCTTATGTGCCGCGAACATTTTCGGTAAACGGCACTTTGAAAAACTAGCGGATAAAAACGCCGGAAACTATCCTCTTAAAAAAGGCCAATCTCTAACCTTCAAATACCGTCTTTACTGGCATGCCGAAAAAGGGGACGCAAAAAAAATTGACGCACAATACCGCCAATGGATTGCAGCCAAGGGCAAATAACATTAACCTAATCTCACACCCATTATGAACAAACAAACTCGTCGTAACTTTCTTAAAACCTCCCTCTACACCGGTGCCACGGTGGCATGGACTGCCAAGAGCTGGGCTCAGGTGAAAGGAGCCAATGAAACCCTGCGCTGCGCCACCGTGGGCTTCCGCGGACGCGGCGGCAGCCACATTGGCTCTATTACCGGCATGCAAAAGCGCGAACAAGGTGTGAAACTCACAGCACTGTGCGATGTGGACAAAAAAGTGCTGGATGCCGGCGCGGCCAAGCACAAGGTGAAAGGCTATCAGGATATACGCGAGATGCTTGAGAAAGAGGATCTAGATGTGGTAACCGTTGCCACGCCAAATCACTGGCACACCTTGGCAGCCATTTGGGCAATCCAAGCTGGGAAAGATGTTTATGTGGAGAAACCGGTAAGCCATAACGTGTGGGAAGGCCGGCAATTGGTAAATGCCGCCCGTAAACACAAGAAGATTGTGCAAACTGGTACGCAGGCTCGCAGCAGCAAATGCATTCAGGATGCCGTTAAGTGGGTACAGGCCGGCAACCTTGGGAAAATCAAGGTTTCACGGGGCCTCTGCTATAAGAGCCGCCCGAGTATTGGCGATATCGACGGCAGCAAGACTGTGCCAAGCGAAATCGACTACAATCTGTGGCTCGGCCCCGCACCCGAAAAGCCACTAACACGCAACCGCTTACATTATGACTGGCACTGGATGTGGGATTATGGAAATGGTGATCTGGGCAATCAAGGCATTCACCAAATGGACATTGCCCGGTGGTTCCTTGGCGACATGGAAGTTTCACCCCGCGTATGGAGCATAGGCGGGCGCTTGGGATACGTGGATGACGGCGAAAGTGCCAATACACAGGTGATTTACCATGACTATGAAACGGCTCCACTCATCTTTGAAGTGCGTGGGCTCGGCGATGTAAAAGGCTCCGGCAAACGCCCGACCTACCGCGGAGGCAGCGTGGCTGTTTTTGTAGAGTGCGAAAAAGGCTGGGCCGCTATCCGTAACTATGGGTCGGTGCAGATCTACGATAACGACGACAAGAAGATCAAGGAGTTCAAGGGAGGCGGCGACCACTTCGGCAACTTCATCCAAGCCGTGCGCAGTCGCAACCCGAAGGATTTGAACGCTGAGATTCTTGAAGGCCATCTCTCCAGCGCGCTCTGCCACACCGGTAACATCAGCCACCGCGTCGGCAAGGACGCCAGCGTAGAGGACATCCGCGACTTTGCTAAAAAGGATGGCCACGCGTTGGAAGCCGTGGATCGGATGATCGACCATCTGGCCGTAAAGAACGAAGTAGATCTCAAGGCCACCCCGCTCACTCAAGGACCGGCGCTGAAGATGAATACCCAAGACGAAACCATCCTCGGTCATGCAGCTGCGAGCAAGCTGCTCACGCGCGAATATCGGAAGCCCTTTGTGGTGCCGGAAATCAAAATCTAATCCTCCCAAAACAAAAGCGCCGGCTTTACTCAAGCCGGCGCTTTTTTTTGAATCCTTCGACTAGAGGCGCCCTTCGTCAGCATCTATGAAATCCACAAAACACTGGATATCATCCCTATCCCCCATTCCAGCCTCCTTCTTACGCATTGCCAAACGCTCACGCAAATCGGTATTGGTCTCATCGGAGCCATAATTCAGTACGGCATCATTGAATAGTTCCTTGGTCGAATAATCAGCCTCCACATTTTCTCGCACCCAATCGCACAATTGTCCGTCAGTAGTCGATTGTTTCACAATTTCGACAAACTCCTCTGAACCTAAGCCCGATGTTTCCAACCATTTGGCATCAAAGCCTTTGTGTAGATAATTGGACTGATAATCTTCATGAAGCTGTCCAACCTCAGAAAGACGTATTTTGTCGATGAATCGTGGCAAATAAGCCCAGCCTGCCATTTGTTCCTGCGGACTGCGGGGGTAAATGATCGTGGTCACATCCAAACAATTGGTTGCGGGGTTCTTCTTGTCAATAGTCACAATTCATGAAATAGAAAAAAAGATTGGAAAAGGTTATTGACACCTTATCACCCACGATGAGAATAACGTCACCCCGACCGGTAAAATCAATATCCAACTATACACATGTCAGACCAAGACTCTCATACCTCAGAACATCAATCGAACAGTATCGACTCCAAACTCACTCAGATTGGAGAACTCGAAAACAGACTGAAAATAATTCGATGGGGCCTCTTCGTTGGTGTCCTAGCCGTGATGGCCATTGGCATCACTTCAATCTGGAATACCTCAAAGCGAGCAGCTGAACCTGCCGTAGAGATCTACAAGGAAGCCAAAGTAACGTATGAGGGTATTCAAGGTAAAATCGACAATTTAGAAACACACTATGGCAGAATATCCCCGAAAGCTAAAAAGGCATATAAGACTATTAGTAGTCTGATGAGCACCGAAGAAAACGGAACCTCAGTCCAACTTAAGGAAGAGCTTCAGAAGGAGTATGAAGAACATATCAAACCCGCGGCTGAGGATTTAGCCAAAAAGATATTAGTCGACATTCAAGGCCAAGCCGCAGAGAAGTTCTCTGAATTATCGTCGCATGCTGACGATATCATGGAAAGTGCCACTAGTGAGTTATACACACTCACCAACTCGATTCCGGAAAAAATCACGTTTGCCATCAATGAAACGCTTGTTAAGACAATTAATAAGCGCGAAGCAAAGATGCGCAAAATGTTTCCAAAATTGACTAAGGAAAAACAAGCTGCGGTTCTCAGCCGACTTTCTGAATTATCTGAAGAGCAAGGTGAGAAAATAGTACTTACGCTTTTTGCCGACCACATAAGCGAACTCGGAAAAGTTAGTGATTCGCTATTAAAAATACAAAGATTAGAACCCGAACCGGGAACTTCTGTAGCTGAAGGTCACTTGGGCGATATTCAAACCAGCCTATCACTCCTTTCGGCTATTCTAGAAATAGCCCAGTCAGAATTTGAGACTGAGAGCAACACATCTGTTCTAGAAGAAGAAGAATCTGTTTCAGAGGACGACGACAAGGAAGCACCAAAAACTAAAGTGGAAAAGAAACAATTACCGAAGAAGGCCCCCACTAATGGTGATTCATCTGAAACGAATTAAAACCAACAGAAAAAAGATTTTATACAATGAGTACCGATAATTCTAGCTCCTCCAACGCAGCTGAACAGTACGTGGATCAGACAGTTGAGAAACTGAAAAAATCTGTTCGCAACACGCTTATTGTGGCAATTGTCATTCTGACAGCTGAAACGATTTATTTTTCAATCCTCAACAGCAAGATCGCCGAAGGATTAACCGCCATACCCGAACTTGTTGACGCTTATCGTGGAGACTTTGATAAAATCACGGAAATGGCCGGTCAAATACCTGATGTGGATTCGTATTCTGAGCAAATATCACAAGCTGAATCGATTTTAGATGACATTAATTCAGCCACCGGAAATTCGTCCAAAATCTCGGCTCTAATTTCGACCAAGATCGTTCACGAACTGGATACACAGGGGAATATCATTGGTAACTATGCCTCGAAATTGCTAAATGAAAATTTGGATGATTTACCTGAATGGGCAATGAAACAAATCCCCATGTACAGCGGGCGACTTCAAGATAAAACAGAGTTGTGGATTAATATGCTCTGCATCTCTACCAGTGATGAGCTGGGTGAGACATTCGATACATTCCTAGATGACAATGCCGAAAAAATTAAGGCCTTCTCCGAGGCAACCGATGACGAGATCGCCCTTCAGCAACTAGATGAGGAACTCACTGAAGCAGTAGCCACCTTTATGGCCACCACGCCAATAGAAAATTACGGCACCCTGGAGAGTCAGTCCAATCAATTCCTCAAGCGTGTGGAAGCAGCTAACACCTTGTTGAGACCGCTTGCGGAAAATAAGAAGGAAGACCTGACTCCTGAGCAGCAGATATTACGCCGCTCAATAGGCATCTTCATGAACAAGCTCGAAACCGTAGATTTAGAGAAGAAAGACTAAACCTGTTCTTAGCTTAAGGTGCAGAATCTATAAGCCCCGGGTAACGGGGCTTTTTTGTTTCTTGGTTCTTACATTAGGCTGCTGTTAAATTCCGCCGTGAATAATACCGCCCCAAAAAATCTCGGGATTATCGCCGGGAATCGTTCCTTACCCCTTGTATTGGCGCGGGAAGCTCGAACCGCTGGCGTGGAACACTTGGTAGCTGTCGCGTTTGAAAAAGAAACCGATCCCCATCTGGAGTCTTTGGTTGACGTGATGAAATGGCTTCGAGTTGGCCAGCTTTCCAAACTGATTAATATCTTTAAAGAATATGAAGTAAGTCAGTGCGTCATGGTCGGCCAAATTGCCCCCAAAAACCTTTTTGATCTGCGGCCTGATTTACGGGCAATAAAATTACTCTCCTCGTTAAAGGAAAAGAATGCCCATTCAATTTTTAGCGGCATCGCTGAAGAACTGTCCAAGGAAGGTATTGCGCTAATAGAGGCAACTCCCTGGCTAAGGTCTGCTATGCCCGGCAAAGATTTCAGACTAGGCCCCAAAATCACTGAGCAACAACAGCAGGACATTGAATATGGTAGAAACATTGCTAAGGAAATCAGTAGAATGGAAATAGGCCAATCGGTGATAGTCAAAGATGGTGCCACGCTAGCAGTTGAAGGTTTTGAAGGCACTGATGCCTGCCTTATCCGCGGTGGAGAACTCTCCGGAAAAGAAGGTGGCGCAGTTGCTGTCAAGGTTGCCAAAGAAAATCATGATCTACGCTTTGATATTCCTTGCCTCGGGGGACGGACTCTGGAAGTCTGCGCGTCCGCTGGGATATCGGTGATTGCATTTGAAGCTGACCGCACCCTGCTACTGAATGGTGATGAAGTTGAAACCTTGTCAAAACGGCACCGCATTTCGGTTATAGCCGTTTAAATCATACCATGCTTAGTTCCTTCGAGCTTCTCGGATTTATTTCCTCTGACTTAAGCAACCGTATACTCACCGATTCAGCCAAAGACAACCGTGATGTCTACGAGACCACCTTGGCTGGAGTAGCCAAACTACGGCGCATGAGACCTCAATTCCTCAAAAGCCAACCTAAACCTGCCCGTCATAAATTATTGATCGAATCTCTGCGGCGCCCGGCTTTTGAGGAAGTTGCTTCTCAGCTTTTGCGCGGCTGGCTGATTAAACATCAGAAAGATATGCTCATCCTTTTCCTGGATTCATTAAATATTGAGCACGAAGATGGAGTCGTGGAGGATCTCCCGAAAGACATTTCAAACGAGCAGCTTAAAAGTGCCATAACAGTACTACTGGGAAAAAATGAACGGGAAATTGTAGTCCTATACCTTCATGCATTCCAGAGTATGAACGATGCTGGGTGGGCGAATCTGGAGATTGCATTGGAAACAGACGAACGCCTTCAGTTCGATTAACCCTCGTAATTTATTCGTTTTTACGCAGAAATGACTTTATTCTCGTGGCCTGATTAGTATTGAATCGCCGCTCAAGAACCTGGATTTATCCGCAAATGGAACCTAAAGGCGATATAGCATTGATAGGTTTGGCCGTTATGGGCCGAAACCTCATTCTCAACATGAATGACCACGGCTTTACGGTCGTGGCCTATAACCGTACCACTACCAAGGTGGATGATTTCATGGCCAACGAGGCTGCCGGCACCAACATCATAGGGGCACGGTCAATCCCCGAAATGGTCGCCCATCTCAAACGGCCGAGGCGGGTCATGTTGCTGGTCAAGGCTGGCCAACCCGTGGATGACTTCATCGACAAACTGCTTCCTCTTCTTGAAGAAGGAGACATTATCATTGACGGGGGCAATTCACTTTACGAAGACAGCATCCGAAGAACCAAATACGTGGAAGCACATGGCTTTCATTTTATCGGCACTGGAGTTTCCGGAGGCGAAGAAGGAGCACGTACTGGCCCGTCCATTATGCCAGGAGGGTCCGAAGCGGCTTGGCCGCACGTGAAAGACATTTTTCAGGCCATTTCTGCCAAGGTTGATGACGGAACTCCCTGTTGCGATTGGGTGGGAAGCAATGGCGCTGGTCACTACGTAAAAATGGTACATAACGGTATTGAATACGGTGACATGCAACTCATCTGCGAGGCGTACAACCTCATGAAAACCGGCCTTGGCATGAGTGCTGATGAAATGCACAAAGTCTTTAAGGAATGGAACGAAGGGGATCTCGACTCCTATCTCATCGAAATCACTCGAGACATCCTTGGCTTTAAGGATACGGACGGGCAGCCATTGGTAGATAAAATCCTGGATACCGCAGGCCAAAAAGGAACTGGGAAATGGACCGTGATTAACTCTGCTGAATTGGGGATGCCCACCACTCTCATTGCTGAGGCAGTGTTTTCCCGTTGCATCTCCGCATTGAAGGAGGACCGCGTTAAGGCCTCGACCAAAGTCCGTGGCCCCAAACCCGCTATCACTCGAGACAAGGCCAAGTTCATCGAGGATATTCGTTGCGCCCTCTATGCTTCCAAGATTGTCAGTTATGCCCAGGGATTCATGCTGATGCGAGCGGCAGCCAACGAATATGGCTGGAAGTTGAACTACGGTAATATCGCGCTTATGTGGCGTGGCGGTTGTATTATCCGTAGCGCCTTTCTCGGAAAAATCAACGAGGCTTATGACAAGCATCCACGCTTGCAGAACCTCTTGTTGGACACTTTTTTCAAACGAGCCATACGCCACAGTCAAAAGGGATGGCGAAACGTGGTTGCTATAGCAGCCAAACGAGGAATCCCTGTCCCGGCAATCAGCACAGCGCTCGCTTTTTTTGACAGTTATAGGACTGAACAGCTGCCAGCAAATCTGCTTCAGGCCCAACGGGACTATTTCGGTGCCCATACCTACGAGAGGGTTGATCACCCCCGAGGCGATTTCTTCCATACCAACTGGACCGGCCGTGGCGGCGATGTATCTTCCACGACATACAATGCCTGAAAATTTGAAGGACCCGGCGCAGGCTCTGCGAGATTTTACTCCCACTCACGAGTTCTTTATCGGCATTGATTCTGATGGCTGCGTCTTTGACTCGATGGAGATCAAACATCAGGAATGTTTTGCTCCGATGTTCATTAAGCATTTCGGCCTACAGGCGGTTAGTAAATATGCGCGACAGGTCTGGACCTTTGTTAATCTCTATTCTACAACCCGCGGCTGCAACCGTTTCCACGCGGTCATTCGTGCGTTAGAATTGCTGGCCAACCGAAGCGAAGTCCAATCGCGAGGAGTAGAAGTGCCCTCTTTCCCAGCACTTCTTGATTGGGTGAATCGCGAAAGTAAACTAGGCAACGCTACACTTGATGCTCAAGTCGCCGGGGGGAATGAGGGGTTGATCCCCATCAAGAGCTGGAGTGATGCGGTCAATGCCACCGTTAAAGAGATTGCTCACGGCGTCCCACCTTTTCCGCTAGTTCTGGAAACACTTATTAAAGTCGAGGCACAAGCTGATTGCATGGTTATTTCCCAAACACCGGTAGAGGCTTTGGAACGCGAATGGGATGAAAATAATCTCAAGGAATTTGTCCAAATGATTGCAGGCCAAGAAATGGGAACCAAGACGGAACATCTATCCTTTGCAGCTCAGCATAAGTATGCACCGGAAAATATCCTTATGATTGGCGATGCCCCCGGAGACCATAAGGCCGCGACAGCCAATAAGGCCCTCTTCTTTCCGATTAACCCGGGAAGGGAGGAGGCTAGTTGGGAACGCCTCCACAACGAAGGTCTAAACCATTTTTTTGCCGGCACATTCTCAGGCGGATATCAGGAGCAGCTCCTTGAAGAATTTGGAAGCTACCTGCCCGAAAATCCTAACTGGTAGATTATTCGTCCACTCCAACACCTTCAATCGGATTCTGCTCACTCAGTTTGGTTAATCGCGCCTGTTCTACCTGCAGGCGGAACGTCTGTTCCACCCGTATTTCATGGCATCCCAATTCTAGAACATCTCCAACTTTGGGAAACGAACTCAATCGCTTAGTGATCAAACCACTAACCGTCGTCACTCCTTTTTCATCGCAATCCTCACCGGTTAATTCGGCCAGTTCATGTAACGGCATAATTCCCTGAACAGACCATGTGGTTTCATCCAACTGCTCAAAAAGTGGCTTCTCATGATCAAACTCATCCTGAATTTGCCCGACAAGTTCCTCTAGAATATTCTCCAAAGTTACCATGCCCACCGTGTCACCATACTCATTAACTACTAGTCCAAAGTGTAGTTTACGGTTAAGAAAGATTTGCAGGAGTCCTTCCAGGCTAGCCGTTTCGGGCGCATACACCAGATCTCTCGAAAAGTCTGCCAAGTCCAGTCCGGTCCGCGCGAAGTGACGTTGGGCATACAAATCTTTAATGTGTATAACCCCATGGGTCTGATCCAGATTTCCATCAACACACAAGGGAAAACGCGAATGACGCGTCTGCTCGGCCAGTTCAAGACACACATTAATATCAGACTTTGTGTTAAACCCGACAATCTCACGTCGAGGCCGCATCACATCACGAGCAATACGGCGTTTCAAATCAAAGGCATTGAGCACAAGATCTCTCCGGAAGGCGTCTTTTGCTGAACCGTCTCCGGCCGTACCAATCATCATACGCAACTCTTCTTCGGAATGATTGTGTCCGTGCTCATCCCCTGTCTCCAATCCTGCCTTGCGCAACAACCACAATGCACACGAGTTCAGAGCCCATATGAAGGGAAACATCACCCAATAGAACCAACGCAAGGGATAGGCTATCCAAAGACTCGTCGTCAAAGGCCTTTGGATCGCCATCCATTTGGGTGCCTGTTCTCCAACAACAATATGCAAAACAGTAATTACCATGAACCCCACCCCAATAGAAATCATGTGTCGCCAGTGTTGGTCTTCCAATAGTGGGGCACCGTTGACACGCCAATCGTAGACTGGCCCGAGAAGTTTATCAAAAATTGGATGCCCCACATACCCGAGCGCTAGGCTGGCCAGCGTGATCCCCAGCTGACAGGCACTGAGATAGGCATCGAGATTATTTAGAATATGACGCACCATCCGAGCTCGCCGATACCCCTTGGAAACCAGTGGCTCGAGTTGGGTTCCGCGCAGTTTAACCAAGGCAAATTCTGCGGCTACAAAAAACCCGTTCAAAAAAACAAGAATGCCAACAGCCAGAATCAGAAGGCAAACTACAATGACTTCATTCCAGTCCATTAAACACGCACCTCCCCGAAGACCACCTTTAAGATATCCGGCAAGCTCACCATGCCCAGTTCACGTTTTCGTTTGTCGAGGATAATTACTACCCTCTGGCCAGAACGTTGCATAGTTTGCAATAGTTTTTGTAATCGGACATCTTCATCCTGATACAAAGCCGACTCAATAAAATGTCCAGCGGGGCGTTCCCATTCGGATTCCGGCAAAAAGATCAGGCGGCGAAGGTTCAGAACACCGGCAATCCTCCGTCTGCTTCCCTGCAGATCCCATACGGGCAAACGTGTGTAGGCTCCTATTGCCTGATTTGATACCAACTCTGACACGGAAGTTTCGGTATTAATTTCAGGGAGCTCATCAAAAGACACAGCCAATTCTCGCACCGGTATTTTCTGCAAATCGAGCACTCGGTCAATCATAACACGTTCATCATCCGTAAGCCCTTGCCCACTTGCCGTCATCAGTTGCCTCAATTCTTCCCGACTGCTGAAAAGAGTGCCTCGACCAACTCCATCGGCAGAAAAAAGCATTAATTCGGAAAAACTTTTGAGTAATTGCACCATCGGACTAAACAGCAACTCGACCCATCCAAAAAATCCTGACAAGGAGACGCTTAAACGAGTTGCATACTTGCGAAAGAGCGTTTTAGACAATAATTCGCAGAAGGTATAAAACAGCAAACACCCAACAAAAAAACACGCCCAAAATAACCCTGTGGTTCGGCTAGGCTCCAGCAACTGTGATGGTTCTTTAATTCCAAACAATTGCTGCAATCCATAGAGCCCCACTAACCCTAACACCACGTTCGCAACGGTGTTGCCTGCCAAAATAGTCCACAATGTCCCCTCAGGCTGATCTAGATACCCGAGCAATCTTGAAGCTCTTAAATTCCCTTCCCTAGCCATTCGGCGCAAACGCAACCTACTCACTTCAACCAGGCCGGTCTCAAGCCCGGACAAGAAGAAGGAGAGCCCTATGCAAGCCATTCCTAAACCCAATAGAATCCAATGAATAGTCATCATCGCGATCTTCCGGTCCGCTGAGCCGTTACCTCCAAAACACGCCGAGGATCGGCCCGGGTGACACAAAATATAATCCCACTAAATTCAATGATGGTATCCTTCGGTGGGATGGAATCCAGCTGGGAAGAAACAAGCCCACCAATTGTGTCCACCCCGGGAGCCCGTTGAAGTTGGGGATATTCACGCCTGAAATCCTCCAACCAAACATTGCCACTTAGGCGCCATTTACCTTGCTCCAGTTCTTCCATTATAAATTGAACCTCGTCACCTTCACGCCTTAGTCCGCCAACCACATCGGCCAGAATATCCTCTAAGGTTACCAATCCTGCGGTGCTCCCGAATTCATCCAAAACAATCGCCATGTTATGTGATTTGTTCTGAAAACTTTTCAGCAACTCCAACAAATTCATTTCCTCAGGAACAAACGATGGGAAATCTATTACCTCAACCAGATCAATTTCTGGCTCTGCCAAAAGCTTGGGCGTATTAAGAATCCCCACAATACTATCTGGACTCTCCCCATAGATAGGCAGTCGTCGATGTTGAGATTTCCGCGCAGCCACCAGCATCTCCAATACCGGAAGATTGTGGCTGATGGTCGCCATTTGAGAACGAGGGCGCATCAGATCCCCCACTGTCCGGCGATCTAAGTTGGTTATATTCAGAATGATTTCCTTCTCGGAAATACCCAACACCCCCGATTGCCAAGCCAACTCCAATAGCTCTCGATATTCCTCGTCGGATAAAGCCGGCAATGGTTTAACCGACTGAGGTATTACACGCATGAGTTGATTATTGAGAGACTGTGCCACCAGACGCACCGGTCTGGTTAACTGGACGAGCCACAACATCAGCCTTGCAACGCGAGGAGCCCATATTTCCGGGTGGCGAACCGCTAATGTTTTAGGAACTATTTCTGAAAATAAAATCAACGCTGTAGCGATAATAAAACCAACAAACCCATTGAATACAGGGCTCTCTCCAAAACCAGTAGCAGGTGATATTTGCCAACCCAACACAAGGGCAACGGCAATAACAGCTCCGTGAGCAAGAGTGTTTCCGAGTGTCATAGTCGCAAGTAAATCCTGCGGACTAGCCAGCAACTTACGAATAAAAACGCCCCGGGCGGGTGAATGTGCTGTAACCTGACGCAAACGCCATTTGCCAAGTGTAAGCAATGCTGTTTCGGCTAACGCAAAGAAAAACCCAATTCCCGTGAATAGAAACAGCAGCGCCAATTCTGTATACCACTGCATAAATATCAGGCAGGCATCAGTTGAAGATCATATTGCGCCGCAAAAAAGTTGGCACATCCAAATCCTCTCCATCATGCAGATTCGGCTCACTTTTGTCAAAGCGCCCCTTTGAAACCGACACCAAAGGCAGTTGCTGCTGAAACTCCTCCATTTCCCTTATCAGCCCTTTATTAGTAGTCTCTACCGTTCGGTTCGTTCGGTTTATTGACGACTTTTGTCCAAGATCAATTTTTTGAGCGAAGGAGCTAGGAACTAACAGCATAGCCCCCATTCGGGAGTTCATGCTTTTGTCCACATGAACCCCGAACACTCTCGGTGTTTCGGGAGCCATAGACTCCAAATATTCCACAAATTCACTCACTCCGTCCATGTTGAGCGAATCGTCTCCCACCAAGCTAACTATCATTCCGGAAGCTTGAGAAAAACCATTACCAGTCTTAAAAAACGGATGCTTCATCAATTCGTCCATAACCGCTCGCGGTCTCACATCGCCAGCCATTTCAATTGTAGCCAAGTGGCTTTCACCATGCTGACCTCGAAGCAATTTATTCACATGAGTAAAGTCAATATTCAATAATCCATCTGAACGCACCAAGCGGCCCAAGCCTATCATTGCCTCAAGTATACGGCCATTGGAGATTTCCAAGCATTCCTGGACGGAGCAACCCTCTGTCATCTGTTCCATCATACTCTGGTTCGGGATACGTATGACAGTATCTGACACCTGAATCAGTCGCTGTAGAGCCAAGTCAGAGACCTCCCCACGTCCTTCCAAATCAAAAGGCTCGATTGCTATAGACAACACCAAAGCCCCTCCTTCTGAGGCAATTTCAGCCACAACTGGAGCCCCTCCACCGCCCATGCCACCGCCCATTCCGGCAACAACTATAACCATATCAGCACTCTTCAACTTTGCCGCCACTCTATCTCGAGTCGCCCGCACACAACTTGCCCCTTCAGCAGTATCACCACTACAACCCCATCCCCGTCGAGATGTCTTGCCGAGTTGAATGCGTTCGGCTATCTGGCACCGATGAAGACTCTGACAGTCCGAATCCATAACGATAAAATTGCCTGCAGGAAGACCTACTGCTGCCAATTTATCCAACAAGTGCAAACCAGCACTTCCGATGCCTACCACGATCACCCGAATATCTGATTCTGGAGACTTCATTGTTTACTTCCTTGTCAACCATCCGAATATACCCCTTTTTTGCCGACGACCGGAACTTATTTGTCGAGCCCCATGTTTGGCCAACCCGATCGCAGTTATATACTCAGGGCATGACATAAAATCAGGGGCCTCGTCTGCTTCGGGCTCATAATGGGTAAGTATTTCTAATCCTAATATTTTCTGAGCTAACACATCAATTTGTGGGGTTCTTGCCACACCTCCAAAGAGTAATATGCCACCATTAATTCTTCGCATCAGTTTGTTTCTTTCCAAGCCTGCACGGATCAACAGGAATAACTCATCCAAACGGGCATGCATGATTCGGTGCAAATCACCAACGCATACTTGTTTATCATCCAAACCAACATCACTGGGAAAGTTCACCTTGTGACTTTCCCGCCGTGGATCACAGACTGCACTCCCATGATTCATCTTTAGTCGTTCGGCCCTTGCTTGGGTAAGCTTTAAACCAACAGCCAAATCATTTGTTACATGATCCCCTCCAATCGCAAGCACTCCACAGTGACTCAATGATCCATTCAAATAAACCGTATATTCAGTAGTCCCCGCGCCCAAATCTATGACTAGAGCTCCTTGCTCACATATCTGAGAAGTCAAAATCGGAAGAGCCATCACGCGACCATTAAAGGCGATGTCTTCAACTTCAATCCCCAACCCCTTAACCAGCCTAATAGGATTTTGGATGCGTGTTCGTTGCCCGCACACAATGTGCACATCCAATTCAAGCCGTGATGCCATCCTTCCAACCGGATTCTTAACGTCATCCTGGCCGTCGACCCGGAAGTGTTGTCGAACTGTATGAAGCACTTCTTGTTCAGGAGTAATTGCAGGCCGGGTCGCACTTATAACCTGCCGTATATCCTCGTTATCAATCTCACCACCTACAGGGGAAATTTGGTGGACACCTCGGTTATTCAAACCCTTAATGTGTGAACCAGTCACTCCGAGATACACACTTCCAATCTCAATATCTGAGTCATTCTCTGCTTGAGCCAAAGCTATCCGCACCGCATTTTCAACCAAATCCGCATTGACTATTTCACCTTTGCGCACTCCTCCCTCAGTGGGAGCAGCCCCCAAACCAATCACACACATGGCTCCCCCCTCCGTCAACTCTCCGACTACCGCGCAAACCTTAGAGGTTCCTATCTCGAGACCTACAACAATTTGCAAACGGTCAAACATATTGCTTCAGCCTTGAGGGCTTGCTTTCTTTATGAGCTTCCAACGAACTGGTAAATTATTTTGAATTGATAAATCGATCGAAGCAATCATCCGCTTATGCTTTCGCCCCAGATCATGTACCTGCCGCCAACGCTTCAATTGACGGTCAAGTCCATGCAGGGCTAACCTTATCCGCCCTCCCTGCCAAGTCGTAAGCTCCAGTGTATTACGACCGGATACGTCTATTTCACATACGTGTGCCAACCCCGCCATCGGCGAAAGATCAAGCCGGTTAATCAATGATAAAGCTGACTCTAATTGAGGAGACTGAACCGCTCGGCCTGGCATCAAATCTATCTGATCAATTCCAATAATTAACGGCATCCACTTTGTAGAAGAGCCTAGGGTTATATTCTTTGCATCAATTGGATGCATCAACACCGCATTTGCATCCAGCCAATACACCATCCTCTTCAATTCACCTTTAGATTGTTGTTTAAATATAATTACTTGAGCCAATGGCAGACGTTCGGTAATGCGTAAACGCAACGTATCGGGAAGCACACGATCTACAGCAGCAGTCTTAATCTGCGGAACCATTTCCAAATCCCGTTTGACTCGCTGCAAATCCAGCCCGAAAAGGTTCTCATTCTTACGGACACCAGCCCGAAGACGAATTTGCTCAGGCTTAATCATCCCATCTGTGCGCACATCCACAGTTTTAACTATAAAACGATCATTTAAGTAAAACCCGGCTCGCAGCAGCCAAGAACCACCATGCCAAACGCCACAGAAAAGGGCGACCACTGCAAGGACAAAACCAATCGCTCGAATTGCCCATCGAATACGTTGCTGTCTCACTTTCTCAATAGGTAAATCGACATTTAGCAGCGTGTAACGCTGATGCCCTCTTCGATTATCACGCCGCTTTCTACCCCACATAATCGTCCCGGTTTACTACCAAATCCACCATGCGCCCACACAGATGATTGAAATCAATACCTGCTGATGCGGCTGCCTTGGGAAGCAAACTTGTCTCCGTCATTCCCGGCAGGGTATTAACTTCCAAAACATATGGTTCGAGTGAATCATCCAGCATCATATCCACGCGCCCAAAGTCACGGGCTTCCACCGCCTTAAATGCCCTCAATCCCAACTGCTGAACCTTTGCCATACATGCGTCAGGCAAATCGGCCGGACAAAAATATTCGGTTGCTCCCTGTGTGTACTTGCTTTCGTAATCGTATATGTCTGATTTAGGCCTCATCTCAACCACAGGCAAAACCTCTCCCGCCAGAACGCCCACGGTAATTTCACGCCCCTTAATGCGTTCCTCACACAATACGCGCTTGTCATGCTTTAAAGTTTCTTTAAGTGCAGATGGCCACTGAGTTTCGTCGTCCACCATGCGCAACCCCACGCTTGAACCTTGAGCCACCGGCTTAAGCACCCAAGGAGGGGGCACATCGGGAGGCGGAGCACAAGAGTCAGTTAATACAGCACCTCGAGGAGTGGGAATCGAACGGCGACAAAAGGCATCTCTGCTCCGGGCCTTATCAAACGCTATCGCACTACCGTACGGTCCTGTTCCTGTGTAGGGAACACCCAACGACTCAAGACAGGTTTGCACTTGCCCATCCTCACCGAATTCACCATGCAACGCCAAGAACACCACCTGAACACCGTCTGGCAACTGCCAGTCCTTAATGGCGGGATCCACCTCATCCACCTGATGCCCCAGCAAACGCAACGCGCACATCACTGCAGCTCCGGATTTTAATGAGATTTCCCGTTCCGCGCCAAAGCCCCCTGCCATGACAGTTATATGGAACTGGTTTACCAAACCTCCTCGGTGAGGAGTATACAAAAAACCCGCTTTAGGACAATCATGTTCTGTGTAAATTTACAGGGTGGAGAACTACTTTTCTCCTACAATTTGAACCTCTGTTTTAAGGTCAATCCCCCGCATTTCGAGAACTTTGACTCTTACCTTATCGATGAGCGTAATTACGTCCTTTGCTGTGGCTGTTCCATCATTCACAATAAAATTGCCGTGTTGCTCCGAAACCCTCGCACCACCCTCACTCAAGCCTTTTAGCTGACACTCATCCACCAATTTCCCCGCCGAAAGCCCCTCGGGGTTTTTAAACATACAGCCAGCACTCCGGTAGTGGGGCTGACTTTCAGTACGTTGTTTTCGCAAATCATCCATTGTGGTTCGAACCAACGACTTCTCGACAGGAATCCCCTGTAAAACTGCTTTTAAGGCAATATGCTCACGCAATACAGGACAACTCCGGTAAACGGCTCCCATTTGATCAGCAGTCCTTTCTTCAATTTGCCCATCACGAGTCATATACCTCACTCGAACCACCTGTTCAAATGTAGTACCTCCCCAAGCGCCCGCATTCATCCGCAGTGCGCCACCCATGCAGCCCGGGATACCTTCCATAAACTCCAAGCCCATCAACCCCGCATCCCTTGCCGCGTTGGCAATGTGGTTAAGTCGAGCACCTGCTCCACACCGAATTTGATCGCCATCAACTTCTATTGCACTGAAGCCATTGTGCCTAAGACTAATGACAACCCCTCGAATACCCCCGTCTCGAATCAGTAGATTTGACCCTCGCCCCAAAATAAAAACCGGCAACTCGTTCACCGCGGCATAGCGTAATGCTGCCGCCAAATCCGTTTCTCCAGACGGCTCAACATAAATTTCTGCCGCTCCTCCAACGCCAAGCGTTGTACGGTTAGCCAGTGGCTTATTATCGAAAACTTTGGATTCAGAAGATAATAGCCCGCGCAATTCAGTAGTGTGAGTCGTTCCTCTCATATGCAAATCCTCAGCTAATTGATGGGCCACTTGAGTGATATCTCCTGCCCCCAGAAACAAAACCATATCCCCAGGCCGCATCGCTTGCCGCACCTTATCGCGCAGGACCTGCAACGTAGCAGCGAAGGCAGTCGGTTGACCATTCCTTGAAATCGCCTCGGCGAGGAGCTGCCCATTAACATTCTCTAAGGGTGTTTCACTAGCAGCATACACTTCGGTTATCCATAGTAAATCGGCTCCCTCAAAGCTCTTGGCAAAATCACCCAACAAATGTTTGGTTCGCGTATAACGATGGGGTTGGAATGCTACCAAGAGACGACCGATACATTGTTCACCCAACGCGGATAAAGTTGCTTTAATCTCACACGGATGATGCCCGTAATCATCAATAATACTATAGCGATTATCACAAAATAATTCCTGCTGACGACGGTTCACCCCTTTAAACTTACCCAAAGCCATGGCAATTTCATCTGGCGCGAAACCATTTGCATGTAAAAAAGCAACTACCGCCACCGCATTGGATATATTCTTCTCTCCGAATAAACAGATTCTGAATTCACCCAGTGGTTTCTGGCGATATCTAACAATGAACTTCTTCGACCCTGTAATTTCCGCCTGATAATCAGCAGTGGGATTGAAACCATAGCTTATGGAGTCAGGCTTTTTAGCGTAAAGATTAGGCAACAGAGGATCGTCCACACAGTAAATCAATCGACCTGAGGTCTGTTTACCAAAAGTCAAAAACTCATCGCAAACTGCCTCAAAATTCTCATAATAATCCAGATGTTCTTCGTCAATATTTAAGACAATTGACTGCTCTGGATGAAATTCGCGCAAGGTTCCATCACTTTCATCTGTTTCAAGTGCGAAAAATGCATTTTCAGAGGAAGTCATCCGTGCATGACGCCCGAGTTGAGGAACCCCAGCTCCAACCGCAAATCCAACATCATTCCCTAGCTGTTCAAGAGTGTGAGCAAGCATTGCTGTCGTTGTCGTCTTGCCGTGCATTCCCGCCACACAAATCACCCGTCTGCTACTAGTTAAAGCCGCCAGTAATACTGCACGACGCACAATCGGAATGTCTAATCGGTTGGCGAAGGCCAATTCGGGATTATCCAAGCGAATAGCAGAACTATAAACCACCAACGCAGGTCGATTCGTATTTATTTTTTCTGTAGCATGTCCGAGAGAAAATGTTGCTCCCCTATCCCTCAACTGACGCAATTCGGCGTTCTCACATAAATCGGAACCGGATACTATGAACCCCATATCGAGCAAAAGGTGAGCCAATCCACTCATCCCACAACCTCCCATTCCAACTAAGTGTATCCGCGTTTCGCCAGGAACCTGTGCAAACCATTTTTCGACTTCTCGACGAGTTGGACGGTTCATAGATAGCTTTACGGTTAAGGCGAACCCAACTCCCTGTCCATTAGAGCTTTTTCACATTCGCTCCATAATTCTTGTGGCTATTACTTTTGCTGCATCAGGACGGTCCAATTTCCGCATCCCTACAGCCATCGACTCAGTCTTTTTTTCGTTATGTATCAAATCTGAAATAATGTGAGCCAAATGCTCTGGAGAGGTATTATCTTCCTCGGCTATTACCCCTCCTCCCTCAGCAACAACCGCATGAGCATTGGCCAGTTGATGCTCGTCGACCGAAGAAGGTAACGGAACAACAATTGCGGGGACTCCGGCGGCGGCCAGCTCGGCCAAAGATGAAGCCCCTGCGCGTGTAATTACAACCGTAGCAGCCCCCATGGCACTAGGCATATCAGCCATAAAGGCATGTGTCTGAACACAGTTCTTCCTCGAAGCATAGGCTGAATTAACTTCGCTTAAATCATGCGGGCCACATAGATGCAGTATCTGTACTTCAGGAATCCTCCTCATGGCCTGAACAACCAACCGATTGACTCCACGTGCCCCCTGACTACCTCCTAGAACCAAAACTAGAGGCTTATCCAAGCCAAACCCAAGACAACGCCTGCTCTCTTCCATTTTTGCTTCACGGAATTGCTTGCGCACAGGAGTGCCTGTATTAATCAAAGATTTGCACTTGAAAATTTCTTTTGTCTGATCAAATCCCAAAAAAACTTCATCGACCCATCTAGACAGAAACCGGTTAGCACGGCCCGCCACTGCATTGGATTCATGTAAAAAAGTAACGGCACCCAATTTTTGGCCCTCAAGAATCGGTGCAGCCGCTGTAAACCCTCCCATTGCCAACACGGCCCGAGGCGTATCCAATTTCATCTGCCCACGAACCGTTCGCATCGAAGCACGCATGCCAAGGAGAAACTGCCAAGGTCGCTTCCAGTTATATCCCACGGCCGACAGCTCGTAATGTTCCAAATCTGGAACCGTCATCACCGCCTGACGATCAACATTTTTTGAGGAAATCCAGAGAGAAACGCGAGCTCCCTGAGCTTGGAGTTCGCGTGCAGCAGCCACTCCAGGGAAAAAATGACCACCTGTTCCTCCACAAGCAATGGACACAAGGGGGTTTTCTGACCCATTCATTAAGTAGAGTCAGGCAGAAGTTCACGTTGTTCTGGAATGAAATCTGGTTCGTGTTCGTTATGCTCTGGACCGTTAACCCGGTGATAACTAGCAATACTGAGTAGAATGCCGACACTCCCAAGCATCATCACAAGACTCGAGCCTCCATAACTAATGAAAGGAAGCGGCAATCCTTTATTGGGCAAGGCACTGGTGACCACTCCGATATTAATAAAGGCTTGTAAGCCAATCAGGAATGTTATGCCGGTCCCCAAAATCATTCCGAATCGGTCACGCGCATTCCATGCGATGTATAAGCCGCAAATAACAATTGCCATAAAAGCGATCACTACTCCAATTGTTGCGATGACTCCCAGTTCTTCGCCGATCACTGAAAAAATAAAATCTGTATGCTGCTCCGGAACAAAGCCCAGCTTTTGTCTACCGTTCCCGAGCCCCAACCCCGTCGTTCCCCCAGAGCCCAACGCCAACATGGCCTGATACGACTGAAAACCAACACCCTCACGATGCTGTTCGGGATGTAAAAACGCCATAATACGCTTCATCCGCAACGGATCATTCATAATGGATACTCCTATCAAAACCGCCCCCATCGCCATGGGCGGAACAATGTATTTCCAATTCGAACCAGCCACAAAAAGGAGGATGCAGCACACTGATGCTAATAGCATTGTGGTCCCATAATCTGGCTCCAAGAAAATGAGCCCCAGCGTCACAGTGATAGCTCCTCCAGGTAAGGCTAAGCCGTACTTAAATTCACTCATTCGTCTGCCGTGAAGCTGACCCCAAGCAGCTAAAGCCATTATCAAGGATATTTTGGCTAATTCAGACGGCTGAAAATTCATCGGCCCCAAGTCAAACCAGCGTCTTGCGCCATTGAGCTTGAGTCCGATGCCGGGAATCAACACCAATAACAGTAGTACAAGAGCAAAGGCAAGCAGAGGAAATGCGATCTTTCTAAACCAACGATAATCAACGATCGTCAGCGCAAAACAGGCAATCAATCCTAGCCCGCCCCAAACAAGCTGCATATTTAAATAACGCGCGCCCGGCTGAGCCATACCCGCGCTGTAGAGCATCACTATACCTAAGGCCAGCAAACCAGCCACGCACATAGCCAGAATGTTAGTCGCGTAACGCACTTGCCATAAAATTGTGCACGTCTCTTCGCCGTGCCCAGCTTTGTGCCATCAGATTAATTTTCTGACGGGTTGGCTGCTCCCTCAGTTGGTGCGTCTTCAGCTCCGCTGGTCGGCAAACCTGTTCCCGGATCCAGACTTGGCCCTGTACTGGAAGTAGGGAATGGGATTGGTGGTAGCGTGGTGCCTGAGGGTAAAACTGGCGCGGGAATTTCGCTTACCGGTAGTTTTAGTTTTTGCCCAATCCGGATGAAATCCGAATTCAGATTATTAATTGTCTTAATATCGGTAACATCTAATTTATGCGCCAAAGCTATGTGACCCAATGTGTCTCCTGACTTTACAGTATACAAGGACGCATCATCGACAGCAGGAACTGCCGTCGCCGTATTTGCAGGGGCCGCGGCTGGAATGATTATCTTCTGACCGATTTTTAATCGGGTTGGGATCACATTCGGATTAGATCTTTCAATTTTATGGGCACTAACGCCGTATTTACGGCCGATGGTCCAAAAGTTATCCCCCGCAGCAATCACATGTTCTGTTCCCGTAGCCGATTGTACAGTCGGTGAGAGACTAGCAGGCTTTGGCAAGGACGTACCCTCAGTTGCTAGAACAGATTCTGGTATGGGAGGTAAAGCTGAGGAGCCAAGCGGCGGCAAAGGCGGAAGTACCTCAGCCGTTGAGCCGGGTAATGTTGGCAGACTGGGCACGGGAGAAGGAAGTGCTTCAGGTTCTGGCAACGGTGCTAATTGCGGCTGCACTATCCGAGCCATTTCACCTGGCCCTTTATTCTTTGCATTGCTAGTATCTTCCTTCTGCTTGCAGGCATTGAACAAAATACCCGCGAACAACGTGAAATGCACTACCACCACAACCACCACGACCATTCGCATATTGGATCGACCGCGTCGGGCACCGTCAAAATCGGCTCCCGGCGGAATAATTGGATTACTTCCTTTCATACTCACACCCTCCTTTTTTGTGTGAAACCCTTAAGGGCTTCCTCCTTTTGTTTCGCCGAACGGCGACACGCATTAATAATGGCAAGAGAGGTAAGCGTAAAACCGATTATACAAAACTTGCAAACAACGTGTGAATATCACCCGTTGCGCAATTCACTCCGGAGTGTTTCCTGCGGTCAATGACCGCCCATCGTGTCCACCCATTGCGCTACTGCTGCGCGAAACGTATCTCCACGATGTTGGTAGCTATCATACATATCAAAACTGGCACAAGCCGGTGATAGCAACACTACATCTCCGGGAACGGCATTCCTCCCTGCTTCTTCCACAGCTGATACTAAATTATCGGCAAAATTGCAAGTCACAAAGCCCTCCCAAACATCCCGAAGCTCTGCTGCTGTTTGGCCTATTAAAAATACCCCTTTAACGCGCCGTTCCAGTTCCTCGACAGCCCCTCGAAAATCCAGCTCCTTACCCTGCCCCCCGGCAATCAACCATATGTTTTTGGGGCCAAATGAGCTCTGGGGCATTGCCTGCAGTCCATTGCATAAAGCATGAATATTGGTAGCTTTTGAATCATTATAAAACCTCACCCCATTTGATTCTGCAACCATCTCACAACGGTGAGGCCCTACTTGAAGCCTAAGCCCCATTTGAACCATCAACTCAATCGAAAGTTGCATCGCACGACCTACCAAAAACGCTGCCATCAAATTTGCCACATGATGTTTTCCTTCGAGGATGCAATTATCGAGATTCAGAATCTCCCTCGGCCAACCCGGTAATCGGCTTACAATCAAATCACCATCGAGATACAAATCGGCCATCGACTCTTCTACACTAAAAGTAATAACCTGAGCAGGGATAGAAATCTTCAATTTTTGCAATTGCTGCCAAGATTCCCATTGAATGATGGCAAAATCACTTGGACCTTGCTTTTCAAATATCCGAGCCTTTGTGCGAATATAATTTTCCATTGTCTGATGCCGATCTAAATGATCTTCGGCTAAATTGAGAATCAAAGCTACGTTTGGTTTAAACTCATCAACACGCTCCAACTGAAACGAACTGACCTCCAATGTCACCACATCTAAATCCTGAGTACGATCTGCGACTTCACATAACGGCAACCCTATGTTTCCCACAGCAATTGTCTGGCGACCATTTTTTGACAACATCGCACTAATCCATTCAGCGGCAGTGGTCTTGCCATTGGTTCCAGTAATGGCGATTGAAGAACATTGCGTTTCCCTCCAGCCCAATTCCAATTCGCTCCAGATCGGAATTCCTCTGGCATCTAACTTCTTGACTAAAGGATGATCGAAGGCAACCCCTGGGCTTACAACGACTAGGTCCAATTCCAAATTTTCATCCGGAAATTCTTCTGAAGCCTTATTAAGAAATATAACGCCCCTCTGTTCGTAGGATAAAATTTCGCTCTTTGGCAGGGAGGCATCAATATCATCGAAGGCAACGATATTCGCCCCTCTTTGCAGTAAAAGATTAATTGCCGCCTTTCCGCTACGGCCCAATCCGACTACACACACATTTTTTTCCAGCCATTGCACCGTCGCCTCATCTTAGTTTCAAGGTTGCCAAAGCCAATACCGCAAAAAGAATTCCGAGAATATAAAAGCGCATTACCACCTGATTCTCATGCCAATCTTTTTTCTGAAAATGATGATGTAAGGGAGCCATTAGAAACACCCTCTGGCCAGTGCCGGTCCGCAGCCGCGTCCATTTATACCAACCGGTCTGTACAATGACTGAAAGAGCCTCAAGTACAAATATACCACCAGCAATGACTAGGACAAATGGCTGATGTATCAGAACCGCCATAATCCCCAATGACCCTCCCAATGCCAAGGAGCCCGTATCACCCATAATCACACGGGCCGGATAACAATTAAACCAAAGAAAACCCAAACCTGCACCTATCATCGCCGCACACACTACTGAAAGCTCTACCGCTCCGCGAACGTAGGGAACATAAAGTTCTCCCGCAATCTCAGCATTCCCAGCTATAAATGTGAAAACGTAAAATACCAGTGTAACAATCAGTGTACAACCAATCGCCAAACCATCCAAACCGTCAGTAAGGTTAACAGCATTGGAACTACCCACAATAGCCAAAACGGTAATGATCATCCCAATAACGGCAGCAAATGACCAAACCGCCGCTTTCGATGGTCCAACCAATACGGGGTTCTTCAAAAATGGAACCATGACTTCTGTAATTAAAACTCGGGTTTCTTCTAACCGCCAGAGATACACTGCAATAAAACTTGCCAATAAAAACTGGACCACCAGTTTCACCTTTTCACTTACCCCACCACTATCCTGCTGAGTGATCTTGGAATAATCGTCATAAAACCCCAACAGGCAGAACACAAGCATAGAGAGCAATGTCAGTGTCACCAAAGGATTCCATTGCGCCCACAATAAAGCCGAAAGATCGATGGAGCCAACTATCAACAAGCCTCCCATGGTTGGAATATTACGCTTACTGATACCATCACTCATACCGCCTTGGGTACGCGCCTTATCCTCGTATTCCTGCCTAGCCAAATAATGAAGAAAGCGGATTACCCGAGGCCCTAGCCACCAGCAGAAAAAGAGAGCCGTTACCGCCGCTCCAGCACTCCGAAAAGAGGAATACTGGAAGACATTCATCGGCGAGAGCCAATCAGCCCATTGGTCATAACCTTTTCCGGCCAGCCAAGCAGGTAATTGACTTAAATAATAAAACATCTCTCTTATCGCGCCTATATTATCTTAAAAAAGCTCTTCGATCTGTTCTAATTTGCTCGCCCGCGAAGCTTTAAGTAGGACTACATCCCCGGGCATAAGCCAATCTCGAAGCAGTTCGACTGCCTCTTTAGCTCCTGCGACCACCTCTACCTTCTCCAACCCCTTCTTACGTGCCGCCTCTGCGGTAATTTCAGCCCACTGACCTACAGCAACCAAACCTGAAACCGCACCGGAAGCCTTTACCCCAGCTTCACGATGAGCCGATTCGGTGTGTTCACCCAATTCAGCCATGTCCCCCAATACCGCGTATCGCCTGCCTGCACAAGGCATCTGAGCCAACGTCTCCAACGCCACATTAACTGAATCGGCATTTGCATTGTATGCATCATTCAGCCAGCTAACCCCTCGCCGTTGAGCCCATTGCAATCGCTGTCTTGGCTGGGGGCATTTAGACAGCCCATCTAGTATAATCTCTCGGCTTAACTCCAACTCTGAGGCTGCAGCAATTGCCAATGAGGCATTAGCCGCCTGATGCCTTCCCAAGAGGGGGGTACAATACTCCCCTTTAAATTGGTTCATCGGCGCATCTAGCATAAATCGGGTCAGTCCCTCCTCAATTTGCACCTCACTTATCTGCCAATTATTTCCGGGATCGAATCCCACAGTAACATACGGCGGAGAGCTGCGTTGAGTGATTGACTTAACCCAACTACCGTCTCCATACAGAAAAAGTTTTCCCCTCCAAGGCAACAACTCAGCCAGCATCCCCTCCTCTTTTGCGACCCCTTCCAGATCCCCAAAAAACTCCAAATGCTCGCGGCCAATCCCGGTTAGAATACCGTATTTAGGACTCACCATGCTAATCAGAGGGGCCAGTTCCCCCGGATGGTTTGTCCCCACCTCCAGTACGGCTGATTCGTGCCGTGAAGTTAAGCCCAACAAGGTAGCTGGCACACCCACATCATTGTTAAAACTCGCCTCGCTGTGGAGGGAGTAAAACTGCTCACGCAAAATAGACGCGAGCATTTCCTTGCAGGAAGTTTTACCATTAGATCCGGCCACAGCGAAGACCGGTAGATCAAACTGTTTGCGATGGGCGGTGGCCAGCTGACCGTATGACTTACGAACATCCTGAACTAATAAAGCCGGCAATCCATCCACCGGTTCATCTATCACCACAGCCACCGCACCATTTTCGATTGCTTGAACGGCAAATTTGTTGCCATTAAAATTGTCACCTCGTAAGGCAATAAACAGATCTCCTGACTCTATTTTTCTCGTGTCTGAACAAACACGCTGAAAGACAACAGAAGGATCCAAGCTTTTCGCTTCGCCGGGACAGGAGTCCATCAAGAATTGCAAGGGCCATCCGGTCATTACCGCTCAAACCCCAAATTCGCTAGTATGGTCCGCGTTTGCTCTCGATCATCAAAGGGAATTACTGACTCATTTACCTCCTGATAAGTCTCATGCCCTTTACCTGCCACCAGCACCGTATCCCCGGGCTGTGCACTACGTAGAACCTCATCGATAGCACGGGCACGATCCAATTCAATACGCCAACCCTCTTGCTTCACAGACGAACAACCTTCTGCGATTTGCTGAGCAATGATGGAGGGATCTTCATTACGAGGGTTATCCGTTGTAACCGTCACTGCGTCAGCCAATTCACTGGCGACCCTACCCATTTTTTCCCGTTTACCCGCATCACGATTGCCTCCGCACCCAAAAACAACCTGCAATTTTCCTGGCGTAATTTCCCGAAGAGCCTCCAAAACATTACTTAAAGCATCATCGGTATGTGCATAGTCAACATAAACTCCAAAAGGTTGATTCTCTTCAATTGCCTCCAAACGGCCCGGCACAGGCTCTGCCCTCATCAAACTGTCTACACAGTAGTCAAGAGATATCCCTGCCACTTGATGGACAATAGCGATAGCCATAGCCGCGTTTAATACATTATGTCGACCAATCAACGGCGTCTGAAATTGAGTGCCATCAAAGCGAAAACGTGATCCGGACTGATCCAACTCGACTGCTTCAATCCTGAGCCGGGCCGATTCTGTCTTCCCCACTGTTGTTACTGCATACTCCTGCGCCAACAGACTTCCATATTGATCGTCTCCATTTACTATCATTCCTCCTTTAGCATGCAATTCAAAGAGCCTCCTCTTGGCCTCATAATAATTCTCCATGCTACCATGATAGTCGAGATGATCCTGAGTGAGATTTGTAAAGGCCACAGTATCAAACTTCAGACCGTGCACACGGTGTTGCAGCAAAGCATGGGAACTCACTTCCATCACACCATAGATACATCCTTCTGTTACCATAGCTGCCAAATATTCATGAATTTCTGGTGATTCAGGTGTGGTCCGCATCGCCGGAACAACGCGAGCCCCCAAGTCATATTCCACAGTCCCAATAAGTCCACAACGATGCCCGGCCTGCTGCAAAAGATGCCGAACTAGAAACGATACCGATGTTTTTCCATTGGTTCCAGTAATCCCAATCAATTTCAAGTCATCCGCTGGATATTCATGAAATCTTGAAGCGAATTCGGCTAATGCCATGCGTGTGTTATCCACCTCAATTACAGTGCATGGGCCTGACTGCGCTACCGGTCGCTCAACTATCACTGCAGATGCACCGCGATTAAATGCATCAGCAACATACTGATGACCGTCAACCCTGTTTCCAGTTAAAGCAATGAATAACGATTGAGGTGTTACCTGCCGGGAATTATAAACAATGCGGGTAACCTGAACATCTTTACTACCCTGCAACAACTTGTGAGGAGAACCCTCAAGCAAATTCGCGAGGGTCATGGCTTAACGCCCTCCACTTCGCGAAGCAATAGAGGCAAGATCCGGCTTAATTCCGAGGTAACTTGCAGCCCTTTCGCCAATCGCCTTGAATACCGGCGCAGCCGTAAGTCCTCCGTAATAGTCCCCCGTCGGCTCATCTAGAGCCACATATATACACAAGGCCGGCCGATCCGCAGGAAAAAAGCCGACAAAAGCAGAATAATATTTACCAGGAATATACCCGCCTCGGCCCGCCTTCTGAGCGGTACCTGTTTTACCAGCTACACTGTAGTATTCAAGAGCGGCTCTACTCGCAGTACCACCAGGTTTAACAACAGTCTTCAAAGCTTCAGTTACTTTACGGGCCGTATCTGGTGTAACAACCTGCCTTACTGCCTCCGAATGATATTTTACTACCACTCGGCCATGCTCATCCTCCAACTGGCGCAACAACATCGGCCGCATGAGTTTTCCTTTATTTGCAATAGCACTGGCCATCATTGCCATTTGAATAGGCGTTGCCGCCACTTCATGCCCCATGGGGACGCGTGTAATGGATAATTTGTTCCATCTTGTCAGTGGGTGCACCACGCCTCTCACCTCCCCAGGAAGATTGATCCGAGTCCTCTCCCCGAACCCAAATTGATGAATATAACGGTGTAATTTTGATGAGCCTAATCGTAAGGCTACCTTAGCCGAGCCAATGTTGGAGGATTTGGTGATAATCTCCTTCACGCTCAACCGATGGTATGGATGATGATCACGCAAACGCCTACCCCCGTAATAGAACGAGCCTCGTTCACAGTCAAAAACAGTACTCAAACTTACCTGCCTCTCATTCAATGCTGCAGCCACCGTCACCACCTTGAATGTTGAACCCGGTTCGGCAATGTCTGTTACAGCCCGGTTGCGACGATGCCCTGCCGGGAAATCACCTGGCCGATTAGGATCAAAGTCCGGCAGGTTTGCCATCGCGATGATTGCACCAGTTGAAGGCCTTACCACAACAGCCGTGATGCTCTTGGGACGGTGTTTAATTATAGCCTTATTCAGTTCGGTCTCAACGATATGTTGAACCCGAGAATCGATTGTGAGCCTGGCATTCAAACCGTTACGAGCTGCAACATCCTGTTGTCGAAACGAAACGACTTCTCGTCTGCTTGAATCTGTCTCAATTATCCTCCAACCCCGTGTTCCCGTTAGCTTGGAATCCAAAACCAACTCAACCCCTTCCTTCCCATCGTGATCGGTGCCACCAACAAACCCTAAAACATGTGAAGCCATACGCCGGCCCGGATATACTCTAAGTTGATCTTCCACTCTATCGGCGAAAATTGCCCGTCGAACCCCACGAATCATTTGGCGCTGTTTCCTTGAAGAATTTATTTCATCTACCCCTAGGTCAACTTCTTTAAGGATAGCAGAGATCTCTTCCCATTTTTTACGCGTTACTTTGCGCTTGAGCACGACATAACGGTTGGTACGCATGTGCCCCTCTGCATCCTTGAACAACTTGAGTTCAAGCTTGGCGAGCAGTAAAGACTCATCTAGTTCTAAGCGTGGAGCCAATGCCCGGGCCAAATGTGGGCCATATGCCCCTATCAGCGCAGGGTCAGCACAGATGGTTTTTACAAATAGACTGGTGGCCATCAAGTTCCCACGAACGTCTAATATATCGCCTCGACGAGGTTCGCGAACAATGGTTCTAACCGTATTGCCACGTGCTGTATCGCTCAACTCCCCATGACGGAGTACCTGCAAATCAACCAACCGGTAGCCAAGTAAACTGAAGGAGAGCAACATAATCGCACCAAAGCAATACACCCAGCGCCCCGCTCTCTGTCGTAAATCTGAAAGTTTCTCCTCCAACTTGTTCCTCCCAAGAAAGCGACAAAATTAGCGCCTTGCCGTGCGGACAGGAGTAGCCGATACAGCAACAGGCTGAACAGATTTAATCGTATGCAACTCCTTCAACACGACAATCTGCTTAGGCTTGGGACCCACCAGATCTAGATTCAATTGACGCAAACGTGCGTCCAGTTCCTGAGGTGACATCAGGTAAGCAAGATTGTCGCCTCGCCGCTTATTTTCACGTTTCAATTCCTCTAGGGTGATCTCATTCTCCTTAATCTGTTGACCCAAGCTGTTAATTTGCTGTTTCTGCCAGACATATCCCAAACCAAGGCTACAAGTAACCAAACAAATTAGAACCGCCTTGAGGGCTGGTCCAAAACGCACCGTGCTACCTCTTTTTTGTCGATTCATTGATCCTCCTTTACACCTTTTCAAGCACCCTCAACTGTGCACTTCGTGCTCGAGGGTTGGCCTTCACTTCTTCTACCGACGGCTTGATTGATTTTTTTCCCAACCAATTCATACGAGGGGCGCGATCTATCCGCTGCACGGGGATATCACAATCCCCTGGTACATCATAATCGCGTGTTTGTTCGTTACCAAAATCCTTCACCATCCGATCCTCTAACGAATGAAATGTAATAACCGCCAATCTTCCTCCTGGCTTTAGCAAAAGATAAGCTATTCCCAGTCCACGATTCAATTCGCCCAACTCATCATTCACCACAATCCGGATCGCCTGAAACACCTTCAGGGCCGGATGCTTCTTGTATTTTCCACGCCGTTTAGCAACCTTAACTACTTTAGATAATTGTGTGGTGGTCTCCAATATAGCCGATTCTCTGGCCTCAACGATCGATCGGGCGATCCGGCGTGAATCACGCTCGCCACCATATCTCCATATCGCATTAGCTAAATCCTCCTCGGGCCATTCATTAACCACGTGTGCCGCCGTAAAACTCTGAGTTCGGTCCATCCGCATGTCCAATGGACCCTCAGTCTGTAGACTGAATCCACGTTGACCTATGTCTAGTTGCGGCGAGCTAACGCCCAGGTCCAGCAACACCCCATCCAAGGTTTGCGCAGCAACCCAACCCGCTGCACTGCTATAGGAACCGTGTTTTATTTTCACCCGATCCCCAAATGCTGCCAAACGACTGGACGCCGCCGCAATCGCACTCTGGTCACGATCCATTCCCCACAACTGCCCATCGGGAGAACTTGCTCTTAAGACCGATCCGTGGGATCCCCGGGTACCG
>JGI24920J38491_100388_pt1 | contig 38807 bp, 45 predicted proteins | sample LinPFosmplate8_FD_38491 | JGI IMG/M metagenome (IMG submission 38491)
TCGAGCTCGGTACCCGGGGATCCCACTCCATGCGTTCATATTTGTATAGAACTCCAATGTATCATAATTCTTTATAACATTCATATATTTCATATTAGACCATGGTGTCATCTTTATTCGTATGTTTCCACTATTTACACATAAATACTTGCGATAAGCAGTGTGATATTGTAATGGGGTAGACGTCTTCTTCGAACCAACAATAATATCATATTTGGTTTGTAAACCAAAGTGCGGCTTCAAATACTCATCGTTTGCACGAAATATTGGAATCAGACCATTCTCTTCGATAAAACTATGATTGTTTTCTGAATAGTATTTGGAGCTAGTATCCGTATTCATCAATGTAATTGCAGTTGCACCGGGAACAAATACATTTTCCACGTCTGAATTGATAGTTTCATCCAACGACATATATTCAGTGCTATCTTTCACTTTCAAATCATATGGGTTCTCTCCAGTCAATAATGGAGAGTGGCTATTGATTGCTTCGAATAATTCGGGAACTTGTTCTTTATATAAGAACAATATAGGCTGTTTTGCATCACATATTTCTTGTAGATGCTGATTATCTGTATAGTCCAATTCGTATATTTCTAAATCTTCACTTACTTTGTATTGTGCTTTCATATGAAGATAGAAAAATACAACCAGACAAAATATAACAAAATGGAAAAAAATATTCATGTATACATACTTGTAATACATGAATATAAGGACATTTACCGCGCAATAACTTTGTTCCATTCAGTCTCGCTCGTTTCTTTATTTATAACAATTATTTTTGCCATTACCTCTTTTTCTAACATTGGATATAATAAAGACAATAAATTCGTCATAATACTTGGTGGATAATAGAATGATGCATGTTCCAAGTATTTCTTGTAATCAAAGTTCAATTCGTCAACTTTTTTCAAAAACAATTCTATTACTGGCTTGAAACGCTGAAACCCAGATATAGTAGAACCTTGGATATTCAGGTGCACACAGAACGTTCCGCGATTCGTAATTGTTTCATTGCACAAATTGAATGCTCTTACTACAAATGGTTGAAATACATCGGGGTTCATAAATGTTTTGAATATTGTATAATTGAATACTATTTTGTTGGTGTTTGGCAATACATAAATAGAATGCTCCAACATTGTACTCACTGGAATACTTTTCTGGATAGAGGTCGCGCATTCATATTTTTGATTTTTTTTGAATATTCTCTTTTTATCATTTTTTTCATAAAATTGCTCTTGTAAAGCTTTTATTTGTTCAGTCAAGTCCATCGGTATACTATTAATATAATACTGTTTATGTATATTACTAATAAATTATTCTTTACTTTCTTCAGTGGTCAAACCTACTTCATCTGCGGCAGAACTCTCTGGTTCGGCGTCTTTATTGGTATCATCTCCAATGGGTGCGACCGTATCATCAATATGTTCGCTCGCAGCCAAGTTCATACCTAATTCAGAATTATTATCGATATTCACGATCGTATTAGACGCTATGGATTGATCCAATTCGGATAATATTTGAATACGCTCTTCGTGCAATCGCTTATTGACATCCATGGTAAATGACTGCAGTTTCAATAGAACGTCTTTCATCTCAGCGATTTCATTTGCAACCATTTCAAAACGGGCATTGTATTCTTCTAAAATAGAATATATTTCGTCCGTATTTTCCAATGGCTGTGATTCTCGGGCGGACACAACCGCCCCGGGAGCAGCATCACTCGGTCGGTTCATATTGTCTTCAATTAGACTAATTCGTGTGTCAAAATTGCTAATAATCTGTTGTAATGTGTATCCTTGTTGGTCATTTTGTTTTTGTAGAGAAGGTGTTTTACTTGGGTTCTGTGCATTTGCGTTCGGTCCATGAACACGTCTTCTAATAGCGGCAGAGTTTGAGTTGCTCATAGTGTATAGTATAATGTATTATAACTCTAAATCACTTCTAAACGCATCGTATTATGCCAACATTTCCATTTGAATCGGACCGTGATATTTATATTCAGTATTCCAATGTATATGGTCTAAAGAATAGTCTTCAATCTTCTCGCATTTTTGAATAGGTTCAATCTGGGGAAATGCATACGGTTCGCGAGATATCTGCTCTTTCAATGGTTCCACATGCTGTTCATATATGTGTGCATTTCCTATAAAATGAACGAACTTGTCTGCTACTAAATCGCAGTGTGCCGCTATAATATGTGTCAAAAATGAATATGATGCAATGTTAAATGGAACGCCTAATCCCACATCTCCGCTGCGTTGATACAAAGAACACGACAAATATTTGTCTTGCCGAACGTCAAACTGCATCAATACATGGCACGGTGGTAACGCCATTTCATCCAGTTGACATGGGTTCCATGCACTTAGGACAAGTCGTCTCGATTTCCTGCCTTCCGTTGTTTTCAACATATCAATTATGTTTTGCAGTTGGTCAACGCCCTGTCCACTGTAATCATGATGACAATCAGTATAGGGTGCATTGAAATGTCGCCACTGATGACCGTATACCGGTCCCAGATCATTTTCAGCATTGTTTACCAAGCCACGGCTGTCTAAAAATGCTCTCGATGAGTTTCCGTTCCATATATACACTTTCGCCTTCGTCAACTCGGCATTATCAGTAGAACCTCGCATAAACCATAACAGTTCTTTAAAACAGGTGCGCCATGCTACTTTCTTCGTGGTTAGCAGTGGAACAGTTCCATTGGAAAGGGAATAACGCATGGAGTATCCAAAAATAGAATACGTTTTACCGTTTCGCCCCTCTTCGAGTGAGCCAGTTTCCAATATTTCTTTAATCAAATCAATGTATTGTTTTTCTTCGGAATTAGTCATATAGTAAATATACGTTGATTATTTTATGTGGTTTTTGCATTGTTGTTATTCGTCGCGAAATATCTCATAACATAATATATAATATAATGGAACTTCAATCAGCAAACACTGTATTAGGAATACCCAAAGGGGTATTATACAAATCTGATGATCGTGTAGAAGAATTGAACACACGACATACACAAAGACAGTTTCCCGATGCTCCTTTAGAGCCAAATTACGACCCCCGTCCCATTTCAACAAAGTATTCTCAATTCCCAGTATTGAATGAGCGCAAACCGATAGAACATACACGCGAATTATTTGTGACACATACAATGAATAATTTCAATCCTGGCTCACATAATGGTCCGTCTTCCGGATATCGCGCCAATGTTGACGTAGAAATTGAACTCCGCAACCAGAACCATCCATTGCAAAATGGTAATACAATGCACACATTTGTCCCCACTTCAAACAGTGATTTATATAAAACAATTGTGCCCGTTGGAGCGAGTAAGCCCCAGCCACATCCTACCCTATTCGATAAGCCATCGTTTTCGTCGCAAATCCACCCCAATTTGGAAGATACCCCCATTGGTACAGAGCTTTTCAATAATCATACCCGCACTCAACTAAGAAACATGATTTAGAGGGCGTGTTCCCACATAATAATTGTATGTATATGATATACAAATACATACAATATGCTTCGCAACTTATATTATTTACTATTTTCAAAACATCCTAACTTGGTGTTATTAAAATTGTTATTATGGATTACAATCGTATATGTCATCGTTCATATTTATAATAAATATAATGGGCCAGTAAAGCCAGAAGGGTTCTCCAATGTAGAGCCATTTGTCATAAAAACAGACGACGACATGTATGACGATTTTACTCTCAGCATGTATGAGATTTTACATAACCATACCATCCGCAATGACAAAGAACTAATTGAAATCATACATTTAACCAATCCGACAAACGACAGTATTTTCTTGGAAATTGGATGTGGCTCTGGAAAAGGGGTGTATGAACTGCAAGAGGCGGATTACAATGTATTTGGTCTGGAACGTTCGCAGGCGCTCATTCAGCACGGGATCAAGAAAAGTCCCGACATTGAAATATCATGTGGAGACGGATATGATCCAATGACATACGAAAAGGGGACATTTACGCATGTATTATGCCGTTATTTCACTATATATGATTATGAAGACAAATCCAAACTATTCCGCAATTGTTATTTCTGGATGAAGCCCGGTGGGTATTTGGTCGTGCATTTAGTAGACACGGACCATTTCACGAAGGTAGTGGCATGTTCCGACGCCAATGTAAAAACAGAAGTGCGCCCCCAAAATAACCGTCTACTTACAACCACAGTTGATTTGGGTGATTATACGTATACGAACAAATTAGCCATAGAAAACAACACAATAATGGAAGAAACATTCACAAACAAAGAAACGAAAACCGTCCGCCAACACGATAATAAAATGTTTATCGAGACCATCAATGATATCGTATCTTACGCACAAAATAGCGGGTTCGTGTTGCATTCATACGTTTCCATAAACAAGTGCATCAATGATAATTATCAATATTTTTATGTATTTGAGCGAACCATGTAATTCGGCATACAATCATCAAAAACTTCGCAAAATATTGTAGAATGTGGTTGCAATATTTGATTGTGGTTCTCATACTCTTGTATATTATTGTGATAGGATATATAAAAATACGTTATCCAATGTGGAGTCGTCAACCCATGTACCATACATATGATTACGGGCGCTCCCTATATTCGAAGCCATTCCGAGTGTATGCGCATCCATATAAGACGAAATATACCGATGTAAATGCCGTGAAAACCCACAATTATGACGATCTTTCGGAACAATTGAAAATACGAATGGAGAACCTATTACAATGTCATTATATTTCACTACAAAATTGCACATTTATGATAAATAAAACCGTGTTGGATACATATTTTACTGGAAATAAACACGGAACGGTCATATCTTTTCAATTATGTTCTCTACCTTCTATGGGAAAGACTACAATATATGAATACGCACAACAATTGCAAGCTGCGAATAACGATCCAATCGGTACATGTTTGTCGCGTAGTATTCAAATAATACTTGCCGGACAAGTGAAGAAAGACGCGTATTATGTAGAATATATATGTAGCAATCGCCTACGCAGCGATTTACATAGCAATCGGACGCTAATTGACACGCATTTATTTTCACAGCACTATAGAGAACCTAATATTGAATTATCTATTATACGGTCCAAGGGTGAAACATTTCCAGGAATAGTTCCGCTCGTAGAATATGATACGTATAATTATCGTATGCATAATTTGAATATACAACCATTGCCGAATGGATACGAAATTGTCGGTATACAAAAAGATAATGAGAATATTATTACAGATTTTTTTGAACACATTGAGAACCTAGAAAATACGAACTCACTATTTGACATGATTTTGAATCCAACAATATATAAATACGGTGATTTGGTAAAATCAAAACAATGTTTTATATATGGATTACGGCGCGCGGATACATTATACGCGGTATATGTTTTTAAACATACACATATATACAATGAAGAATACGACGGCTATGTTTTACAATGCACTTGCAGTATAATGAACTTTCGTTCCGCGCCAATTTTCTATAATGGTTTCTTGCACGCAATACGTGAAGTGTTACATGTAAATCCCGGATTCAAAGTGTTATCCATTGACGGCATTGCACACAATGAAATAATACACGCGCACTGGGGGCAATCAAATGAGCTATTAGATAGCCATAAAAATGCACTGTACAGTTATAATTATGTGGTACCGGGCACACCATTCAATTGTAAACGTGTTTTGTGTATGTTATAAATATATTATTACGTATAATGCTAATAATATATGATACGGATGTCAATTAATTGTGTAATGCATTTAGCGAGTATATTTTCCAGTACGAGCAAATCCATCTACCAAAAATATCATAAAAACGCCTAAAAATGTATATAATATAAACTCTTCTGTGATGTTGTTCGTCTTTTCATGTTGTTGCTGTTCTAATAAATGGACCATATAATTGATACGTTCCATCATACGGTTATCGACAGGGGTATCGGACGATATACCCATTTTCGCATAATATGGCTTCTTGTATGTTACTGCGGATGCATCGTAACTTTGTTGATAATTGCTATACTTGGGCTTATCTTCATTGGATTGGATGTTCTTCATAGCATTTGATGCTTCCGAAAAAGATTTCGCAGCCGGGGGGTCATATGTGCGGTTATTGTCAACTGGGGGATAATCTCCATTGACGTTTGCGGTTGGTGGTGCAATCGGCACAAACTCGCCCATTTGTTCGTCGCCCGCGGAAATATCATTCATTTGGTTTAAAATATCATTCACGCGGCTACTACGTTGATTGGACTGTTCCTTGTAATTATGGATTGTTGGCAAATCAGTAAAGTTCTCAATCGCATTGGGGGATACTTCATTTGGTTTTAATTTTATTGTTTTACGGATGGACGGAGTTCGTTTTTTATTACTATCAGAATTAGTCCATGGAGACGCAGAATTGACTAAAGACATTATAATTATTTAACAGTTAGTTAAAAAATAAACAGATTTTATTTTGATAATTTCTCGGGAAAAGTATTGGAAAAATAGAATGGGAAAAAATATAGCAAGTATGTATACAAGAATGAAGTTTAATAAGAACCTATTGGTACAATTCATACCTATTCTATTATTGTTTGCAGTTTTAAGCTTTTCAAAATGGGTCGTTACATTGAGCCAAACTGTTTTAGGCAAACTATTTGCAGTTAGTTTGATAGTCTTCTATACTACGGTTCATAAGAGCTTGGGTATATTGACCGCCATACTAGTTATTTTATATTATCAAAGCGATTATGTTGAGAACATGCTTATACTTGAGGGCCTCGAAAACAAGGATAAGAAGAAAGAATCTATGACCGAAGAAGATAAAGACGATGAAGAAATGTCAGACGAAGAAGAAGATATGTCAGCCGAAGAAGACAAAGACAAAGAAGAAATGTCAGACAACAAAAAGAAAACCAAAGATACGAAAAAAGAATCCATGACTAAAAAGAAGAATAACAAGAAGAACGAAGACAAACCTGTAACTATGAAATCAATGAAAGAAAAGGCAAAAAAACAGCAAAAACTCGCAGAGAAAACAATGTCAAAGTTGACCGACGACTTGAAAGAACTCAGATTGGACGAAGTCATGGACATGTTGGACAAAAATGGCGAAGGATTCTGTAATTTACATCAAGCATACAAGACTGACAAAGAACCATTTTTAAACATATTCAAGGGAAACGACGAATCCCCTGTGGTAACGCACTTCAAAAAGGCAAACTGTGATAAGAATAACCATCTCCGCCACAAGGGTATGCGCGTTCGCAAAGATATGGTAGAACATGTTTATCCCGAAATCAAGTTTGAAAGCCAACCATGTAACCCATGTGACAAGACTTGCCGTTTTTCCATCATGGAAGAGCGCTTGAAAACCGAATATGACATGTTGCGACCTAATATTCTACGCGACTAATCAACACACTCAATCCATTTTAGGTGCTAAAAACATATTTACATAACTATTCTCATCTATCGAATATACGATGCGAATAGGCATATTTTCCGTAATGTGAACGGAAACGTTGGACGACCATTTAGACCCTTGTGCAATAATAGTAAGGTATCTAGACGAATATCCGGATGATATTGAAAAATCGGCATTATCTTCGTCATCGTCTTCGTCACATTCATAGCTGAACTCATATGACACCAATTTTTCATTCGGCAACAACGTCTTCATTGTGGTGTCATCATTCGCAGCTTCCAAAGTAAACCCTTCCCCATTGCAAGTGATTGTAATAATATCACCGAACTGCGCAATTTCGTCAACCGTTTGCTTCCAGTTTTTAGATACCAATGTAACATTTGCATTATAATCGGTGTCTGGAATATCTAAATAATTCGGGTCAATGTCCACTAATGGAATGCCAAATACTTTATCCAATTCGGCGTTAGATCCAGACAAGACATTCAGTTGAAGACGGTCTTCTTCCGAGTCAAACGAACATTGTATGGTGCTTTTATCCCCGCGGACATTCAGTATTTTACAAAAGATCGCTACATTGATTCCGATTGTAATGTCTTCATCTTCTTCGCAATCGTCGACCACATATTCGGTGAACCAATCTTTATCAAGAGACACTTCACAAATACTTATAGACATCTTGTCCATGGTTTGAATGAACATACGCTCTTTGGAAAAGCAAATGTTAGTAATGTCCGTTAATGATTTGATGGTCTGGAAGATATGAGCAAATACATCGCATTTTTCCTTTGTTCCAATTGAGAACTTCATATTAAAATACGAATAATGAATAGAAATAATACCGTTTATTATGATTTTTCGGTAAAACATATTTATATAATGTATATAATAATCGTAAATGAAAGCATTTGGAGATTGGAAACAAATGATGAAATATATCGACACTAACGTCCAGTCAATAAACAATAGTAAAATATTTGCGGGTCTCATGATAATTACATTGAACATTGCATCTAGATTTGTTAATTTGAAAGTGAGCAAAACAATGGAATCCTTTTTGAAATACACATTTAGTAAGTATATATTGATATTTGCGATTGCATGGATGGGAACACGCGATATTTACATAGCCCTCATAATATTGAGTTTGTTTGTCGTGATTTTGGAATGCTTTTTAGACGAAGAGAGCTCATTGTGTATATTGCCAGAGGGATTTAAAGAATCCATTAAGGTAGAAGCCGAAGAAAACGAGGTATCAGAAGACGATATAAAAAAGGCAAAAGAAACATTGGAAAAGGCAGAAAAACAAAAGAGTAAAAAATAAACTCTATCAATAATATAACTAATATGAGCACACCATTTATAATAGACGAAATTATTATAAATGCAATTACAAATACAAGAGGAAATAAAACAGTAACTATAACTCGCGATTTATTTCATTTAACTGATGAAGAAAAGCAAGATTACGACATATTAAACAATAATGACACAACCAAATATCCATTATTTTCGCCCAATGTTGTGTATGATAAATCACATTTGCTATCATTACCGCGTGTAGAAGTAATCAATTTCTTTTTCAATCGTAAAGTCTTCAATGATACATTGATCCGCAGCGGGGCCAAACCAATTGAACCCAACAATGATAAAGATGACGATAATACTCGCATTCGCCGCAACGTAGAAGTTACATTACGTATTTTATTACCGAATAGTTTCCCTACCCGAAATGATATACGATTAACATATAATGAAACCGATGCAACAAAGTTATACGGTCTTAGTGATGCATTCCAAGATATCATGTCATTTTTCTCATATTCGTATTTAAAAATAGACGGCACTATTTACACAACTCGCAGTGTAACTTGGTTGAATGATTTGGTTCATAACCCCAAGTTCAAAAACCTTTTTAAAGAATACATAGCCTTCAATTTATGGTGTAATAAAAATGATTGTACGAACTTTAAAGAAAATACGTATGAACAAAACAACACGGATAGCAATACAAGTAAAAAGCCTTTGGCGACTGAATACAAAAGGTTCGAGTCAATTGCATTAAAACCACTTCGTTATCCGGTTCATACCACATCAAACAATCATTTACAGCAATTATTGAATGCGGATTCTTCTAATAATGTTGTAGAATTATACAAAATGTTAGATTATGTCGTAGATCGTTTTATAAATAACAATGATGCGAAAAAACGAAATACGAAACTTCATACATATTTAGATACGGGTATTTCAAATATTAATCAGAATAGAAGCAGTGGTCCCAAATATGAAATCAATTTACAAATAGACCTATTTGAAGGAATTGTAAATAATTCAAACCGTGGAAAATTATTTTGTCCGACATTAGGATATGAATTGGGGGACCGTGTTACCAATTTGTGGAACGGAACAGACAGTTCTCAGACAAGCGAAGGCCCTATATATCCACCAAAGAACATGGAAGAACTTATCTCAGTTACCAGTGTAGACGCAGTAGACCAACCTTTACAAAAACACCCCACTCGTTCAACTAGTAACCAAAACACCGTTTCGTTTGATGATAAACCTGAAAAAAATAAGCCCGATACAAACCAAAACCGGGTTTCATTACTTCCAATTACAACAAGTGATAACTCCTATAAATTAGCTAAAATTGAAATACCAAAAGACGTTATCACCGACATCGGAATAAACCCTGGTAACAAAACGACATATCAATCATTGATTTCTGACCTTATACTAGAATTAAAAATAGATGGACCTATCGAAAACTATATCGCAAAGAATAATACCGACTTATATAAAACAATGCAAAAATGGGGTAAAGATATGGTTTATAAACATGTGTCAACTGAAAAACAACTAAATACAACAGCTGCATTAATCCGGGCTGAACTTGAAAATAGTATAACCGACTATACACGAGAACGAGAACGTGAAAACAAAGATAAAGCCTCTGCAAAAGTAAAACGTTCGTTGTTGTATAAAGTGCTGATCGATGGTATGAAAATGATCGAAACGACCAAAATAGATAATAAAAATATGGTTTCAGGTGGTTCCAGGCGCAATAATAAAAAACACAGGACATTCAAGCAAAAAAGGGCATACAAGACAAGGGCAACTAGAAAGAATTAATGAATGTGCAAATAGGGAGGACTTTATTTTTGTGTGGGCTTATTGAAGATCGCCTTTCCATTTTTGAATCGTCCAAGCTCATCTCCAACATCTTCGTCATCATCGATGTTGTAAATGATACCATTGTCTTCGTCAGTAGTATAATATGACTTTCCATTAATATCAACTTCAAAGACTTCTTCATCCTCCTCTTCGGCCTCCTCTTCGGCTTCGGACTCAGTTGCGGCTTCCTCTTCTTCGACCTCCTCTTCGGCCTCCTCTTCGGCTTCGGACTCAGTTGCGGCTTCCTCTTCGGCTTCCTCTTCTTCGACCTCCTCTTCGGCTTCCTCTTCTTCGACCTCCTCTTCGGCTTCCTCTTCTTCGACCTCCTCTTCGACCTCCTCTACGACCTCCTCTTCTACCTCCTCTTCGGCCTCCTCTTCTTCGACCTCATCTTCGGCTTCCTCTTCTTCGACCTCATCTTCGGCTTCCTCTTCGGCTTCCTCTTCGGCCTCCTCTTCGGCCTCCTCTTCGGCTTCGGACTCAGTTGCGGCTTCCTCTTCTTCGTCACTGCTCTCAGTCCTGCGATCTAATTGCTCATCAATTACATATGTAATATTTTTACCATTTGTAGTGGGCGGAGCAACTTCTTCAACTTCATCATTGTGAAATAATTTGCGGGGGACAACACTCGAAACAATATCCGTGTTGACATTTACATTTTCATCTACATCAATGGTGAGATTAGGTTCAACTTTCACTGGAGCTCCCTCGCTCCGCATGGTCACCTGTCTGATAGGGGTGCAGTCAATATTGGCGGTTGCAGATACAGCAACGTTAGAAGTGATATGCTGAATTACACTATTAAGGGCTTCATTTTTACGCTTCAAATCTCTATTTTTTTGCTTCAGTATATCATTTTTACGAATGAGCTTCTGCACAAATGGCAAGCTCATCACAATTTGTTCGGGCACCTGGAAATCTCTAGACGAGGGCATAATGTTGTATTATAATACCGCGTTCTTTTTGTATCGTTTGTAAATCAATTTTCTACAAACAATAGGTTCTCACGTATTATTCCACCGACGAATACTGTAGATTATCGCGCATTTGGCTATAACACTCCTCTGGGATCTCAATCTGGTACGAGTGTTGTTTATTTTCTTCAATTTCAGCAATATGATATTCACCAATATTGTATTTTCTTACAAACTCTTCCAGTTGGTTTTTGATATTGTTATTACGGATTACCTCACCATTACAGTTGATACGATTTCCGAAACGAGCAATCATTACCTTCTCGTGCGTTCCTGGTAACTCGCAAACGGTCCAAGTGTTGTGAAAAGTCTTTGAGAAAAGTTGAGAGCAAATAGAAGACATTTCTGCGTGTGTTGATATACCGATATATTTTTATATCAATTACAAATCAATTTTCTACAATTCCATTACCGAATGCCAGTTCGCATCTAAATAATCATTTACTCGCTCATGATTATTTGGAAAAATCACATTGTTGTCATGGTCGCGATTTAATATAGCAGATACATACGAACATTTATTATGAGATAAAACGTGTCCAGCGCACAACGTTTTTATTATGGACATTTCTAGTGGCGTCACATTATCAACAAATACCATACTGACGTTTGGGTATTCAATTTCGTCCAATATAACTTCCGCATAATATTGGTCTTGCACTTCACAAAACATCAATAATTTTACCGGCAATACTGGTTTCTTGCTATTCAATATATTTTGTATCGCCCCCACGTAATATTTTTTGGATAATGTTTTACAATCCAAGTCTACGGTGATGGGACAACAATAGTCATAATAGTCTTTATATTTTTGAAACATGCTGTATTGCAATTTCTCAAAATCCATCATACTATGAATGTCGTGCAAATAATCTCGATATGCAACAACGGAAGTGTCCGCTTTCCCAACGAAACGGTGTTCATCATTCGTTATGATAGTAGCAATTTGATATTGACTCAGTCGACTGATTATTGTGTACCAGAACCACTGTTCTCTAATTGTTTTCGGCGTATCTGAAACAATGTACAATGTGATTTCTGTAGTGGTATCACTTTTTTGTAATAGCTTTGCTTTCGTGACAATTGCACTCATTATAGTAAGTAATATATTGTCCGAACTATCATCTACTTTGCATATAAATGTCATAATACTATACCACTTATATGATTTGGTCTTTAGATACGTTATAATATGTTTTTTAAGCGCGCTTAATTTACGTATTATTTTATACCGAAGCGCTCCTTCATGATAGTTGTCTTACTGGGTCCCTTGGCGGTTTCACTTTGACGTTTCACTTTGTATACGCCAGTATTCGTTTGTTTTTTCATTATAGTTCCGGTTGACGAAGCATGGTCTTCCGTATCTTCGTGTAATTCTGGTAGTATTCTTGTCATTGGTTTATCAATTACTAATAAAATATGATCTGAGTTAAGTAGCTTACGATATTCTTGAATACTCAGATTTCCATAAAACTTATCTAGTAAATAATGTGGGTCTGGTGCAGGACGAATATTACGGTCATAATTATACACTTTTCCGTATACCTTGTTCAGCAAGTGATATCGTTCAAACTTGATAGAGTCATCGATATTCTCTTTCATTAAAAAAGCCGACGCGCATTCTGGACGACAAAATGAACCGTATCCACACACTTCACCTTCAACTTCATGTCTCGGAATATAACAAGGCGGATTGTCATATTCGTATGTGCACCAAAAACACGCAGACTTCTTGTCGTGTTGTTGTCCTTTATACAGCGAGATTTTCAATTCTTTTAATTTAAGATTAAGCTCTTTGTTTGAAACATTCATTTCTTGACCAGCATCATTGGTGCTTACATTATTTTCTTGCTTATTATAACATTCAATGCACAACGTTCCACGAAATAATGCTCCAGGTTGTATTTTACAACAACTCGTGCATACATTATTGCTAGTCGCGGCATATTCTTCATTCGCATAAGCATATTCATTTTTATTGTCTTTATTTATGTAATCATATTGCATCTTGGTATCGTCTTGATACGCCACTAAATGCCGTTGTAAGTCAGGATTATATTCATGGGGACCGCACTTTGCTGCTGCACTGCAGTCGGGCTCTTCAATGTCTTTTAACGAACACTTCAAATGCAAAATAACATTCGATACCGGTTTTGTAGAATGCTGCGATACATCGGGTTGAGGAATGATTTTACCCCCTTTCGGTTTACGACCGCGTTTCTTAGGAGGAGGCGTTTCTTCAATAGAAAACTCTAAGTTTGGTGGCCGATTATCATCAACCGTATTTTGTTCCGGCTGCACTTCTAATGCGGGTTTTGCCTTGGTTGCTCGTTTTTTTCTAGGGGCCTTTGCTTCTACCATTATAAATATGAAACTGTAATACAAATTAACGATTTATCGGTTTATATTGTTTTGAAAATGTTTTACGACATAGTTTTTGTATAACACTTGCGACACAATGGAACGTAATTATCGGAACCAATTACAAGTTGTGCGGTTTCGTTTGTCACGCGATGTGAGAATATAGCCGCCCCGTCGCAATATTTACAGTTGGAACGCAATTTGGTCACTGTATCACAATATGGTATTAGATCCAACAATGAACCGAACTTACGGCGAGTAAAATCGCCATCTAGACCACATACATATACTTTTTTATGATGGCGTTCTACTAATGCGAGAACCACATCAAATATGTCGGGAAAGAACTGTCCTTCATTAATAAGAACCACATCTGTATTCGCGACCGTCCCATTTTCCAATAACGGCACGAGCGTTTCACATTGGACACATGGAATCATTTTTCGATCATGCGTAGATATCATTTTGTCATCATATCGTGTATCTTTCGCAAAGTTTATAGCAATGACCTTCATATTCTCTTCCACAAACTGATGGTAGAGTTCCACAATTCTGGTGGTTTTGCCAGAAAACATGGGGCCTAATATAATTTCTAAATACATTGTGTGATTTTGTATGTACAATATTAACACATATACATTAATCAATTTTTACGTAAAGATATTAGATGTAACAATATACACATAAGTAAAATGAACGACACTATACCCTGGGTTGAAAAATATCGTCCAACCGAGTTTGATGATATTGTGCTGAGTCCTACAAATAGACTATTATTCGAACAAATCATAAAAAAACAATATTTCCCTAATTTATTATTTTATGGCCCACCCGGAACCGGGAAAACCACGTCCATTATTAATTTGATTAATAAATACAATCAAACCTATAATAAACACAGCAAAGGACTTATTATCCATTTGAATGCATCAGATGAGCGCGGTATTGATATTATACGCAATCAAATATTGCAGTTTGTGAAAACTACGGGATTTTTCAATAATGGAATCAAGTTCGTCATTTTGGATGAAGTGGATTATATGACAAAGAATGCCCAATATGCATTGAAATATTTATTACAATCATATACATCATCCAAAGTCCGTTTCTGTCTGATATGTAATTATATAAGTAAGGTGGAAGAATCGCTCAAAAACGAGTTTGTTTGTTTCCGCTTCAATCAGCTACCCAAGTTGAAAATACAAGAGTTTATTATGAACATTGTTCACAAAGAGGGACTGAATATGAATCCGAGTGCCGTAAACATAGTCCAAGATTTGTTCAATTCCGATATACGGAGCATGATTAATTTCATACAATCCAATTATCAACATTCCATGCAGACGACTAATATTTTGACAAATGAAGTATGGGAGCGTATTCACACAATGATACAAGACAATATAATTGTTACCGAAACCGAGACGAATATTACATGTGTGCTTGATTATATGCATGATATTAGTGTTAGATATAATACCGATAAAAACGCCCTCGTGAAAAAGTATTTTAATTATATTATTCGGTGGAAACCCGAAATTGTGTCAAATGAGTTTTTACATATAGGTGAAAATATAATGCATACCGAGACAGTGGAGTTTGATGATTTATTGGAATACATGTGTATAGAACTGCATGAATATTACGATAGAATAACGAAAAATTGATTGACACTCTTATATATTTTTGAATAGACATAAAGAGCTTTATACTCCTATTATAGAGTAATAATAAAATGACAAATGTTGATGATGAATGGGAACGTTTTATGATGAGCCAGAATGGTATCGGAACTGAAACGAGCGAAGAAATATTTTCATCAGGTGCTTCCGCAGCAAAATCTTCGTCTGAAACTACAGATGGAATACCCACTGAAAATACTGATGCGATAGCAGAATGCGAAGAACTGTATATATCTACCAAAACAAAAGTCCTATTTTTGAACCATCCAATACCGATACAAACCATATTTTGGAAACTCCCTGTAATTAAATATTCATCGCAATCCGACGGCATCATAAAAAAACAGATGAAAATTGTGTCGAATACACCAGAGGAGTTTGAACAATATATGGAAAATATTAAAAATATAGAGTATTACGTGGAAAATATTGTCAAACAAGTGAATAATCCTACGGCGCGTCGCATTAAATACAAAGATGAACGCAAGATTACAATTGGAATGTCCAAAAAAGACATTATGAATTGTCGCGGAAAAAAGAAAAATGCTTTTTACAATTGTTTTGCAATTATTCTCCGGTTCTGGTTCAACAATGAATATAAAGAAATCCACGTCAAAATATTCAATACGGGCAAGTTAGAAATACCTGGTATTTTGAATGATGCTATTTTAGAAAAGGTTAGCACGATGATATTAGATATGTTGCGACCATATATGTCGGACCAGTTACAATACAATGATATGGATACCGAGGCAAATGTATTAATTAATTCCAATTTCAATTGCGGATATTATTTGAACCGCGATAAATTGTATGCTATATTACGACAGAAATACAAAATAGAAACATCGTATGAGCCTTGTAGTTATCCTGGTATCAAATGTAAGTTTTATTATAATAATGAACAACCAATGACGAAAGAAACGCAGAGCGGGCTGGTTTATGTAGGTGACCGTGACCAGACAATGACCGAACTTAATGATAATAATAAATATACGGAAGTGTCGTTTATGGTATTTCGCACAGGTAGCTGCTTAATAGTGGGCAATTGTAAAGAAACCACATTACGATTTGTGTATTCATTTATACGCGACATGTTTGAAAATGAGCGACCAAATATATACGTACCGAATAACAATACTGAAGTGCGTGAGAAAAAGAAGAAAATACGCAAAAAGACTGTTATATTTACACCGGAATATTATAAGCGGATTTATGAATTTTCTAGAATATCATAGAAACGGATCAACAAAATGGATCAACAAAACGGATCAAAATAAATTATTTTTTATTGGAAGAACAACTTAAAGCGGAATAGTTAATCATATAATATTGGATAATTTCATATTATGTCATCTTTTAATGATCAACCGAATAGTGCAAGTGGGTATCGCCTACCCGAAAACAATACGTTACAACATGCTGCCAAGTTGTCGGTAGTAGAAGACAAGCCCATCATGATGGACTACTGGACCAGTTCTTTGGATAAGAGTGCGCTGATCGGTATCAAGGAAGACCAGGAAAAGTTGTTGGTAAAAAGTGAGGAAGAGTATACTAGTCCCGTATCGAAGATTTACAAGGTCGGAAAAGAGTACATCATTATGACCGAGAACTCAATTTATTTGGTGGATGTGGAAATCCCCACAAAACGTATTAGTTCGTAATCCAATATATTTTAGGCATCTATACTATATTGGATTGTTGATAAATGGCAAAAGCGACAGACAAGAAACCGGCTGACAAGAAAGTTAGTGACAAGAAAGTTAGTGACAAGAAACCGGCCGAGAAGAAGACGACCGGCAAAGTAACTGCGTATTGCTTAAAATGCAAGAAAAAGGACCAAGAAATGAAAAATCCTAAGATGATTACGATGAAAAACGGTAGAAAGGCAATGAAAGGACAGTGTGCAAAATGCGGAACAAACATGATGAAGTTCGTTGCAAACTAATGTGATACATAAATCCACATCATATTCGAATACACAATATTTCAATATGATGACTACAAAAAGTCCAACTCGGCAATGCGCGCGATTTTCTCTGCATCAAGTGTGCTAGGGTATTCCACTTCAAACAATATCACCATATTACCAATGCCACTGTTCTTATGGATTCCCATATTAGGTATCACTTTTTGATATCCGGGACATATTACCATATGTGTAGCGCTATTTTGAATACGGAACCGTTTCCCATTCAAATGATTTATATCAAATGAAAACTCGGTCAATGCTTCCTTCAACGAAATCTTCTTCGACATATGCAAATCTAAGCCTTTTCTCGTAAACATATCGTGCGGCAAAACATTAACGATTAAATGAATGTCTCCCGCTTGCCCATCAATGATATTTCCCTTCCCTTTCAATAACATTTGTTCCCCATTCTCGGTACCCCTAGAAATATTCACCACAATCTCCTCTTTTTCTTCGCGACGTTCTCCCTTCTCCACAATAGTTCTCTCAAAATGTATAGTAATATCCATTCCAGAATAACATTGCTCCAATGTTATATCAATTTTAGTCCGAACTGCGGGCGGCGGACGCGCGGTTCGGAACGTCTGCGTAAACACACGACCCCCATTCGACGACGAGTGAAACACATGAACACCATTGCCGCCCCTGCTATTAAACATCATATTGAAAATATCATTCATTTCGCCAAAAGGGTGTCCTCCATGAGAAACCCTCGCCCCACCCCGGTCACCATATTTCAACTTATGGTCATATTCGGACCGCTTGCTTGTTTCCCCCAAATATTCATATGCCTCGTTTATTTCGGTCATTTTCTTTTTCGCATCTTCGCTGTTATTACGGTCGGGGTGATATTGCAATGACATTTTGCGATACGCCTTCTTGATTTCTCCTTCGTCCGCATCTTGTTTTACACCCAATGTTTCATAAAAATTAGTCATATATTGAGAACCTAATAAATATCTATATGTTTTGGTGAGTAAAAAACATAAATGTAATTCACCTTTTATAGTAAATGACTCGCCCTACATTTATACATACATACAAACCGTATACAATCAAGGATTTTAGTAACCATACAGATTTCACTGACCTATTGTATTCATTAGTGGACATAGACCAACTTAATTTATTGTTCATTGGAGAACCAAATACAGGAAAAACTACATTATTGAATGCATTAGTACGTGAATATTATCAATTATCCGCGGAAGACCGCCTACCCGAAAACAATATACTGCATGTAAACCAATTGAAAGAGCAGGGTATTCAGTATTTTCGCAATGAAATGAAAACATTTTGTCAATCGAGAACATTATTGTTCGGAAAGAAGAAAATGGTTCTCATAGATGACATTGACAGTATCAATGAACAGAGCCAACATGTATTCCGCAATTATATTGATAAATACCGCGACAGTATCCATTTCATATGCATGTGTACCAACGTGCAAAAAGTGGTTGAAAGTATCCAATCGCGCCTACATATTGTGAAAATACCTGCCCCAACCACTGCGCAAATCAGCGACGTAATAGAGAAAATCGCGAATACAGAAGGACTCGTAATCAATCCCGATGCGAAAGAATATTTGACCGCATTATCGGGAACGTCAATCCGCCCATTAATAAATCATATGGAAAAAATCTACTTATACGGAGAACCTATTACAAAAGACATATGTAGCGACTTGTGTTCTAGTATATCAGCCGCCCACTATGAAGAGTATTTCAAATATTTGATGCAAAATGAACTTCAAAAGGCAGTGAGCATTATATATACAATATATGATTATGGCTATTCGGTAATCGATATTTTAGACTATATGTTTTTGTTTATCAAGACGACGTCATTAATCGACGAAGAAACCAAGTATCAAATGATACCCATTGTATGTCGTTATATTACATATTTTCATAATATTCACGAAGATTGTATAGAATTAGCATTGTTCACAAATAATATGATAGAAGTGATACAAAAAACTTATGCATAATGTGTATATACATGAACTTTTTGAAACGCACTTTCAAGATTGGTAAAAAAAAGACAATAAAAAAGGTGCCCGATGTAGAAAGCCTAAAGGAAAAAGTCTCCATCCCAGTCACCGACGAAACAATCCAGACCAGCTTAGTATTACGGCAGGCGAAAACATATTTGGTCAATTTATTAGTATCGAATGGAGAAACATTGATAAAGATGAACCGCAATTGTTTCGACCAATATAATGGGATCCGAAGTGCAATACAAAATACAGATAAACAGCTCGTATATTTACAATATTTACAACACTTGCGACAGACGGATCGTGTTCCTGGTGGTTATAGTCAAATAGATGTAGCATTGGAAGACCTCATACTAGCAAGCAAATATCAAGTAAAAACGTTTGAAAATATTGGTATTCATATAACAAAACAGCAAGAGTGCCTGCGTGAACTTTTACAATCAACCATAGCTATTGGCGAGAACAAAGAACAGTTGGTATCATCTACGTCAAACGATTTAGAAAGCCAAGCAACGAAATACATCACTATTTTCAAACGGTTGGGGGATGTTTTAGATAAAAAGTCAGAAGGGCTGTACCAAGCCGTAACATATAGCAGCCAAAAAGAAAATATATTCGATGCAAACAAAGAATGCCTATATACAATTGGTGTTGATACTTCATGGAAACGAATCAGTCTTCTTATTTCATTAGAGAAGTCTTCGTGCAAAGAGGCCCATCATTTGAGCCAAGAACGAAAGAAGAGTATATCTTCCGCAATCATTTTGATCGAAACCCATATCAATACTCTCAACAAAAGTTTATCATACATAGAATTACAAAAATAGGCCTGTAATCACACATTGTATTGTGAAACATACAATAGAATTATTTAGACATTCCATTATATACAATACAATATATTCGAGAACATGTATGATCAAATATTCCGAGAAACCATACCAAACCAAATATTATTTGATTTGTTAGACAAAGTCTGTATAAAAACTGACAACTACTATTTATTTGATATGAATGCTTATCGTAAACTGGCGTATCACGAGTACATTCAGCCTTTCTGTCAAGACATACGACACTATTATTATTTGGGGAAACAATTTTACGTGACGCGAAAACAAACATACAAATCTTTTACCAATTTACTGCGACAAATATGCAAACGAAATGTAGTAATGTATGCAAAACAAATAGTGTACAATCGGTCCGAATACAATATACATTATTTAATCTATTACAAAAGTCTCTCTGCAAATATCTAAACCGAATATATACAACTGAATATTATGTTTAACAGTAAATATGTTGCCCATTATGCATTAGCGGTCGGTATTATATTTGTAGTGGCATCCATGTCTGATAAAATAAAAGGGTTTTATGAAACAACTTCTCCCGAAGATGAATTGATCCGCGACTATTTATTAAACGATTCGCCCTTATACGGAAATAACCGTCCAAAAATATGGATACATTCGAAATATGAAGTCAATTCTCGTAAGTGGAGAGATTTTCATTCTCGCAACACAACTGATTTGAACCAGCCTTATATTCATATGACGATCAAGTCCATTGTCAATCAATGTGGCGATGACTTCAATATTTGTTTAATTGACGACGAATCATTTAGCAAACTGCTACCCGACTGGGACATTAATTTGCCTACTGTAGCGGAGCCAATGAAAAGCTTGCTGAGAGAACTCGCAATGATGAAACTATTATACGTATATGGTGGTATGGTGTTACCAAATACATTTGTGTGTAGCGAGAACATGAAGCACTTATACGAAGAAATGACCGATGGAAATAAGCCGTTTGTATGTGAGGCTACCAACAAGTCGGTCAATACAATTGCTGGGACACAAGGACGAAAATACATGCCAAGCACATATATCATGGGCGCGAAGAAAAACAACCCAATTATTAAAGAATGTGTGGCATTTATTCAGGAGTTGGCAAGCTTCCCCCATTTCACATTGAAGAATGAGTTCATTGGTGCTATATCCCACAAATGTCTCGACTACATTGAAAAGGGACATATGCGATTGGTCGGCGGCGAATATGTCGGTATAAAAGACGCAAAGGGCAAACCCGTAATGTTAGAAGAACTATTGAGCGATACCCATATTCGCTTTAGTGACGACATATTGGGTATTTTTATTCCGGGTGAAGATATTTTGAAGCGAAACAAATATAATTGGTTTTCAGTGATGCCCGCCGAGCAATTGTTCAATTCCGACATCATTATTGTAAAATATTTAATGGACGCGGTTCTCAACGATTCAATTGTATCATCCACACCATTTAAGAAATGTGTTGTCACAATATAATAACCACCGTTTACATATTTTATCTGCATAATATGTAAATGACTACACACTTGGAAGAAGTATCCATGACCTATGTCCAACATTTTCTATTTTCAGGCGCATTATCAATACGTCTATTTTTCGGTTCAATATGTGCATTGATACATGCCGTTTTTCCGGAAATGCTAATAACCAGTTCATCTGACCTAAGTGTAAAACTGAATGGGTTACTGCACGTAAAGAAATAATAATGAATAAAAAACATATAGAGCGTATAATAGTAACAATGCAACTGCATTATGGAAGACGCCCAAAAGATCCAATGTTCTCAAACGCTCACACAATTAATCGAAAAATACAACGATGATCCATATATGACAAACCGTATATATCAATATGTTATCAATCAACTGCCGACGGTTTTTGGTAATATGAAAAAGATGAATATTGAGCGTAATAATAGACATGCTACATTGACGAATGAGCAAGAATTATTTATCAACAATTTCATGAATAACAATCAATATTTCTATGTGCCTGCTACAGAACACTTCTTTAACTACGACGGTGTAAATTACCAACTCACCAATCAAGACGATATTTTATACGAAGTGCTTACCGGTATCAATCGCGGGCGCAGTTTATTGTCGTGGAAACAAAAAACAAAAATCAGTATCATGCGCCGCATAAAGGATATCAATTTATTAGACACCATACCGGAGTCAGAAACAATACAATCTGTAATTAAAACACTATATCCTTTTATGTTTTCCAGTAAAAAAGAAGCAAAGTATTTTTTGACTATAATCGGTGATAATATTCTAAAAAAGAACAACAACCTAACATATTTCATAGATATCAGTGCAAAAGAGTTTATACAAAAGTTCAATTATATATCACAATATTTGATAGGTGCACAGTTGTCACATACATTCAAACATAAATACCATGACCATTTATATGAGGATTGTAGAGTATTGAATATACTGGATAACGCGCGCGATGAAACAACGTGGTCAAATATTCTTTCACAGAATGCATTGAATATAATATGTGTTGCATGTCACTACTCAAACCGATATGGGAGTGCCGATGAATATTTGGGGACATGTAATGATAAAGACCTCGTAAATAAGGCGTTTTTCATTAAAAACATCAAACAAGATACATTGGTCGACAATTTCATTAGTGAATATTTGGATATTCCAGAGGATAAAAATATTGTCCAACAAGCCACATTAGAATTGACACGTGAACAACCTTCACCCGTACATGTTACTTGGAAAAACATGATGTATTTGTGGAAGCTTTATATTGAAAACTTGCGCATACCTTCTATTATATTTTCACAACCACTTAAAACAATTATGACAACCAGATTGGAAAAGTATTATGTAGAGGATACCGACACATTCGTTAATATTTGTAGTAGCCATTTACCGAGTATCCAGCAATTTCTGAACTTTTGGAAAGAATCAATATACATAGATGAAAACGAAACCGACTTTGAAATAGAAGAACTCCATATTTTGTTTAAGAAATGGTGTGAAATTAACAATGAATATCCATCGCATATCAACGACAAGCGCATTATCGACTTGATTACGTATTATTTCCCGATTGTAGAAATTGAGAAAAACAAATATTTATCAAAAATTAAATGCCATATGTGGGATAAACAAGCCGATATTCAAAATGCACTTGACGAACTGAAAGAAACTGTGCGCGTCAATGCTGGTGCATATGATGAAAATGTAGATCAAGCACAATTGTATTCGAACATTTCCGTATATGATGCATATACGTTTTATTGCACATATACATCGGGTCCAATGGCAAACTTGTCGCACGGGCGAACCAGCACCAGTAGGCGGGTCCAAATTACGAGCAAATCGTATTTCGAAAAGTTTTTATTTGAGACATATGGGGACTATATCGTTGATTCGTCGTATATATCGAGCGAATGGTTCATTGACTAAATAAGTATTTGAATAATAAGTATATTGTTAGTATTCAAATGTGAAAAGATTTACTTCTTGCCACGGGTCTTGCGGTTCTTGCGAGTTTGCTTCTTCACGTAGCCGAACTTGCCCTTCTTGGCAAAGTAACCGGCCTTCTCAAGACGCTTCTCCTTCTTGGCGGTCTTGTGCTTCTTAGCGGAAACAATGCGTCCCCACTTGTTCATCAATAAATCCTTCTTGGCTAGGTTTCCGGAGGTCTTGTACGCATTTCCGTTCATCACTTGGGTGCGGGAACCGAAAAGCTCGGAGAACTTCTTTCCTTCAACATGGTATGTACCATCTTCGTGTCTGGTAGGTCGCTTCATATGCTATATATTACAATAAGAAAATAACGCATAGTATATGCAGAATTAATCGTGATACCCTCGCACTAATCGTCGTATATGAACGATTTTACTCTCTTTACTCACGATCCGCCGTGGCACCCATCGCTTGAACTTTCGGCTAAAACTACACTCCACTTGTAATGTCTTTTTCAAGTCAACAAACCGGTCTATATGAGTATTTTCAAACTCTTCTTCGTCATCGCTTTCTTCAATCGCATCCAAGTTGCGATTTTCTTTGATATTGCGATACAATTGGTTCAACCAAACGCTTGCTTTATATGACGGAACATATGCAACGTTATAATACATGCGTGAATTATTCTTACCACAAGCGTGTAAATGGTAAATATCACATTGCATATCAGCGGTCATGTCAAATATTGCATTCAATCCATATTGCGGCTTTGCATAATCGGGTTTATATATAGGTATGACTGGAAGCATGGAGACTGCATCCAACCGTTTTGCCTTATTTGCAGAATGGTTCATTTTTCTACGGTGATTTATATTCAAATATGGGGCGACAATGCGTCCTGCGCGGAATTGTAAATGGTGAATATCATATCCTGCATTCGAAACGATTTCATCATTCAACGTACCAACTAAATCTGTTTGTTTTTCCACATCAATCGTCCATATCATCGGCAATGCAAATTGTATACGTATTCCAGTTTGTTTGTTTGCATCCTTGATCGCGTCAACCATATATTCTAATTTATGCACAAACCCCATTTTTTTTATAGGATATCCTCTAAATTGATAAATATCTTCCACTACAAAATGAACACCACCAGTTTCCTCGTCTCTAACATTTGTTCCATACAGCAATGTGCCGTGTGAGATTGAAGTGGGTTCAAGCGTCGTTTGCTTTACCGCCCTGTAAATCTTCTTGTCGCGATTGATATCGAGTAAATATACTGCATCTTCTTCCGGATGACAGGTAAACCACACATATTGTTTTTTCCCCATCGGAATAGCTAAACCAAATCCATATTGCTTGACAATTGGAACTGATGCGGTTTCATAGGACGACTTGAATACTGGAAAGTCCTTCATCAGGTCGTCAAATAGATCTGTAGTAAGTTCCATGATAATGTATTGATTATTATGGAAAGAAATCGGAACAATAATATTATTATACAACCCAAGTGTTTATATTGTTATGTAAAACATATTATTGTGATTGCATAAATGCCAATAAATCGGTGCCCATATCCTTGATTATCGCAGGTTCAATTGCAGGAGGTTCTTCTGTGCTCGGTGACGCAATTGAGTCCATCATGCGTTTATATTTATCAATTTGTGTATTGACTAAATCCTTCGTTTTCTTCTTACTATATGTATCAATTATTACTTCCCACATATATTGCAATACTAGTATGATACTTATTGATACAATTATATTAACAATTATATGCGTTATAACGGAACTCCACATACTTTATGCGACGATAGGGATTGCAACGACTAAACGTATAACTCAAACAAAATATATTTGCAAAGGGGTTAGACAAAAGCCATTCTTATATTCTATACTATGCCATCGACTACAATTCTTGTTATTAATAAGGGAGGTGAAATCAAAGAAACAAATGTAAAAGCCGTAGATGAAAATGAGTTACACAAAAAGGCGGGTTTCAAGAACAACCAGGATTTTGAATGTCACCATACATGGAACATTGACGATACAAAGCTTGGAAAATATGACGTTTCGCTATACGGAAAAACCACTGGTCGGGCAAATATGGAAAACAAATACGACTTACCTCCTCCATTGGACAACACTCTATTTTTCGGGGCGTGTCTATTGATCGCATCGCAAGACGGCGAATATGCATCACTTACAGAAAAAGAATGGAATGCTACATACGAACATTTGTTTGGTGGTTTCGAAGATATTGGCGACGAAGATGACGATACTGTATCCGAAGATGAACTCACCGACGTTCCCCGAACGAAAGAGGGATATGTAAAAGACGATTTCATTGTAGACGATGACGAAGATAATACAGAAGATGTGGAGGAAGATGATGACGAAGATACGATTGTGAGTAGTTCAGTGGATGAAGAAGAGAATGAATCATTGGAACCGGATTGTCAATGTGTCAACGAACCTCCGCCACATAAACGCGCAACCAGAACTTCTAAGCGACAGAAGAATGCACGCGCGGCGGAAACGAAACCGGTTTCATATTTGGAGTGTACCGATGAGCTTTCCGAAGAAGAATACATGTAAACAAATTATTGTCAAAAAATTGATTATAAATAATTCATATATAATCAATACAATACATAACAATGATTATTGAAAATCCAGGAACCTTTCGTAAAAACGTGTGCAATCGTCTCGCACAAATGGCCGTCGGCGCCAACAATACTATTATAATAAATCTAGAAAAAGGTGTATACAATTACGCGATCCGTGAAGCAAAGTTTCGTAAAATAATAAAAAAATGGACGAATCAGCCGTTTGTGCAGTTATATATAGACAGATTGCGTAGTATATATATAAATCTAAAAAATCCGACTATCATGCAAACGATTCTAAATGGGGAACTCGCCCCTCAATCATTTGCGTTTATGACACACCAAGAAATGAAACCCGAACGGTGGAAAAGCCTAATTGAAACAAAAATGAAACGCGACGCCAATAAATATGTGAATAACAAACAGGCGTCTACTGATATGTTTACATGTAGAAAATGCAAGTCTAAGCGTTGCACATACTATGAGTTACAGACCAGGAGTGCAGATGAACCCGCGACTATATTCGTTACGTGTCTAGATTGTGGAAAAAACTGGAAATCATAGAGGCCGCGACTTGAACATACATATATATTGTAATAACAACCATTGCAATATGGAATGGATATGTGGATCGTGTAACCGCAATTTTGTTATACAAATATAATGGACCCATATCTACTGAATTATTTAATATTTCTTCATCAATTATCTCGTCTTCGCCTTCTTCACCTTCGTCGTCTTCGCCTTCGTCTTCACACACACCATCGGATAATTGTTGAGAAGATTCTTCACTATTTATATCTGCATTCCACCGGTTAGTGAATAAATATACCAATTCTTCATTTTTTATTGTCACATCACGAATAAGTGTCCTACATAAGCAACAACACGGTTGGACTTCATACGATTTGTCCATTGAATGTAAATATTCAAAGAAACAGATTGCACAAACAGAATGTCCACAGTTCATAAACACTTGAGTTGATTCGTGCGACTTGTCGTGACATATTGGGCATTCTGACTCGCCGTCATTTGAACTATCCTCACTGCCATCAGACAATACAATCTCATCGCATTCTTCGTTACTAAACCGAATCGCAAATCGTCGGTTCGTTTCCATAATAGAAATCATATCCCATACTAACTTTCGATTTGAAATCCCATTCGCAGGATAGGTTTCTTTCAATTCAGTCGCCATCTGTAGTTTTGACGATATGGGTATAGTATTCAAAATGGTAACAACGTCTTCGTGACTAAGTCCGTTTATATAATATTCCATTAGTTCTTTGATATATTCATAATATCTCGGGCGAGAAGGTCGCATGGAGATGCGGTTACTGATATTATGTTTATAACCCAATACGCGCACTTCTGGAATAGTGTAAAATGATAGTTTTTTCTCCAAAAAATCCGCTGCAAAAGTGGAAAAAAAGATTTGTATTGCCGCATATTTTTTTGTTTGATCGTCTAATACATCAATTCTGGGATCAGAACACTGATGAATACGATGTCCGGTGTTATCGCAAAAAACGCATATTAAAGAAGATGATTTATTTGTCATTTTAATAATATCATCTATTAATGATATTATTAACAGTTTCTATATATAGTTTTGCGATATAGATAGATTACAATATTTCCAAATCGGCGAACTTCCAATATTCACATCCACCATTGGGCATTGGTCGTTTCACAATGAACGGAATGGCCTTTGCGTCATACTCCATTTTTGCAATTAAATAACCGTCTATGATATTTGTATCTACCGCGATAAGCGGCTGTGCACCGGCGTTGATTTGTTTTGCACGTTCTCCTAGGATTCGCGCAGTTTCATATTTCGTAATAAACGGCAATGTTTTATGCAATGCATCTATAATACGTCCTTGTTTATCACGAGTGATTCTGGACATAATTTCAATTTCATCATTATTGTGCATCAACATTTCTGGATGATATTCAGCTATAATGTCATTTTGCATAGACGCGTCAAACTTTTGTAAATAGTTATCATCTTCGTCGCCACTTTCTTCGTCCGATTCATCGTCATCACTTTCTTCGTTATTCCCCATTATCATATTAGCATTTGTTACAGACGATGCAATAGAACCGTCGTTTTCTTCATCATCATCGTTCTCTGCATCTGCATCTGCATCTTCATCATCATCGTTTTCTGCGTCTTCATCTTCAACATTGTTTTCAGTACCATCATTTTCATCAATTATTTCAGCTTCTGCATCGGGTTGTTCAACCACATCATCGATTTCGCTTTCGGCGACGGATTCCACATCAGACTCAATATCACTCATAGTATTAGTATAAATTACACGTATATATTTCTAAATCTGTTTATACTTTCTAATCAATTTTCTATGTGCTACAATGATTGCAAATAAAAAATCTAATTATATTGATTTATTCCAAATTATAGGGTTGCGTCGTTCGTTTTCCACGTTGTATCACATTCACAGCATACATACAGATATTTCATTTCTGTGTCGTTATACCGAATATATATGACTTCGGGGTTTCTCTGCGATTCTACATTTTTGTTGGAGTTACATTCGTTGTTTGGACACTTTATTGTAAATACCCGAGGAAGAGTTGGGTCATACTTGGTATATTTATTAACGACATTTGTAAATTGCTGGTCAGTTGCGATTGTTTGTGTTTGCAAAATACACGCCCCTTCTTCATTGACCGAATTGTCTACATGATGACAATTGCGACAATAGTGTTGTAATTTATTAGAGTCTTTGCTATCAGTCCCAATATAATACATATTATCACATTGTGTGCAAAACTTCATAATCCCGCTAGATATATATTATATATAGAATGTTTGCAAATCGTTATATCAATTTTCTAATAAGATTGTGTTCTCATTCAATAAACCTCGGAAAAATGTCGAATATCGATGTGTCAGAAAATTGATTCAATTATGTGGAATTATAATAACCTCATTATATAACCCCACTCGCCAATGTCATCGCAACCAATTATTCCGACCCTATCTCACTATCGTAATTTCGATGACTTTTTAGTAAAACATACTGTCCAGCGCGACAACCCAAATAAATCGTCGCTCATTACCAATACACGGATACCTTGTCCGAACTCAAACATATATGGGGGCAGCTACAACATACCAGATGCGGAATATCAAACTTTCATGCAGCTCTATAGAAGAGATGTTCTTCTAAAAAACAAGAAAGAATATATGACAGAAAAGCAGATCCCAAATGGTGGACCATTGCTTGTGGATATTGATATTCGGCATGAGTTATCCGTTGACGAGCGACAGTACACGCGAGAACATGTCGACGAGCTCATTGATATGTATATGGAAGAGCTTTCAAATATTTATCAGTTCAATAATGATGTTCAATTTTATATATATGTTTATGAAAAGCCAACCGTAAATAGGGTTGAAGATAAGGGATACACAAAAGATGGGATCCACGTCGTTTTCAATTTTCAGTCAACCACCGCAATAAATATGTATATGCGCGATAGAGCAATTGCATGTATCAAGGAAAATGAAGCCTGGTGCGAATTACCAATAACAAATACGTGGGATGAGGTTTTCGACGAAGGAATCGCCAAGGGGACCGTAAATTGGCAGCTCCATGGGTCGAGGAAACCAAACCACGATCGTTATCGGCTTGTTCGCATATTCAACATCACAGTTGACGATGGTGAAATCGTTACCAGCGAAGTTACGACGAAAGAGTTCAATGCCGATTCGGAAGACAATATCGGACGCATGTCTATTCGTTATAAACATAATCCCGTCCTAATGATGAAAACGGACTTTATTCCAACATTTAATCAATATAAGGACAAGCTCGGCTTGAACTCAGCCGGGACAAACAACAATGTGGCTACTGTAGTATCAAACTCACTACCAAAGCAGTATCAACTCGATCTGATCGACAACCCCGCGATTATGAAGAGGATCAAGTCGAAGGATGAGCTTGACATAATACTAAACGCGTTTTTAGATTACAATACAGATCTGAACCGATACGATTATGACGTTAAGAATGCTCATGATTATGCTATGATTTTGCCAGAATCATATTATGGTATAGGTTCGTATACTCGATGGATAGAGCTCGGATGGGCGCTGAAGAATACCAGCAATCGTCTTCTTATAGTTTGGTTATCAGTTAGCGCGAAATCACCTAACTTCAAATATTCACAAATCTCCGATCTAGTCGACCGATGGCTTGGGTTTGATGTTCGCTCGACCGGTGGATTGACACTTCAGTCTATTACCTATTGGGCGAGACGTGACGCACCCGATGCGTTTAAGAAGGTGAGAGACCAATCGATTGAACACCACATCGAGAACATATTATCATCTGGCGGACCAAACGACAGAATACCAGACTACGATATCGCGACTATTCTGTCTTCAATTTTCAAGGGCGAGTTTATGTGTGCCTCCATCAAGTCAAATGTTTGGTATCATTATTATAATGGTCGATGGTGCATCGACGACAGTGGCACAACACTTCGAAAGCATATATCGACGACGGTCCGAGAGCTGTTCGGAAAGAAAACTGTCGAAGGAATGGCATCCCTCGCAAATATTTCGCGGTCAATGAATGTAGACGTGGTCAAAAAGACGAATGAGGATTTGAAAGAGGAGAAGTTCAAGAATCGATCCATCAAGGTTCTGAACTTGACAACAAGATTAGCGAATACAGCCGATAAAAAAAATATAATGCAAGAGGCAAAAGACATATTTTACGATAAAGAGTTTGTGTTGAACCTCGATCAGAACCCTTATCTGCTGGGCATGCAGAATGGAGTGATTGATTTCAAAACTAAATGCTTTCGAAAAGGGAAACCGGAAGATTATATATCATTGAACACGAATATTACTTATGCGCCGGTTGACCCAGTAAAAGATTCGCAAACAGTTGATGAGATCAAACAGTTCATGCAACAGCTATTCCCCATCAAGGAGCTAGAACGTTACATGTGGGAGCATTTGGCATCAACTTTGATTGGTACAAGCCAAAATCAGACATTCAACATGTATTTGGGTGTTGGCCAGAACGGCAAATCGATTTTGACTAATTTGATGGAACGTGTGCTTGGTGACTATAAATGTGATGTACCTACTACATTGATAACCGAAAAGAGAGCAAAAGTTGGTGGATTGACACCCGAAATAGTTGGAATGAAGGGCCGGCGATATGCTGTCATGCAGGAACCGTCAAAGGGCGAGGTTATCAACGAGGGTGTCATGAAACAGTTGACGTCAGGCAAAGATGCAGTTCAAGCACGGTCTCCGTATATGTTAGAGCCCGTTACTTTCCTCCCCCAGTTCAAGCTTGTAGTTGCGTCGAATCATCCGTTCGTAATTAAAGCGAATGACCACGGCACTTGGAGACGCATTCGCAATGTTCCATTCATGTCACTATTCACTGACGACCCGCAAACCGGAGATAAAGAGAAGCCATATCAATACAAGGTTGACCGCACCCTAGATGAGAAGTTCGATGGGTGGGCTCCAGTCTTCCTTTCGATGTTAGTTGACATTGCTTTCAAGACAAACGGATTCGTCACCGATTGTGATGTTGTTCTGGCTCACAGCAAGGAATATAGAAAAAGTCAAGATTATATTTCCGAGTTCATCGGAGAAAGGATCAAACGTGAAAAGGGTGGGACAATCAAGAAAATGGAACTCAATAACGAGTTTAGCTTGTGGTATAATTCGAACCAAGGAGGGAAAGGGCCAAGTCCGCGTGATTTGCATGAATGCATGGACAAGGAGTTCGGTAAACATCGCGGATCAGTTTGGCATGGAGTTAAGATCACATACGGCGACTCGGAAAATGACAGCGACTCTGACGACGGTGAAGGCGACACCGACAGCGTCTCTAATATTTCAATGGATGATTTGTAATGTGTAATGCAAGAAAACAACACATATTACGCGATTATGGTTTGTATGGAACGCCATGTATAAATGCATCGATATATCTAGCTAAATCTATTACTTGGTTCTGTAATGGATATATGTAAAATGGATATGTGAATAATAATACAGTCATAGTTATTTTTAACCATATATTACTTCTCACTTTTGTGAATAGAAAAAATGTTATCAGTATAGCCAGTATATAAAATGTCCAACGTAGAAAATAGTTTATATATTCTTGAAACTCGCGTTTTTTACGCTGATGGTTCATTTTACTGTCATATAACTGTTCTTTATCTTTGTTATATCTTTTTTTTAGCATTGTTACACTATAATGCTAAAAAAATCTAATGAATGGGCGAATATTTATCGTATTCGTTTGGTGTATTGGCTGATACATTACCGTAACTGCGTTGCGGAGCCAATGTTGTAAACGGATCAGTAGTAGTACCAGTATCAGTAGTCGGAATACACATTAACTTGTCTGTATCCCATTCAGTTCCAGTATCACAGCAGTCAGACCCATAGCAAGACATCAAGTTAACCGAACCTAATAAATTGCCGGACTGTCTCGCCTTTTCTTCTTCACGTTCTCGCTGCTGAGGTGTCAATTGTTTTGGTGATTTCAATAAAAGCTCGTCATAGTTCAACTTCGATCGATTGCTAATCTCTAAATATATATTGTAACACCAAATAACTGCCAATACTCCAATAATTACCATCAATAATACGATTATGATTTCGGGCAAATACGACGACAAATATGTCAATGCCCAAAACAAAACCAACGTGATGATGATGATAAAAAGCATCAAATTATATCCATTCATGCGTTTGCGCCTAGAATCATTGATGACCGCCAAACGTCTTTTGGTTGTAGCCTCATCGCGAATGGACGCAATTCCATTTTCTAATTTTGCATTTTCTGCGTCAACAATATCCTTAACTTCGTCTTGATTATGTAATACTTCATTCATCAAATTAGTTGCAGCATTTGTTGTCTGTGTATTAATATCTAGCGATTGGTCTCCCTGTTGCTCGGTCATATTATCACTATTATATATTATGTTTGTATAATATTCCAAACATAATATTACCTTGAAAAACTGAGTATGATCAATAGTGAAACTGCAGTTAATCCCCCTAAAATGTATACTTGCTTATCTTGACGTATTAACTCTTGGATGTCGTCCAACATTACTTTACCTAAATCGGTGTTTTTTTTTGATTTCAATCCAGACAATTCGCCCGACAATTTGTCACGCTCGACCAGTTTAGACTTCACACTTTGTGGATCATTCACATCTTGTTTTTCATATAAAGAACTGTATGCACTCCCATAGTTAGTAACTGCGTCTATATGATCGTCTATGTTATTAAAGTAAGCTTTCACTTGTTCGGTGGTTAATATTTGGTTTGACATAACTATATACAAAATATAAACATATTTATTTGCGTAGTCCGATAAATAGGTAATACAACATACATGTTGCACCGATTGTCATAAATACGTTGGTAAATACCGAATTGTCAACATAATTGCTCTGTTCCATATGAATAGAGTCCAATGTGCCTTCAATTTCTTTTCGTTTTATTTTGAACTCTTGGCGAAGTTTGCGATTTTTCATATTAGTAGTTTTCATTTCGTCTATTGGTATAATGTCGCCTTTATTTGTTTTTAAATAATCATATTGATATGGAGTGCCTGAATGAAAACCTTCAGTAACCATTATACTATCTTCTGATATTATAGTATTGTTCAATTTCTTGGTTACTTCTCTTGCAACCGGTCCTGCTTTGTTATCTGGATTATTCAGGTCGGTTAACTTCGCATATTCATTCAACTGGTCTATCAATGTTTGCGTTTCTGCTATAATTTCTTGATTATACGAGATTATTGGGTCATTCAAAATAGAACAATCTTTTTCAATATGGCAGTTGTTTTTGCTCAACTTATTATTTATAGTATCTAATTTGTTTTCCAAATCGGCAGTCTTAATTTCTTCAGAATCTATGTTTTTATTATGCTGTTCGTTAAAAGTAGAACACTTTGTAGTTGCGAACTCTTTATCCGCTCCGGACAATAACAAACTGTGTTGTAATCCCTTACCGGTTAAAGAACCATCCGATATCATTGGTTCTATTACACTAAACGCTTCAAAATCGGTAACATATGGAATGCTACCTATAAACGATTCAGAACCATGCTTTTCATCAAGTGTTGCTATGATCTTTTCTAAAGTCTCGCGAACAGCTTCTAATTGACGTCTCTTTGCCAAGAATCGGTCAAGTTCGTCGTTTTTTCGTTTCCAAATAGCCTGTCTCGCTTCTTCTTCTCGTATCAACCGCTCAATTTCTAATTGTTTTCTTCGGATTTCTTCTTCTTGGTCACGAATGTTCTGTTGCACTTGGGCAAGTTCTGCTTGAAGTTCTGCTTTCTTTTTTGCGTTTTGTTCGGCTTCTATCTTTGCAGCAAGTTCTTTTGCACGCTTTTGTTCAGCTGCCAATTTGTCTATTGCATCTTGTCTAGCTTTCTCTTGTCTAGCTTTCTCTTGCTCTTGTTGTTGTTTTCGGATTCTTTCTGCCGCAGCTCTAGTAGCAGCGGCTGCTCTTTCGGCTGCTTGTCGTGCGCGTTTACCTCCTCCACCCATTATTAAATATTATGTATACAATACCCGCATAAATAATATAGATCTTATTGCTGCACTGCATTCTTCATTTCTGTTGCATAATTATCTATTTCTACATTTTTTTCATATATTTTTTGGTCCCAATACGATATGCGTTGGTTTATTTTATCTAATTGTTCTTGTACCTTTGCACGTTGCTGACGATTAGACATTTTCGCGGTATTTACGTCCTGTATATTTCCCAATTCACTGCGAATCGTTTCTAATATTGTATCACACATGTTCGTTAACATGTTCTTTTCATCGATAAGTGTATTAGTTGCTTCCATACTTGTATTCAGTCTTGTTTGGGTATCCAACTTCGTATTTTTCAATGTTTCACATCTTGCATTATGCTGAATACAATCATTATACTTAAATATTGCTTCGCGTTTCAGTTTTTGTAAGTCATTGATAACTGCGTTTTTTTCACGGACTATTTTTGCAACTTTAATTGCCTCTCCAGTCTCTTCGGTTCGCTTGTTATTATAGTCTATTAATAAGTCTTTTATTTCACCAAAATGCGCTACGACTTTTTCATTCTCTTTGAGAACCTTCTTATCAATTTCCATATACACTATATTACCATTTTTCTGATTTGTACACATCCGTATTGAAAATACCCAAAATAGACATCAATAAATAATAAAAGCTTTCTTGGAAATGAATTATTAACCATGGATACAAAATAATAAATACCAATGCCATAGTTCTATAGATACTAAATGCGCGCCATATAGCTGTTCTCCACGTCCCCACTAATAATACATATAATAATACATAATATATCGATACCATTATAAAGTTTGCAAGACGGATGTGATAAGTTTGTTCTTTCAAGTATGCAACACGTTGGCCATCTGCGGAATACTTGCTATTCAAATCGTTCAAGTGTGCGGTTAACTCTACATCCCTCATATTACTTAATTCTACGGTTCTAATGACCTCACAAGAACCCCACATATATTCTATTTATAATTATACAATATACATCTATTTATTTGTTACGATAGCGATAAATAACATATCCAGTGGCAATTATTCCTAAAGCCAAATTGAATGATGTTATATAACTGCTATAATAATACACACTTTCATTTTCATATTGTTCTACCATACGACTATGTTCATTTTCTACCTTTATAATATTGCTTATCAATTGCGTTTCCGGCATATTGAAATATAACTACATTTTTATTTTCCAATACGTGATAACACATAAGCAGAAAGTACAATACCTGCGATCAAATGAATGGTCTCGAAATAATATATGTCATACATTGCCTTTTCGTTTTCATAATTCGCTTTTGCCCCAGAACTGGTATTTCCCATATATGCATTTTGACCTGCGTTCAATCCTCTATCCAATGCACAGTTTGTCACATTAGAACGGGCTCTCCGTCCAGGTGGGTATTCGTCGTCATCAGACCCACTTGAACTTTCTGGCTGACCCCCCCCACTATTTATTCCGCCTGGATTAGCAACATCCCCATCGTCCGCATCTTCGGTAATATTGTTTTCATTATCTTTATCCCAGTCTTCATATGCACCCGTCCCGCGGTTTTGGTCATTAACCGCTTGACAAAAATCAGCCATGGGTTCTTGTGTATTTACGAAAGATGATTTCAAAAACGAGAAAAAAGATGGTTCAATATCGTTATTTGTATTTTTCAGTTTCTCTTTATTCATTACTCTTTTACAATATATATAGATTTTTGTCTGCTTCGCCTAAATGCAAATGCGATAATATTTTGTATTCATTGCGGTCTTGCTCTTGCGGTCAAACTCGCATATTTGTCCAGGACGAACACACATTGCTAACATATGTGGGTCAAAACGAGAAACCTCTGGGAGTTGTTCGTCGCGTTTGATATTGTATTTGTCTCTGAATATAGTATCGTCTTCTTTTGATAAAACGTTACATTTTGGGACAAGATTGTGGCTCAATATATTGAACTGCAACCGATGGATACTATGCATCACTACAAATATACCGTCGCGGTCATATAAATATTTGACGTGGTTCACGATGGTTTCGTTTGGCTCTTCCAATGTAATAATAATAAGTGTATCATTTTTATCCAGAACACTTTCCACGACCATTAACTCTTCCAGTAAATTATCCAACTGGGTTTTATTGAACTGAGGCTTCTTATCCATATAGTATTTTATATATACCTTTTTGTTTTCGGTGCGGTGGTTCAATAGCAAATCCAACTGAGTTGTGGATGCCATTGCATCTATTTCATTGATGCTAAAACTGCGATATTCGTCCATTTCATAATCTAAAACATCCATTATATCCAAGATGTTCACGCGTGATTTGTAAATGCTTAGAATCATATTAGAATGCGACATGGCTGGTTACTGATTATATATAACTGTTATATTAAATATAATAAATCAATTTTCTAGATTATTTGCAAATCATACTTTCTTTACGAGCAAACCTCCTGTCAAAAAATCTAATATTCCACCACGATTCGAACTACTCTTCTCTGGTGCTGCTGCTGGTGCCGATTTGTTCTCAATTGAGGCGGGGTCGCCTTTGATGCCAGGCATTACATAATTCGCATTGTCATCCATTTCATCATTATGGCCTTGACTTTGAGTGGGTCCTTCTGTTTTTGAATCCCCATTGACAATATTAATGACGGGTGCGAAATTGATACCTCCGTCATGTTGCAATGCTTGTCGTTGTAAAGAATGCATCATATCATTACCCCCCTCTTGGCTGGGAGGGGTCGCTGGGATCACAGAGTATTCGGCTTCTCTTACAATTTCGGCGGGTTGAACGATTTGAACCAAATCGCCCTCTACTTCGGTAGGGTTCGCGGCCTCTATCGTTATAAATCGTGGGCTTATTTTACGAATTATCCACAACTGGTTTTTGTAATATACGTTTTCTCCTATAGAGAACATATCAGTTGTTACTGTTGGTGGAGTTTCCATGTCCGGTGCAAACGGTGGCGATTCGTCTTCTTCTACTGGTTGCGGTGCGAACCCTGGAGATTGACTAGATATTGATGTTTGCTCATATGCAGCCGAGTCCCCTGGAACAAATCCGGGAGAAGATTCGACAGTGTCATCTTCTTCTAGTGACAATGGCGGAGGAGTTCCTTCTGGGGTAGTTGTATCCGGACTCTTCGGTTCAAACTCGGGTGCGGGGGTAATGATTTCGGGGACATCGCCGTTTTCGCGTAACAACTTGTTTTTGACATGGTTAGCAGCTTGTCTATGAGTTGAACTCTCGGGATTTAAGTTCAATAGTGTATGAATGTTATTTGAGAACCCCATGCTCTCAATTTGGTCTATGTTATCGTCGGTGATGATACGCAATTGAACGTTGATTGCCTGAAGTTCTTGTATCAATAATTTGAAAGAATATGGTACATTTACTACACTGAAACTGCGTCCATGCTTTGTAATGTTCTCAATATGCATATCATTATTGTGAATAGAACCAGTATATTTGATGGGTCCATCAGCCAACGGACTTATCATGATATTCCTATCTGGATTATACGCCGCAATCATGCCGGTTTTATTACACACGGCCATTTGATAGTTATCTCCGCGCTCCATCATTGATTCGCGCAAGAACGCACTTGCGCCATGCGAAATCACACCATCGCGCTCCATTTCACCTATGCGCAATCCACGTGGGATCCTCTAGAGTCGACCTGCA
>JGI24920J38491_100071_pt1 | contig 38751 bp, 22 predicted proteins | sample LinPFosmplate8_FD_38491 | JGI IMG/M metagenome (IMG submission 38491)
CGAGCTCGGTACCCGGGGATCCCACCTCCGTATATCCAATTTTGTTGACCCTGTCCAGCACCGCCCCACGTATAGACTCGACCGAACTTATCGATACACCCAGCCGCATGTTTACCAGATGCAATACTCGTGATATTTTCCTTTAAAAGGAACGGCCACCCCAACTGAACACTACCCGCTCCAGATCCTAAACCCCCACTACCATCTTTACCCCATACGTACATGTTCCCTTGGTCGTCGAGAGCTAAATATGTCGAATTGTCATGGTGTCCGGTTGTAACATCGACAACTTTAATGTTTTTACGCGAAAACCACGTCATTTCCGTAGGTGTACCTACATCACTACTTGTACCATCTGGAACGGAATAATATGCACCTTTGCCCCACGAGTACAGTTTACCATCGGACGATATGGCGTGTCCCGTGAACGCACTACACCGTACCTTAACTATATTTTTACCGGTAAGTGATGTTAACTCCGTTGGTGACGCTTGTGTACCTAAACCACCCATGAAACTACTAGAATCCGTTCCCCACATGTACACTTTATTCTCACTCGTTACGGCTATAGCCCCTTGGTGTTCGGCTTCAAAATCAATAACGTTTGGTAAATTAATGCGATAAAATGTATTTTGCTGACTGTTATTACCGGTACCTAATTCGTATTGACCATTATGCCCACACGACCATAAGTACCCGTTATCTTGTAACGCATAGTTCGAGTAATACCCAACCCCACACCGCGTAAACGTATTCGACGATTGGGTCGAAACCAACCAAGGACCTTGGTTAGTATAATCGGTCGTATTACCTCGACCTAACGCACCATGTCCGTTATATCCCCACGTATACAGTTTCCCGTCGTTTGTAATCGCACATTTAGGATGTGAATCCGTTCGGGACCCAATCTCTTTTATACCACTCGAAAGTGCATTAAGATTATCGTGAAGTGTTGGTATATTTACGGCTGTATTGTTTCCCATACCATTTGACCCGTTACTTGAATCACCCCAATACCAAACTTTACCGTCCTTCTTTAGTAGAAAGCACGTTCGTGTAGACATAGACAATTGTGCCTTCGTTTCCGTAACCGTCGTTACCGTAGTCTTTAACGAATAATACTTATCGTCGGCAATTGCTTGATACACACCCGCCTCGCCGATAACAACACTCGTTTCGGATGCCCCGAACGTATGGTAAAGTATACCGTCTTTGTACAGTTTAACACTCGTCGTCGTTAAACTACCTTTATGCGCGAGTGTAAGCATATCCTTACCGTTATACGTGAGTGTGATTTCCTTATTTAGAACATCTAACCATTGGTATACCCTAACATTGCCACCGTTCATTTTTGATACAAAGTATTCGCTATGTTCCCCGAAAAAAGATATATCATGACCTTGATCATTATCAGCATTATTGAACGTAAAATCGGTCGTCACGTCCGTTGCCGACGACCAATCACCCGCATCGTTATTCTTAAATATTTTACGCGAATTCGAATCGTTATGGAATATGAGTACGTATTTACCGTCGAGTGTAACCGTACCCGAGTGTCCTATATTAGAATTTTGATTATAATTTGCACCCGAAAATACCGCCGTATTTGCATCCCAATCTATCGTGTACATTTGGTACCCACCGTACGTGGAATATGCACCCATCATGAGGTATTTACCATCGCGTGTAAATTGACATGAAAATAACCCGCGGTAAAAATTACCGGTTGGTCTATTCGTGGGATCGTTAATTATAGTTTGGGCCGTCCATGTATCGGTATCCGCAGTATGTTTATACAATTTAATATCGAAATTGTTATTATTATCCGTACCTGTAATGGCAAAATCATAATTACCACTTCGAGGAACGAATGACGGTTTACTTGTACTATTATGACTACCAATTGCACTCACACTTTGTGCTAATTTCGTAAACGTTGACGTCGATTCATCGTTTTTCCAGATTTCGTAAGTGTAACCAACACTAGCAGATAGGGCTACAATTATATACTTACCATCGTACGACATGGATCCGACTAAACTTCCACTAGCTTGACTATACGTAAACGTCGCATAGTTCGTATACCCACTTTCAACGTCACCTTTTAGAACCTGGACGATACTATTGTTTGTTGGATTATGTGCTATATACCGACCATCAGCACTCGCTTGACACATGTAATTACCACTACTAGATGTTTCAATTGTATGTTTCATATTAGGACCCGCCGCCGTAAAATCTGTATTTGGGGTTGTGGGTACACTAATTTCATTTGTTGTCGCCGACACGGCGTTCGTATACGTTTCACCACCTACATTTACAGTAAAGGGAACCGTACCAACGCGCGCCGTTTCTTCGAATACGAATATGTTCGACGTTTCATCTATATGGAACGGGTCCGTACCGGTAATCGTTTTTGTCGTCACGTCTTCAGTCACGTTCGATAACGTAAGTGTTACCACATTCGAACTACTCACGGTCGTAGATGCTTGAGCCGTTGGTTTGACCCAAACGCGTTGGTACAAATAGTTTCCGAACGCGAGAAACTCGGCCGATTCGTCCGCGTTTTCGTTCTCACCCGTATCATCAACGTCGACCCAATCGTCGCTCGGACTGTTTCGACCTTGAATTCGAAACTTTATACCCATGTACCCGTGGTCGGTCGTTTTGTGTATTCGCGCTTTCGAGGATGAACTCAAATATGGGACCGTCACGGTTGATGTATACTCATTACCGGCTAACGCAAACTTTTGGAAGCCTGGGGTCGATGCTGTTTCCATCGCATAATTAATCCATTTTCGTGGTAAATTGTATTTCGATTTACGTCCCAAATCGTCCGTCACTTCGAGTTTGTATATCACATCACCGGGTGACGATTCCGTATACCCGAAGTTTACGCCACTCCCCGTCGCCGCCGAATTTACCGTCGTGAGTAAGGTTCCATCAGGTTTATACAGTTTTGCGGTTGTTCCATACGCCGACGTTAAATCCGAAACGTTAAACCCTGAAAGAACGTTACTAAAGTTTGCTGCGGGAGAAACGTAATCGGCTACATCTAAATCTAAATACGTTTCACCACTACTCGTTGTTATTAATAGGATTTCCAAATCCGATCCTGTTTTTGTTGTTGTGCTTACCGAAGACGCCGTCACGCCCGCATTTGGAGTATACGTAAAGTTACCGACGCCGTTCGTTTTTATTGTAATTTTGTGAATTGAAGGTTGTCTGATATTTGATGTCGTTACAGTACTTACCGTAACGTCATTTGTTAAAGTTATCGTAACTTCCCCTGAAACTTTCGAATCCCCATCGATCGTCAAGGTCGTTCCACTGATCGATGCCGTTATAGGTTCCGTAATATCCACGATATTAGGATCCTCTATATCTTCTGTAATCAATGCGGGAACCTCGAGGAAGCGCATTTATATAGAAGGAGATTTTTTAATTTATATATTTCGTCCCGTCCCACTCGCGACGTTTCATACGAAGATTTGTCATTTGATTAGTTATGGTTGAATTATTAATATGGTGATTGGTTTGGAAATTTACACTTTTACCGGTACCCCATACAAAAGTTTTCTTTAAATCATTACCGTTCCAGAATTCAAGGTTACCGTTCGTTTTATATACGATATAGTGTTTTTTAGTTATATCCCAAGCACTACCATGACTAGTTGTTAACCCTTTACCAGAACCCATTGTGTAAACAGATGTATAATGAGGGTACACGTAATAATCAGTGTTACTACTCATATTACCAGATGCTCCCGCCACAGTTGGAGTATCGGTTATACCAATTTGAATATACGATAAACTATTATCAGTAGTCGCAGCTGTTTTATTAAACTCAAGCGTTATAGGTGCGGTAAATGTAGGAGTATAGAAACCCGTATCCCACCCATTACCACCACTATTTTTATAAACTGATGTTATGTTATCTGTACCATTACCAGTTATTGATAAGTTTGTAGTCGCATTCGTGTGTTTGGTTATAGTAAACGTCTCGTACCCATAAACACCTGTAATCGACTTTGAAAGTTTAACACCTAACCGTGCGCTCGACGCGTCGAGTGCATACGCAAGTAGTGTTCCTGTAACGGTTTCGGCTAAACCGTGAGCAACAGAAAGTTGACTTACGGGTGTAGAAACTTCCGATCCACTATTTACACTATACGTAACCGTCGAAATACCCGTACCTTGTGTAGAAATAACTACATTCGACTCATTCGTAGGATCCAAGGTTATATCTTTTACTTTAGCTATTTTTTTACCGGTCGTTACATTACCACCTGTTCGAATAATAACAATACCCGAACCACCAACACCACCCCAAATATATTGGTGATGATGTCCACCACCTCCACCACCACCCGTATGTTTACCACCGGCACCCCCAGCTGTATTTGCGGGTGGTTCCAAAGCTGATTGAGTGGTACCAGCGTCACCATTCTCACCGGGCATCAAACCGTTCGTATCACCCGTACCATAAGCATTTTGGTCATCCTCACCACCACCACCACCACCACCTTTACCACCATTACCACCATTGTTTGAATGACCGCCACACCCACCACCACCGGAAAACCAATAACTCGTAAAGCCGGTTATTGTTGACTGTTTACCATCACCGCCGTGTCCTATTGTTGTATTACTACTACTCGTACCGTCTTTACCATAACCTAACTGACTCGCACCACCACCACCACCTGGGTACCATGTTTCACCCGATCGCGCACCATCAAAACCTTGTCCCGCCGTCCCCGTACCCCTTTCACCACCATAAGATCCGCTCGATGCTCGACCACCAGATCCACCACCACCGGAACCACCATTACCCGCAGGCATATTGTTTGCGTTGTGTTCGGATGCACCCCCACCACCACCAATTGCCGATGTTAAACCCGTCACGGATGTATCCGCCCCGTTCCTACCGCGATTTTCATAAGACCCGTCTGAGTGTCCACCAACACCTCCACCACCAACAACGATTGTTTTTTGTCCCGCAGATACGGTTGTTCCCGTCGTTTCGAGGTAACCACCGGCACCTCCACCACCACCCATACCACCACCACCACCACCACCACCGGCGACCAGTAAATGGTCAACGGATGTTAAGGATGGGAACGTAAACTTATACGTCGTTTTACCTTTACCATCACCACCCCTTATAGTAGACCCTGTCCCCGATTCTGAAGCTATTTCCTGAACGAATGTCGGGGTTTCATCGAGGGTTCCGAGTTCATACGATCCAGTTGCCGTATCGGAATAAAAGTATCCCGCGGTTGCGGCTGCAGTAACACTCCCGTGACTATACGGATCACCACCGTTTGCAAATGTTCCGTGGTGGAATACAGCAAATGGAGAATCTGGAGCACCTTGTACTATACTAACCGTATCGGTTAAGTTCGTATTGGTTTTTTCTATAAACAATTTGTATGAATCACCAGAACTTGCCCCCGATTCCGTAAACGTACCGGAGGCTTCCCCGTCGGTTAAAAGGAACCGCGCGTGGGTCGCGTTATTACCATCAGTAATGTTCCCGAAATCAAAGTTCGACGAAACTCCGAGTACGGAATACTCTAAGGTTGTCATATCCGTATTATTACCGATCTTAAACCCGGATGCACTTGGTGGTGTAACATTTTCGGGTATTCCTTTAGGTGGTCGCGTTTTTGTTGATATACCCGCAGTTGGTTTAAAATACGTCGTCCCTTGAATAACTTCACTCGTTAAACCAGATGCCGTATATTTGTATAAGGGATACTTATAATTAACCCCATCTTTTATGTAAAATGGTCGGTTCCCGTTCGTATTATCATCCGTAAAAGTAGATGCCTTATCGGAAAACATTTCACGCGCAAAAAGTGAAAGAACATCATTGACTTTACGTAAAGTTAACATACCGGTTTCACCTGGTCCTATAAGATAATCGTCCGTATAGTTTACTTTAACCGTATCGTCACTCGCAAATGTTCCGAGGGTTATAAAAACACCCCGGGTCGATGATGTATTCTTCAAGGCAATATGGATCGTCGTATTATTGTTTACGTTCGTATGTGTAATAGCGGTAATAGTTGCCGCCGTAGATCTCTCTATTTTTGTAACACCCGTTAGTTTACCTGATGTTACGTTAAGTGTATTGTTACCATCAATTTGGGCTGTGACACCACCGAATCCGGTTGCATCGGTCGTATACACTATACTTCCCGCCACCTGAACACCTCCGGAAACTTTAAGTTTCGCGCCTGTTATATTAAATTCAGTCGCACTTCCACCGATCGGCATTTTATTAATATAGGTACATAAAAGAATTACGCGAGATTATCTTAATAAAATGTCGTTCGGTATCGTCGGTATTTCCCCACCGACCCTAAAAATTGCAAATGGGGTTCAAAAAATTAATAAAGTTCACACGTGTCACCAAAATATTTCACAAGAATTGAACATGTTTAACGCCGAAAACCATTCGTGTGTTGCCGACCTCATGTTAAACATGGACCGTCCTCGAACTATTGTTACGGCGTGTAAAGATATGAAAGATGTTCGACCAACACTCTCTAAAATTCTCGAATGGTCTGACCCTGAAGATACGATCGTTAATTGTACGCACGAACACTATAAACATAACATGTATTATGAGAACGAGTGTTCGACCAAAAACGTACACTATTTGAGTGCATCCCTATCAAACGACGCGTTTCTCGTCGGGGGTCAAAAACGTATTTTTAGATCCCACGAACCCCTATTCTACGCGTTCGCCAAAAATGTTCAACATACGGGGGATATGCCGGGTTCGGGACATTTCGCGAAAATGGTTATTGATGGTCTCGAGTGTGCCATGTTCCAAGTCGTCGGTGATGCGTTTGCGTACTGTAACGGGAACGTTCCGGTCATGCTTTCACTCATGGATAAGGCAAAGAACATGGACGTTTCGGGACCGGTTATTGATCGGTGTAAAAGCCAACTTTACGTAACCCGAAACTATAGTCAAGTTGCCCAAGTTAAAAATTCGACCGCGTGGTTCATGGAGTATACATTCAAAGCGCGGTTACCGACACCCGTCATACACTCGTCTATTACATCACGCATGACGAGTCAATACGCAAAATTATCCGAAACACACCAATCGTATAATACGTTTTACGATACGAACGTTATTCTTCAAACGATCCGGTTCTGTTTTGCAATGGCACTCTATGAAGCTAACCAAATTTCGTATGGGAAAATTGAACACTGGTCTAAAAATTCAAACGTGGCGTGTCGCATGTTTGAAACCCACGATCCCTTATACGTGATGGATGCGACCGTCGAGTTTGCGAGGACGTTTGTCATGCATTGCGTGAACTCTGGGGTACCTATACCCACAGTTCAAGCCGCGTTGAGCCAATATGATTTTATGAAACAAGAACGAACGTCGATGAATTTTATCGCGTCGTTGAGGGACGTTTAATTTTAGGCGTCACCCCATAATTGCCATTCTCCCACTCTTAATATAGTAGAAGCTGTATTTACCGTATTTACTATAAACATTTGATAATATTGATAACTCGCCGGAGAGTCTATACTGTATACATCCCCATATATCGATATGGGTTTATTGGTAACAGTATCCAAGTCTGTCCAGCTAGTTCCATCATTCGACCCTTTTAGTACCCACGAATTAGGTCTTGATTGATAATCCGAATTACCAGTACCTCCTAACGTTGGGTCCGTACTTGAACCAGGTGGTTGTGCACCTGACATTGTATGATCTACTGGATACATTCTATACTTTCGAATTGTTTTTGCAGAGGGTAACTGAAGTGTAATACCAAAATTTACCATAGTTGTAGATGCCATTTGTCCAGTACCATCATCTATATTGTTGTCAAACGCTCTGTACGCAGAAAACCCACTACTATGTGGAGCGTGTGTTGTTTTTGCTTGATATTGTCCATTCCCGTTCGATGCACCCGATATCGTCCACGTATCCCACGTATCTGCAGATGCGCTTTGTGTTAAACTTGATGTCGTTCCATCGTAAGGTGGGTACTGGTACAATGGGAACGTACCCGAAACGTCGAGTGTTTTGGTTATCGTAAATGTATCGGTTCCCTTAATTTCTGCATAATATTTCCCAGCCTCGGGGACCGTATATTCACCCGCCGCGGGGTCCGCGACTATAAACACGTTCGACGTATCTTCGACGTTACTCGTAAACAGTTTCACGGACGATCCGGGTTCCGTATTCAAAATCTTTATCGTATTCAAACCGTCGTATTCGAGTTTGGGTCCGAGTCCGACCTCCGCCGCTCTTTGAAGGACCTGTTTTGGGGACATATGGAAGTTATACGTACTCGCTTCGTACGTTAAGGATTTTCGAAAAGTACCACTCGCACCGACCTGTACAAGGCTGTGACTAGATCTACTTCCCGGGACAGATATACTCGCATGCGTTCCTGTAACGACCGGATACCCATTCACGTACCCGACCGCGTTACCCCCAGAATCGACCGTAAGGGCGACATGGTGCCACTTTCCCACAGTAAAACACTTAATTGTTCCTACCGTTATATCCGTAGCTGCATTACTTCTACGTAATGCCGCGACTCCAGATGAATTCATACCTAGGTGGATACCGTCATTAGTGTTCGTACCTAAAGACAAAAACCCATCGTAATTCTGAGATTCTATGGGCATAAATACCGCATCCGCCGTTTGAGCCATTTTGGTGCCATACTCGATAAGTTCACCACTTGTAGCTTGTCCAATATAAAAAACGTTCGACGTTATTCCATCGGGACGTTTTACGAGGAAGAATTTATCACCACCACCGGAATTAAGAGTATCGTTACTATTTGAACCAACTGGATTCCAGTACCAATGGGTTGGTAACTTATACGTCGGCATGGAATCGCCGTGTATAATGATAGCCCTATTTACCTCCGAACCCATAGCGTCAACGGTGGGTGGTAAACTTCGTCGACGTGGGTTCCCGACCTGGACCACCGCGGTATTCGAACCGTTCGGAGGCGCAACGTTCGTTTGAATAAGAACAATACCCGAACCACCGCGTCCGCCGTGTCCTCTAACACCACCATCACCCTCTGTATTGAAATCTCTATGTTGGTCTCTAGCCTGGGTTCCCACTCCACCACCACCACCACCCGTGTGTACCATACCATGTAATGACCCACCTGCACTCATATACCCGGCCTGTTGTCCACCGTACCCACCACCACCACGTCCACCAGGTATGGTTTCATTTTCGTTACGATTACCTCCACCACCACCACCCGCAAAGTATCCACCTTCGCCGTACTCGTCCCCGAAATCTGTAAACGAACTCCCCGTCCCGAAGAATTTACCGATACCACCATCACCCGCATTACCACTCGATGCGTTTGCGCCTACACCTCCGGCACCACCACCACCACCACCTTCTAATGTATTCACACCATCACCACCTGCAGTACCTTGACCCGATGTTCCAGACGCACCGGTATTAAAATTATAATTGGACCCATCACCACCGTTACCACCACCGCCCGAACCACCTGTATTTGGATCGATAGTTTGAGAACCACCACCACCACCACCAATGGCGTTATCTAACCCCGTAAACGTCGTATTTTTACCAGAAAACCCTACTGCTTCACCGCCACCGGCACCAATACCACCCGAATCTCCGTTCCCGACGACGATCGTTTTCGTCGTGCCTTGTGCCAAGCTCGTCCCCGCCGTATACACGAGACCACCGGCACCACCACCTCCACCTTCAGCTCGTCCACCACCACCGGCACCACCGGCAACCATCATAACGTTCGCGGTTAAGGCTGACGCCGAAGCGAAGGTATACATTGTACTTGAAACTGTATCAACTATTTGGTGTGTTGTTTGATTACCTTGCGTACTTATATCAGTACCAGCATAGTTTGATGTTTCAACTAAAGTGGTGCCTCTATACACTTTCCACCCGGGTGTTGTACCCGTACCTTTATACGCAAATTGAACTTTACCTATAATCTTACCCGTTAACGGAACTAAACGTATAAGTTCATCGTCCACTGAATACGGATACTTTCTATTTATACTCGTTGCACTCGCATCATACGTACCGTTTACCCATCCTATATAACCACCCGAACCGTGTAGAGTATTATCATTTAGACGACTACCATCATCGTTATACGGTGTCGTCTCATCCGATAATTTCCCAGTACCCCCATCTCCTGAGTTATCTGCATACGCAGCTCTGTATAAATCAGCTCGATAATCCGTACCGTATGTCATTGCAGTATTAGAATCATCAAATACGTCAATTTCTGTTAACATAATACCTGTAGTGTTCGTATCAGAACTACTACCTTGGGTATACTGATTTAATTTAAACGATACATTAGAACTTTCTGTTGGATTTATTGGTGTTATCGTCCCAATCGTTCCCGTATACGCCGGTGTATCGGCATAGAACCGACCGTTATCGCGCGCCGTAAGTATATCGCCGTCACCGTACGCGTTATCGAAATTACCGTGGTGGAATGCCCACGTATACAGACCCGACGCCTTTGTTGCGGGGACCGTTGCGGATTTTAGGATAAAATCTGTATCAAATTTTATTTGCGCATCGTACGTTCCCGGATCGGGAACCGTAATAATCGACGGTTTACCCGCATCGTACGTCGTCGTTCCTTTTGTATATTTTGTAGATTGTGGTTTAGGTGAAAGCCAACTAGCAATTGTTGGTTTTCTGAATACGTATCGTATTCCCGCATGATCAGATAAGGATACTGTACCATCTGAGTTTTCTACTGGTGGTGTAGGAGGAGAACTACTATAATCTATCCATGTATTAGTTGTTGTATCCACAGCTATTGGCATGTTTTCCCAATAAGGGGGGTTTTGCGTGTAATACCATGCACTGTATACTTCATATATGCCAACTGTTTCTTTGTGTCTATATTCATAATAAGGCGACCAGGCACCAGAAATAGCGGGTAATACACTAGGAGTAAATATATACTTATTTCTATTTACAAAAACCTTATCGTACCCGTCGAACTCGAACGAAGGTGCGAGTATGTTCGGTAACGTATCGATATATTTGGGGTACGTAATGTCACCCGTGGTATTATCACCGCGAGCATAATTTCCACCATTACCCCATGCGTAATACTTACCGTCTTCGGTAATTGCGTAAGGACACTCATAAGACCCGGAACTAAACACTTTTATATTTGAAACGTTCGTCCATTTAGTTGGTGACGCTAAATTACCTGTACTCCCGTTACCAAAATTACCATGGCCACCTCCACCCCAACAATAATACCCGTCACTCGTATCGGCAAATACGAAGTATGCCCCTCCATATATTTCGTTTATGGTAATATTGTTCGCCGAAAAGTAGTCAACTTTTTGCCACGATGTATGACCACCTGCCGTGACAGTACCATCACCTATTTGACCACCTGAGTCTTGACCCAATGCATAATACGTACCATCACTTTGCCATGCGTATATAGTAAAATACGTACTCGAAACACCTACGATATTATTACTCGTCATGATTTCGTGAGGCGACTTTTGCGCATCCGATAAAGTTGCTTGTGGATAATCTACACCGGCACCACCGGTCCAAATCCGCCCCCAAAACCATACGTCACCGCCCGAATCTAAAGCAACCGTGTGATCGTGTCCAGTCGTAAGTGCCGTTATATTACCGGTCACTCCTCCAAATGTAATCTGTTTGAGTATATTCGACGAAGATGCACCCGTACCCTGACCCAAATTCCATTCTGATGAACTGTGTTGACCCCACGTCCAAACGTTACCCGTTTCAGTTAAAGCCACAGTCGCTATACCTTGTCCAGAAATCTGGGTAATATTATTTGCAGTTAAACTTTGGTCCCCTAAATACGACGTCACGTCAATAAAACTTGTCTTATCACCCGTCTGTCCAGGTATACTATATTGAGTACCTTTGCCCGTAACCCATATTTTACCGTCGCGCGTTTTCGCCCACCGGTTATGAGAATTTACACTCTGGCCCCATATACTCGCGACCTCGCCTTGGGGTATACCCGTACACAAAGTCGGTACGGTTATATCGGAAGATGTACCTACACCGGCTTGACCGCTACTGTTTTCACCCCACCCGTATAGTTTCCCGTCGTACGTAAGTGCGTGTCCAAAAAAGTATCCACCACTAAGTGTAGGTTCGATCGTTTTTATTGTTCCACTTACCGTATTACTCGTAAACGCGAAGTCTGTGGCACTTCCTATTTCCGCGGTATACGCACCCGTATCTTTGACGTAAATGTTGGTCGCTGAACCGATTTCGTAGGTGTTCGAGCCGTACTTGAGTGTCGTCGAGGTTGGGGTTATGTTTTTGACGACGAGTTTGTACCCGTCGTGGGTGAGGGATGGTGTAGACGTAGTCGTAATATCCGTTTCTCCATGTATTTCCCAATTAGTAAGACCAACAACGTTCGTGGAATATGGTGTACTCGGGTGTTTTTTTATCACTATACGAACATACTGTGAAGAAAATGAAGTAAACGTAAACGTTATCCATTCCCTATACGTAATAGTAGAAGGAAAACCAGATGGACTTTGATTCGATACAGCAACAAAAGCAGATCCGTTCCAATACTCTATAGTTAATGGACCTGTAGGATGATCTTGTGGAGCTTGTTGTATCTTCATCGACGTAATTGTTTTTGAACCCGACGAAAACTTATACCCGTAAAAACTGGTTGCAGTCAAACTCGAATTACCATTAAAAGGGCTAACTGCATGAACTGCATTTGCCCAGGCAGCGGTTAAACCATCAAATAGTTGTCCGGGGTCTCTATCTTCATGATTTGAATCATTTGAATGTTGATTATGTTCAGCGTATGCCTTATCACCATTAGATAAAAGAGACCACGCGTACGTTGTAACGGGGAAATCACTCGCTGATGACGAATCAAGATATGCCGTTGCATTTGCATTAGTTGAATTCTGATCCGATATTCTGGCATTTGGATATGTTATATTTCCAGACACTTGTTTTTTAGTGAACGCAAACGTAGTCGTCCCTTTACTTTCCGCCTCGTACGTTCCCGTCTCGGTTATGTATACGTTACTCGCCGTTCCTATAGAATACGTGTTCCCGTTAAACAGAACGTTCGAGGTCGTAGGTGCAATATTACTAAAAGAAAGTTTATTGTACCCATCGAAACTGAGTGTAGGAAAAGTATTACGTTGGTATATTTTCATAGTTAAAGGTTGATTACGCCATTCTTGGTCCCATATCTTTATTCTATTCACACCCGTTTGTGTTGGTTGATAACTCGAATTCATAGCGCCATGATTAGGCGCGTTACCCATCCATAAAGTTACGAATTTTGATGTAAATGCACTATCTTCATAAAATTGAAGTTCGACCTCCTTATTTTCACTCTTTCTCGTACTATCGATAACGACTTTCATGTATATACGCGCATTCGCGTGATCTTCTTCCGTTGGATTTTTGGATGTTGAAGTTTTTTGTACTTGAGTTTTACTAGCGTCAGTCCATTGATACCCACTTTCTATGACAGGATATACCACTGGTTCATATTGAGAACCACCAGAACCACCAGAACCACCGTAATACCTATGTTCAAAATAGGATTCTTTAATGTAAAAGTCGATATAGTAATAGTTACTACCAGATGAACCTCTCGCATTACCTAAATCGTTCTTATCGTTACACATTATAACAAAACCCCAGTGCAGAACGTTATTCGCCACCGCATCTAAAGGTGCACCGTGTTCGAAAACAACTTTATACGTACCATCACCCGTTCCCAAAATCTCGGAAGTTTGGTACCTATTTGTAGTTGAATTGTTATCTTGCCATGTCACATCTACCGAAGGCGTACTAGAAAATTCTGGAGGATTAGAAACCGATGAAGAAACGTTACTACTCAACGCAAAGTTCGTCGCACCCTTGATTTCCGCGGAATACGTTCCCGGGTTCGCAATGTACACGGTCGAAATCGTCCCTAAATCGTACGTATTAGATAAGTATTTGAGTGTTGTTGACGTGGGATCGAACTTATTTAAACTTAATTTATTGTACCCGTCGAATTCAAGTTTAGAATCGTATAAACTCGAATTAATGGTTTGTTCAGTTGTATCGTTAGATTTCAACGTTTCAATAGGACCTAACCTATTCCAATCGGATGACCCTTCGGCATCTGTAGATGAAGTGTCTGTACTCGAACCGTAATAGTTCATACTGTTTGTCCCGTTTGTGTACGTACCTGTATATTGGTTCCAAACACGAACGTGTTTTACCTTTTTAGGGGACCCGAGGTCAACTTTAAGGTATACGTATTGTTGCGTGGCGCTGGTATATGTAGAAGCACTGTTCCAATTCGCGTGAGTTGTCCAATCACCGTCGATCGTGTTAGCGACAGCTCCATTCGCAACTGATAGATTACTACTAACCGTAGGTTTATTAGAACTATCGTATACCGTACCGTCCACGAGTTCTATAGAAAATTCATAAATGTGCATGGCATACTGAGTTCTGTAACCAGCTAAACCAATATACCTATACGCTGTTGGTTCCATATCGTAAGACGACAATGTTGATGTCCAACCCCTTTGTATAGATTCAACGTGGCACACGTAATTCCAATTTGCTGCGAGACCTGGTGTAGAAGGAACAGAAGATGCCCCGTATAAACGTGGTGCAATTAAAGAATATTGATAATCAGATTGACCATTGATAATGGTTACACGTTTAACTTTTTTCGTAAACCCGGAACCACAATCTATATGAAAAGGACAGTACCACGTTCCGTCACTCCAACCTAAACTACTTCCGCTATAATTAGTGTTGGTTGATGAGTTAAATATATCGGTTGTTGCCAGACTACCAGCATAATTTTCTGTAAACGCCGAACTCGCGGGTGGGTTCGCATTATCGAATTTAGTACCGTCATAAAATTCAATTGTCATAGTTCTAATACTATTTTCGTAGTTATTTCGAGGAAATGCAAGTGCCAAGTATCTATACGAAGTTCGTGAAGGGAACGAAATTGTCCCACTCACAACATTACTATCTAACGCAAAACCGTCCGACCCTTTCATTTCCGCCGTATACGTACCCGCACTTTCTATGTATATGTTCGTCGCCGATCCTATATCGTACGTCGTCGTCGTCGATTCGGCACCTGTAGGTAACGCGTGGATTTTGGACGTTGGGTTCGTTATACCCGAAAGACTCAGTTTATTGTACCCGTCGAATGTAATGGGATCTGGTTGTACTAACAAATCTAATATACCAGGTGTATCCGCGTGATATAATTCGGTTACTTGATGATAATCCAAAACGTTACTATACGCCTTAAATTTACCAAGAATACCATTGGCATTAAACATACTTGATGTATTCACATTAAACGTGGTTATACCGGTCGTACCACCTCGAGCACTATTAAATAATTTTGCTAAACGTAAAACACCGTTTATATAAAAATTATATCCACACGGTGATAATGTATACACGTAGTGTGTCCAATCACTATTGTTCATGTAACCCGGCGATTTACCTAAATCTTCTCGTGCAAATTGATTACATGTTTTCATATAAAAACTTGTATTTCCGGCTAAAATACCTTCCATTTCAGGTGCACTAGAGTTCGCGGTAGATTGAATGAATCCAGATTGACTCGTTGACATACCTTTACCTATAAACGAAACCGAAAACGTATCGGCAGTATCGACGGTAAATGGAAAAATCAAAGATGAACTAGCCGCATGTACAGCTCCGTCGCTCGAATATGTTATAGTACCGGTTGTTGAAGCACTTGTGGGTGCCGACGTTAAATCACTCGAAAACTTAGCAAGACTCGTAGCTGAAGGTCCATCGACCGAAAAGTTATTAGATATAATATCCCAAAATCCTATACCAAAATAATTGACACTCGAACCTGTAATACCTAAACGCCAATACTGAAACGTTCCCGGTGTCGTTAAATCAAATTGTTTACCTGAGTTTCCTATACCTGAAGACGACGTATACTTCGTAGACCACGATGTTCCATCAGTACTCGCGTCTATAGTAAAACCAGTGACGAGATGATTAGAATTTGTTCTATGAACACCGCCGTTAGGGTCTGCTTCGATTATAAAACAGTTACTCACATATTTTGCTTCTGGAAACTTAACGCTTAAATAGTGTGGAAATCCACCGTAACTCGATATCGGAGCTGTACACCACCCACGCACATTAGACGATTTACGAGGATCGAATGTATTAGCAGCTGAAAAATGTGTACCAGTTGTCGAAGCACTATATTCACGCGATCCAGCAGTTATCTCAAACATTTTGTTATCGAAATGCACATTCATGGTATGTTCACCGTTACCCGTTAATGGATTACACGTCATGATATTATCCATATTCGGAGTAACACCCGACGTAACGACTCTATGGTTTGTAAAATTCGCAGTTGATGTATCATAAGCAACCAAATCGTTACCGTTACCAGAAACGTCTGTTAACCCTTCGGGAAAATAACATTTGAGCGTTGCACCCGAACCCGAAACTTTAGGGACGTTACCCAAAAATACCTTCTTAACATCGGCATCACTAAGTGTACCGTCATACAAAAACGGACGAAAGAACGAAACGGGAGCTATTGAAGAACCACCATGAGCAACTTTTCCCATTGTAAAATTTCTAACTGCAAATTGGTAACCACTCGTTGTCGAAATATTCCTCCTTGCTATCTTATCACCGTTAACGTATAAAGTTATATAATATGTACCGTTATCATCTTCTGATACAATAGTTAAGTGTTGAAAGTTATTATGTCCCTGCCCCCGCCCCTGATAAGCCATAAAGTTAGGAACTTCGTCACCAGTTCTTGTAAAATATACCATGTCACCATCTTGATGATTACGCATTCTTATACCATCGGATGGAGTTGATATGTAAGAAAGTATATCCCAAAAAGATCCTTGAGTAGTACTCAATGGATTACTACCACTTGTAGGTGTTATAAACCCTCTCGTGTAACCACTTGTTGCTCTATAAGAATAATTCATCCACGTTCCATACGAAATACTTTTCGTATTGGATTCTATATCTTTTGTTGTTGTAAACTTCGTAACTGGTGTATCTATAGATAAATATCCATCAGTTATAACCTTTTCAGATACACTCGCCACGGTCACTTTGTTAAAGTACGCCACGTTCGAACTCGTATCGAAAACGAGACCTCTATACAGACCCGGTGTTTCGATAGTTAAATCGCTCGTGAGTGAGCCGATATCGTACACGTTCGACCCTAAAAAGAGTTTGGAGGATGTATTTGTAGGTATGTTCGTGAGTGAAAGTTTGTTATAGTTGTCGAATGTGAGTGTAGGTCTTATTAAATCGTTCCATTTAAATATGTACCTGGCGCTACCACCCTTTTCTGAAAATATATACCTATCTGAAAATATTGAAGAGTGATCTCCCAAATTACCTATATTTGTAAATGAACTTGTTACATCCGTAGGTGTACCTTCCCAATCACCGTTAGCCGAGTATAACATTTTACCGGCTGTTGTACCACTACCCGTTGAATAATAAAAATATTTAGCGTCGCTCGATAAGAAACACGCAAAAAAACCAGATTGTGAATTTTGGTATTTAAGAGTCAGTGTCTGATTTGTCCAATCAACTTTTAAAATAGCGGCACCAGGATTAGCATTATACGCTACAGCCAAATAGTTACCATCTTTAGAAAAGGAAACTCCACCACGCCCCGCTATAAACGCTGGAGCGGTATTGAAAGCGATCGACGCGCTCGCGTTGACTGGATCTGTAACAGAAAAATCGAGTGACCAATTATCAGTACCGGAATTATATTTGTAAAAGAAAAAAGTAGTACTAGAAGATCCGTCTTGCTTTCCTATCCAAAGAAAGTGTTTAAGTGGTCCGGGTACAAACGTAGCTTGTAAATCGTTTCTTGAATTCGTTTTAGGTGATGCTATAATTTGGTGACTCACAAAAGTCGTCCCATTATTTTTTAATATATGTAATTGGTGCGTTGAATTAGTATAATACGAAACTATATAATTACCATCGTGGGATAGACTAGAATACGAACCAGAAAATATAGTAGATGACAATGCACTACCATACGTGCTATACGTAAACGAACCCGTATCTTTTTTATAAACTTGTTGTCCATAAAAATAATATTCACCGTTATCACTCATACCACCTTGGTGATAACTTGGACTCGATGTACTTGATAAAACAGCTTTACTTGCGGTAAAATCCGTTTCGTTATCGGTATATTTAGTTACAGCTTGTATACTCCCCGTCACCTCGACCTCGTTCGTTTTATAATTCAAACCGGCTATGGTAGCATCGACCGAGTATTTACCGGCGTCGGTTATGTAATAATTAGTAACTTTTTGGGAACCGTATATGTAGGCGGCACCCGCATTAGACGCTTTCGTATCTTCGTTTGGTGAAGCCGTAATTATGGTACCGTCGTGTATACCCACACCACCGTACCCCAAATAATCATCCGCACCTGCATTACTGGCTTGTATTTTCTTAATTTCAGTCCATGTCGAACCCGAACGCGAAAATACGTATATTGCACCGGCAGCACTCCCACCCGTATCTTCACCGAATGCAGCTACAACTATATGATCTTTATCTATATCAACACCCCAACCAAATTCATCACTCGCTGCTGCATCACTCGCCGTCAATTTAGCTTGTTGTGTCCACGTCGTTCCCGAACGAACGAACACGTACGCACTTCCACTACCACTACCACTATCATCATCACCATAAGAACCAACAACGACCGTATTACCACTAATAGAAACAGAATGCCCGAAATAATCAGTTGCCGCGGCATCACTCGCTTGAATTTGAGCTTGTTGCGTCCACGTCGCACCCGAACCTGTAAATATATACGCCGAACCCGCGTCAGATGCAGTTGTATCTTCTTGATATGCACCCGCAATTATAGTATTACCATCGATAGATACAGAATCACCTAGACGATCATTTGCACCCGCATTACTCGCTTGAAGTTGAGCTCGTTGTGTCCATGTCGTACCACTACGTGTAAAAACGTAAAGAGAACCAGCGTCACTCGCTGTTGTATCTTCTGTAGGTGCACCAATAACTATTGTATCTTTATATATAGCAACTCCTGTTGCAAATTGATCACTCTCACCCGCATTACTCGCCCTAAGAATTGCTTGTTGCGACCATGTCGTTCCCGATCGTACAAAAACGTAAGCTGAACCCGCCGCAGATCCACCCGTATCTTCGTCTCGCGCACCGACAACTACTGTATCACCGTATATGGCTAAGTTTCCTTTCTGACCACCTAAATAATCAGATGCTTCTCCATCACTCGCCGTAAGTTTAGCTTGTTGTATCCACTTATTCCCAGGTCTATGATACACATAAACTGAACCGGCATCTGAAACACCGTTTGCGTGTTCTTTAGATGCACCTACGACCGCATATTCACCGTATACGTCACACGAGGTCCCAAATTCGTCACCCGCCTCTGCATCACTCGCGAATAGAATCTGTTCATTACTCGCATCTAAATTTAAACTATTAAATTGAATATCGTAACCGGTTGTTTCACCACCAATAGTTGTGTAAAGTGTTGCGTCATCGACATACTTCAAAGACCCACCACTTAAATAAATTTTATTCGCGTTATCGTATTTGAGTTCGAGATCACCCGCGACTGGGTAATCTACTCGTCCTAACGCCGCTAAGACTATTTTGAATACGAGATAGTTCGAAAGGAAAACCATCTCCGTGTCCTGTTATAGTTAGACCACAAAATTATTGTTCTTAACAAACGTGATTTTTTGTTAAGAAAAATGAAAATACAAAGCAAATGCCTTACCACTTGGCCACACGAGCTCGACTAGAGAAATATGCTCGCGACAGGGTTCGAACCTGCGATCCTTTGCTAAATTTGTAAAACCTCTCTCGACCGGAGTTGAACCGGTGACTTCGCGATTAACAGTCGCACACTCTAACCAACTGAGTTACGAGAGAAACGGGTATGGGGGTCGCGCAACCAAGGATCGAACTCGGGACAATTGGAGTTTAGTGACTAAACGAATAGTTATAATAATTTATTAAAATTACAATCCAATGCTCTACCAACTGAGCTATCGCACGGTGATGCCGGCAGGATTTGAACCTGCGCTCTTTCGAACCAGAGCCTTAATCTGGCGCCTTAGACCACTCGGCCACGGCATCGTTATCAGCTATTGCTAGGATTTGAACCTAGGTGATTGGATTCAAAGTCCAAGATACTGACCACTATATGACAATAGCTCCCCATATTTATTTTGTCTGTACTCTTTAAGCTAATCTTACCTACCATGGTATATCTTGTGGACGAAACCGACACCCATCTTTTAAAAATTCAACAAACTTTTTAAATTCTGGTTCGGATATATCGGTATTTTCCATCGAATTGAGAACGTTACCGACATATTCGTTATACTTTTTATGATTACCTCTGTGTGTAAGTCTATTCTCACGCAAATTACCAATTTCACGCGGCATCATTATTATATTCTCACTCGCGTGGATATCATACTTAACCTTTTCAATAATTGGGTGACTCTTGAACTCTTTTGGTATGACGTGATGGTCTTCGACGTTACGAACATTCCATCTAAGTTTGAATGTTCGTCGAAGGAGAGATCCGTACCGCATACTATAGTTTTGAAATACTTCTACACCGAGACGCATCATTGAATCTTCCAATTCATCAACTTCTTGCCATGCCGCAAAACACTCTTCTGATGTTCCCGAAACGTAACACTTTTCATCCGCCTCATCGAGTGCTTCCGCGAACCTAAACTGAAGGCGCGGGTTCTCGAACGTTTGAAATGCAATATTTATTTTTTTACTATACGTACCTTCGAGAATGTTCTTACGAATTTGGTTACGTTTGTTTTCCGGGCTTGGAGGAATTGAAGAAACTCTAATCATTTACTTTTTAACGTAATATATCTTTAACACGTTAAAAAGTAGGTGTGATCCCAGCGGGGGTCGAACCCGCGACCTCGGCGTTGCGTTTGTGACACTAAAGTCACTTAGGTATACCTAGTAGTGTATAAGCACCGCGCTCTAACCAACTGAGCTATAGGATCATATCTATACATCAACCATAAACTTTAAGCCAAACACGACTTTTACTAACCGTAAAACGTATTCTTTGTATTCAATCATTCGCACTGTACTGTACTGTACTATATAATGTAAACTTTATACCCCACACGAAGGGTAAGACTCCAAATCCAGTGATTGTCTCGGTGTTGGTAATTGTCGCGAAGACTTCTGTTTCAATATCCATTTTTTTACCACATTTGATGTTCGTAATTCATCACTTTTAGTCATATCTTGTGATATTATACTTAACCCGTTACATACATCAGGTTTATTTTCTTTATCGGGGAACGTTTCGTTAAACTCCTCTATTGTATGTGAAGGTATATCGGGTGCATCGTCAAGTAATCTATCGTATTCTAGACGCACTTTATTTACAAATTCTAAAACGTCTTCACGATATTTCGTTTCGAGTGATAATTCCATATCAATGTTCCTATAAAATTTTGAGTATTGTACACACATGACCGAGTGTGATTCCATCATACGCGAAGAATTGTTAAACTTGGAAATAGATGTAAGTATACCCGCGACCACGTTCAAAAACGCGAAAAAGTATTGAAAAATAACAATTTTTTGTTTTTGTTCGGTCGACATGTTTTGATCATTAGGACTTAAGACCGCAAAACCACCAACACCCGTAATACTTGATATGATTATACATGGGTACGATAACCAATCGTTCTGTTTCTTATAAAACATACGCGCGTGGTTATGTAGCCATCGATACCCGGCAGCCTTCTCGGCCCATCGGATTAGGAGCTTTTCTTGTTTTGGACACCAATGATGTTGTTCTGGTATAGTGTCTTCTCCCATTACTCTTTCTTAGAAAATAAATAAGCATATTCGCGTGCCTGTGTATCAACACGCTCATTGTTTACGTTTCCGTTATGCGCCTTGACCCATTTAATATCGACTATATCAAATTTACGCATCAACTCGACCATTTTTATCCATTCATCTTTATTTTTTACGTCACCACCTTTAGATGTTTTCCAACCGTTACGTTCCCAATTTTTAGACCATTCCGTTAGACCCAAGCGTACATAATTACTATCAGTAAAAATACGAACGGTCGTGTGTCCCAATTCTATAAACTTTTCTAGAACTTTTATTATTGCAGTCATTTCCATAACGTTATTCGTAGATACCTCTTTACCACCTTTATCTTCAATTTTAGGGTCCGTGTTTATGAGATACGCCCATCCACCGGGTCCGGGATTACCCAAACAACTTCCATCCGTGTACGCTTCGATCATTTATTATATACATAGGTTTAAACTTTATATTTCAACAACGTGTTCTCGTTTATATGGGAACAAGTAATAATAACATTTAACCACCGGATTAAACAATACACATGAACCACCCACAGTTACAAAAATTATTAAGAATATATAAGCACTTTTCATTTATACAAAAAAGACTTAAAATTTTAAGTATTTATAATATAAAACATGTTCCACCAAGATTGGGATGAAGTTACCATACATGGTAAAAGTGTTACTAAAGAAAAAGAAAAGGAAAAATACGTCAAGTTCATGGGTCAAGAGATCAAATTACCTAAACGGAGTCAATATTCGGGTAAATCACCGGAACAGAAACTTGATGAAACTGAGTTAGGGACGCACAAAAAGGTCAGTAAAGAAACGGGGTTAACAATCCAACGGGCACGTGTCGCAAAACAGTATACACAAAAAGATCTTGCTAATCTCATACACGTATCTTCAGACATAATTTCGTCGTATGAATTGGGTAAATCAATACCGGACCCTAAAATATTACAAAAACTGCGTCGTGTTTTGGGCGTTAAACTTTAAAATTTGTTCTAAATTTTAAAATCTAAATTTTATTTGTATATATTTTTTAAATTTTATTTATTTGCTAGTAAACGTTTAATACACGCTTAGTTGGAGAACGCGAGACCGCCCATACCCGATTGGACACGGAGAACGTTGTAGTTAACCGCGAACATGTCGAGGTTCTTGTTGGTAGTACCGACGTTGGCACACTTGATGGCGACTTGCGCGTTATCAATTCTGGAGAAGTTACATGTACCAGTTGGTTGATGCTCTTCTGGCTTAAGCGCAAACGAGTACGAGTAGACACCCGCGTATGGGTTGCCGGAGTGGTGTTGGAATGGTTGAACTTGGTTGAAGTATCTACCTTGTTGTTCCTTGAATCTGTCTTGGCCGTTGAGAACCAATTTGAACGTGTCCAAGTTACCGAGGGCTTGTTCAGTGAACACTTTAGTAGCCGTTGTAGCCGTCTTGATATCCAAGGCTGGGCAACCCATTTGGTTCGCAGAGATGTACGTGTTCGACACCGCGTTTGGCACAGTCACGAAATCAACGGACGCTTGCGAGCACGCACTGGTCAAATCGTACATACCTTGGGCATCGTCGGACGCCGCATCCGCAACACACCAGACCAATTCCTTGACTGGGTGGTTGTAGGACAATCTGACTTGCTTGGTCGCGTTCTTGGTGACCGTGTCGGTACCAGTGTGCTGGACTTGTTCGATCAAGTATTCGTGACCCTTTTGCGCGAATCGTCTACGCTCTTCAGTGTCAAGGTACACGTAGTTACCCCACACTTTGAAAGTGGAAGTGTTCAAGTACGAGTCAAAGTTGGACGCCAAGTCAAAGTCAATTCTGACTTCGTGGTATTGCAAGGCAATCAATGGCAAGGCCAATCCTGGGTTACGGTTGAAGAAGAAGACGAGTGGCAAGTAGACGGTACCCGCGGCAGTGACAGACGAGGACGTCATCTTACCCCAGTTGGTTCTCTTGGCGTCATCCAAGTACAACTCGGAGTACAATCTCCACCATCTTTGGTAGTGTTTGTCGATTCTTTGACCACCGATGGACAATTCAGCGGACTTGATCGCACGCTCGGCGACCCACCCGGCAAACGCGTTGGCGGCGTCGGCGCCAGTGGACGCAGCGGAACTGAGCTTTACAGCACTGTTCAATAATTCGATGTACATGTCACCGATCAAATCACCGTTTCTGGCGACAGTCACGGAAACGCGACCCGAGTTCGCGGCAGTACCGTTGACAGTTTGTTCGATAGTTTCCATCGCGAAGTTTGTGTGGCGTTTGTAAACCGCCTGGAAGAAAGTGACTTTTGGGTTACCAGTCAAGTAGACATCTTGTGCGCCGTAGGCGACTAATTGCATGAGACCACCGGCCATTTTATTTGTTTGTACTATAACATGAGATTTTTATTTTGGATGATTTCGCGAAAAAACACGATTTGATTTTTCCTGGTACATATAAATGTCAAACGACGACGTACCAAAACTTGAATCCGTAGATGAAGAATATATCGAAATTGAATCCGAAAATGAATCAAATAATGGGGATGGTGATTCCGAAACAATTTCTAGTATCTCAGATGATCAGTCTACAATTGCAGAAAAATATCTTTTAAACCCAGATGAATTAGAAAATGACGATTTTGATGATGAGTATATGGAAGATGAAACCTTTGGTCTGGATAATATGGGTGCTCTTTTAGGTTCCGTACTAACAAATGAGGAAGGTGAAACTGTATGCTCAGCCCTGGTAAACATATCGAGACAACTTGAAGTTCAGAACAAGATAATGATAAAAATGTTAGCTCAACTCCAAAAAAGAGTATAAAAAATTAGCGTGTATTAATTATAATACAAGAAATGGATCCAAATACCTTATTCATTACTCCGGATGCAGACCGCGAAGAAGCCTTTTATCACGATATGGCAAATCGCACTGACGATCTTAATCCAGAAGAATTATTAGGGGCAATAAAGTACGAAGAGAAAAAGGTTGGGTTACTACCGGATAGAAATAATACAGAACTTGTTAATTTAAATCCAGTAGAACTCGCGTATAAAATATTCTTTTCACCTGAAGAATTAGATATTACAACGAATAGACCTAAATATGTAGATATGAGAGTTAAGGAAAAAGTATATAGACATTTATTAGATCGAAACAGTAAATATTTTAACCGTGCAAAAATACTCGAGATACTTTCAAGTGATATGGGAAGTGACGATGATTTAGATCTAGGGTTTAGAATCAGGAGACTGACCGACCAACTCTGTGATTCGTGGAACATTGTTCTTAGTACTAATCGTATTTACGACCGTAAAAATAACCCAACACAAGTTCCTTTGGAAGTTACAACAAATCCATCGTTATTTAGATGTTCCATGCCAGATTTTGAAGAACTTAACGTATTCCAGAAGTGTATAATGGCAATTTTCGATTCTCTTCATAAAAATGACACGAAACGTTACCGAGGGTATACGTGTAAAGAGATTATAACTGTTGAAGGACATAAGACACGTGCTTGGAAACAGGATGAGCCCATAAAAGATTATGTTCACCGAATCGCTAATAAAGAAACGTGGTATGAACTGTGGAAGGATTTAACATCATCAAATGGGACAGCTATGTTTTCTCAAGTCATAAAGCATTTAACAGACTGTGCAGATATACAATTTCCAGAAATTGTAAAGAATAGAAGGGTTTGGTCGTTTAAAAACGGTATTTTTATAGGTTCGAAGTGGTCTGATAAAACAGGTTTGTATCATACGGTATTTTACCCGTATCAATCAAAAGAATATAAAAATCTTGATCCAACTATCGTAAGTTGTAAATATTTTGATCTTGATTTTGAAGATCATAACATGATAGAAGACTGGTCAGATATACCAACACCTCATTTCGAAAGTGTTCTCACGTATCAAGAATTTAGTGATGATGTGATTAAATGGATGTACGTTTTAGGAGGTCGGTTATGTTTTGAACTTAATGAATTGGATAAATGGCAAATTATACCCTTTTTAAAAGGGATTGCACGCTCGGGTAAATCAACTTTGATCACAAAAGTTTTCTGTAAATTTTATGAAACGGCTGATGTCAAAACGATAGCGAATAATATAGAGAGGAAATTTGGATTATCGTCTATTCATAACGCGTTAATGTTCGTTGCACCAGAAATTAAAGGTGATTTCCAACTCGAACAGGCTGAATTTCAATCTATAGTTTCTGGTGAAGAAGTTTCACTCGCTGTAAAATGTGAAACAGCTAAAACCTTGATATGGAAGGTACCGGGTATTCTCGGAGGTAATGAAGTTCCGCAATATAAAGATAAATCGGGTAGTATTTTGCGACGTATGGTCACGTTTCATTTTGGGAAACAAGTTACCGATACAGATACGGACCCAATGCTCGATACAAAACTCGAATCTGAAATACCAATTATAATTGAAAAATGTCTTCGTGGGTATCTAGAGTATGCTCAAAAATATCAAAACAGGGATATTTGGAGTGTACTTCCTAAATATTTCTTTAAAATTCGGGAACAAATTGCTTCAGCTACAAACCCATTGGAAAGGTATTTACAACTAGAAATGTATAAAAATTATGAGATCAAATTGGGTGAAAAATTTAAATTTCCAATTGACTTATTCGAAGAAATGTTCTTAAATTTTTGCGGTGATAAGAAAATTGCTCGACCAACTTTCAATAATGACTTCTATAACGGATCGTTCAGTACGCGTGGTATTAAAATACAGAATGAAGTCAATGATTATTGGATCATCACGAATCCAGAAAGGTTAAGTGAACCTGATAATTATAAAGGTAGAAAAGTTTTATACGGTATAAGTCTGGTTGCTAAAGAAAATACAAAGGGGTATGATGTAACCAGTTATAGATAATGATTAAAAATCTCAGAGTAGTGTAAGTATGGACCCTCGTCAATTCGTCAAAAATTCTAACGTACAGGTTCAGCGTTCGGATACCATTCCAAGTGTGAGTAATAATACACGAGGAAATGTACCAATGTTTAACGAACTTCGGTTGGGTAAATTTAGACCAGGTATGTATAATGCCTTAATAAATAAGCTTTTCAAACCCGAAACCAACGGTGACAAACGCGTTGATATCAAATATATACTTAAACAGAAACCTAAGGGTCATGCATCCATATCAGGTGGTATAACCATAGACGTAAACGAAATAAAAGGTATTTACGGAAGATTTCAAACTGGTGTTATTCACACAAAAGATTTTGGATTAAAAGGGGATTTGAATTTAGATTTTTCTTCCGCGCAGTTTACCGGGTATATGACAAATGGTATAGAAAAAAAGAATTTTAGTTTTAATATTTATAAAACTGGTAAAATTAGGTTATCGGGTGGGTTTTTAGGATCAAAAAACCTTAAAAGACAACCTGAATCTCTTCGTAAATATATAATAGATACGTACACACAAAAACAGGGGTTTTTATATAATGATATATCTTACAATAATATAGGGGGTCAATTTTATACGAATGCGAATTTTGAATTATCAAAAATGACACGGGAATTTGTTAAGTTACGTACTTGGGGTGTATCTTTCCTTCAATATGAACCGGAACAGGCACCCTTTCTTTATATAAAATATAAAGATCGTGCATTCATATTTTCTACAAAAACAACTAAATCGGGATCGGGTGTTGTTCAAATACAAGGTGAAGATAATCCGGATGAAATTGAGATTGCATATAACATTGGTGTAGAATTGGTTAAGAAATTACATGAAAATGGATATACTTTAGGTTTAGTTAATAAAAATGTAAACGCGAATAAAATTTCAATTGTTTCTGATAAACTGAGAGCATCGACGTGTCCCAAACCTAGAAGACCACCGTGTAAAGAAGGGTTTGAAACTAAAAAAAATCCACAGGGGTATGATTGTTGTTTCAAAAAACCAAAAAGGAAACCCGTTGCAAAGAAACAATCTGTCAAAAGAACAAAGAATATGAAAATTACGTATGATAAAGAGGGTATAATGAAAATAGGAGGATTGAAATGTGAAAGACTTACCAAACCAGTATTACTTGAAGTTGCTAAGAAGTTGGGTGTTGTTGGTATCAAGAATAAGAATAAAAAGGATACTATATGTAAGGCACTTGATAAAATTGAAAAAGGTAACTCTAATTTTAAAATAGATAGTAAAATGTGTAAGGATATGAAAAAGGAACAACTCGTATCGCTTGCAATATCTAAAGGTATACCAGTAAATGATTCAGATACGGTAAAAATATTATGCCAAAAACTTCAAAAACCAAATACACCGAATACACCGAATTCACTCGCAAACGAAATGGAAAAAGTTTTGTTAAATTCTCAGAAAAAAGAAAAAAGGAAACCTACTAATATAAAACGTAAACTTGATGATAAAGGTATAAAAAATGATATCATTAAACTTTACGGTAAAACTTGGATGAAAAAATACGGTAATGTTATGAATATTAATAAAAATGTAAGAGACGTTAAATCTGAATTAAATAGAATGGAAATAAATAAACGATTAGTAACTAAGAAAAATGGAGTATTGAAGAAACGAGAGGCGGATAAAATTAAGAAAGATATGGTATACAGGTTTAAAATGAATAAAAAAGAGGAATTAAAAGAATTGTTGATCGGAAAGGAAGCTAATAAAGTTTATGGTAAATTTGGTAAAAATGTGGTAAATAAAGTCGTTAGATTTATCATGTCTTTTCCTAAAACACCGGCAGTAAATAGTAATAGAGTTATTAATTACATTAAAATGACGAGAGAATTATCCCAACAAAAACCACTCCCATTAAACAAGAAAAGAGTTATACCACCAAAACCTAAAGTTATACGAAAACCAAAACAAAAAGTTGTCAATAAAATAATTAGACGTCCAATTTCTAAACCTAACACGAACTCGAACTCCAACTCCAACTCGAACTCCAACTCGAACTCCAACTCGAAGTCGAACTCAAAACGTAAATCAAATAGTCAATTACTTAATGAAATATATAAAAATTTCGAAAGTAAAGCATTAAAGAATAAAAGGTAATAATTAAATATAAATGGAAAACCCTCGTGTTTTATTAAATAATCATATTCATTTAAATAATGTATGTGTAGACGATAATAAAAGATGGGATAATTATATAATTTCGTCTATTATAGAAGGAATAAACTATACTATAATGGATTACATTAACATTTATAGAAATGTTAATGAAAATGAAAATGGAAAAATTATGTCTAATTTAGAAAAAGAATATTATCTATGTGATGAAGATTTTATTGATACAGAATTCCCAGAAATTTATATGGAAACAACTAGAGATTTTCATGAAAAAGGTTTAATAATGTATATTTATGACAATTTTCAAAAAATTGAATCTGCTAAACATAGACGAATTATGTTTTATTTTATGAACATTTTACATTTCGGTTTATGAGTTTTTCTGGTTCGGATATTTGTTTAAGGTGTTTCGCATGATATGAAAAATCATACCCAAGAAAATGATTTTTTATTTGATCCGATATTGAAAAGGCATCTAATTTGTTAGATACTTGTGAACACACGGATTTTACTTCTAATTCTAATAGTTTATCTTCTTTCATTATAAAGTATTTCAAAGACTCATCCATTATACCATTCGTTTTCAATTTTTCAAACATTTTATTCGATTCACCGTTTGAAACATAAAAGTATTTTGGTGAATATCCTAATACGTGTATATGTTCCGGTTTATCGGGATCGTGAAACATCATTATTATTACACATATAATCAATACCCACACTAACATGTTTTATTACTATTCAACATATTAAAAATATCTTTTATTTTATAACAAATGTTAAATAAAGTATCGATATCTGTGAGTTTTTTAGGATCGACAATTTCAAGTTCTAGTTGATATATAGTTGAATCTTCTGAATCCTTGTCTCTATTACCACCTGCACTCACTGTCCTATCTATAGATAAATTTTTCCTGATATAAGAATTGCGTTCTTTTACAATTTTTCTATCCCAGATATTATCATTATTATCATCTTCTTCGATAGGTGTTTCCCTAGAAACACTGAAACGAATATCAAACGGTGAGCCTTGTAACTGTTTAAAATCAATATTTTCAAGTCTTTCTTTTTTAATAAACGTTTCTTCACCATTTACAGTGTCTATAGTTAATCTTGTATTATTGTCTTCTCGGGAATATACTTCAGATTTAGTCTCTACAATTCTTTCCCATCCGGAATATTCACCAAAACCCTTTATAATATCAACATATGTATTCGAGCCTACGTTAGTATCAAAAAATAATCCATTAAATCGTCCCAAACGAAATTCCATTTCAATGTTTTCCTGATCTTTATATTTATCAACTATAGGTTTTATAGCGTCGCATATTTTATGTACGTCCATTTTGTTTACATTTTTAATAACGCGTCTTCTTCTTAAGTCTTTTTTATCTCCTTTTTTTAGATGCATGGGTTTACAAATTTAGGAAATACATGTTACTTCAACTCAGCTGTGCAGATTTTATTGAATATGAAAGAGATATCATCTCATGTATTGAATAATAAATATAAAGGTGATTGTAATTTTACAAAAGCGTATGAAAATTTAACTCATTTATACTGTACAACACAAGAGACTAAAGTTTTTACATTGGGACCTGTATTAAACGAATTTGTAAAATTATTTCCTAGATTTAACATCGGAAATCCACACGATGCACAGGATGCTTTATTTTGTATAATAGATATTCTTGAACGTTCGTATCCGTATATAAAAGAAGTTATATACGGTGAAACAAATCAAATAACTATATCACCCGTTGGTAAAAATACCGTTAAAATACCTTTTTGTATTCATATACTAAACATGTCAAGAGATATTAAGGATATAAATACAATGATAAAAGAGAGTAACGGATGGAATACAATAGAAGATTACGTAGACAACGATGGTAAAAAACATAACGTGGCTACAACAAGAAATATTTTTTCTAAATATCCAAATATATTTATTGTATCATTTGATAAAAAAAGTTTTGTAAAAATAGAAAAAAATCTAAATATTGGAAATAATATATACGAGTTACAATCTACAATAATTCATAAAGGTATTCAGTGTGGTGGTCATTACATGTCTACTATAAAAATAGGTGAAGGTTGGTTTATTCAAGATGACGACAATTTAGGTAAATTAAACGATTTACCTAAAGAAGATAATCATTTTATATTGGTCTACAATCTAAAAACTCCTTCATCATAATATTTTCTTTAATATTTACCAGTGTTCTATAAAACGTTCTTCTACTGTTCGGAAACGTTTTATCAGTTCTTTTTTTTAAAGGTTTCCACCAAAGTGGTCCATCTTCCCAAGTTACGTACATACATTCAACAATATCGCCGTTTTTCAACCATTTATAATCTTTTATACGATCTATTGGTATAGAAGATTCAAATATATGTTTACCTTTATCTTGGATATATAATTTATATACAAATGCACCCGGTACACACCCAGCTGTTTCTACAGTCTTTTCCTTTTTAACGAGGAAGTCAATTGTATTTTTATTTCGTGGTTTCCATTTAAACATTGTTTCATGTGTACCTATTTTTATAGGTGTATTAACTGGTGTAAATATCAAACCATCAACTTCTTGTTGTATTTTTGGGAGATAGTTATCCATAAATTGTTCAAAATCACTGTGTAAAAAAAAATTCTTTACACGTAAAATAACGGGATCAGTACTTAGAATCATTGACTTTTTCACAACCTTTTCACAATTTTCTAAACGATCAAATAAATTTTTATAACCGACAACTTCTCCACAATTCATCAAACAATCATAAATCATGAAAGTATTTTCATATAACTCACCCTCGAGTATGGTACCTTTGAAAACATTCATTCTAAAGTTTAACGGTACCGTAAACATTTCTAGTGCCCGGTTTATAAATACACAAACTCTTTGACTACAAAATTGCATAGCAATCATCATGTATCGCGTACCATCAGTTTTTTCACATACAACATAATCATTCTTTTCCAAAATACTGAAATGTTTTCGTTCTATGGAAATAGGTTGACAACCGGGAAATATACCCTTACCCCTTGTACCCCATGATTCTTCCATAAAGTTTATCGTATATTTGTAAAGAGGGTCGTCTTTTTTTACAAACACACGGTTCATCATGTTTTATATTTTAAATTTAATCTTTAATTACTTTTAACACCGGCGGCGTTTAAGAGATTACTTATACACTCATGATTATATGTCATGATTAACTTAGATTTTGGATACGCTAGAATTTTGACACCAGACTCTTTAAATTTACGAAACATTATTTCCATTTTTGGAAATATTTTATAAGAATTATTTTTTTTATCTTTTATGTGTTTTGATACATTTTTTGACATGAGTAACCAACATTTAGAACTTGTTTCTTTCACGTTATAGTAATCACCAATAACCCTGTTTGTAACTTCTGTATCAAAATGTAAACCAATTTGTTCAACAGGTTCTTTACATTTGTCATTTACTTTAGCCTTAAACATACCCCAATCTATACCTTCGAGAACACCCGGAAACACCAAACAACCAACGCCTTCGTGTTTGTCGAAACATGTCTCCAAACTTGAATCGTCAATTTGTATACCAAAATCTATAAAAAGTAGTCTATCATGTGTCTTGATATATTTATGAATTGTATCCGCTTTATCGAAAGGGTCGTCGTTAACAAATGTAACCTCATTTTCAATACCACCTTTTTGTAAACATAGTAAATTAAATCTGAGAATACTGTGTAGGGTTTTTACGTGACATGATTTACTTCTAGTAACTATTATAGTAGCAAACTTCATATTATTTTTATAATACAACCTAAACCTTAAGCCTTTCTTCTAAACACCCATGAAATGGTAAATTACCTACGTGTCCTAGTGTTGTTTGACAATCTGCGTATATTTTACCACCAATTTGTTGCCATCGTCTACAAAAAGCATAATCTTCTGAAAGATATCTTTTATTACCCGGGTCAATCATACAATCAAAAATAGCACAATAATCATCGAAATCCCTGTTTTGGTGATCATTTTTACAATTTAAATCTTTATAATGTTCGTGCATTTTTTCCAAAGCCTTACGACTAATTAACATGAACCCCGTTGGACCATCCAATACTTCAACAAATCCATTTTCTACATTTCTGTGAGTGGCCCCGACATTAGCAACTAGACTCGACGAAAGCATTGATAAATCACGTTTATCACCTTGTTCGAGAGCTTTTTTTGCTTGATCCCACATAACAACTTTTTTGGGATAAATAGCAACTGAAACTTCGTGTCCAGAACGAACTAATCTGACAACGGATTTGGGATCAAAATCCACATCAGCATCTATAAACATGAAATAATCACAATCTGATTTCTGCATGAATCTACCAATTGCAACATTCCGAGCTCGATGTACAAGGCTTTCGTTTTCAGTCGTATCTAATACCATCTGTATACCCTCGCGTATAAATTCAAGTTGGAGTTTTATTATACCAATCATATACTTTTCTAAACACAAACCGCCATAACAAGGTGTGGATATAAAAACGCGAATTGGTTTAGTTTCAGACATTGTAATATATTCTAATCTTCTTTATCCTCTAAGTATTTTTTTATTATACTTTCAATTTTATTAATAGTTGGTATAGATACCGAACATTTTTCACATATAATATTTTTATTAATGTTATTTTTCAATACAATGTATATTATAACCGAAGCTACACTGTTTGGTGTTTTACTCATTAACTCTGAACAGTTCTCGAGTTTAATTGACATTCTATTACATTTCAATCTTTCTTCCCGTGTAATTTCGAATGAATTAAGTAGTCTTTGCATAACGTCGTTAGGTAGCGTTGTGTAATTTTTTGTAACATTACCAAGTAATGTTTCTCTAAATAATTGAGAAGTTCTACTTATATCTTTTGGTTGTATACAAAACATATCGGATATTTCTTTAGTAGATCGAGATACATTAGACATTTTACAAGCGTATAAAACACAATTTCCTTTTATACCTAACCTAACAGCACCTCTAGTTAATTTTTTTTCGTTGAATTTTTTATACATCATTTTAGCATCTTTTAAAACAGTGTCGGGAAGTAAATAACACGCTTCTTCAATATCTTTGTATGCGTGATAGAGAGATCTATCTCTATGGTTCATTGATTGATGAAAATTTATTTTAGCCATTCTCTTATTCTGATAGGTTCCATTTTTTTGTGTAGAAATTATAGTACCCTTACCCCAAGCTTGTGAAAACAATTCAGGGTTTGAATTTGGATTACCGCACCGAGAAGGGTCGTTTACTTTACCATCTTCTGATATACCACTTGTCCATTCAGGGTTCTCGTCTATAAAAATATTATCAACTAAACCACAATTTGAACATGTAGGTAAACCTTCTTTTGAAATTACTTTAGTACTTTGACATTCGTTACATATATGATTATTGATCAGCTTTTTTATTGTTGGTTTTTTTTGTAGTCTATCTACGATAGACCATATAGTAGCTTCATCCATTATATTTTACGTACTTAGATTTTAAAACAATGATTTTCGCACTTAGGTTTTAAAAATTCAATTCATCCGCTTGTATTTTTGCGTATGTTTCTAGAATATTTACTGTTTCTTTGAAACGCATAGAACCCGGGCTTCGAGGTTCCCAATCGTTCCATTCTCTATCAATGGTACTATTGTTTGGTGGTGGTATAATCACCCCATCAACTTCATCGTCTGGGACAATAAAGTCCTCAAGATCACTCCCGTCATCATCAGATTCATCTACTATTTCACTGTCTTCATCCGAATCTATGTCATCTATCATTGCGTATAAGTTATCCTTAACGTTTTTGAAATAGGCTGGAGACTGGTGATGTTCAGAAAGGCTCATTTCTTGAACGAGTTCATCTTTAGTTTCATCTAAATCATATAAACGTGCACATTTATACGTCAGGGATGTTTCGGAATAATACGAAACAACAAGGTAGTCTTCGTTACTTTCCTTTACTTTGGCGTACAGTTCATCTTCTATATCATCCTCTATATTAACAAGAATCCGAACTAAATCTCCAGGCTGTATTTCATAAAAATTAATCATTATTAAAGTTTTCAGACAAAAATATTTACAGATATTAGCACACATGGGAGTCCAAATTTTATCTAAAGAAGGTTGTCAATACTGTGATATGGCGGTTGATTTATGTAAGGAATACAATTTAGAAAATAAAAAGGTTATGGTCGATAAAGATGAACTAAAAAAACGATGTGGTGATAAGGCATCGGTATACCCACAAATTTTATTAAATGATAAATTAATCGGAACTTATTTTGACTTCCAAGACTATTTAGAAAATAGTGAACCAATGTTATTACCAACTTTAGATAGATTTACTGTTTTCCCTATCGAACATGAGAATCTTTGGACGATGTACAAAAAGGCACAAATGTCCAACTGGACAGCTGAAGAGATTGATTTTTCAAAAGATATGGACGATTGGGTGAGTTTAAGTGAAAATGAACAACATTTTATTAAATATATACTTGCTTTTTTTGCAGGATCTGATGGTATAGTGTTCGAAAACCTAAATAATAACTTTGCGAGTGAAGTTCAATATACAGAGGCACGTTCCTTTTACGCTTACCAAGAACATAATGAAATGGTTCATGGAGAAACATATAGCAAACTTATTGATAAATATATAAAAAATCCAACTGAAAAAAAACAATTATTTGAAGCTATACAGACAATACCATGTATAGAAAATAAAGCAAAATGGGCCATGAAATGGTTCGATCGTGAACGTCCATTCGGTGAGCGTTTGTTAGCGTTTGCCTGTGTCGAAGGTATATTCTTTTCGGGGAGTTTCTGTGCTATTTTTTGGTTGAAGAAAAGAGGATTACTTCCTGGTTTATGTTTCAGTAATGAACTTATAAGTAGGGATGAAGGTTTACATTTAGAATTCGCAATAGAATTATTTAAAATGTTAAAACATAAATTAAGTAAAGTTGTTGTTGAAGAAATTGTTAAAGACGCAGTTTCAATTGAAAAGGAATTTATTACTGATGCATTACCGTGTAGTTTGATAGGTATGAATTCAGAAAAAATGTCGGAATATATAGAATATGTTGCGGATAGGTTGCTAAAACAGAGTGGTCACGATAAAATTTGGGGTACAAAAAATCCCTTTGATTTTATGGAGAATATATCACTCGATGGAAAAACTAATTTTTTCGAGAAGCGAGTTGGTGATTATGGTAAATTGGATGAAGATTCAACTTCAATTGAATTCAATGAAGAATTCTAATTGCTAATAACAACTTTTTTCCCGTCCTCACAAGAGCACATCACGGATTTCCCATTACCACTTTTATATTCAGCTGGTTCTGGTAATACCATAGTATTAGTTGTATCTAACGATCCCAAATTCAAGCCTGTATCGATCATTGCGAATTGTTCTTCTGAGATACCTGGTAAGGGTTCTGGCATGTTAACCATAGATGGTGGAGCTTTCATAGACTGTTCAACCTCGGCTTTGACTTCGGCTTTGACTTCGGCTTTGACCTCTTCCTTTAATTCGGCTTTAACTTCAGATTTAACCTTCTCAGTAACTTTACCTTCAATTTCAAACGCCTCTTTTTTAACATTCATCATCAACCAAGAAATCAATAGAAAAACCAGAGAATGAAGTGCAAGACCTTTTGTCGAAGGACAACCGGTTGGTGTGGATACCCACGAACCAAATATTTTTCTCACAACGCGAAACGTATCTGGATTAGCAATTACGAAAAATAACAATGCTGACATTAATGAAATTAAAAATTTCTTTTCTTGGACTTTACCTTTACATCCACAACCACAATCCGAAAATAATAAACTTTTTTTTTGACCTGAGCAGTGACCCATAGTGTTTTATTAATATACGTTTAGAAAAAAACTAACTTAAAGTTACAAGATATATATAGTATACAATAAATACAATGTCTAATAACATTCAAGTTTCCAACAATTTCGAACCATCTACCGTTACTTTCAGTCAGCTGAAGAAAAATAAAAATGGTGGCAAGTCTGTGATGTTAAGTCAAGACAACAAAAAGAAACTCTACTTACAACTCCCTTTTATGAGGTCACCTTTTGGCCTAAGTGCTTTTACTGACGAAGCTACAAATAAAACTTCATATTCTCTCGATTTATCTTTTGATACTGATAATGAAGACGCGATGATGCTCTCGTCTAAGTTTACAGAGTTGGATGAAATTATCCTTAAAACAGTAACTGAAAATTCGAAGGAATGGTTAGGTAAATCTTACGATATTAATGTTATCCGTGAAGCTTTATATAAACCACTCGTTCGTCAGGGAAAGGAAGGGTATCCTAATACATTAAAATTAAAAGTTCAAACGAACCAAACGGGTGATTTTATCCCCGAGGCGTATAGTTCTGGTAGGGAATTAATACAAGTTGATCAAATTGAGAAGGGACAGAGGTGTATGTGTATCGCCGAAATCAATCAAATTTGGTTCATTGATAATAAATTTGGTGTAAGTGTTCGCCTGTCACAAGTACTGTGTGGTGAATCTACCAAATTACCATCGTTTGCCTTTCAGGGTTTGGATAAGGAACAGGATGAAACATTCGATGATATCATGGATGATCTCATCGACGAATAAAATATTATTATACATTAGACCAATATGGAAAGAGAACGTCATTTAAAAAATTTAAAAATTTTATCCAATATCGCAAAAAATAAAAATAATACTACATCACGTAAAAATAATATAGGTAAAAATCTAATCAAAAGTATGAAGGGGGTGGGATGTCAGCCAGAAAAATTTTTACATTTACCATCCAATAAACTTGTTTCGCTTTCTATAGAAGATTCTGTAAGTACGTCATTCGGTACTGCAAAAATTGGTCAAGGTACGTTTGGTCAAGTTTATCTGGGATGTGTAGATAAAGAGTGTAAAAAAAAAGTTGCTATAAAAGTTGTTCTTAATGAAGATATAACGCACGAATATAAAATAAGTAAGCGTTTACATTCATACGGTTGTATAAAACCATACGCTATAGAAAAATGTGATAATTTGATGTTTATGTACACAGAATATGCAAATAACGGAACTCTGAAGTCGTTTTTTGAAAGTAATAAAAAAAAGTTATTACCGATACATTTTAGAACCGTAATAACTCAAATTTTACACAGTCTTTATAAAATACAAAATAAATATCCAACTTTTAGACATCATGATCTACATTGTGATAACATATTGATAAATAATAAAAGTCCTTCGCGAGTTAAACTATTAAAAGTGTATAATTCCACTTTAAAAGTTCACGATATAGGTATTCAGGCATTGATATCCGACTTTGGGTTTTCAACTATTAAAGGTATTAAAAATCAAGAAGTGGATACACTTTCCTATAAAAGTAGTTATGGTATATACAATGAATCTCATAGAATGTATGATGTTCATTACTTTTTGAACGCTGTTAGGCAGGAAATAAAGAATTTGGGTCTGAAAAGTGGAACAGAATCACTTCAATTTATAGATAGAATTCTTCCAGCAGAATATTTAGGTAAAGAATCGAGTAAAATAAAAAATCACCGTCTTCGATCTTCACCTTTAGGGCACCCAAATTTACCATCTTTTAAAGTGGGATCCTCTAGAGTCGACCTGCA
>JGI24920J38491_100211_pt1 | contig 38621 bp, 45 predicted proteins | sample LinPFosmplate8_FD_38491 | JGI IMG/M metagenome (IMG submission 38491)
TGCAGGTCGACTCTAGAGGATCCCACTCTAGACAATAATCAAGTTTATGTTACTAGTCAAAATCATGGTTATTGCATAAATCCAGATTCCTTGGGCGACACTGAATTTGATTTATGGTTTTCTAATGTTGATGATAAAACTGTGGAAGGTATTAAACATCAAAACAAAAAATGTATTGCTGTTCAATTTCATCCGGAGGCATCACCGGGACCTTATGATTGTAAATTCATTTTTGATGAGCTGAAAAATATAATGGAGGAAGGGAAAACTGGGAAAACATGAGAGGTTAGAAAAAATTCTTGTTCTAGGTAGTGGGGCTATTAAAATCGGAGAAGCGGGCGAAAGTCGATAAATCGACCGTCAATTCGACTACTCCGGAAGCCAATGCCTCAAAGCAATCCACGAGGATGGACTCAAGAGCATTCTAATCAATCCAAATATTGCAACAATTCAAACCGATACTAGGTTTGCTGATCAAGTATACCTTTTGCCAATTACTCCGCAATATGTAGAATCAATTATTGAAAAAGAAAGACCAGATGGTATTATGCTAAGCTATGGTGGTCAGACTGCACTAAACTGTGGTGTAAAAATAGATGAATCTGGAATTTTAAAAAAATATGGCGTTTCAGTTTTGGGCACACAAATTCCAGGAATTATGGCAACAGAGGATAGGCAGAAGTTCAAGGATGCTATGGTTAAATGCAATGTACCAGTTTTAAAAAGTAAAACAGTTAACACATTTGACGAAGCGAAAAAAGTTGCAAAAGACTTGGGATATCCTGTAATCGTTAGAGTTGCATATACACTTGGAGGAAAGGGTGGTGGTGTTGCATCTAATGAGATAGAATTGTATGAAATTGCTGGTCGTGGTATAGCGGCAAGCCTTGTTGGGCAAATACTAATTGAAGAATATGTTGGTGATTGGAAGCAAATCGAGTATGAAGTTATGCAAGATTACTCAAAAAATAATGTGATAGTATGTAATATGGAAAATGTACTTTCTATGAGGGTTCATACTGGTGATAACATAGTTGTTGCACCATCTCAAACAATAGATAACCATGAATACCATATGTTAAGATCTGCAGCACTACGAGCAACAAAACATGTAGGAATTGTAGGAGAATGCAATATTCAATTTGCATTAGACCAGTCTTCCGATACATATGCAGCTATTGAGATTAATCCTAGACTTTCACGTTCTTCTGCACTAGCAAGTAAGGCTACTGGATATCCATTAGCATACATGTCTGCAAAGATAGGACTTGGTTATTCATTACCAGAATTAGTTAACACTATTACGAAAAAGACTACTGCATGTTTTGAACCAGCATTGGATTACATAGTATGTAAGCATCCAAGATGGGATTTTACAAAATTTGAACTTGCTAATAGAAATCTAGGACCTACTATGAAATCTGTGGGCGAAGTAATGGCAATAGGCAGAAAATTCGAAGAGGTTATACAAAAATCAATTAGGATGCTTGACATCGGAAAGGATGGGCTTGTCTTAAACCGCCAAAACGGTGAATCGTTTGATGATGAACAAATTGAGGAACGTCTTCAAACACCTGATGATAATATATTATACTATGTTGTCGCCGCGCTTCATAAGGGCGTATCGATTGAAAAAATTTATCAGTTATCAGCAATTGATCCGTGGTTCTTAAAGAAAATTAATAATATTGTTGAAGTAGAGAGGAGGCTAAAATCGTCAATACTGGATCATAAACTATTATCTGATGCAAAGAAATTTGGATTCTCTGATAATCAGATTGGCAGAGCTGTTAAGAAAGAGGAATTAGAAATAAGAAAAATTAGAAAAGATCTTGGTATTATACCTGTAGTTAAACAGATTGATACATTAGCAGCGGAATGGCCAGCTGAAACTAACTATCTTTATCTAACATATGGTGGAACAGAAAATGATATCTCAATTACGAAAAACGATATTGGGATTATTGTTCTTGGTGCTGGACCTTACCGAATAGGTAGCAGTGTAGAATTTGATTGGGGAACTGTGAATATGGTTTGGGGCCTTCAAGATGGTGGGCAAAAAAATGTTGTCGTGGTGAATTGTAACCCTGAAACTGTATCAACTGATTATGATATATGCAACAGACTTTATTTTGAAGAGCTTACACTTGAGCGGATTTTGGATATATCAGAATTTGAACGACCAAATGGAATTGTTACATCTGTTGGTGGTCAAACAGCAAACAATCTAACACCCAAATTAGCTGATAGTGGAATTATACTTATTGGAACAAACGCTGAATATGTGGATAGGGCTGAAGACCGTTCAAAGTTTAGCCAAGTTTTGGATAGGCTCCATATAGGACAGCCATCTTGGCAGGCATTCACGAGTATTGTTGATGCCAAGAACTTTGCATTAGAAGTTGGTTATCCCGTATTGGTGAGACCGTCATACGTACTCAGTGGCGCAGCAATGAAAGTAGTCTGGTCACAAACTGAACTTAAAAAATTTGTTAACGAGGCAACAATAGTATCACCTGATCATCCAGTTGTAATTACAAAGTTCATGCTTGATGCATTAGAAGTTGATGTGGATGGAGTTTGCGATGGAGATAACGTAGCAATTGGTGCAATAGTCGAACACATAGACAGTGCAGGCGTTCATTCTGGAGACGCGATGATGTGTATACCACCTTGGAGATTAAGCAATAAGATTATTGAAAATATTACTGATTCCACAAACAAAATTGCGAGAGAGTTCCACATTAAGGGACCATTTAACTTGCAATTTTTAGTAAAAAATGAGCAAGCATATGTTATAGAACTAAATATACGCGCGTCACGTTCTATGCCATTTGTTTCTAAATTTATTAAGATAAATATGATTAATTTGGCTGCACAAGCAATTCTGGGTAAAAAGATTTCCAGCATACCACAGGATATGTGGGCAAATACTGGTGTATATGGAATAAAGGTTCCACAATTTTCTTTCATGCAGCTTGAAGGTGCAGATATTGTATTAGGGGTTGAAATGCAGTCAACAGGTGAAGCAGCATGTTTTGGAAATAGTTTCTATGATGCATTATCAAAAGGATTGACATCAGTAGGTTATAATCTTCCAAAAACTGGGTCAGCATTAGTTACAATAGGAGGTGTGGAAAATCGGGAAAAATTACTTCAGACATCTGCTCTACTAAAAAATTTAGGCTACAAAATTTTTGCAACTGAAACAACGGCGGAATTTTTTGCGGAAAAACTTGGAGATGTTACGGTTGTTCATAAAATTAGTGAGCCAGAAAGGAAACCAAATATTGCTGATTTGCTATATGAGAAAAAAATTGATTTTATTATAAACGTTCCAAGCACATCAACTTTGGAAAAATATGTAGGAATGCTTTATGATGAATATCAAATACGAAGAAAGTCATTAGAGTTAGGCATTCCCGTTCTTTCAACTATTGAATTAGCGGAATCATTTGTTAAAACCTTAGAATGGTTACAAAAAAATGAAACTTCAAAAGAACCATTAGGACCGTATAAAGACATTGCCTAGATCACAGAAGATAATTGCTGTTCATTACCAATTATTGTACCATCAAGTGTTACAATTTTTGCTTGTATTACATCCATTTTTTCTATTATGGGAGAAATTGATTTTTTATAGAATTTTTTTTGTGTTGCGTAAAAGTACCTGTTAAATGAAGGTAAAATTATTACTTCTAATTCCCCTGATTTTGAATGAAATATCTTCTGCTTCTTACACTTGATTGATACCCATACTCGTTCACCATTAATGAGTGACTCTTTCTGGAAAAAAACAGGGTGAATATGACCCATCACAATTGTATTTACCTGGGAAAAATTTTCTGACGGCATTGTATGCCCATGGGTTAAAAGAATATCATCAATAATAATTCCCTTTGAACTAGCAAGTGTTATTCCATTTGGGATCAGTTTTTCTATATTTGCATCATGATTTCCTGGAACCAGAATTGTGTCAATTAATTTAGTAATACTTTCAAAGAAACTAGGCACAGTCTCCCATTCTGTTTTTGTTATTGATTTGATTCCAGATTTTATATCACCGAGCAGAACTAATGAATCAGGTTTTGTTTTCTTTATGATCTTTTCAATTTCCTTGGTAATTTCAGCAACAGTTTTGTTTTTTCCTAAGAATACATTGTTTAATGATAGATTATTTTCAAAACCTAAATGCAAATCCGTAATAACTAAACTTTTTTCAGTCCCTTCAATCATGAGTGCAGGATATCTGGGAATGATTTTAGTTTGAACCATTAAAAATATAATCATCCGATTTAATTAAATTCTTATGGATTTACAATTTAAAAAGATAAATTCGCTTTTATCTGAAAAACGTGTTAAACTGCATCTTTTTGAACCAAGTAATAGGAAGATTTGGACAGTTGTGGGAATGGATAAAGAGTATTGGTTTGATCCAGATTTGGATTTTTGTTCATGCCCCGGATATTATTTTAACAATGAATGTTACCATTTAGACTTCTTTCCGTTGGCTAAGTCTAAGAATCAGGTAGAAGTAACAACGTTTTCAGATGATGAGTACGAGTCTTTTATCGGTGGTTTGCTTTCTGAATTATAACGCCATAGAAAAGTTATTTCATTAACAGTTTTTTATACAAACAAAACCTCTTTCTTGAGATTCTTGAAGACCAAATCTATCTGGAAGGATTCCAACAGTGTATTTCATTTCTTCATCATACGGAATATCAAATTGTGTTGTAACAGTAACAGAACTGCCCGGTAAAAGATCTACCCTTGATAATTCTTCTATTATGTCCGAACCGGCATATCCAATAAAAACCGCATCATATTTTTCTTGGTTAATGTCAAATAGGTAAAACTGCCCACCACTAAACCTTACAGTTTCAGCACCAATATTATGTGCGGTAATTTGAATTTGAAAATAAACCCCTTCTGCTATTTCGCTTGTTGCTAGTCCCTTTATCGCCTGTGTTTTTTCTAATTCCTTATACTCTTTCGTTTTTTCTAGGCTTTCATAGTTTCCAATATGGCTTATATTAAATTCCACATTGTTTACTGTTAACAAGTCGCCCGATTCCTTAGTTACATCAACTAGTCGTTCATCCAAAAACAAATACAATGAAATACAAATGGAACCTACAACTATTCCAAGCATGATAAATGTACCAATTCCTACCATTTTCTACATTTTGCTTGATTTGTAATTCCTTAAAGTTGTTTGCTGGTTTTGATAAAGGCTATTTCTTGAAAAGTATGTACATTCTTATCCCTACCACAGACGCTATTACACCAACTAGACATGCTATTAGCAATATCATACCAATAGATTCTGTGTTTGTATCAAGCATTGTTAATTAGATCCAGATTTTCTCCTTTTGCGAAGAAGTGGAATGATAACAGCTAATGTTATGACCACAGCAATTCCTAAACCGTAAGGCCATAATGATGGTTCTGCCATATTGATGTAGAAACATACTATCTTTTGAATCTAACTAGATAGATTTTCTAGTATACAAATGCCATACTTTACATAGAATTATTGATGAAATATGCCAATGAAAGCAGCAGTGATAAAAAGTAATTCCAACATTGAAATTAAAAATATAGAAAAACCACCAATAGGTCCGGGTGACATGCTTGTTAAAATGCGTGCTTGTGGAATTTGTGGTTCTGATGTGGAAAAAGTGTTCGGAAAATATGGACAGCCATCCATGAGACTTGGACATGAACCTGCAGGGATAATAACACAGGTGGGTTCAGAAATTTCAAATTTCAGTGTTGGTGATCGTGTGTTTACACATCATCACGTTGCATGTTATTCAGATGATTGTCATGAATGTAACCATGGAAATGAAACAATGTGTAAAAAATATTACGAATCAAATCTTGAACCCTGCGGACTTGCAGACGAATACGTTGTCCCAGAATGGAATGTAAAGCATGGCGGTGTGTTAAATATTCCCGATAGCATGTCTTTTGAAGAAGCTGCAATGATTGAACCACTTGCATGTTGCATTAGAGCTTGGAACAAATTTAAACATCATAAGAATGACAGCGTTGCTATCCTTGGAGTTGGTCCTACTGGAATAATGCATGTATTGCTTGCAAAATTATATGGTTTTGGAAAAGTATTTTGTTTAGATTTGAATGATTACAGATTAAATTTTGCAAAAAAATTTGAAACTACCACAATTCATTCTGGAAATACTAACGCTTTGGAACAAATAAAATCTGAAACTGCAAATCAAGGTGTTGATGTCGTTATAGTATCTACTAGTAGTTTGAACGCATTAAAAGACGCTGTTAATTTTGTTAGAAAGGGAGGCATCATTGTTATGTTTGGTGTACCAAGCAAAGGAGCAAATGTTGATCTTGACATGAGTGAAATATACTCAAAAGGAGTTACAATTGTTAATTCTTATGCAGCATCTGATGTTGATACTACACATGCGCTTGATTTAATATCAAATAAGCAAATTGATGTGTCACAGCTGATTACTCATAAATACAATTTGCAAGAGTGTCAGCAGGCCTTTGCACATGCGAAATCAGGCGATAATGCTATGAAAATAATCATAAGTAATTGAGAAAGGCTTAAGAAGGCAAATTGTTTTTTGTGAAATCGAAGTAAAATGGACTGGGGGTTACAAAATAGAATATCTCATATCATTAAACCAAATGATAATCGTGCATTAATGTTAGCTGTTGATCATGGATATTTTTTAGGTCCTACTGAAAAATTAGAGATTCCTAAAAAAACAATTGCACCCATACTCAAATACTGTGATTCGATAATGCTTACTAGAGGTGTCCAAAGAACATCTGTTGATCCAAAATCTTCCGTGCCAATTGTATTAAGAGTATCTGGTGGTTCTAGTATTATTGGCGAAGATTTATCAAACGAGCAAATCACTGTGAGCATTAAAGATGCTATTAGACTTAATGCTTCTGCATTAGCTATGTCAATTTTTGTTGGCTCAAAGTATGAACAACAAACGATTGTTAACCTCGGTAGATTAGTTAATGAAGCAGAGGAGTATGGTATTCCAGTTCTTGCTGTTACAGCCGTGGGAAAAGAAATCGGGCAAAAGGATGCGCGTTATCTATCTTTAGCATGCAGAATTGCTGCTGAGCAAGGTGCACATATTGTTAAGACATATTATTGTGAAGATTTTGGCAAAGTGACAGAATCTTGTCCCGTGCCAATAATTGTGGCTGGTGGTAAAAAAATCGCAGAGCGTGATGCTCTTGAATTAACATACAACTCAATTGAACATGGTGCAGCAGGAGTTGATATGGGACGAAATATTTGGCAATCTGAAAACCCTGTACCCATGATCCGTGCAGTTCGTTCTATTGTACATGGAAATACAAATGTTGACGAAGCTGATGAACTATACAAAAAGTTTTGTCAACCTAAACCAAAATTACCTAAAGCAGAAAAATAGCACGCAAAAAATTAGTTGGAAATTTTATCAAGATGGTAATGCAAAATTTTCCAAGTATCTTTCTTAATTAAAACAAATGTTGCCCTACCATTAATTGTAATATGCTGACCAGTGAAAGCCTTATTGTCTACTAGTATGCCTTTTTGAGTCAATTCAAACGTGACAATTCCTGTAGATCCAAAAACATTGATTTTAGCATTTTTTATTTCGTAATCATAATCTGAAATGCTTGAGAATCTTAATTCCTCAAGAGCAATTGATTCAGAATAACCCTTCAAACCATATGGTGGAACATCACTAAAACTAGAAAATTCTGGTGAATTAAGTTGAATATTTCCTAACACTGAGAAGTCCTTTGTTTTACCCGTTTCAAAAAAAGTTTGAATTACCTCAACAATTTCTTTTTGATCCTGCAAAATTACACTTTTTTGCACTTTAGTCGGTTTAAGTGTTAACAAAAATTCAAGCAAAGCATTTCCAGACATGTATTCCAGAAACATTAATTAATTCAGGATGATTTGCATACGTTGCTGTATGAATAAAATCAGTAAGACTAGCATTGTAAGTATCCTGTTGCTAGTTGACCTGAAGCTGTAAATCTGCAGCCAGTTTTTAATACGATTAAAATTATGGTGTAGGTCATGAATGATAAAATGGAAATTATGAACGGTGGAAAAGCGCTTATGAAGGCGTTGGAAAAAGAAGGCGTTAAGGAAGTCTTCGGTTTACCGGGAGGTGCGAACTTACCAATGTATGATGAGCTTTTCAAAAGTAATATTCGTCATATACTAGTTAGACACGAACAATCCGCTGCACATATGGCTGATGGTTTTGGTAGAGTTAGTAGAAAACCAGGTGTTTGTTTTGCAACATCAGGTCCTGGGGCAACAAATTTGTTAACTGGAATTGCAACAGCACAGGCAGATTCTGCACCAATGGTTGCAGTTACTGGTCAGGTTCCAGTAAATATGATTGGCCGTGACGCATTTCAAGAGAGCGATATAATCGGAATGTCGAACCCATCTGTAAAATATGCATTCCAACCAAGAACAGTTGAAGAAATTCCTGAAGTTGTAAAAAAAGGATTTTACATTGCAGAAACTGGTAGACCAGGTCCTGTATTACTTGATATACCAAAAGATGTTCAGCAAAATGAGGCAAAAGTTACTTTTCCTGACGAAGTCAGAATGCCTGGCTATCATCCATGGACTGATATTGATATGGTAAATATTGAAAGAGCTATAAACTTACTTCTTTCATCAGAGAAACCAATAATTTTAGCTGGAGGTGGAACAATAATTTCTTCTGCATTTGCAGAACTTCAATCAATTGCTGAAATGTTAATGATTCCAGTTGTTACAACATTCAAGGGTAAGGGGTCTTTCCCAGAGAACCATCCACTTTCACTTGGTCCAATTGGAATGCATGGTCATGCTGAAGCAAACAAGATTATGACTGAAGTAGACTGTGTTTTAGCAATTGGTACAAGATTTTCTGATCGTTCTGTTGGAACATTTGAGGAGTTTGAAAGAAATTTGAAAATTATTCATATGGATGTAGATCCTGCAGAAATTGGAAAGAATCAGACAGCACAAGTTGCGGTTGTTGGTGATGTTAAGGCTTCATTAAGAGTTATGCTTAAGATTCTTGCGAAAAAAGCATTAAAAAAATCTGATGGAAATAACTGGTTAAAACATGTTAATGAGGTTAAAGATTACTGGCGTGAAAATCTAAAATTACATCCAGGTGAAATGTCAGCAGCTAAGATTTTAAGGAAATTGAGGGAAGTACTTCCTAAGGAATCAATCGTCACAACTGAGGTAGGTCAGCATCAAATGTGGGCGTCATTATTCTTTGACGCAATACATCCTGGCACATTCTTTAGTTCTACTGGTCTTGGAACAATGGGATGGGGATTTCCTGCAGCAATTGGCGCAAAAGTTGCACGACCAGATGTAGCAGTAGTAGACATTGCTGGTGATGGGAGTTTCAACATGACAGAAAACTCACTTGCAACTTCTGTATTAGAGGATATTCCGGTTATAGTGTTCTTGATTAACAATTTTTCATTGGGAATGGTTGCACAATGGCAAAGAACATTTTATGATAGACGAATGATTGGAATTGATCTAAAAAAATGTCCAGATTACGTTAAATTAGCAGAATCGTACGGTGCACAAGGTATAAGAGCTCAATCACTTGATGAGTTAGGCAAAGCGGTTAAGGTTGGTCTTAACAGTGACGTAGCTACAGTAATTGATATACCAATAGATCCGGAAGAGGATGTATTACCATTTGTTGCACCTGGAACTTCATTAAAGGATATGATCTTACCATCATAGTGAGTGTTATGTGGGCAATATTATCAATTCGGGTTGAAAACAAACCAGGAATCTTATTCAAGGTTACTCACTTGTTTAGAGCTAGAAATTTCAATATAGATAGCATATCAGTGGGCGTAATGGAAAACCCTGAATTTTCAAAGATGGTAATAACAACTGTTGGTACTGAAAAACAAATTGCTCAAATTGTTAAACAACTTGATAAAATGATTGATACAATAGAAGTCAAAAGACTAGATGAGAAAGAGAGTGTGTATAAAGAATTGGCATTGTTTAAGGTTAAGTTAAGTGATGCATCAGACAGTGCAGAGATTAACAAGTTGGCGAATACATTTGGTGCAAAAATCCACAATGAGCAGGAAAATTCGTTGATAGTTGAGTTAACAGCTACACCTGACGAAATTAAATCATTTGAAGAATCAATAAAATCATTTGGTATTTTAGATTCTGCCAGAACTGGGGTAACTGCATTATAGATGATGTGAAATGAAAGTTAGAATTTTTGATACAACATTAAGGGACGGAGAACAGTCACCTGGCGTTGCTTTATCACCTGAAAACAAGTTAAACATTGCAAAAAAATTAGATGAGTTGGGTGTTGATGCTATAGAGACAGGATTCCCTGTCATCTCAGAAGGAGAGCAAAAAGCCATTAAAATGATCACAGAGGCAAATCTATCTGCTGAGTTATGTGGTCTTGCTAGAACAAATCAACGAGATATTGATGCAGTAATTGATTGTGGTTTAAAGTACGTTCACACGTTTATTGCAACTTCAGATATTCACCTTCAACACAAATTACATCTTTCACAGGATCAAGCGCTTGAAAAGGCTGTAGAATCAGTTGAATATGCAAAATCACGAGGTTTACAGGTTGAATTCTCAGCTGAGGATGCAACACGCACGGATCGTGATTTCTTAAAAAAAATATTTACAGCGGTTACAAAAGCTGGAGCCGATAGAATAGATATACCTGACACCGTTGGATATTCAACACCACAATATATTGCTGAAATCACAAAGGATGCGATTGAGGCAACTAAATTACCAATTAGTATGCATTGTCATAATGATTTTGGACTTGCGGTAGCTAATGCTATATCTGGAATACAGGCTGGCGCGCAGTGTGCACATGTAACAATAAATGGTATTGGTGAACGCGCAGGTAATGCATCTCTTGAAGAACTTGTGATGGCATTACAATGCTTGAGATTTGATCAATCTTGGGAGACTAACATCAAAACTAAACTTCTTTATGAGACATCAAAATATGTTTCAAAATTAGCTGGAATGCCAGTTCAACCTAACAAGGCAATCATAGGTGAAAATGCATTTGGTCATGAATCTGGTATACATACTCATGGAGTTTTGAGCAATCCACTTACCTATGAGCCAATCAGCCCTGAAATTGTAGGGCGTAACAGATGGTTTCAGGTGGGTAAACATGCGGGCACTCATGGGATTAATTCTATGCTTGAAGAATATGGTATACAACCAGATAAGGATCAGTTAAAACAAATTCTTGCAAAAGTGAAATCAATTGGGGATCAAGGAAAACATGTTACTGATGTTGAGTTATTGTCAATTGCCAATGAAGTAATGGGTGACTCTAGACTAAAACGTCTAGTGCAGTTAACAGGTTTTTCAGTTTCTACTGGAATTGGTAATATGCCATATGCGTTTATAAAATTAAACATTGACGGCAATGAACATACAGCAACAGATTATGGCGTGGGACCAGTAGATGCATCACTTAACGCAATTCAGAAAATCACGGATACGATTTCAGAAATAAGAATTAAGGATTATAATTTAGCGTCTATTTCTGGTGGTTCTAGTGCGCTATGTGAAGTAACGGTTAAACTAGAAGATGCTATGCAAAATATGGTTTCTTCAAAATCCATTGGTGAAGACATTGTAATAACTAGTGTACAGGCTGTTATTGATGGAATGAACAGAATTATGCTAAAAAAATTAGTTAAGCAAAAAAAGGCGTAATTATTGGTATAGAAAAATGAGCAACAAGTATAACATTTCATTAGTTACAGGTGATGGAATAGGTCCAGAGATATCTGAATCAGCCTTTAGTATTTTACAAACAATTAATGACAATATGGGCATTAAATTCGAAATAAAAAAACTTGAAGCAGGTGATACTGTTTTAAAAAATACTGGTGAAGCATTACCCGCTGAAGTCTTTGAAACAATAAAAAACTCTGATGCATGCTTAAAGGCACCAGTAGGTGAAAGCGCAAAAGATGTAATCGTGTACTTGAGACGCATGTTAGATCTTTATGCAAACATTAGACCTGCAAAGTCATATCCAAACATGCCATCATTACGTGATGATGTGGATTTAGTAATTGTCAGAGAAAATACAGAGGATTTGTACACTGGCGAAGAATTTGAGATTGGTGATATAGCTGTGGCGATGAGAATTATTTCTGAAAAAGCATCAAAAAGAATTGCAAATCATGCTTTTACAATTGCTAGTCAAAGGAAAATGAAGAAAGTTACATGTGTTCATAAATCTAATGTAATGAAAAAAACTGATGGATTATTTGCTCGTACATGCTCAAAAGTTGCAAATGATTTTCCTGATATTAAATTTGAAGAGATGTATGTTGATGCATGTTCAATGAATTTAATTCGCCAACCGCAATTATTTGATGTGATTGTTACAACCAATTTGTTTGGCGATATACTTTCTGATGAATCAGCTCAAGTGGTAGGTGGTTTGGGTATGGCTCCTGCTGCAAATATAGGTGATAATTTTGGCTTGTTTGAACCAGTACATGGAGCAGCATTTGATATTGCGGGAAAACAAATTGCAAATCCTACGTCATTCATTCTTTCAATCAAAATGATGTTAGATTGGCTTGGGAATAAACACAATGATCAGAAATGCATTGATGCTGGGCAAAAATTAGAGGATGTTGTATACGATGTAGTAAAAAATAATATTAAAACAAAAGATACAGGCGGGGATAAAACCACGATGGAGTTTACTAAAGAAATTATCTCAAGGCTTTAATCTTTCTGGGTCTCTTGGATACAAAATAACTTCTCTTACATTATCTATTCCTAGAATTACCGTTAGTAGTCTTTCTAATCCTAATCCCCAACCTGCATGTGGTGGCATGCCCCAATCAAACGCCTGTAGGTGTTCCGAAAATTTTGCAGGGTCAAGATCTTGCTCACTTAATCTTGCTTTGATCTTCTCTGGGTTATGCAGTCTACTACCACCAGATGACAATTCAAGATAACCAAATTGCAAATCAAATGACTCAGAAATCTCAGGAGTGTCTTCCTTTTCCATGATGTAAAACGGCTTAAGCTTGATTGGCCAGTCTGTTATGAAATAAAAACCTGGATGGTTTTCTCCTATTATTCTCAAGTGAGAATCTAAAAGGTCGTCTCCAAATTCTAGTTTAGCATCTTTTCTATTTAGCTCTTCTAAAGCCTCCGAGTATGTAATTTTCTTAAACGGACTATTAGGTATAGTGATTTCGTTCCCTAAAATTTCTTGTTCCTCTTTACAGTTTTCGGAAACATATTTGAAAGTATTAAGAACTAAATCTTCTAAAACATTCATCACATCAGTGTAATCCATAAATGCGGCTTCGATGTCAACGCTAGTAAATTCGCTTAAGTGTCTGCCAGTATGTGATTTTTCTGCTCGATAAAATGACGCTATTTCAAATACCCTTTCTAGGCCAATTGTCATCTGTTCCTTATAGAGCTGTGGGCTTTGTGCCAGGTATGCTTGTTTTCCAAAATAATCCAATGAGAATAAATTTGCGCCTCCTTCACTTGCACTGCCAATAATTTTAGGCGTAGTAATTTCAATGAATTTCTTTTCTGACAATCTTTTTCTTAATGATGCTAAAACGTGATGCCTGACTTTGAAGATTGACGCTGTTTTTTGGTTACGCATATCCAATGCCCTAGAGTTCAATCTATTGTCAATATGGCTTTCAAGCCTACCAATGGGATCAATAGGCAGAGGATGGACAGCCTTTGTTAATACATCAATTCCATCAGCCTTAATTTCACATTCAAAATCTCTAGCCTTTGTATCCTGTATTTTACCAGTTACTCTAACAACGCTTTGTCTGGTGATATCTTCAATTGATTTCATTACATCATCCGTGACTATGATTTGAATAATACCTGTGACATCGCGTAATGTAAGAAATGTCATTTTGCCCATTTTTCTTAAATCTTCTACCCAGCCTCCAAGAATAACTTCCTGGCCTTTCATACCGGCATTAATATCCTCAACATGGTGTGTTCGATCAAGATTCATGGAAATCATCTTAAATGGTGATCCATTGAATATATCCTTTCTTGAAAAAATAAAATGAAGTATGTTATGCTATAATTATGCCAAAGATAGAAATTTCTGATCTGTCCGTTGATTACAAAACCTCACATGGCAATATACATGCATTAGAAAATATTGAATTTCAATTGGAAGATGGTGAATCAATTGGGATAGCAGGTGAGAGTGCTTGTGGAAAGAGCACTTTGGGTTTAACGATCATCAGAATGCTTCAAGGAGGAAACATAGTTTCAGGAAAAATTACGTTTAGCGGCGAATCTATACTTGACATGTCTGATTCCAAATTTGATGGAAGTTTGCGTTGGAAAGAAATTTCAATGATCTTTCAGGGTGCAATGAATTCATTGGATCCAGTTTTTACGATAAAACAACAATTTGATGAGCTGCTAAAACAACATGGTTTTGGTAGTAACGCGGATAAAATTACACGTGATGCTATTAGTGCTGTGAATTTGGATTATTCTGTTTTGAAAAAGTATCCACATGAACTTAGTGGTGGAATGAAACAAAGAATTGTTATTGCTATGGCATTGTTGTTAAAACCAAAATTTGTTATAGCTGATGAGCCTACAACTGCACTAGACGTACTCATCCAAGCACAAATCGTCAATTTACTAAAGAACCTGAAAAAGAATGGTATGTCTCTCATGCTAATTTCACATGACCTTGCAATATTATCTGAGGTGGCAGAAAAAATTGGCGTAATGTATGGTGGAAAAATGGTTGAGTTTGGCACATCTGCAGAAATATTTCGTAACCCTAAGCATCCATACACCCAAGGATTATTAAATTCAATTCCAACCTTACGCAAACAAAAAAAACTAAAATTCATTCCTGGTAGCCCACCTGATTTATCCGCTACGAAACCAGGATGTAGATTTTTTGATAGGTGCCCTGAAGCAATGGATAAGTGCAAAACTGATCCACCAAAGATAAAGACAGACAGTGGTTATGTTTTATGTTGGCTTTATGAGTAAGACCTTACAATTGTAATCTTTCATTACTTTGCTCTTTCCTCACATTCATCAGAACAATATTTTGTTTCCGGTCTTGTTACCAGTCTACCACATTGTGAGCATGTAGAATACATAGTTAAAATACGGAACGAACATAAAAAAACATATTTTGATCGCAATTGCTGACTACTAATTATTTTTTTAGAGTTAAATAATGCAAAATATTGATCGACATGTGGATCTTTGGGAATTGTTTCCTTTTACTCCTGAAGTTGGTTATCTTGGTTTAACTATTGTCAGTTTCTTTGGTTCACTTATACCGTTTGTACCAATCCCTTCATTTGTTTTGGTAGCTACAATGGCGGTGGGAGAACAATTTGACATTCATGTTTTAGTTTTAATTGCAGCTATTACGTCCACTGCTGCTAAGCAGATAATATTTTACGTTAGTTATGGTGGAAGAAAAATTATTTCAGAAAAAACTAAAAAACGAATGATGCCATTTCAAAAATTAGTAAAGCGATATGGTGGCTCCGCAGCTTTTGTTGCCGCAGCAACTCCTATTCCTGATGATTTAGTTTACATTCCATTAGGATTAGCAAAATACAATCCAAAAAGGTTCTTTGTTGCTACATTATTGGGAAAATTTGTTTTGTATTATGTTATTGTATTAATTTCACATTACATGGGTTTGTCACTTTTGGAACCGGTACTTCAGGGAATTGATGACCCATTACCTGTTTACATTGGTATTATCGCACTGGGTGCAGCAATGACAATTGTTGTAATTCTGCTTCTACGATTAAATTGGGAAAGAATACTTGGCAGAATTGCTCCATGGACATTAGAAGATGATGATAACAATAATCAAAATTAGATCTTATAACTAAAATTCCATAGTTTGTCAACACCAGTCTTTATTCCCACTCTAGGTTTTGTCATAATTTTTGCTGGTTTTTTACCGTTAATAACAAACAGTGATGAATTTTTTGTTAGGTCTAGGTTATATTGTTTTAAAGTAATTTGCATTGCTTGAGTTAGCTTTCCAGGTCCATTTGCTAAATTAGAAATAAGATCAGTTTTTCTATTTTTCATCATATGTTTAATTCCCTGTTGCGGCTGAATTGCTCGTATTAGAACAGCTCCAGCCTTATCTTCTTCTTTTTTTGCGACCACATTGAAACAATAGTGCATGCCATATGTGAAATAAACATATGCACGTCCCACTTCACCAAACATAATTTTATTTCGTTCAGTTTTTTTCCTTGCCGCGTGACTAGCCGGATCATTTTTTCCTTTATACGCTTCGGTTTCTATTATGACTCCAGATAATATTTGCCTTCCAATTTTTCTTACCAATATTTTTCCTAAAAGATCTTTTGCAACTTGTTTGGTATCGTTAAGGTAGAATTTTCTTGGTAATACCTTCATTTCAATCGACAGAGTTTGTTTTTAGTTTTTGTAATTTTTTCACTAGTTTACTAATATCGTTTTTGAAAACGTTTACAAGTTTTTGGTTGTAAATTGTTGCGGCAGGATGAAATGTGACAAAATACATACGATTATCTTTAGAAATAAATTTTCCATGATTCTTTGAAATTTCTTTACCGCCTAAAATTGAGTAATACGGTGTATTTCCAAGTAGGCAAATTATTTTAGGATTAATAATTGCAATCTCATCTTTCAAATACTCGTTACACATTGATTTTTCAACATCATTTGGAATTCTGTTTTTAGGTGGCCTACATTTTACAATATTTGTGATATATACACTGTTTCTTGTCAACCCAGCATTTTTTAATGCATCATCAAGCCTTTTTCCTGCAGTACCGATAAACGGTTCACCATACAGATCTTCATTTTTTCCAGGTGCTTCACCGATAAAAATAATATCTGCATTCTGATTTCCTTTTCCAGGAACTGCATTTGTTCTTGTACCGCACAAATCACACTTTTTGCAAGTTTTGACTTTTTCTTGAATTATTTTAAGGGATAAAGTTGCTTTCATAGATTGTAATCTTTACATCTAATTGATTAGTTTTGCAAAACTAAATTGAACAAAAGCCTTTAGGTATGGAATTGAATCCATAAATCATGGGACTTGTCCATACAGTTCATTATCTAGATTTTTCTTCTGAATCTTGGAAATTGGTATCAAATAACCCAACTATTTTTGAGACTATTGTTGACAATGTGGTTTTGGAGATTCGTGATACATCACATAGGGAAAATAAACTAGTATTCAAAAAGGGCGGTAAGATAGAATACATGCGTTCTGTTGGAAAGTACAGATTAAGATGGAATGATGAAGATCTGGCGAACTAATTTTTATGCAATAATTTTAAACTCAATTTCGCTTACTAAATCATCCTGCACTGCTTTTAATGTGTAGACACCATTATTTTCCCATCCACCACCACCAGCTATAATGAGCGTTGAAAACTGTCCATCATTTTTAGGATTGATGATTTCCTTCCATATTTTTAGACCATTAGTGTTTTCTATTGATAATTCAACTGATTTAGTATAGGAGTTTGTATCACCTGAGATGGAAATTATATCAGCTCTTTGGTATGTAGTTTGATCAATATTTACCAATAATGGGTTAGATGCTGTTGAACTTACAGTAGAATCAATTGGCGTATTAATTGCTGTGAATCCCACAATTACAATTATAGCAATTGCAGCAGCTACTCCACCAAGAATACCTAATTTTTTATTAGATGAAAAATTAAATATGAAATTATTTTTTAAATCTGGACTACTGAGAGTAGGTTTTGGCTGTAATTTAATTTTGGTATCTGGTTGCTTGCGTGATAATGACTTGTCAAGTGGTTGGTTTTTTAGGTGTATTGTAATTAATGATTCAACATAATTTTTGTCTTCAGTAGTAATGAAATTATCATGTCTAACTGTATCTCTAATCTCCCTTAGTTTTTTTACATCTCCATGATGATGTCTGATCAAATCATCGAGATCTGTTATGAACGTCAATAAATCATCATATTTTCTCCGTCTAATTAAAATTCGCTATTGATACTTTGTATAATGTACTCAAAACTATCATTTACGCGAAAATTCATGAAACTGTTTTATGATTTTTGGATTTGATTTTAAAAATGTAATGTATTTTCTTAATTGCCTAATTGTTTTGGGATTTAAATGATGTTCTAAACCTTCCGTATCTTGATTGGCAATTCCTTGACCTATATTCAAAATTTCAAAAAATTCTAATAATATACTATGTTTCCGGCGAATTGTGTCTGCAACCTGTTTGCCCATATTGGTTAAATTAATACCGTGATATTTTTCATATTCAAGATATTTTTTCTCATCTAATTTTTGAAGCATTTTAGTAACACTTGGTGGACTGACATTCATAAATCTGGAAATATCTAACGTAGTTGCATATCCCTTTAATTCTACTAATTCTGCAATTACTTCCAGATAATCTTCCTCCCTTGTTGTACTTGCTACTTTTTTAATTGTATGTGCAGCTTTGATAGATTCTAATCTCTTACTATTTTTTTCCAACCCAGATAACTAAATTATTCTAGTATAATTTAGTGTCTTTCATTAATTAACAAAATTCTATATGCAATCATGTGTGTAATAGTTTTTTGACCTATGATTGACAGAATTTTACATTCGTATTTATCTAATTTTGTTTCATTATCAAATATGCAGGATTCTTTACAAAAGCATATCGAGAAATTGAAAATAATGAAGGAATCAGCCAAAAGACGTAATGAATTGTATTCAGATCTTACTAAATTGGATGACAATAATACAACGCGTTCTTTAAGAGCCCTAACCAAAGCATCAGCACCAGGTAAAAAGATTCAAAAAATTGGATTCATTATGTTTTGGATTCCTGAACCAACAGGTATTACATGTGCTGTTGGTGGACCAATGATATTAGCTGGTAAATACCTTGAGAAAGTTTACAACGGCGCAAAGATATCAGATGTTGGTAACCATACCAAAGACACTTTTTCCACCATTCATGAGTTCAAAGATTCTATGATGTGACATTTCTTTTAGTTTTTAAGCGTATTATTATCATCTTAATTTATGCCAACAAGAACTGGAGTTTTAATTCCCATCGTGGTAGCTGCGGTTATTATTGGCATAGCTGGAATGCTTACAATTCCCACTGATATTAAACTTGAATATGTTGAGTTTCCACGTGGTACAATCAAAGTTGATAATAAAGTCTTGGAGGTACAAATTGCAGACACAAAAGAATTAAGGACAAGAGGGTTATCATGGAACCCTGAAAAACTTCCGTATAATGAGGGAATGCTATTTGTTTTTGATGGATCCGGAACACGTTCCATGTGGATGTTGGGTATGCAATTTAATTTAGATGTAATTTGGTTTGATGAAAATGCAAATGTTGTTGCAATTGAGAAAAATGTTCCATTATGCGAGACGACTATAGAAGTTGTTGCATGTAGAGAAAATGGTGTATCAGGTGATAATGCTAAGTATGTATTAGAAGTAACTGCGGGTTTTGTTGATAAGTTTAACATAACGGAAAATTCTAAACTGGAAATAATATCGATATAATATGTTTGAACAACTTTGGTTAATTCCGCTTGGGTTTGTTGCGGGAATATTAGGATCAATAATTGGCTTGGGCGGTGGAATAATTATTGTCCCAGTATTGACATTCATGGGATTTTCTCCCACACTGGCAGTAAGCAACAGCCTATTTGCTGTATTCAGTAATTCTGTGGCATCAACAACTATGTATGCTAAACAAAAACGGATAGAACTTTCACTCGGTTGGAAGCTCGGCTTAATGGCTGTTCCTGGTACCATACTTGGCGCATTCATATCTTCTGAGATATCTCCAGACATTTTCAAAATTTTATTTGCACTGGTTCTTATTTCTTCAGCATCATATATATTTCTCAAAAGAAAGATTGAGGAAAAACCAATAGACGTCTCACATTTGTTGCTTGTTTTTTCAGCAGGTGCTAGCTTCTTTGCGGGAATAATATCAAGTCTATTTGGTATTGGAGGTGGTCTAATCTTCGTACCATTGATGGTAGTTGCGCTTGGAATCTCAATGAAGCGTGCAGCGCCTACTTCACAGTTTATCCTGATGTTCGCATCTTTTTCTGGATTGATTGTCCATTCCATGCTAGGGCATCCTGACTATTATCAGGCATTGTTGTTGTCGATCGGTGCATTTGCTGGGGGAATTCTAGGTGCTAGACTGTCCCTTGAGATAAAGGAAAACAAATTGAAGATTATAGTGATCATCGTGCTAGTCGCAGCGGCAATTAAGCTGATTATAGATTCGACTGCAGGTATTTTCTAATACTATCTTGTCTCGTCTGGGCAAAAAATTACTTCAGAACTTGACTGTGATTCGTCAGACATTAAGTAATTAATTGTATTCACAATATTCTCATCACTAGGTTCTTTTCCGTCAACAGTTCCAGGCAAAATTAAGAATGCTCTAACGTTTGATTTTAGTACATCACTCAATTCTTGATTGACAGTAGTTGCAAATGGTCTCATGGCACCCCTAAAAACCTCAACCTTTGCCATTTCATGCCCACTAATTTTTTTACCAATTGGAAGGTTGGGACCAATTATAACAATTCTACCTTTCGCATCTTTAAATTTTCTTGGATCATCAGAGCCACCAGGAACGAAAGTATCAATGGCACTTTGTGTTACCGTAGCGGGGGTATTAATGAATTGGTTAACTAGTTTATCCCATTCATCTCTGGATAACTCAGTTAGTTTGGAAAAATTTGGAACATTACCAGTGATATGAATAAATAAATCAATATTTTCAGTGTGTTCTAATGCAACTTGTCCACCTTTCTCTTCTATCATTGATGTAATACTAGTTACTCTTTGATCATCACCATCAGCATTTACAATGTAAACATGTTTTCCATCCAAGTTATTTTTCTCAGATTTAGGAACAGATGATCTAATATGTGATTTGACAGGATAGAAGACTCTATCACCAGGAATTATTTTTCCATTGAGAATTTTTGCCTGTGCATCATCTGCAAGTGTTAGAACCGTTGTGGCAACCTGTTCTTGCGATAAAAATTGCTGATCTGGAATCATTGTAGAGGTATTCTTTTGAATTTTTTCTGCGATACTTTTCACTTTATTCAGTAAATTAGTAAGTGTAGTTTCTGGTTTGCCTAATTTTTCTGCAGCCGCTTTTATTCCAGCCTTTATGGTTTCATCGTCTTCACCCAATAATCCTACAATCTCATTATTTACGGCTTCAACTTCACTTGGTGATAGGTCTTCAAAACCACTTACACGTAGAAATTCTGATGCAGCCTTTGGATAAACTGTCTTGTAGATTCTATCAGAATGGACTGGACCAGGGTTAGTTCCAATCGACATAACTCCCTTTTCTAGGAGCTCCCATGACATTGCCTCTACGAGTCTGTTTTTTGCGCCTTGTGATGCGGTATATGGGCTTCTGAATCTATATGGTCTTTGTTCCAATGGTCTTTCTTCCGCAAAAAATGTTGAAATTGTAATAATTTTTGCTCCTTCTTTCATTACTTTGAGAGCCTGAACTGAAGTCCAAAATGTTCCAGTCAGATGAATGTCTACCGTACTTCTAAAGTCATCCAGTGGTGCATGAGCAAAGCATGTTACAGGACCTGAAACTCCAGCGTTGTTTACAACAACATCTAGGTTGACATTTTCACTTTTTAATGCATCAAACATTCCAGTGACAGCTTTTTCGTTGCTGACGTCTACCCCATCAAAAATTTTGATAGATGCATTACTTTGCTTCTCCTTGATAATTCCTTCTAGCATTTTTGCTGTTTCTTCCAATGGCTCCTTTCTTCTTCCTAGGATTATGGCATTTGCACCATTTTCCACAAATTTTTTTGTAATTGCTTGCCCAATTCCAGTACCGCTTCCGGTAACTAGCACAGTTTTATTTTGAAACTTTAGCATGAGATCAAAAATTAGTTTATCATATATTTATTTGGTTGCTAATCCTAGGCAACAAGAAATGTTAAATTATGCGCTAAAATCAGATACGATATGGAAGATTCTGAACCTGAAACTATTGTATTAAAAAATTGGCCTGAAAAATTTTCTGATATTTTAAATGAGATTGGTGTTAGTGCAACCCCTAATGAGATAGGAATGGGAGAAGTTGAGAAGGGAGATTACTATAGCAGGTGTTTCTCACAAACTACTAGAATGGTTACCAATAAGGGCTCGTTGAAAATTTCTGGCACAAACATTGACGCAGTGCAAATAATACAGAAGGGATAAAATGCAAGATCCAAATCCACTTCCATGGGGCGCTCAGGATAGATTTCAAGCACATTTTATCGTACAACAAAACTTTGGTGAAAATGTAATTGATTTCACTGCACGAACCAGACTTAAAACCACAGGTCACTTTGGTTCAAAAAAAGTAATTGGTGTGACATGGGAAGGAGGAAAACTCGCAGAAGACCTAAACACTGATTCAGGATTAAATGAAATGATTGTAAGCCAGTCAGTTAATGACGCAACAATTTTTGTTGATCCTACGGATAATGGAATACGTATTTATGGAAAATGGAAAAATAGTTTAGATTTTGGTATAACAAATGAGTTATTTGAGATTTATAACAAGATTGCAGGTTACATAAAGAAAATTAATTAGCTTTCCACCAATCAAGTGCCAAATAATGAATTTTATCCTTACCATCTGGTATTGCCAGAATGAATTGTTTCTTAACACTGCTAGCTAGTCTACCTGCTAACACTACAGCGGTAGAAGAAATATTGTCATTTTTGTTGTAGACTTGTATCAAATACGGTGCATGGTCAATACCTGGACCTTTTTGATATACTGCAAAGTCACAGCCAAACTTTATTCCAGGATTAATAACATATCCTTTACCTCTAAAATCTTTGTACACTTGATATTTCTTGCCAAAATTATGATATTCCTTCTTACAGATTTTAATTAGAGCATCCAAAGAAACTTTCTTCCCATCTTTAGTGATATTAATTTTTGAGGTTTCTTGGAGGTAGCATCCCTCGATAAGATCTAAAATTAGCGGAACGTTGATGTCATTTACATTTGGCTTTGGAATCCCTATAGGCTTCCCAAAATAACCATTAGCAAATAAATCCCTAGACTCTCGTCTATTCCAAACAACTATTCTGTTTTCTAATAGTTCGCCTTTCAAGTCAAAGACTTAGTGCCAATAAAATGAATGAGTCAGAAACTTCCTGGCATTTATCAGCCATTTCTTCTATCAATTCAATGACATCTTTCATTAAAAGCAATTCTTTAGTGTCAGTAATTTCATTCAGAACTGTAATTGTCATTATACGATATTTGATGTCAATCTCACGCTCAATTTTTTGTGTTTCTTGAGCAAGTTCGATAGATTTGCCAGAATCAACGTTTAAGCTTCTGATAATTTCATTTAATTTGTATATTTGATCAACCACAAGTTCAATAAGTTCAGTCAGGTCTTTATCTAGATGAGAAGTTTTCATTGTTGAAACTTTGATGTTTGCAAGTTTGAAAGAAATACCAGTAATATAACCACCAATTTCATCCATTGTATATGCAGTGTTTAGAATATTGTCCCTGTTCAAAATCAAACCACCAACATCTGCTACATCTCTTGTAATTTTGCGTCTAAGATTTTCTACTTCTGCCTCAATCGCATCAATTTGTTCAAGTGCACTTTTTATTCCTGTTTTATCCTTTTTTACTAGCATATTTGGTAGTGTTGAAAGTACTCTACCCGCATTAAGAATTCTATTTATCTCATCTTGCAAAACTGCTAAAGCTTTTCTCTTTGCTTGAACTTCTAATTCTCCGCTATACATAATGAATTATTAGTTATAATACCCTTTTCTAATTTATATCATACTTTTCTCTGAAGAATGCTCATTTTTCATGATTGATTTTAGATTGTCTCTTATACAACGCAAATACCTCTTCGCCTGTAGAAGCATCCTCAACTGCTTTTTCATATCTAATTTTTCCTGTGAATTTTGGAAATCTTAATGCAAATCCACTAGATTTTCTAATTAAATCCAGCCCAGTTTTATGAATAGGACTTAACGTTATTTCTGATGCAACAATTTCTAAAACTAAATCAGGTTCAAACCAAATATCTGCTTCCATCTCACTTACAATTCTAGGATTTTTTTTGAGCGTAACTTTGTTAGATAGAATTTGGTACAATTGATCCAAACTTTCATCAGTAAAACCTGTACCAACTTTGCAGATACTAGGAAGATTATCCTTTTCTGGATTGTATGTCGCTAATAGTAACGTGCCATATAGACCAGTTCTTCGACCCCTTCCAAAGTATGCACCTATAACAATTAAATCTAAACTGTCACCTAGTTCGTTTCTATATTCACGTTTTAGTTTTAACCAATTACTACCTCTTGTTCCAGCACGGTATGGTGCATCAAGAGCTTTTAACATCAATCCTTCACCACCAGAATTAATAGAATTTTCAAGAAAATCTTCAATCTTATTCTCGGTTTCAATTCTTTCCACATCTTTCTCGCTTTGAACCCTAAAGACTGTAGATTTGGGTACAAGTTTAGCAAAATCATTTTGTTTCACCTGATCCTCTAAGAGGTCTCTCCTTTCATCATATGTTTTATCCATACAATCATCGTCACAATATAAGACATCAAAAAAATTAACTTGTATTGGATATTGCGATATCGCTTCATCCAATTTGTGTTTCCGCCTTCTATGCATTAATTCCTGAAATGGTAAAAAATCTCCAGTGTTTTCATTGATTGGAACTATCTCCGCCTCAAATACTCCGTTATCTGTTTTAATGGATTTTCCAATGTTGTCAACGATATCTGGATAGTATTGTGTAATCTCTTCTAGACTACGTGAAAACAATTTAACTTCATGTCCTTTCTTGTGTATTTGTACACGTTCTCCATCTAGTTTGTATTCTGCAGCGAAAGGTTCATGTTTCATTTTCTCGATCACATCTTTCTCGCTTTGAACTCGATCTGCTAGCATGGGTCGTATGGGGCTAAATAATGAAATTTTGAATTTTTTTATCTCATCAATTCCATCTGTCGCAAGTACTAGTGATACTTTACCTAAATCGCTTGAAACATTATATGCATTTTCAACAAGTTCTCTATTTTCTTTTTCCCCAGTAAATGCAATAGCTAACGCATCCATTACAGTGTTTTCTGCTACTCCTAAACGTAGTGTACCAAGTAAAATTTTCAATACAAATTTCCCTTCTAATGGTGTTGCATCGTTCAATAAACTTGAAATATATTTCATTTTCAAGTCTTGCGAACCCTTACCTTCCAACTTTGCAATCTTTAATAAAGTCTCATAAACTCTTTCTACAGTAATTTTTTCTGCTGTAAATGTAGTTTGGGTTTTTATTTTTAGGATGTTTGATGCAGTTAAACCCAGATCACCACCATCTCTATAATCATCTTCAATTTTTTTAATTGGCAAACCAGCAGATTTTGAAATAGCGCGAATTGCAAGTTTTTCAGCAATTCCTAATTCTACACCCTCGAAATTAGGTCTAATAATTCCCTGTAAGAGGTACACAACTTTTGGGATAATTTCCTTTGGTGTTTTTTTTAATAATTCAACTAAAATATTTGTGAGTTCAATGCGTTTTGTTGTTTTCTCCATCATTTCAAACATTTCAGAAATTATTGAAAAATCCATCAGGTTTTTTTGTATTCTCAAGTAATAAATTTGAACCTAATATCACACTAAGATTGTATATAGTAAATTCTATGCTGGTAGATTTAGATATATTTGTAAATAATTTTTTTTAAGGAGTTTTTCTGTTTTGTTACCATAGCAAAACTGTGTAATGGGTATGATTTTTTATAAGACTTCATGAAGCTCCATGCTACATCATGATTCTTAAATTCAGTTCTCAATCCATCTATCTGTGATTCTTTTTCAAATATGTCAAAAACTATAACTTGGTATTGTTCTGGAATTTTATGTGGTCTTGCTTTAAGCAACCATGCTAGGGCAAATAAAAACACCATTCCAAGTATTACTACTCCTCCAGCATCTTTGAAAAATGACCAAATTATATCACGAACTGTTTGACTGAATAATACAAAAACAAAATTCGAAAAAGCTATTACGGAAATGTATGTTATAGCAAATGGTTTTAGAGTACCAAATAATTTAGATGTTTTCATAAATTCAGATTATCTTAATTTCATTTAACCTTTTTTAATTCATTTAATCTGGATCTTCGTAAGATTCTTTTCTTTGGTCATTTTGTGGTTGATCTTGTATAGGCTTCATTTTACTATGCAATACATCCATTACAGCTTTGTATCCCTCAGCATATTCTAATTCAGATGGCACAAGTGTTGCAGGATGAATAAATCCTTGACTTCTCATTATCAATGCCTTTTTTGTAGCAATTTCACGTATGTAATCCCAGTCTGGTGTTGAAAAGCCATCAAATGGACCAGTCAGTTTACCATTGTGCATGCTGAAAACTAACGCTTCAACAATTGGAATACAAAAGTTAATTGTTGCAGCTGAATTGATCTTAACTGGCATTAAAGGCATGTTATGACTACCACGTGTATTTCCAGCTACATAATGCGGATTACTGAATACACTTCCAGCCTCTTCAGTTGCGGGAAAGTTTTTTTGTGTTCTAACAAGGCATATTGGATCATCCTTACCGACATATGTACCAGCAATGTTATGCAGTCTGTCAGTTGATGCATCTAATATTGGCTCACCATCTTTTGTACGCACTGAATCAACAACGTAACGACCAGGGTACATAAGCGCCGCTTCAATTATCGGTTTATCTTCCCACAAAGAAAGATTTGCAACTTTACCTTCCTCAACATCCATGATGTTTATGTTAACACCCCTAGCAAGTGATTTGTTAACTATTAGACCTGTATTACTTAACGCATCAACAAATAACTTATAGATCGGGTAATTGAAAGCTCCAGGTTCAGTTTTATCTGCTGCAAAGACAGTGAATACTTCGTTTGGTCTTTCATCAAACTCCATTTCTGCCACACCTGGTCCCATTCCCTTGATGTTGCCCGAAAAAGAATCCTTTAGCAGATCCTGTCCAGCACCATACAGTCCTTCCTCTTTGGCAACCTTTGTACCAGCCATAAAAGCATTCCACGCAAGCTGATGAATTTCTTTATTATCAATTCCTTTAGTGTGAGTCATAACAATGTGAGAATCATCTCCACAATATCCAATATAATGATCAATTAACAAATCCCCAGCATCTTTTACAGTTTTTCTTATCGCATTGAGAAGTCCATCACTTGGTAAGGTATGACCTCCTATTCCACCCACATCAGCTTTAATCACTGACACTGTTATTTTCATGAATTTTTCATACCTGTCTTTGATTTATAGTATATGAAATTTATAATATATTTCAAAGAAAAAAATCGGAAAACCAAGTGAACACATGTAAAAAAACGAAATGTTATAAAGCCCATTTCACTTCGAGTTCGATATGGCAGACAAAGACCACCTGAACATGATAATCACTGGTCATATAGATAATGGCAAGTCAACTACTATGGGTCATTTTTTGTTGGATCTTGGTGTAGTTGATGAAAGGACGATAGCTGCTCATGCCAAAGAATCAGAAGAAACCGGAAAGGGTGATTCTTTCAAATATGCTTGGGTTATGGATAATATCAAAGATGAGAGAGCAAGAGGCATTACAATCGATTTAGCTTTTAAAAAATTTGAAACTCCAAAATACTTCTTCACATTAATTGATGCACCAGGTCACAGAGATTTTGTAAAAAACATGATCACTGGGGCATCTGAGGCAGACTGTGCTGTTTTAGTACTTTCAGCAAAGGAAGGTGAAACAGATACTGCAATAGCACCTGGTGGTCAAGCTAGAGAACATGCATTTTTATTAAAAACACTTGGCGTAAAGCAAATAATTGTTGCAATTAACAAGATGGACGATAGTAAATTTTCTGAAGATGCTTTCAATACTGCAAAGCAAAAAGGTGAAGGACTTGTGAAATCAGTAGGTTATAAGCTTGAAGAAGTACCATTCGTTCCAGTTTCTGGATGGACAGGAGAAAATCTTGTAAAAAAATCTGAAAACATGCCGTGGTATAAGGGCAAGACTCTTTTGGAAACCTTTGATGACTTTAAATCACCTGAAAAACCAACTGGTAAGCCTCTCCGTTTACCAATACAAGATGTTTATTCAATTACTGGTGTTGGCACTGTTCCAGTTGGACGTGTTGAAACCGGAACAATGAAACCAAATGATAAAATCGTTGTTATGCCAGCTGGGGCCGCAGGCGAAATAAAATCTATAGAAACTCACCACCAAGAAATGCCATCAGCAACAGCTGGTGATAATATTGGTTTTAACTTAAGAGGCATTGAGAAAAAAGATATCAAAAGAGGTGACGTTCTTGGACATCCTGATAACCCACCTAACGTTGCTACAGAGTTCAGAGCACAAATAATTGTAATTCATCATCCAACAGCACTCGCACCTGGTTACACACCTGTCATGCACTGCCACACTGCTCAGGTAGCTGCAACAATAACTGCATTTGAAGCTAAAATTAATCCTGCAACTGGAGCAGTAGATGAAAAAGATCCAAAATTCCTTAAGGTTGGTGATTCTGCAATTGTTAGAATTACACCAGTTCGACCAACATGTATTGAAACGTTCGAAGAGTTTCCAGAAATGGGACGATTTGCGTTACGAGATATGGGCTCTACAATTGCAGCTGGTGTTGTTAAAGAAATTACTAAAAAACATACAGTATGAGTCTATGATATGGCTCAACCCGCTCGCGTTAAACTGACAAGCATAAGTTTATCAAGGTTAGGTAGTGTTTGCACTGAAATTATGAACATAGGCAAAAAGGCAGGTATTAAAATTAAAGGTCCTATTCCACTTCCTGTAAAGCGTCTAAATGTTGTTACTAGAAAATCTCCATGTGGTAGCGGCACGGAAACTTATGAAAAATGGGAAATGAAAATGCATAGAAGAATTATTGATATTAGTGCAGATGATAAAGCAATGCGTCAACTCATGAGATTGAAAATTCCTGATAATGTTTATATCGAATTATCTCTTACGTAGCCAGACTTTTTATTACAGATTTAAAGTGTAATGTTATGGTTGATGAATCTAGTAGCGAAATGAATGACGATAGCACGACAGATAATGTTATAGAAACTGAAAAATTTGATGTTATTTACTCTTGTTTAAGATGTAATACAAAAGTAAGTAATTCTGAATTAAATAGACTCCCAGAAATAAAATGTATTTGTGGATTCCGAGTTTTTACCAAAGTCAGACCACCGATTGTCAAAACTGTAAAAGCAATATAGAACTATCTATCAATTTTGTATGAGTGGTTTTTCTTCAGGTGGTCACGCATTTCTGACATACTATGAAAATTTTCATTGCATTCTTTACAATCATACGGTGAGTTTTTGAAATGCTCTATTTCCTGATGGTTCATCAGTTGTTCATGCCGTGAAAATTTTTTCTTACATACCTCACATTCAAATTTTTTAAAGAATCTCATTTTCTATCTACCTGTGCTTTCTGAGCATCCCAACAGTTTTTACACAATTGTCCCTTGATTTTCCAATTGTTTTTTGGATTATATCTAATAAAACCAAGTTTAGTACCACAAACACCACAGAAATTTTTTCCCTTGTTAAAATCCAACTCTTTTTCATCAAAACATTTTTTGCAAAGTAAGCCAGTCATATCCCACTGTAATCGTGGTTCCCATAACTCAGTGACCTTGCTTTTTACCCCACAATTGATACATTTTTTTATTATTGAGGCATCATAGGATTCTTGCATTTTGTTTAAATAACAATCACTACATAATGGAGATTTTACATCCCATTCTCTTTTTGCCTTATTTTTATGAATAACTTGTTTGTTACAAATAGTACAATACGCTGGTTTGCGGCTAAATATGCCCATTACGCTTCTAATTTTTTAAAAATATAATATCCTTTGCAACAAATTTTAATCATAAAAAAGTGATTTTAAAAAATTTGTTTATTTGATTTCCTCTAGGATTTTTTCTACTGCTTGACTAGCATTAATCATACCACGTTTTTTAGCATATTTTTCGATCAATTTGTATTGCTCTGTATCGCAACAAATCGGCATCGTTCTTTTTGTCATAGTCAAGCGTATTTTTTTTAATTAATATCCTTTACTCTTTGAATATTTCAAAAAGTATTTGATAGGCAATGGAGAATTTACATTATGAAAAACCGTCAGATCTTAGTTATTGGTAATAATGATAATGGCTGTACTCCAGAATTAGAAAAGATTGCGTATGACGTTGGTGTAGAAGTAGCAAAATCTAATTCTGTTTTAATAACTGGTGGGCTTGGTGGTGTGATGCGTGCAGCATGTCATGGCGCACGAGAATCTGGTGGTACAACAGTTGGAATAATTCCTCAAGATGATTCATCTCATGCAAACGAATTCTGTGACATAGTAATACCTTCTGGTATGGGTTTGACTCGTGATTTTTTAAACGCACTTTCCGCGGATGGTGTGATAGTTATTGGTGGCGGGTCTGGAACATTATCAGAAATCTGTGCTGCATATATGTACAAAAAACCTATTGTTACGCTAAAAAACTCTGGTGGAATTGCATCAAAATACGCTGACGAATATTTAGATCATAGAAAAAATGTAAAGATTGTTGGTGTAGAAACTCCTCAACAAGCAATAAAATACATTTTAGAACAGATTAACACATAGATAATAAAAGAGGATCAGGTTCATAAAACGCGCCATGTTTATTAGATAATTTTTTTAACTCTTCTACAATTTTTTGCATGCCTATTTCTTTTGCTGTTTCAAACAACGGTTTTTTTAAACCAAGCCCTAGGCTTGCAGCCTTTTCAATCTCGTCAATATCACTAGCATTATTTGTGACAAGCCATGCCGCATTATTCAGAATGTTTGCAATGATTTGGATAGGATCACATTTTTTTGCTAATTCTTCTGAAAGTGGTATTCTTTCATATTTATCATCAGAATATTTGTAAAAACCTTCACCGCTTTTTTGGCCCAATTTTTTTTCATTGAAGAGTTGTTCAATTTTAGGATGTGGTGAAATTACTTTTTTATCTCTAACATGCATCTCTACAGTTGCCTTATGAATTACATCTAATCCTGTAAAATCAGCCAATTCAAAGATACCCATTGGGAATCCAAGCCTGAATTTTACTGCAGAGTCAATTTCCGTCTGTTGAATTTTTTGTCTTTCCATCACATAGCAGGCTTCATGAACAAGCGGTATGAAAAGCCTGTTCACAATAAAACCCGGAACGTCTTTTCTACAGGTTACAGGTATCTTGTTAACAGATTTTACAAAATTAATTATGAGATTAGTAATATCATCTGAAGTTTCTTGTCCAGGTATTACTTCAACTAACTTCATTAGTTGAGGAGGATTGAAAAAGTGTATTCCAATAAATTTTTTCGGTCTAGAGATCGTATTTGCAATTTCCGTTATGGGCAGTGTACTGGTGTTTGATGCAAAAACAACCTGATCACTAGCTACTTTATCCAGTTCTGCATATACCTTTTTTTTGAGTTCCATTATCTCTGGAACTGCTTCTATTACTAAATCACAATCATGAACAGCATCCTTCAAATCAACTATTGGTTTTATTCTTGAAAATATTTCACCTCGTTCATTTTCAGAAATTTTTTCTTTTGAGAGAAGCTTATCTAAACTCCACTTTATTTTTTCCATTGCTTTATCTAAGAATGGTTGCTCAATATCTCTGAGCACTACATTATAACCGGCCATTGCAGAAACTTGGGCTATTCCATGACCCATTATTCCGGAGCCTAATACAGTAATGTTTTTGATTTCCATACCGTCCAAGAAAATTAATATCCTTTATAATATGTTTCATGATTACGCAAAATATGGGATTGTTTGGTAAAAAAGCTAAGAATGAAACAAAATGTGATGTTTGTGACTTAGTATTACCAACTACTGAACGATTAGAACGACATAAAAAAAAGGCACATGGTAATGTTCCAGAAAAGAAAATGGATGAATCTGGTGGTAGTCCGGGCGAAGGCGGGTTGTGGTAGTTTATTTACTGTAAAAAAATTGGTAGATGATTATGGAAGAGATGAAAGATTCAAAAAAATATGGGCTTATGTTTCTCTTCATATTTATCGCAGCTTTCATAATCATAGCTACTCTGATATTCCCATTTTGGAATTTAATTCGAGAAGATGTTTATGAAGAAGTTGAAATCATGGGAAAATGGACTACATGGTATGGCACTATGTGCAATGTGGACACTTCAGATAATATTCCTAAAACAATTGATAACTGTGATAAGGAAGTAGGTGATATTGTTACTGTAAAATATGGTAAAGACCTTGCATATGCAGAAATTGTTAACCCTTAATGATTTAGTTTATACTTTATTCCTAATTAATTAGAATATGGATTGTATTTTTTGCAAAATCGCTAAAAAGGAAATTCCATCTAAAATAATCACAGAAACCAACAAGTCTATTGCATTTTTAGACGCATTTCCATTATCACGAGGACATACGTTGGTAATTCCAAAATGTCATTACGAAAAAGTTCAAGATATTACAGATATTGATAGCAATGATCTTTTTGATGTTGTGCAGAAAGTGATTTCTAAAGTGGATAAACTTACAGGTTCTACATTATTAGCAATACATAACGGAAAGGATAGTGGTCAAGAAATTCCGCATGTTCATGTTCATTTAATACCACGAGAGTCACATGATCAAGCTGGTCCTGTACATAGTATGTTTAAAGATAGACCAAAACTTTCTGATAAAGAACTAGATGAGTTATGTACTAAAATAAAAAATATGTGATCATAACGGAAAGATTCTTCGTCCAGATTTTCTTTCATTAATTTTAATTGCCTTTGTTGGGCATGTTTCAGCGGCATCCATTATTTTTTCTTCAGATGCACCATACTGATTATGAACTTGTGATTTTGGGTTAATCATAGTAAATTTGTTAATAACAAAAACATTTGGAGCAATAGTTTCGCAGCTCAAACAGGCGATACATTGACTTTTTTCTACACGGACAGATAAATCGTGCTTATAGATCTTTGTCTCACTGTTTAGATTTTCTGTCTTAGGTTTTGGACTAGTTCTCTCTTCATTTTCATTCCAAAACGCCCTTCCATAATCATTCTTTTTAGCTTCATTCTTTCTGAGTTCATAATCTTTCCAAAATGATTTTTCATATTGTCTCCAAAAGTTTTCATCCATTTCAAAATCTTTTGTGAATTTACTCCAATCCTCTTCTGGGGGGCTTTGTTTGGCTGTATTTCGATATGTATGAGATTTTTTCTTCGTAGTTTCATCATTATAATGAGAGTTTTTCAGTCTAGATTGGCTCTTTAAGAAATGATATGCATCTAATACATTTTTGAATCGTCGCCCATCACTTTCATTCTTATTTCTATCTGGGTGCAGTTCTAATGATAATTTTCTATATGCATATTTAACATCGTCAAAGCTAGCATCTGAATTTAGCATTAAAATTTGCATAGCTTGTGTTCTGTTCATGCATTTTTACCTAGTTAACATTCTTAAAAAGAATTTCATGAACATTTCAAGGTATTTTAGATGTAACATTTGATCTGAGATCTGATTCATACCATGCCGTGATAGGCTTTCGATTCTTTGAGTAAAAATTCACAGCCAAATGTGAAAAAACTGAATTTTTTTTGACAGACCCATGTGTATGCAGTATTTTGGCCGGGATGTAAACCACATCACCAGAAGTCAAATTAACTGTTTTAGTTTTCAATATCTTGAATTTTGAAATCCCACCACTCGTTTTTTTATAATAAACTAAACTGCCGTTACCTTTAGTCACGATAAGCATTTGAGCACCAGTATGGAAATGAATCTTGGTTCTAGCTGATTTTTTGAATATTACGTGATACATATCATGCTCATTTGGTTTCGTAACACCAGAAATTTCACGAAGCGTTACTGGACCAGTAAAATAGTCTTTTTTTACTTTTTTAACGGGTGCAGAGGAGATATTACCTTTTTTCAATTACTTAGGATAAAAGGTAATAGTCATAAAAACTATAGACATATGATTACGTGATAATAGTTGGCTAACTCAAAATACAAAATTAAGACAGTAGTTTTACGTCCAATTTTAGATCTTAGTGAAGCTGAACAAATTGTTGAAAATGGGAAAACATCATTATTTAGAAGTATGTTGCAAAAACCTAAAAAAATGGAAGTACATGTACATTCAATAAAACTCTCTTATGAAGCATTTTTAATTTTGTCAGGAAAGTATAATGCAAATTTTTATCGTAAAGCTGTTCATACAATTAATGTCGAGCCTACTGTCAGAGAAATAATTGTTGGTGATAGTGTGTTTCCAATTAAACAAGGAAGAGGTGTATTAGGAAAACTTAGCTATAAAATAAAATCAAGTACTAAAAGAAAAAACCAGTTTGATTTGGAGTTAGAAGAACATGTATATCTTGATGACGAACAAGAGGTTGCGTTTGATCATCATGGCAAGGAAATCAAAATGCCATACAAAATGAGTTCAAGACTAATTGAAAGTTATCCAAGACGTACGTTAGAAAAAACAAAAAATAATGTAAAAAAACCTGAAATTACATATGATGCTGCAGTGCTAAGGTTAACATCAAAATTAAAGAAGTCAGTTTCAATTGGAAGGCGTAATTTGGAGGAGAAAATTACTATAAATGAAATAATTGAATTGTATGTGCCAATTTATGAAGCAAGGCTAATCGGGCCTAAAAAAAATGTGCGTCTAATGCGAATAGATAGTATCAGGAAAAAAGTTTTGTAATATCACTTGATAAGTTTTGCAAATTTTGGTTCATCTTGTAATGAATCAAAAAATTCATCTTCGAGAGCCCACTTTTTGATTGTTTTTCGATCTTTTTTGACCGCCTGCTCTAATAGATATAATGCTCTACCCACATTATTCATAGCGGCATTACTTCGTGCCATTGCATAGATTACGTTGACGTTGCCTTCGTGTATCTGGAATAATTTATCAAAAATTTCTAACGCCCTTTCATGTTTTCCTAACTCTGCTAATTCCATTCCCTTATGAAAAAATGCATCCATATGTTTTGGGTGTTTACGATATATGTTTTCAAAACAGTTTAAGGCTTCTTCATGCTTTTTCATCTTTCCTAATACTACGCCTCTGTAAAATGCTGTATTTACATTCCCTGAATCACATTTTATTGCTTCATCTAAATTTCGTATTGCTTCTTCATGTTGTAATAACTTGTCATAGAGCACCCCCTTATTGTAATGTGCAGCCGCATATTTTGGGTCTATTTCTATAGCTTTATTGTAATATTCTAACGCATCATCTGTATTACCAAGTTCTGCTAGTGAGATACCTCTGTTGTTAATTGCAGCAATGTGATTTGGATTAATCTCAAGTACTTTGTCAAAACATGTAATTGCATCTTGATATTTTCTTAATTGATTTGATGCAATACCTTGATTATACAACGCATCAATATTTTTTGGATCCCGTTTTATGATTTTTTTGAAAAATGATATTGCAGACTTTGGTTCTCGTTTTTCCATAAATGACATCGCCTGATATAATAAATCCTCAGTTTTTTCTTTACTGGCAAAAAATATCATGATGATCAGTTTTGTTACGTTAATTTATTTTTTAAACTTTGTAAGAAATTTATCAGTGGATTTTGCTATAGCATTAATATCAGATTTTGTATGAGCATCTGAATATGCACCTAATTTTCCTGGCAAAAAGAATATCCCATCATTTGCAATCATATGAAAATGATAATCATGTAATTTTTTTGTATTACATTTTGCTGCATCAGTTGCATTATTAATTTCATATATTGAATCATTCAAAAAGTGCGTTAAAAACAATGAACCAATTCCAGTTGTGATTACACTTCCACCAAATTTTTTATCAAGCATTTTTCTAGTTTCAATTCCAAAACTGTTTAATTTATTATAAAGTAAATTACCTTTATTTTTAATTATAGTAAGCATTGTACTACCTGCCATCATAGTCAAAGGATTTGCAGAAAATGTTCCACCGCCAATATATGCACGCTCTGTTTTTGAGAATATTGATGTACTTGCATATTTCATTAGTTCATTTTTACCACAAATAACACCAATTGGAAACCCACCACCAACTATTTTTCCAAGAGTTACCAAATCAGGGTCAAGTTTCATCGTATTGTAAAGACAGCCAAATCTAAATCTAAAACCAGTAACAATTTCATCCAGAATGAATAATATGTTATTTTTATGGCAAAATTCTTGTATACATAACAAGTATTCCTTTGTAGCAGGAATACATCCACCACCACCTAAAACTGGTTCAATAATAACAGCCGCCAAATCATTTTTTTTCATTTTCAAAATTTTAACTGATTTTTCTAAATTATTGTAAGGTAATGATATTATGTGCTTTTCATCAGTTAGACCACTACTCTCAGACTTACGGAATGGCCAATTGACTGTTTTAAGTAAATCCGTAGTATAACCATGCCATCCACCATCAATTTTGGCAATTGTTTTTCTTTTTGTTATTGTTCTAGCAAGCCTAACAGCATACATAGTAGCCTCTGTTCCAGTTGATGCATATCTAATTTTTTCCGCAACAGGTACAGCCTTCGAAATTTTTTCCGACAGTTCGATCGAATTTTTATTTAATGTTCCATGCATCCAATCATAGCTCAACTGTTTTTTTATTTGACTGGCTATTTTTTTCTGTGTATGTCCTAAAATTAAACTCCAATGACCCATCCAATAATCAACATATTTGTTTGAATCCACATCAATCAGGAATTTACGATTTGCTGATTTAGTCACAAATGGATATGGTTCAAAGAATCGAATATTATGGTGTACACCATCTACATGGTATTTTTTAGATTTTTCAAAAAGTTTGGCTGATTTTCCAGTTTTTAATCTGTAAGTTTTTGTATCTTCCATTCTAATCATCCTTTTATATTGAATATATTATTGATCGAAAAGCTATGTATTTTCTGTTTAGTTTTTGTACAGTTTATAAGTACATTTTATGCCAAAGTTTTCGCATACGTAACATCAAGTGCGGCGCTTGTAATGAAGTATGGCAGTGAGCCATTTTATGATTTACAGGCCTCCAGTTACGCATACAAAATGTGGATTTGACCAAATGATCAAATCTGAAATGTGAAGATTATGTGCATTCCGTTAATTCCAATAATAATACAAATTATTTACTTCTGAGATTCAGAATCCGGTTGATCCTGCCGGACCTGACTGCTATCGGATTGATACTAAGCCATGCGAGTCTTTGCAGTAATGCAAGGCATACGGCTCAGTAACACGTAGTCAACTTACCCTATGGACGAGGATAATCTCGGGAAACTGAGCATAATACTCGATAGATCATAATGCCTGGAATGGTTTATGGTTGAAATGATTCGTCGCCATAGGATGGGACTGCGGCCTATCAGCTTGTTGGTGAGGTAATGGCCCACCAAGGCGATTACAGGTACGGGCTCTGAGAGGAGAAGCCCGGAGATGGGTACTGAGACAAGGACCCAGGCCCTATGGGGCGCAGCAGGCGAGAAAACTTTGCAATGTGCGAAAGCACGACAAGGTTAATCCGAGTGATTTCTGCTAAAGAAATCTTTTGCAAGTCATAAAACCACTAGTGAATAAGGGGTGGGCAAGTTCTGGTGTCAGCCGCCGCGGTAAAACCAGCACCTCAAGTGGTCAGGAGGATTATTGGGCCTAAAGCATCCGTAGCCGGCTCTGTAAGTTTTCGGTTAAATCCATGTGCTCAACGCATGGGCTGCCGAAAATACTGCATAGCTAGGGAGTGGGAGAGGTAGACGGTACTCGGTAGGAAGGGGTAAAATCCTTTGATCTATCGATGACCACCTGTGGCGAAGGCGGTCTACCAGAACACGTTCGACGGTGAGGGATGAAAGCTGGGGGAGCAAACCGGATTAGATACCCGGGTAGTCCCAGCTGTAAACGATGCAGACTCGATGATGCATTGGCATATAGCCAGTGCAGTGTCGCAGGGAAGCCGTTAAGTCTGCCGCCTGGGAAGTACGTACGCAAGTATGAAACTTAAAGGAATTGGCGGGGGAGCACCACAAGGGGTGAAGCCTGCGGTTCAATTGGAGTCAACGCCAGAAATCTTACCCGGAGAGACAGCAGAATGAAGGTCAAGCTGAAGACTTTACCAGACAAGCTGAGAGGTGGTGCATGGCCGTCGCCAGCTCGTGCCGTGAGATGTCCTGTTAAGTCAGGTAACGAGCGAGATCCTCGCCACTAGTTGCTATCATTATTCTCAGGAATAGTGGGGCGAATTAGTGGGACTGCCGTTGTTAAAACGGAGGAAGGAGGGGGCTACGGCAGGTCAGTATGGTGGGATCCCCGGGTACCGAGCTCGA
>JGI24920J38491_100303_pt1 | contig 38222 bp, 54 predicted proteins | sample LinPFosmplate8_FD_38491 | JGI IMG/M metagenome (IMG submission 38491)
TGCAGGTCGACTCTAGAGGATCCCACGTAAATTAACAATAAAATGAATCAGGAACGTAACACATACCCCCCACACCCTTCGGTAAAAAAGCATTTACAGAACGGTGTTGAATTTTCAAACGAAATTCTCAATTTTATAGAAGAAATTACACAAAAATATAACTTTCATGTTAGTCAGTCAGTGGAAATGGGACATTTTGTGAAAATAGACAAGTCTATGACACACGTGTGTAAAAATTTAATTGAATATAAAGCACGACATGAAAAACTTTTAGATCAATACGAATATTTTGAAAAGGAATATTCGTATCCAAGTACATCGGGTTCCTAAGTCATTTTAAATTGAAATTTTAGTTAATAATTAAAAATGGACAAGTCTAAACTTCAAGATATACTCACAATAGTTGATAAAAACAACCACTCGTTTCCCGAAAATGACTATTTAGATATATGTAAATATTTGATGGATGTATATAACGAGGAGATCATACCCGATAACCATGTCGTTATACCATTCGAAAACCCAAAATTTAATCAGCCTCGTGTTCCCGGTGAAGAAGATTTTTATGCATCCATTAGCTTTTTAAGAAAGACGGGTAAACATGACTGTTTATATATCGCAAAAAAAATAAAACGCGAAAAAAAGGAAGTATCCCGTTACCCTTTAAAACGTGTAACAAACCGTATAGAAAGAGATATTCGTAAACAAATATGTCTTAAATACGATATTCAATACGATGAAGATAGTATACCAACGATAAAAAAAATCAATTTATTGTTAGGAACTTCTTATGATTTAAGGGATGAATGTAAAAAATATATACTATTGTGGAACGATACAATCAAAAAATATAAGGAACATTTATATAAGATTGAAAACTCATTTAAACTTAAAATGACACAATTCAGGGAATTTCACGAGACTTTGGGTGAATGTTTAAATAAATTAGCATATATATAACCTAATAGTTAAAGATTTAATAATTAATATAAGTAAACCGTAATGAAACCAACACCTTTCGTAAACAAATTTATTCGTTCGACTATACCCAATACTATTAGTGCTCAACACTTGGCGATAACAATTACTTATGAAAGTGAGAATAATCGTCGATCTCCCGTCAAAAATATAGAAATACACGCTTCACCCATTCTTTCGTATAACTATAATCTTGAATATGAATCATCGTCAGAATTGTTACCAAAAAATGGAAATGAAGGGTATATTAAACCAATATCACTTTTCAATTTAAGCGGTGATAGTGGATATTGGTGTGACGATCTTTGTAATAAGGAATATATGTTCTACAACGACAAAGTTTGGTCGTACGATGAATATTATTCGAGTATAGATGAATTTATCACGGGTTTGAGAGATTCTTATAGTTATAAGGGGGTCATCGATAGTGATTGTGGGTTTTATAGACCATCTGTAAGAGGACATGTTAAACCCAAAACCCAAAACGAAATTTTATCCGAAACCATCATGGAACTCATCGATAAAAATTCAGATACCATACCCGAAGGTGATTATTTGAAAATATGTGACGAACTTACCAAAATTAGAAGGTTGTAATAATATACATACACATACACAGCTTAACTATAAAATATATCTGAAAAATTACGGCTAATTTTTCTGTACCCCCTTAGAGGGATTTAAACACTATTTTTTCTATTATATTACAATGGGTGCATGAAAGTCATGTTTTTTTAAAAAAGTATGGTCCTTATGAGAACCGAGTTCAAAAAATTTTCAAAAAGCCGTTTAAATCGCTCTAAGGGGGTACAGAAAAATTAGCCATAAAAATATAAACATATTAAAGGTTATAGTGTCACTATTGTAATGGATAAAATTTACCAGCCCGTGGCTCTTTATATATTGGAAAGTGACTCGACTAAAACTTTCTACACGTCACATGTTCATCTAAAATATTCATTCGATCATGATAATGAAAATGTACATATACACTCTAGACTAAAATTGAACATTGATAAGTATCCACACATGAAATGTATACAACATAGAAATGAAACAAAATGGGGTATAAATACATTTTATTCAGAATTATTTTATAAATCGGAAACCCAAGAAAATATAAAAGATCTCATAAATTCAAAACCGAATGAATTGAAAATTACGGGTTTTTTGTTTAATTGTGATGGGTACAATTTTATGCCAATGAAGAATTACGATATAAAATCTGTAAATAATATCACATTGGATGAAGTGTATAAAATTATTTACGAAATCAAGGAAATGTATAAAAAAGGGTACATGGACTATAAGGAATACGAAATAGAACGTAACGTTATAAGAATGGAACGTATTTTTAGGGAAAAGGATACCTCTAAAAAATGGGAATATATAGTAAGGGATAAACCTTATACGTGTATTAATATACGTAATTTAGGTAAGACACAAAAACAAAAAAATAATTATCGATACGATAATAAAAAAAGTGATATACAGTTTATATACAATAAAAACCGTAAACAATGTCTCAGAGATATTAAAAAATTTAATAAACGACCGACGCAAAAAAATATAGATAAGTATAAACTTACCGAAAGTGAAATCAACCTCAGTTATACTCATTTGAATTAAAAATTAAAAATTAAAAATATACAATGACGACCGAAAATCATAAAGTTTTTAACACTCTCAAGACCTATCTCAAAAATAAGGGGCAAGAGATTAGTAATGATTGGTATGTAAAAATCGAAACCCGGAAATCGGGTAAATCCGAGGGTTCGACCGATAATTATTTCTTTTCTCCAAATGGTACTCGGTTCAGATCCATGATCGAAGTTTATCGGTTTTTAACGACCGGTGACAAATTCGAACGCGATGAAACAACAAAGTGTTTGAAAATAACGGAAGATAATACCGATGATATAATGGATGATTTGTGCGAACTTGTATCGAATTTGTATATAAACGATGATATTACAAATTTACGCGATATTAATTCGTGTATGTTCAGAGTCGAGAAGAAAAAATGTACGAATTTTATCGAAGGAAAGTTACAAAAAACAAAAATTCAAATTATGGATGAAAAATTTAGAGTTACATTTCCAAAAAATACCAATCCGAAAAATATATCGCACTACTCAAAAGCTAACGCTGCAAATTTGGTACACAATTTTTTCAAAACCGAACCAACGTGTTTGGGGTGTGGCAATGAAAAAAGTGAAAAATGTAAGCTAACGCGTGCACATACGGTAAAAGATCGACCCGAAATATTAGATCTAGCAATATCGGAATCGTGTACAGATGATGGATACCATTCCGATATGATCCTTAGAAAATTTATAGAGTTGCATAAAATGTATCCAGTATCAACTCTTTGTGATGCGTGTCATCGTATATTCGATAATAATAGAAAATTGTAATTAAAAGAATACATTGTAATAAAATTAACATATAATGTATTGTTGTAACAAACGTAAACTCTCTGTAACTGATGAATCCATACCCGTTTTTAGCCTCAATAATTATGAAGGGTACGCCAAGGTGACCGACGTCTACGACGGTGATACGTTTAAGGCTTGTATCGTACTTCATAATACAATTTTAAAATTTAATTTTCGAACTATTGGGTACGATTCACCCGAAATGAAACCCCCTAAAGATATGAAAAATAGGGATAAACACATTGCCATGGCAAAACGTGCGAAGTATACGTTCTCGAGTTTTTTAGGCTACGACGAGAAGTCTAAACGTGTTCCATGGAACCCGTTCGCGTGTAAATTTAAGGTAAACGGGTGGGTATGGGTTTCGTGTAAGAAAAACGATAAGTACGGAAGAACGCTCGTTTTTGTATACAAAAATAGAAGGGATATGGTTTCGATTAACAAAAAAATGATAGATTCGGGGTTTGTGAACGCGTACGATGGTGGAACTAAAAAGGAATTTGATTTGTAAAGTAGTAAAGTATTTTTATTAAAAGTTATATGTTCTATACCCCCGGGTAAAATTTGGTCAACCACCAAACGACCCATTTCCCATCTGTCCCCAAAGCCATTCTTTTAGGATTTTTATTCGATAAACCCCAATGACGTGCGATAAGATCACCCGAAGTATGATTTCTGAGTTCATTGATATTCTTACCCACATTTGTACGAGGTACCCATCCACCGAGGTGCGATCTCGTAAAGATCTCGAGATCGCAGTACCTTTGATCGTTTTCGAAAACTTTATACCCGTACTCGTTTTCACCATTATCCGATCCGGATTCGGATTCGGAGTCCTCAGACGCATACGTCCCGTTCTTAGTATTACAATTCCATGGAAGATCGGTTCGTGTAAACTTAGATTCGTAGTGTAAACGATACAATTCGAGACTTTCTACATTTGTAAAAATGTATGTTTCACCAGTGTCACAATAACCATCTAGACGCCCTGCTGACTGTATTACGGCCGAATCGTTGAAATTTTTCACCCATCGTTCGTACCAAACACCGATGTATTCTTTATTAACCGTATCAGCACATCTCATGAGTTCCATTATAAAAACAAACGTATGTTTTTCTGGTCGAATATCGAAAATATTTATTTTATTTTCTTCGGACATACCGTTATACGTTTCATATTCAGCGTTATTATTGTACATGTTTTCGAAATTCGACATCATAACCCGACCAGCTTCTCCCGTAGGAGTTCGTATGACATGATACTTTGGATTATTAAACCCGTACTTTTCATTAATGAAATTCCCAAGTTTAGCTATATTCTCTTTAGCTTGATCTTGTGTATCTTTTTTTTCATCTTTATGGTAACCACATAAATCTAAACATTCTGCGACACGCCCTTCATCAAGGAAATTGAAAATACCTTTATACCCTACACCTGGGGGACACATAACAATTTTTGCTATTTCGTCACTCCAATTTTTTCTATCTTTCAATACACCATCGGGGGTAGCTGTAAGTTCAACGATCCTTGTATTATTGTTATACATATCATCTGTATTCGTAAAAGATAATTCATCAAATGTTATAGACATGGTTTGCTTCTTTTTAGCTGCAATTTGGATTTCATCAAGAATCACAAGAGTATTTTTTTTACATCCAAAATCTACCTTAAAATTTGTTTTTAAATCACTTCGATGATAAATTTTGTTTTCTAATATACTTGGAAAACGTTCTTTTGTTTGCTTTTTCCAACTTTTAGAGTTAAGACCTGTTATCACGAAAATATTTTCGATAGGTAATTCATGTCTATCAATAAATTGATCGATAAACGAAACCGCAGTTGTGGTTTTACCAGATTGTGGTTGTGCAATACCCATAACGAACCTAACGTTTTTATCATCAAAACAATCACAAATTTCTTGTCCTGCTTTTATCTGATTTTCGTAAACTCTAGAAATACCAGTCAAATGGTTGTCTTTAACCTGAAGTTTTAGTTGTTCTCTTCTATTTCGAAACAGTTCCTTTTCATATTTGGAAAGGTCCCATTGTTGTTGTCTTGTAATAGAAAGCATTTTGTGTTTATTGATCTTAGATCTATTTCTTTAATATATGATCTATTTAGATCTAACTTAGGTTTAAATTGATTGATTTTACGGATACATGAATAAACTCGTGTAAGTTTTTTTGTAATTATAATTAAAGATTAATTCAATAAACTATATACATAATGACTACCTACAACCAAAAACCCTGTGAATTCAAATACAAAATCGACTCGTGTTCGAAAGTCGTTGATGGTGATACCGTCGACGTTCTTATTGATTTGGGGTTCGACGTACTCATTCGCCAACGCGTAAGATTGCTCGGTATCGATACCGAAGAATCGCGAACGCGTGATTTGACCGAAAAGGTTTACGGTAAACACGCAAAGAAACAGATTCTTAAATGGGTGACAAAAGCGATTGAATCCGATAAGGACGATTGTGAAATTGAATTGCGGTGTCAGGAACGCGACTCTGTCGGTAAGTATGGGCGTGCACTCGGTGAATTGTGGGTATTTGAAGATGGTATCTGGACGAACGTAAACAAATGGATGTGCGAACAAGGCTACGCCGTACCATATGTAGGACAAAACAAGGATGATGTTAAGGAACAACACATGGTGAATAGACGTATGTTATCCGATAGGGGTGAACTCATCATTGATGAAACTGGGACGTTTTTATCGTCTTAAATTATTTTCTTATAAGTTAATATAAATGGTAAATAATTCAGAATTGAATAAAATGTTAAAGGAATTGAAAAAACGTTTTAAAGCTGCTAAAACAGTTGCTGAAAAGAATAAATATAAAAATTTAATAAATATGGCAGAAAGATTAAAAAAAACTAATTAATTATATTTCACATACAGTACGTGTTCTATATAATTAAAGTGTCTCGATATAAACCGGTCGCTCGGTTCTTAGTATAGATAAACCTACGCGTAATATATTTTTAACTAAACGTGATTTTACCAGTATCGTTGTATGATCTATATACTTTTTTGAATTGTTTCTGTGTTTGTTTAGAACATTTTTGATTGAAAGTATTCGCGTTAACGATACATTTTTACACGACGTTGTATCTAGTAAAATATAAACGTTTTTGTTTCGGGACCATACGTCATAAAAAAAGGAATCCATGTCATTTGGTGTTGTGGTATCCGTTATTCTGAACTTGAAGGTTTCTTTCATTAATATATTCTATCGTGTAATCATTAAGTATGTTGTTTATTTGTTTCGTACCCTAAAAGTAACAGGTACTGAGGTGTGATAAGTAATAAGTTTACGATACTATTCGTTAGCCCGTCATATAAACCCGTTTGGTGTATAGTATTTGATATAAAGTAAAAGTATAAGGATAAAACGTAATGTATTTTATTTATACTATATAAACCGATCGTAGACGCAAATATTCCTATATACCCAAGTGTATCTATCTTCATTCTATCGTCGTCGTTTTTTAACGGTTCGCATTTACGTATAACTGACACCGAAAGTGCGTGAAACAATATATTCAAGAAACTTATTTTACTTTCCCATGAATAAAAAAGTATAGATAAACCGACGTGTAAAAAACTTTTATATTTTTTGTATATTATTTCACTTCTATACATATTCGCACTATACGCGTTGTTAACGTGGTACAAAATTTTAAAAGGACAGTGTATCATAAACGAGAGAGAAACATAACTCATAGGGAACAATGATGAAACTATAACTGGGAAAATAGACGTTGCTGCTGATAATAACTCCATACCACGTGTATAGAACATTTTATATTATATACACGTCGTATCTTTAAATCTATGATATTAATATATGTGGACGTTGTTGTGTACACCAATAGCTGCCCCTATTAGTAAAGTTTCAGAACAAAGAATTTTAACTGCAAAGGATTGTCGCGTAGTAAATATAACACCGACAGAAAATGAAAAACAATATGTAATCGAAATTGTTGAAGATGTGCCTTCCATTTTTATTGACAATAAATAACCCGACGTAGATGTTTGATGTGCAACTCTCTAACGAGTTGCGGATTGCGATAAAATCGAACCTTACCAATCGTTTCTTCGGCCAGTAAAGGGAATACGAAATCGCTCGGTAATCCAAAATGTGAACGTATAAAAGATTTGGACGGGTCTTTTACGTCTCGGTAATAGAAACCCTTTTTATTGTTCTTTTCTTTCTTATGCGCCTCTCGTTTTTCCTTGTTACACGAGCCACATAATGGCTGAAAATCTGAAACCGTTAATTTATCTGGAGGAATATCTGGATAGTCGTCGTCTATGTGATCACACTGGATGTTACGATCAGTGTCGCAAATGAGACACCGTGCCCCTTTATATTTTATCTGTTTTTCTATCCGTTTGGGAATATTTCTGGTTCCAGGTATTATATACCTTATTCCCCATATGAAGAGACCAAGAACCTCCCCCCCTTTTTTTGGGTTTTCTAAATTAGTGTACGAACCTTCTAAACTTTCAAATCTTAATCCATCTTCGAATATCATATGTTTATGTACAGGTTCGACGTTTTTAGTAGATATGACCGTAAATCTATAGTATTTATCGAACGTGTCTCTCCATGTACCCCCATTACCAGGCTTCTTGACGAGACCTAACTCCGCTAATCTATCGAAGTGAACGAATGGTTCTGTAAAATCTAGTGTTTCTTCTAAAACTTTAGGTAAAGATTCTGGGGTCGGGTTCCTCATTTATATTCTTATTTGATTAATTGTTTAAGTAGGTTTGACTTGGGTTATAATTTTATCGTAATATTCTTTCGAAAGTTCACACCCAGAAAACGTACGTTCGGTATTTGTACACGCCATAGCTGTTGTTCCACCACCAAGAAACGTGTCTACGACGAGGTCGCCTTTATTTGAGTGTTTCTCTATGAGTGATTGAAACAAACCAACGTTTTTTTGTGTCGGGTGGAACCTATTCTTACCACCTTGGATTGGAAATTTGTATATACCGTTATCGTATTTACTATTAAACGTCGGTTTACCTTTCTTAACACCGAGTAAAGCTATTTCACGACAATTTGTCAAATAATTCGTACCCGAGTTTATAGGTTGTGGATTTGTTTTAATCCATTCTATGAACCGAATTTGTTTAAACTTATGTTTTTCCATGAGTTCTTTGATATGTGATATTTTCCATACATCAAAGAATATTATACACGTACCACCGTCGCGAAGTTTTTGGTAAAACAGTTTTATAAACTCATCGAGTGTATCCATAGTAAAGTTTTCGTCCCATTCGCCATAATTAGTCTTAACGCTATACTTGGTACCGTATATGGTACCATATTTCATATAATTTTCCTTAGCGTTCGGTGTTGTTTTAGCAGCACTGTTTTCTTCGACGTATTTTAACCAGTCAGACTCGGTTTTCTTGAGATTTTTACCCGATTCTATAGCGTCATGTAACGCATTCATACCTGTTTCATGTGAAATAATATACGGTGGATCCGTAAGTATGAGATCGACAGACCCATTAACAATTCGTTTTAAAAAAACACGACCTTCACAGTTCTCGATATTCATATAACTTAGTTAAAAGTGAAGCTTTTAACTATCTTATAAATGATACGTGGCTATGCCGAACACGTATACAAAGTACTTGGTCCCGGTTATAGCGAGCGCGTGTATCACAATGCGATGGAAGTTGTCTTGCGGAAAAATGGGGTACACTACGAAACGGAGAGAATAGTTCCTATTGTATTTGAAGGACATACTATAGGGAATCTTCGCGCCGATTTAATTTTAAATAACAAAACCGTGGTCGAACTGAAATCAGTTAAAACCATGAACGATGTCATGGTCACGCAAGCACAAAACTATCTACGCTTGACGGGGTTCCCGGAAGGGTACCTTATCAATTTTCCTACATCACTTAACACCGAATTAGAGGTTAGGTATGTGACTTTGGATTAATTTTTTGATCATCTTCGATCTGATTCATCATGTACATAACTGGAATCATTTGGTAAATCTTTTTCCAATCACTTTTTGATTCTTCGTAATACTTTTTGGGGTCTTTGAGACCTTCGTTTATAATTTCGTTTATCTTTTCTGTGTAGAACTTGATTTCTTCTAAACAGAAATTGTAATAAGGGTCGTTCATTATCTATTCTAAAACGCGTTTCTTTAAATATTTAACTTACTTTTTGGTCTTTTGTTTTTTAACACCTTTTATATTTTTACGTTTTAATAAATAATCGTTCATTTCTTCAATCATACGATTTTTTTGTGACATCGTTGAGCGCCTTACATTCGTCATCGAAAGTTTACGTGAGGCTGGATCAATCTTAGTTACATTTTTATTAAGTGGTAAGAGAGATTTAAGTTTTTTGGGAGATTTTGTTGCTGTTGTTTTATTTTTAGTCGGTTTGTTTTTAGCAAATTCTTGTGCAACTTTTGCAACTGAAATATTGGTATTTGAACGAACTGTTTTACCATTCATTTATTATACGCGTCTATTTTATTTTTTAGCTTTATTTTTTAACGCCTTATTTACAGCTGTTCTCATGTTTTTTTTCGTTGGTGAATCGTATTTTTTGGCAAAATTACGAACCGCGAACGCTTTTAACATGTTACTTAAACTGTTAAATTGGACACCTTGTCTGAGCATGTTAGTTCGTTTCGAACTAGTTTTTTGTTTTGTTGTAGGCGAACCTGGTGAATAATTCATAACCATCTCGTTCGTATTTAATATTTCATTCGTGTTCTTCTGTAAATTTTTAGACTTTTGGTTACGTTTTGCAAAAGCCATTTAGTATACCCTGATATTTTTTATATGGTCGCTATGTATTCCCACTGTAGAGTATTACATATTTTGTTCCATATAATATCCTGTTGATACAACTTTTCCTTCGACTTTAGAAGTGGGAAATATTTTAGATACTTATCTTCACTCAAAAGTTCGCAAAATTTATAGAGAACGTACGAGTAACTTAAAAAGTTTTTACGTTCTTTTGGACAATTATCATCGAACGGTTTTTGTATATCTTTGAACATTATACGTAACCGTTCTTCAAGTTCTTGTGGCATTTTTGGGGGTGATATACCACTCAATATATTAGCTATATACGGTACGTGTTCGTAATACTTATTAAGTTTTAGTTTTTTTAAGAGAGAGCGTACGCGTGCGTGTGTTATCTCATCAAGTGCCTTGATCTTAATCTTTTTTAGTTCGTTTTGTAGTTCTTCTATAACTTCAAGTGGTATGTTAGTAGTTTCTTGTGCTTGAAATTGTGATAACCACTCGTTAAAATGGTTTTCTCGTTTATACGAATAGCTTATGATTTTCTCAGACGTTTCCTGTTCTTCTCTATATGTTAACTCTTCACTGATTAAACATGCTATTATCAAACCGCAATTTTCACAAACGAGGTCACTTGTATCGGTAAAATGGTATGTATAACTACTAGTACATTCAGGACACGTTTCCATTTTTTTTATAATAGGTCTATCCACGTTTACCTTCTCGACCTCAGCAAGGTAATTATCAAATATATCTTTCCTTTGTAATCCACTCGTCTCTTTACAATTAAAAACGTTATCAGTCGTTACTTCCTTCGCTGTATCATCAGTATATTGTTTCATATAAGGTAAGCATTTTATTATATAACTCGACATTTCATTTTCATAAGTATCCTTATTACCAGGGTCATCTTTTATATTTTTAACCCAAGACTCAATCCTGTTGTTATATCTGCTTAAAAAATTACGTTCCATATAATAACTAAATAGTATGATTCTTAATCTTTTAACTACTGTTATACTATGGGTTTATGATCGTATAAAATATATAACAGCAAAACCAGATTATACAATTTCACACCAGTCGATGGAATATACAATTGATAGTGATAATACAGACGGTGAATTAATGGGGTTTTGGGAAGATGAATGCCGTGGCGAGTGGTGTGATGATGTAGAGTCTTTTTATAAGAACTTGAATGGTATAGATTATAAGAATGTTGAAATACCTACAAATGTAACCAAAATCATTTTACGTATAAAGTATTGGTATAATGATAAAATGTATAAATTTTTATCAAATGATATGAAACATGAATGGCCACCGAAACGGGTACCGGGAATAGTTTTTCATATGCCACTCATGAGTGCACAGCTTATGGATATAGATGATAAACCTGTCAAAGACGTACTAAATAAAATAAAAAGGTACGCTGGACCAAGGGGTGATTTTCATGGTAATAAAAATGTAAAAATAAGTGATCTGTTATACTACGACGATGAAACTCTTCGATCTGATTATCCGAGTATCAAATTGAAGAGTGCCTTGGGTATTGTTAAAAAGGTAAGTACTTACGATGGTTACATTACTGATCTTCAGATACCTTAGTTGCGAGATAAAATTTAAGTTCGCCTAAATTTGCGACGTTATATTTAAGTATAAGAAACCTATTTTGTTCTTCTTGCATAATCTGTACATTAGCACACATACTCGTTGCTTTAGTAAAAATGTTCATGTATCGAAGTGAATAACAACCAGTTATATTTACACTCTCTTCCATACATTCTATATTAGTTTCCTGATTTGCAAAATCACCTTCACAGTACAACCTTAAATTTTTATCGTACCTTGATATTTCTATATCGTTGCCTATGTTATACATATCACGACATATCCTTTGGAAATCTGAAGATAACATTGGAGTTATTGTACTCATAGTTATTTGAGGAACTTCTATTTGATGTTCGTTAATATCGAGAAGTTTGAGTGAGAATTTAGTTGACGTTTTCTTCAATTCACTATATATTTCAATATCCATAAACTCTTTAGAATTTATAGAAATTGTAAGAACGTCGTTATTTGATATAGATTTTAACAGTTTGAATGTGTTAGATACGTTAACACCCGCTACGATTTCATTTTCACAATTATACGTCTCAAAGTTATCACCGGATAAATACATATCAACGAGTGTTGTTCTCGCGGTATCTAGTGTTATTATATACATACCATCGGGTTTAAAGTATATATTAACATCGTTTAGTATATCTTTCAATACTTCGAAAGTTGATTTAATTGCAGTTGCTTGTACTGTAACTAACTTCATTATATGTCAAACGTGTAAATTCTTTAATTCTGTTTACTTTGTACATTATACGCGTCGTTTACACTTCTATCGATCTTTTCCTGTAACTCTTCTGTCATAGGTGGTTGTAAAGATGTACCATAATCATCCAAACCAAACATATCATCGGTACCTTCCCCGTCTAATGTTGTCATTGAACAAGTTCCAAACCCAGCCATTTCCAGTTCCTGTGTAGGTAATAATGACTCTAACCAATTTTTTATTTCGTTACCCACAAGAAATTTACCGTTTTTTGTGAGCATCGTTGGAACTCGACTTATTTTATTTTTAAATTGTGGTGGTATACCCAATTTATTGATATTGTGATACGAAACTATTTTTTTAAGATTTTCATTTTTTTGTATATAATTTATTATATCTAAACTGTGGTTACACTGTGGACTGTATATCAAGAGCGACATTCTAAAACTATAAGTTAAAATAATTACGCTGTTAAATCACAATTAAAATAAAAATTAATACTAAGATGAACAAAGTTGTTTTAATAGTGTTGATATTATGCGTTATACTGTCAATGGTCAGGGTGGAGAAATTCAGTAACTCTCCTTCAGCTGATATAAACGATGAAGAAGTTGATATGTCTATGTACAAAAAAATGGACGATATTGACATTACAAAAGATCTCATGCAGGAAATGGTTTTGCGTACAAACGAAGAAGTTTCTAAACGTACTGGTCTTTGTACGTATATTATCGAAACTATTTCTGCTGATATGTATGAAGCTTTTGCACCAAAACCAGTAAACCCTGATGACATTAAGCTTCCTGATACAAAAGCTATACCTCAAATAGGTAGTAAAATATGTAAAGCAATGTTTATGGTTGTTAAATATGGAAAAGGTGGTTATGATTTTGGATTTATAGTTTCGTCCATTATACGGGTGATCAATACGGGTCCGAAATATGAAATTGATAATACGGATGAAATTACAAGAGATTTGGAGACAGGACTTAAGGAAAGTATCGACGATCGGATGAAAAAAAAGGAATTCTTAAACGAGATAGAACAAAACCGATTGAACATTGATATAAAAAAGTATACACAAATTCAAACAAATAAACGAAAATATATAGGTGATAAACCAAAAGTTGCCGTTTTAGCACTTAGAAGTCAACCTTTACATATTAAAAAACCACGCGATGAAGGTGTTTTTACAAATAGTATAGCATCGAGTGAATTTGTTGACTACTCTCTTGTAAGACAAAGTGAACTCGAATACTTAAAAAGTAATACTAACTTACTCGTTGAGAAAGAAATTTTAGACTCACAGTCAATGTATAATAATACTAAAAATATAAAACCCGAAATAGGTCTAGATAAGGATAGAATAGTGACCGCCCCAGGTATGTAAAATTTACATTTACCATACAGAAAATACGGTTATTTTATATCTATTTTTTTACACCTAATTTTTCTGTACCCCCTTAGAGGGATTTAAACACTATATTTTCTATTATATTACAATGGGTGCATGAAAGTCATGTTTTTTTAAAAAAGAGTGGTCCTTATGAGAACCGAGTTCAAAAATTTTTCAAAAAGGTGTTTAAATCGCTCTAAGGGGGTACAGAAAAAATAGCCCTAATAAATTTACGTCATTTAGGTTTTGTATTCTGTATATAATTAACAAATTTACAAAACGGGTAATATTTTAAAAATAATAATTTGACTGTATTGTAATGATAAGTATTAGTGAAATATCTCGTCTAGATGAAAAACGTAAAAGGTTGAGGAAACAAACGTATGTCAAATTACATGAACAAATATCAAAAAAAATACGCCAATCGGTCGAAATGTGTCAAAAATACGTATTTGTACAAATACCATCGTTTGTAATGGGATTTCCTCACTTCGACAGGACGAAAGCAACACTTTATTTGATTAGACAGTTTCGAATAAGTGGATTTTATGTTCAACATATAGGAGAATTTGAACTGTGTATATCGTGGAGACCTAGGAAAGTTAATAAAGAGTTGGAAGAAAAACCAGAAGAAGAATTTAGTGATTTCCCAACACTTATTAATTTGAAAAAGACAGCAAATAAGTACAGGGCGGCGCGATAATAATCACCTATAAAAAAACCTACTTTATCATAAATGGACAACCTCAACATATTAGTAGAAGCTAAACGTGAATACCTTGGCCAACTCTGTTTATTGATGTGTCCAGTTATGATAGAGACATTTGAAGAAATGTACGAAGAGGCGTATAAGTTATCAAAAGGTCGAAAAGTTTTAGTAATGTACCAGAAATTGTTAAAAGAAGTTCCTAATTGGAGTGACGCTATGTCAAAACAACACACCGATAATATAGCGAATAGATGTGCATGGTTTAATGATTTACTGGCCGCCGTATTTGTAAGTTGCGTTAAAATTTTATCAGCCGTTCGATTAAGTAAAGACAATAAAAAGATTTCACTTAAACTACCAACAAACGAAGTATTTATTCAAATGTGTCATAATAAAGTCGCACAATCTCTTTACAACGATCCTTATATTTACCATGAATCGCAAAATGAACATTCAAGAAACGATAAGTTATTTGAAAGATTTTCAATATGTGTTGAAAATGCCGTAAAAGAACTTATACCTGTCCAACAAATACTACAAACATATATGTCACAACAAGAAGGACAAGACCTTGATTTAGGTGATGCAGAAGTAGGTGACTCTGAAGACCCAGATATTATTGAGGATAATGGCATGGAAGAGACATCTGAAGAACCATTCGATAATGAACAGTCAATGGGGGAAGAACAACCAATGGGTGAACAACCAATGGGTGAACAACCAATGGGAGAACAACCAATGATGGAGGAACCAATGACGGAGGAACCAATGATGGAGGAACAAATGATGGGGGAACCAATGATGGGGGAAGGAAATAACAGGTCTTTTATGAACAATGAATTTAGAACGATCAATACGGCACCACGAGTACAAAAACCTATGCAACGTACACAGGATGACGACGGTGTATTTTTCCCAGATGCAGCCGAATCTCGTCAAAAAAACATCATGTATAAGTAAATGGAGTTTGAAGATTATTTAAGAGATCCAGCTTGGGCAGGATTGATTTCCGGATTTATTACAGCAGGATATATTCACTTCAAATCGAAACTTAATAACGAAGGTAAACTCGCAGTTAGCGCGTATACCAAACCAGCTGCACTCGTCGCTATATTAGTATTTTTAATCGTATCGAATGGTTTAGGTAAGAAAGAGACTATCAGTACAGAACCATTTTAATTTCCTAGCTTAAAGATATCTAACGTAGAATATATACAAAAATGGCATCTGTTTCCGCATTTAACGAAATGATGGGGCAATTTCTTGTGGAACTTCATAAGACGTTTCCAGAAGAAAAAGGTTTGAAAAAGTGTTTATCAGCTTTCGATTTAATGAAAGAGGCTAATCCACGGTTGGTTGTTGATGGATTTATGAACGGTGTATCACCATACGCTAATAAAATTTCCTCAAAGGATGAATCTTTTTTTATTAAAGAATCTAAAAATCTTGATTTTATGAAAGGTGTAAATCTTGAAAAACACTGGGATGATTGTTCAGATAATACAAAAGATGCCATTTGGCAATATGTACAAACACTTTATATGTTAGGTACAACTATAAAATCTATCCCAGAAGACACTTTGTCAATGATAGAGAGTGTGGCTAAAGAATGTGCAGATAAAATGGGTTCGGGTGAAAATGGCGAAATCGATGAAGCTGCTTTAATGAAAACCATGCAGGGTATGTTAGGTGGCATGTTAGGTGGTAAAAAATAAACTTGATGTATATAAATGACTTCTTGGTTCGAAGATCCAAAACAGCTCATTCGTACAGATAAAGTATTAGAATTTTGGCCATCAAAATCTCTCTCTTCAGAAGAGAGAATTAATGCCACAGCGAGATTTATAATTTATGCAACCTGTATAATATACCTTATTAATAGAGATATGCGTATTTTTGTGTTAGGTGCTACAGCTATAGGTGTTCTTTACATAATGGAACAGTCGGATATGATAAAAGAGGGTCCACCCAGGTCAGCACATGGCAATTTTGGATCGACTTGTCAGATGCCTACCCAGGATAACCCATGTGGTAATGTACTCATGACCGATTACACCGACAGACCAGATAGACCAAGTGCGTGCTTTGGTCCAACCGTTCGTAAAAATACAGATTCCTACTTAACAAATGGTGTACAATACGGACCTTCTCGTTCGCGATCATCATTACCACGTTTTCAAAGAAACGCTTTAGCGCGACAGTTTACACCAACCGCGAATTCTTCAATAGGTAACGATCCATATTATGAATTTATACATGGATCAAAGGGGAAAACTACATGTAGACAAGATCCACGATTGTGTAATCCAGACGCGAGAGGTGTTCAACTCGAGGCGTTTGCAGGACTTGATCCAACTGGTGATAAAAGAAGTGGTATGCACAGAGGATCTGGTTTATCTGCTTAAATAAATTAAAATAAATATTAACTTGATACTCGATTTTTCATAAACAAAATGTTTTGTAATAGTAAATGGCGTATCAACTTCAACCAGGAATGAAAATAGTCAGTGATAAAGCGATTCCATCCGTTTGTGCAACTGAAGAAGTCTTTGTATATCCTCAGCCCAGTACCTTAAATTATGGTTCATCGAGACCAAATACAATGTTGTATGGAACTGCTCCATACATGGCAGGTAAAGGTTCTCCAGCTCAACACATAGAAGTGAGTGACGCTCTTAGACCACAGTCAACTTCACGATTTAACAAAATATTAGCAAAAACATACGAAAGAAATTTTCACCCACTCCAGAATGTTGCTTGTAAAACACCCCTTAGAACGAGAACATACGAACCATCGAGCACTCGAGCCGAACTTCAAAATGGATTATTTCAGCAAAGATATATCAATAAAAATGTTAATAACAAGTAAGAATGGCTGACCCTATATCTATATTGGCTATAGCAGGTCTCGTTTATGCTGGTCGTAAATTGAGCAAATCGGATGAAAAATATACAGTTGAAGGAAATTCCATACAAGGACAGGAAGAAGTTTTACCACCACCAATTGATGATTTTTACAGTAGAGATATATCAATCAATGATTCGTATTTAGGTGCACCATCACCATTAGTTGAACCTGGATATGAATCAAAGCAGGAGATTTCAACATTTGGTGATATTTCTCCACAATCCCGATCTTCTGGTGGTGAAGTTTTGGATATGAGAAATCGTATGATGTATGACGGTGGTAGAATGAATAATCTTTCACCAATCGAACAACAACAAGTTGGTCCAGGTTTGGGTGTTGATCCAAGTGTACCATCAGTCGGTGGACATCAACAATTATTCAGAGTTAACCCTGAAAATGTCGGTGCTTACAGACTTACAACTTTACCAGGGCGTTCTGGTCCAGCCTTTGACGGAAAAGGTGGTAGAAGAGGGGTTCAAGGTGAACTTGCTAATAACAGACCTGAGAAAACTTCGTTTCTTTTTGGGAGACTTCCACCCGTTCCCGGACGTGCTCAGGGAATGTCTGGTAGAGTACCAAGAGCTGAACAGGAAAGAACAAAACGTACGACAAATCGTTCCGAAACTGGTCTCAGAACGGATACATTAAGTACAGCTGCACCCAAGAGAACTGTTTCGGCGTTAACTCGTGCAGCTGAACCAACTCGAAATAAGAAGGATGGTAATATTGAAGCTTATGCGTATTCCAATGCACCAGCACCAGGTATTCACAAATTCTCCCACGGTTACTTAAATTCACCATCTTCTAAAATCGGGGAAAAACGTACGTTTGGTGATAAGTACACAGTTGAAGAACTTACTAAATTTGGACTCAGGCCAACAGATAGACGAGGTAAAGTGGGACGTACACCAGGTGCGGGTCGTATGAATGTCAGAGCCGATCCACTCAACCAAGGTGGTATGGTAACAAGCGTTCGTTCGGATACTTCGCGTATAGATGGTAGAGTGAATTCAGCAGACGGTGGGTGGACACAACAATACAGAAATAACGATTATCATAAATTTAACGCGTACAAGGGAATGGAAAATCCAAATTCATCCTCTAGTGGTTTAGATATAGCAAAACGTCAACTCATGGGTAACCCATTGTCACATAACATTTCGTAACCGAATCTAATAAATAATAATGTAAAACACTCATTAAAATAATGCTCATATATTTTAATGAAGGTACATACTCTAGATATAGATAGTAGTGAAAGAGATCCAGTATTTTACCCAAACCCGGCAGACTACGTTGTTTCTCTTAAATCACCAATTTATGACGTTACTAAGATCTCCATGATATCAGCGCGTATACATAATAGTCAGTATTTGATAAATGAAAGAAATAACACATTTACTTTAAATTCAGGTGGTTCAGATTATGAGATAACTATACCCAACGGTAACTATAATGGTGTAGATTTAGCTTCTAATGTTGTAGCAAACTCGAGTAGCAAAATACAAAGTTCAACGTTTAATAAAGATACAAATGCAATGACTTTTACGGCAAATAACCCATTTACGTTTAAGTTTTATACTGGTACGAATGGATACAGTAACACTTTAGTAACTGGTAAAACCACGCCACACGATATTTTAGGTTTAATTGCAAATGATGTGGATTCTACACAATCTTCACCTTACACACTAGAGACCGGGAGTGTTAATTTACAAGGCGCTGATGGTATTATTGTAAAGCTAAGCAGTGGATCAGACGAATTTAACAAGACTATATTTTCAGATATACCTTTTTATACCGGACGAATACTAATGTGCGGAGATGTGATTAATTATTCAGGTGTAGACGACGCTGTAGAGCATAATTTCGATAGTGGTGCACAAAAAACAATATCGAGTTTACGGGTACAATTCTACTATAGTAGTAATAATCGTCTTATACCTTATAATTTTAGAAACGCAAATCATATACTAAAACTTGCGGTTACTTGTACTACTGATAAGTTCGTTAATATACCTAAATATAGAAGAGACGAGACTTTACCAACACCTATGGAAATCCCCAAGGAATTTGAGGATGTGCATAGTTGGGATTCTTTTTTACCAATAATTATGGTAATTGCAACTGGGTTATTTTTACTTATGATTATAAAAAAACCACGTTCTAAGATTATCGAGTAACCGCGAAGACTGGTTGCGCTGGCTTTCTGACCTTTTTGGACACTCTGGACACAATGATAAACACAGTGATAGACAAGAGTGTTGTGAGCAAGGCAGTGAGGGTGTAGTTCATACCACCGTTTTTGTTGACCTTGATGACTTGGTTAACCAACCATCTCACCAAGTCCATCCAGGAAAGGGCGGCAGCAAATGAGAAGCCGGCAACGATGGCGTTGAGAGATTGGGTTTCGAGTTCGGATGCTACAAGTGTAATAGTTTCTTTAGCGATAGACATTTTTATACTATAAATATACATTTTATTCTGGGAGAAAATCTTCCTCGAATAAAATTTTCTTATATTTTTTCGTATTTTTCATATATCCTTTTAATAATTTGACACTTCCTTCTTTCAAGGAAGCACCACACCCTGATGAAGATTCGGATTCGGATTCGGTTTCAGTTTCAGTGTCGGAATCTGTATCGTCACCCGACGATGAACTATTATCGCCCATTATTATAAAATATTTATCGGTAGGGTCTACCCACCCTTCTGGCTCTTCATAGGTATCCATTACTATCTATAGCATTTTTTAACATCTGTTCTGTCGGGTTTTTCGGCACCCACGTATTCCAATTATCGTACGACATGTTCATTTTAACAAATTTATATTCACGACCGGAATATCTTACAAATTCTATATCTTCTTCATCTTCTAATTCCAATTCATCTTCATCTTCATCACTTTCAGACTCGTCATAAATCTCTGGAAAATATGACCCTGATTTTTTACCAACCTCATTCATTGCACAATACTTCATCGCATATTCCACGTCTTTAGAGAGTATGATATCACGACCACACGCCTTTGCATATTCGGCCGCAAATACGATGGCCTGTTCCATCACAGGTTGGACTACATCTATAGCAGTTTGTTGAAATTGTTCTAATAGTTGCATTGTTGCATCTTTTTCTTCTTGATTCATTTTAAAACAATGTTATTGCAGTACCGTTTTCTACACGGAGTATATTATAACTATGTGCCAAAACTCTAAGTTCTCTTTTACATTCGTCTTCTGCATTTAAAGTTAGTTTCAAATCCTGATCTTTAATTAAACTAAAATTAACCTGACCTGTAGGGTACCATCTTTCGGGTTCTAAAGCAAAACTATATGAATAGTACCTTCTAAACAGTTGTGTTCTTGAATGGTGAATTCCACTTTGAACGGCCCGTAAGTTTATACATTCACCAGTAGCACCTTCTATTGGGTATGAGTCATCGAGTTGGAGTTCGAGTTTCTTCAGGTTTTCGTAGTTAATGTATACACTATCGAGGTCCCTGTACGAATTATCATAATCAAAGGTTGCGTTGTAAAAACCATTTACAATTTTCCGGGTACCTTGAATTATAAAAAATAGTTCCTTAACGGGGTTTACAAATCTAAGTTTGTGTTTTATAACGACTGGATTAAGATCACTACTCTGTTCTATCTGGGAACAACTTTCCTGTATTTGTGTAATTATATAATCTTTCGGTGTTGTTTTAATATCTTTCTTTTCTTTATCCGTTAATGATATCATTTCCGTCGTAACTTTGAAACTTTTTATGAGATTTTTTGGTTTCAAACCCGTGTATAAAATGTATCCGATGTATGGAGAATCGCTTCTTATCGAGTGTATGCATTGATCTATATCACGGAGTTTTACAACAACTTCGACTTCCTGTTTATCTATTGCACAAATTGGTATAGCAAGTTCTGGGTTATTATAAAAATAAAAGGGTATATCGACAAATAAGTTTTGAGCGGACGACGATAGATAGCCACCAATAGATGTGCTTATAGCGGATGTTCCTGAAAGTTCATCCGGTGGTTTACCTATGAGTTTTGCCAAACAGTGTTGTTTGGTTTGTGTCACGTAATTATCAAAGTATATAGCTAAGAAATCACTCGTGAGTCTCTGAATAACTTTACCACCAATCAAAAGCTCTACGTGTTCTATCATAGCATGACCTATAGACTCGTTCCATTCAATAGATGTTGTGTTAGCATGTAAAGAACTTTTTATGGTTTGGTCTATAGCATCCAGACTTATTTTAAAACTGATTGTTTTTATGAGATCACCTTGGTTTTGTGGTATCGTACATCTTAGCGTACTTCCAAATTCCAAATCACCGTGTACATCTAAATCCGTCATGAACGGTGCGTAATTAGCATGTTTTTCGAAATTTTTTATAAAGTATGTATATTCGGGATCATCTGTAAAAAAAGCGTCCTGTGGACCGGATGTTTCTAATTGAATACGACCAGCCATTACTAGTATAACTCACTAAAATTTTAAACCCCCAAGACCGCTTTCTATATGTAACACGTTATAGTTAATTGCGTATACGTACACTTGATGTCCGAAATTTGCACTTGGGTTATCGAGTTCTATTTCTATTAAGTTATGTGCTATTCTACTCATATTAACTTGTCCTGTCGGGTAATACAATTCAGGTTTTAAGGAAAAACTATATACACCGAAGTTATTATTGGTTAATCCCGTATAATATTTAAGGGGTTGTTCATAACTTAACATCAAGTTATCGGCGTTTATGATAATGTTATTATTAAATTTCATTGTAACGTTCTTTATTGGGTTATATTTATACACATCGTCACTTACAGCGAGAAAGAACATTTCTTTGACCGGGTGTTTAAAATTAAGCATACCAGACTTTTTAGAAATACCTGCTTTTAATTTAAATTGTGACACTTGAAGCTGTGTAATAACATACTCAATTGGTCTCGACATTATGAAATTTTTCTCATCTTCCGTTACGAAAAAGAAATCCGTCACGAGTGATAATTTTTTGATTGATGAAGATACATCCAAAGGTGGGTTTGAAATTGATCCATCTGTTCTTGTATACGAAACAGTCACGTCTTCGAGTTTTTTAAATTTCAATTCAACTTCGACCATCTGTTTTGTGAGTGCACACACTGGTATAGATAAACTTGAATTTCTGAAAAAGTAAAAGGGTAACATAACACTATAATCCCAATCAGAACTCGTTGATATATATTGTCCATGACCTGTTAGAAAATAAAGTCCCTGATCAGTATCATCTTTCGTATGATGTATTTGATTGTACATGTATATATAATCACCAGTTATACGTTCAATTGTTTGACCACCTATACGTAAGTCCACGTATTCTATTATTTGTGCACCTATAGATTCACGGTACCGAAGACTTTTCACGTTTATCTGACCACCCATACCCGAGTGTGAAGAACAATAATAGTATAAAATTGATGGTGTAGTTGAAGTGGGTGTAAATGTCACTGTAGATGTACCGGGGTCAGTAACACCAGACTCGTAAACAGTATAACTGGGGGAAGCTGTTGTAGAAAACCTAAATGGGTGACTAGATGCGTTAACACTAAAAGTATATGTCGTACCTTCGTATAAAGTCAATGTTGCCTGTTGAACACCGTCTATAAAGTATTTACCATCAGCAGCAGTCACCATAAATGTTTTATCAGGTGTCGTTGGTTGAGGTAAAGTGAATTTAAGCATCATACTTCGTACAAGATCACCCTTGTTATCTGGTATGCGACATTCCACGGATGTATCGTAATTTGCATCACCGTCGAAAGGAGTTTCTACATTTTCAGTTGAGAACTTTGTATGTCTCTTATAGTTCATCAGGAAATGTGAAAATTCGGGTTCGCTAGTAAGCCATTGGTCCTGAGCTCCTGTGATAGCAAGGTTTATTCTACCAGCCATTCTTATTGTATGTGAGTAAAATTTTATAAAATAAAACGAGGCAATATATTAGATTAGATGAATCTTCAACTTCGAAAATTCAAACCTGAAGGTATGGCCGATGATAAAGTGTGTGTATTCATAGGAAAACGTAATACGGGTAAATCAACACTTGTTACTGATATCCTGTATCACAAAAAGCATTTACCAGCAGGAATAGTTTTATCGGCAACTGAAGAAGGAAATCATTATTATCAACAATATATACCCGACTTATTCATATACGGAGATTACGATAGAGAAGCAATAGAACGTGTTATGGATAGACAGAAGAAACTCGTGGGTGCAGGTAAACCAAATTGTGGTGCGTTTCTTCTTTTAGACGATTGTATGTACGATTCAAAATTTATGAAAGATACGTGTATTCGTCAATGTTTTATGAATGGTCGTCACTGGAAGATATTTTTCATGTTAACTATGCAATACTGTATGGATCTTCCACCAGCACTCAGGGCGAATATAGATTACATTTTCATTTTACGTGAAAATATAATTCAAAATCGCGAGAAGTTATATAAAAACTTTTTTGGTATATTTCCAACGTTCGAAATGTTCAATAAAGTTATGGATTCTTGTACTGAAAATTACGAGTGTTTGGTATTAGATAACACGTCTAAGAGTAATAGAATAGAAGATTGTGTTTTTTGGTACAAAGCAAAGATTAGGAAAAACTTTAAGGTTGGTGCTCCTCAATATTGGCAAACACATAAGAAGATGTTCAATCCAAAACACGGTAACATGAAAATAGGTGATCGTAACACAGTTAAAAAGACGACTGCATTAAAAATTACTAAGAAGAAATGATACGAGTTTTATCTAGAAAAATCTGTACGGCTTTAAACATAACACAAGTACCACCATCTAAAAATATATCACTGGTATATCCAGCGTTTAACGAAATAACCGGTACTGTATATAACACAGACGACGGGTACCGTGTATTGGTCGATGTTTGTCACGAAACAAAAACGGTATATATTGATCACGACATGTCTAATTATGATGAATTGAACGATTTACCTAGAATAGTAAAAACATTTGGTTGTTTGTACCCAAACTATACTTTACGTGAATAATCCAGGCTAACGCGTAAACGTAAAAAAACGAAAAACGCATGTATATTATATGACGGACGTTTACACAATGAACCTTTCTGATAACGGGGATGGTATGGTTAACCTTACTAATAACCAAACGACTAATTTCATACCAAACGATTCGGGACCATCTCAAGTACCACAGCTACCACCTATTCAGCAACAACAACAAATGCCGAGTTTTATGGCGGAAAAAAATGTGAGTGAAAATAAACAGACAATGGACTCTACATCAATTTCAGATATAATGGGACAACCAGAAGGGCCACTCGAACCACCAATGATGGCACAAGATCCACGAATGACGCAAATGCAAATGCAAACACCAATGATGCAAGCACAACAACAGCCTACTCAAAGAAGTGAGAAGAAATCAGAAAATAAAAATCCATTTAATTTAAATGATGAACAGTTTCAAACTCTCGTCGTCGCGGTTTGTACTGCGATAGCAATTAGTAAGCCAGTTCAAGAAAAACTTGCAAACTTTGTACCATCGTTTCTTAACGACCAAGGGAACCGAAGTGTTATTGGATTAGCATCAACCGGAGCAGTTGCTGCGGTTGTGTTCTACGTTGCTAGAAGATACGCTTAAGCAGAATTAGCAAAAATACCTTCTCTTTTAAGGAGTATATAAGCAGTAAGTAAACCAAATAGAAAACTTACTACGCGAAGTGCAAGAACAGATCCCGTACTCTTCGTAGTTTTACCATAATTTTCCACATTTTTTATAGCACCTTTGGATGCTTGGGTTACCAACGCAGCAAAAAGTGTTGCCGCGATAGTTGCGAGTAACATGAACCTTTGATCTATGGCCATGTAAGACAAAAAGTTATCACCTTTCATGGAGTAGAGTAAAAAGTTAGGTATTATAAAGAAGAGAGTTACTAAATTAACTCCGTAATTATTAGATAACATGGGTACACTCGATAAACTCATGTACGATACCCAAGCTATGATAGCTTGTAATATTTGAGCAGACGATGCCACGTTTCCAGACATATTGTTAATATACGGTTAGATTATTTATCCTGAACATGTTTATTACAGAATTCCGTTTTTTTGGGTATTTTTTGGTATATACCTAAATTAACACATATTTCACGTAACTCCTTGAAGTTTTTCCAGTAGTCTTTACTATGTGAATACTCGTCTACGGTCGAATGTGCGAGTTCATGTATTAAAACATGGAAAATCTCATTCGTATCTCCGTCTATACACAAACCTATTTCATTTCCTTTATTCGTGTTATACCCTATAGCCCCTTTAGCAATACTATAATGTGCCGTTATGGGTACTTCTGACTGTAACATTTCAAATTTCTTATTTTCGGTTTCTGTGAGATGTTCCCTGAGAATTCTATACTTTTCGCGAACCTCGGTTATTTCCTGTGGTTCATTCGTGTTGAGTAGTAAAAACACGTTTATGATAAGTAGAAGTATAGCGAGTATCATCTTACCATAAACCTATATAAAAATTGAAATTGAAAAAAAATACCAAGTAAAGGTATATGAGTAACTCCAGTGTTCCTCAGGAACTTCATAACCTCGGTGTTAGGAATATGAATACTATAGTCCTTAATCTATCACGTAAAAACTTAACCAGTTTACCATCATCTATTGGTAAACTTAAAAAACTTACGATACTTGACTTGGAGGATAATCGTTTAAACTCGTTACCATCATCTATTGGTAACCTTAAAAACCTTATGTATATTGGTTTGGAAGGTAATCGTTTAAACTCGTTACCAGAATCAATATTCAAACTTAAAAAACTTGAAGAACTTAGATTGTCTCAAAATTATTTAGAATCGGTACCACGACAAATCGGTAACCTTAAAAATCTTACGTATCTTGGATTGGCTGGTAATAAATTAACATCGATACCAAAAGAGATTGGTAAGCTTAAAAAACTCGATGTACTTTTTTTAGGCTTTAATAAGTTAACCTCGTTACCAGATGAGATCGGTCGTCTTCCAAAATTGACATCAATTTATATACATAGTAACCCAAACCTTAGAATCATACCAAAATCACTTCATCGATCTGGTTTAAGCATTACTAAGAATAATTCGACACGTTTTGAAAATATACCACTTAGACCTGTACAACGTAGAAACGTACCCCTAAACACTAATCGTAACGACCCTATATCTGGGTATATTTTTCGTGTCGGTAATAATGCCTTAAACCTCGGATACAATAAGTACTTAACTGAAAAATCACTTCTAAACTGGATAAAAACGAAAAATAATAAAACTAATATCACTAATATTAACACTTTATACAGTCTTAGTCCAAACACAAATATCGTTTCAAATCCATTTACGCGACAACCACTATTGAGGAAAAACTTAAATTTCGTCAAGTTTGTAAAATCAAACAAACCAAACACACCAAACACTCTCGCGAAAAACCTAAACAAGACGAAAATAAATAACAAACCAAACACACCAAACACACCAAACACGATCAGAAAAAAGGTGGGTAACGCCACTCAGAATAGACGTACTAACAGAAACTAATCATTTCTTATACACAAACCTAAATTTACTATACAAATCCGAAACCGGGTTCCCTTTAAGATCTTCCCACAGTGTTAAAGTAAACCCCAAATTTTCCATTCGCGTGAATAACATATCTTTATGCGCTATAGGTTCGACTTTTGGTCCGTCGGCATAATACGGCGTATCGGCTAAATGGACGTATAACTTTTCCCCAAAGTTTCCCGAACTCGTATGATTCATTAGAAAGTAGTTCCCTAACTCATCTTTTACGGGTGTGTTCATGATAATCTTATCTGAATTCGGTACGATCCCTATGAATTGACCCCCAGGTTTAAGTCTATTTTTAATTGCTAATAAAGACGTCTCGAATAACTTAGACGATTCGAATATATAGTGTAACGCAAAGTTATAACATACGACGTCGTATTTCCTTTGTGGACATGCGAATATATCACCTTCGTAAAAGTTGACGCGTATTTTCATATTCTTTGCGCGCGACTTAGCCTCCTTAAGTGAATCTGGGTTCGGTTCACACATACTTATATTTGCACCCGCGTGTTTCCACTTTTGGAGATCACCACCGAATCCACATCCTACATCCAAAATACTGTCGCCTTCGCGGGTAGCCGATTGGATGAGGAGACGCTTAGACTCGTTATGGTACTTTCGTATCTCCTCCATTTATTTAAATTGACTTTTCTCTTTTAAATGGGTTACTAAGGTTTAAATCATATATAAAATATATCTATTTTTTTATGGCTATTTTTTCTGTACCCCCTTAAAGGGATTTAAACACTATATTTTCTATTATATTACAATGGGTGCATGAAAGTCATGTTTTTTTAAAAAAGAGTGGTCCTTATGAGAACCGAGTTCAAAAAAAATTCAAAAAGGCGTTTAAATCGCTCTAAGGGGGTACAGAAAAATTAGCCCTAATAAATTTACGTCATTTAGGTATAATACACTGATAAAAACTAATAAAAATAAAAATTATAACATATAATTTAAAACGTACAATATATAAATACGAAACCTAAGTAAAAAGGAGCTTAAAAAAAAGGTACCAATTAAATATATAAAACAATGTCAACACTCGAACAAGATTTTACGACCGTACCCGGTCAATTATACGCATGCCTTTCCGTCGTAGGCCCTGAAGCACCACAAAAGAACGATAAGTTTGGTATTAAAATTAGGGGTGCATTTAATTCTAGGGAAGAAGCTGCTTCTCATGCAAAACGTCTTCAAAAAGAGGATGCGACTTTCGATATTTACGTCGTCGATATGTATAAATGGTTGTTAATCCCACCAGATAATCTCCAGATTGAAGACGCACATTATGCAGATGATAAGTTGGAAGAGTTGATGGCAGGGTACAGAGAAAATCAATCACAAGCTGCTCAAATGTTTTCTCAACGTAAGAAGGATATGATGGCTGTTAAGGCACCAGGATCTGACGTATACTACAAAGGAGGTGACGAAAATTCAAAGTTTTACACGAAACAAGACGAGGCTCCCATCAGTCACCCCGGTGAAGTTTTGGAACGTCTTCAAAAGGAAAACCCTGATGCTGACATGGAGGATCTTGTTAAGGAGGCGGATGCAATCGTTGAACAGGAAAAGGAAGCTGTGCGTGAAAAGAGAGAATTGGATTTTAAGAACGCGTTGGAAAAGGAAGCAACTGAAAGAGGTTTTGGATCGGTAGAAGCTATGAAAAAGTTCGACGATGAAAAATCTAGATCTGATGTTAAGGTAGCCGAAGAAGCTAATAAAGCTCAAATCGAGAATTCAGAACAGGCTCAGATTAAGGAAAGTGATGATACTGGTGAAGAAGAGGAAGTAACCTCAAAAAATGAGGAAAACGTAAACCCAGAAGAAGCGTAAATTAAAATTGTTATTTAAAAGTAAGTATGTTGAGTATTATATTAAACATAATCACCATTCTTATCGTATCGATATCTATTGTTTTATTTTTTAGAGTGTATAAAGATCAAAAAAGTAAAACAGGTGGCGGAGGTGGTAATAGTGAAGAAATTACACCATCACAAGTTGCTAAAGACATGTCTAAAGACCCACTTATCGTAAGTAGATCATATTTTACCGAACCAGTAACAGGTAATATAGGTACATTTACTGGTCAGCAAACACCTTCTCAGTACAATTGGATAGGCGGTAAATCGTTCATCCCGGTCTGAGTATTACAGGTTGCATAGTTTTACCCATGAAAAATCCTAATAGAAATGCTACAAAAATTATAACATATCCCGTCTTATCTATATTTTCGAATATATCATTTTTTACAACTTGTTGGGGTGGTGGGGTATAATAAACGGGTTGTTGTGGAGGTGGTTGATAGTATTGTTCATCAACCTCTGGTTCATCCGGTTCATCGAAATTATTACTACTTTTATTTATGAATTCTTCTGGATTATACTCAATCGGTGTACCAACTTCAGCTTCCATATATAAAAAAAGTATCTATTTTTTTAAGCTCGTTATTACTCACTTATTTCTTCTTCTTCTTCTTCTTCTTCTTCTTCAGAGTAATCTTCGTCTTCATCCGTATCATCTACAACAAACCCTTTTAAATTTCCATTTTCATCAGCATCTTCGTCACTTTCGGATTCTTCAATATCGTCGTCACTGCAAATATCTTCATCGTCTGAAATTAACAAATCTTCATCTGTATCATATTCATCCTGTTTATAATCATCTTCTACATCTTCAAACAATTCCAAACGCTCTGGTCCTTTTGAAAGTCTCCCTGAACGTGTTTTTACAGTTAAGACCATTATATAATTAATATATACACATTTCCTTTAAGTATTTTACTCACTTTCTGCCTGTAAATTCGAATATAACTCGTTAAAATTCGTTTTTAAATCACTAATAACAGTGTCTATATCTTCTAAAATATTCGTATCTCCTGAAACTGAGCTGAGCGCAATTTCATCGAGATTTATAAGTGATCTATTCATGAGTTTTTTAGATAGAATTATATTTGTTTTATATTCTAGAGCCATTTTGATATTTTCTATAAATTCGTTATGTATAGATGGGTTTAGTCCTGAATATTTATAAGATTTTCGTATAAGTTTATTAATTTCTACTACGTTGTTGTGTTTCGTGGTTATTAGAGAAGATGCGATGTATATTACAACTACTAAAACAATAACAGATATCATTGTGTTCTATAATTTAGTTACTATTTTTTCCGGGAGAATATGTTCGCGGTTTGTACATTTACATACTTGTTTTATTTTCTTGTTCACGATATTAAAAATAATATTATCCGTGTTACAAATTGTACACGTATAAGTAGTGTGAACATAATACTCGTTAAACTTATTTTTCTTAGTCTTTGGTTTATTTATATTTATCCTGGACACCTGTATATACCCAGTTTTAATCATATATTTGTTAATGAAATTAGAGAATATTCCCATTGTATCTGAATTATAATCCAATTTTTCTATTTTTTCAAAATTTTTACCAAAAAAATCTTGTTTAGACGGGTTCACACACTTTTTAACAATTCCATCCTTATATAATTGGTCTGTAATTTTAGATGGTAATTTATGTCTTTTACCTGTAAAATTTTTACAAAACCCAAAATGTCTCATTATTTCGGTAGTAGAAAAACACTTTTGTGTAATCGTTTCTCCTATTATATGAAACCATACATGATTAGAATTATGGTTACATTTTTTATTTTCGCAATAGAAAGAATTTGTTGAAACCAAGAAGTTACCATTAGATTCAAACATTTTGGTAATACGTGCAGTTGTCTGTCCTTCGAGATGTTTATTGACAAAGTTTTGTAAAAGACATATAACTTCCTGATCCTTGAATTCGTTTTTTATTTCCGCATGCGTAAAAGATGATTCTTTACCCTGAAAACACGTTTTACCTTCTATAATATTTGGTTCTTTACTTTGACTACGTATAGTTGCACTGTATAGAAGTTTAACATCTGGGTGTGGTAATATAGGTTCAAGTAAAGTGAAAGGTCCCTTTTTACCACCTTTGTAAACGAAACATGGTAAGTATTCACCCTGACTAACTTTACCTGTTTTATTACATTCTTTACAACCTTTACCAGAACATTCTTCATGTTTAGCACGTTTATGTGAAAAGGGCATCCGGAAACCACTCCCCTGTGTTTTTCTATCAGAACTACCATATACAGCTGAATCGACAACATCTTCCCAGTTCACTGAACCGTATACCAATTTTAGAGTATCTATAACATGTTCTCTTATAGCTATTGCTGAAGATCTATTTACCGTGAAACCTTCCCAGTTTATATGCACACCTGTTTTTATCAATTTACCAGAAACCTGTTTTGGTTCTGCTATAGATATTAAGGCATTACCTGCACCTTCAAACTTATTAACTTTATCACAAATAATTTTACATATACTTTCTATTTGGGTGACGGTTAATTCATTTACATCTTTATAATCGAGATCTACAAAAAAATTATAATTTTCTGTTTTCTGTTCAACAACAAAAATTTTCTCTCGTAAAGTATAAGCTTCTACACATTTTTCATAAAAGTCATTCAATCTATCAAATGGCACTGATAGGACACCACCGTCCATAAGCACATGTGATACATTGGAGTTGTTTAAGAACCCTTGTTCTTTACACCACTGTTTAAACATGTGATGTATACTTACCAATTACTAGTTTTTATTTTTTATATTCATTCATCACTATCATAGTGATGCCTCCATATTGTTTTTCTAAACGATATTTCTGGATACTGTTCCTGTTCCGATAAAGATTTTTTAAGTACTAAAAGTTCATAAACTTTATCGTTAGCATGGACCTCTATATACCTTTCCGCCTTAGTTTCTGTATACCCATGTCGTTCAATTAACAAATCCTTTATTTGTGATAATATATAAGACTTGGACTTCATTATTTAATAGAGAAGGTTTTTCTATTGAGTGAAGTCACACAGGCATAAAATTCTGGGTTTTGAAGTATATTTTTAACGATTCTATCCCATTGCTTTTTCGTGTTAAATTCAGATAACGTTTCAAAATTCATATAATCATTTTCATCGAATGTTCTTTTAATGGGTAATTTTTGTATTTTTTTTAAATTTGTTTTTTGTTTTTCATCGTTAAATTTCTTAACGAGATCTATTTGTTCCTGTTGTGTATAATTTACGAAAAATATGAACACGTTATATTCTAAGTCTACACCCGGACTTTCTTTTACCACAAACTTGAATTCGGTATATTCACCTTTCTTGAGATTTACAACTCCTCTGGTTTCTTCTTCCAATTCTCGTAGGGCACATCTTATTGGATTGGGTATTTCTTTTCTTCTACACCCTCCGGTAACGAAAATCCAATCTTTGAATCGTCGGTCTCGGACAGTGAGGAACTTTGGTTTAGAACCAGTAAACGTTACGGGTACTGCAATTGCTTTGTATTTCTTCATTGCGCATTTGCAAGTTATAATTGAGCGAGATGATTATTCTGAAGAATCTTCTTCACTTTCTTGATTTTCCCCAGATTCGTCTTCCACTTGGGTTTCGTTTTCTGTCTTAAAAGTGACATTTTTTGGCGTAACTGGTTCGTTTAACGAACTTGTTTGTGGAATTTGTATTGGCCTGACCCTGGATAAAAATGAAGCCATTTTTCCATTCATACCCTTAACACCTTCCATTTCTTCTTTTGTATTTTTGAGTTCTCTGTACATGTAAGCTGAAGCAGCTATACACATAACAATAGCGACTATCATAGCAGTATCTCGATCAAATGTAAACATAATGTATTAAATTATATAATCAAGTTTTTAAGTTCGTATAATCGCGCCCATGTGCACACCATTTTCCTTTGGACAGTCGTATCCCATTTGAGCAAATTGAATCTCCTGGTAATGTCCCTCTTTACACTCCGCGTTTTTTTCGGGTTCTTGTGTCTTAGAGTTGACGAGATGATTCAAAGTTCCGGATTTAGGATCATATGTAATGATAAAAATGAAAGCTGTAAGAAAAACTAATTGCCAGAACATTTATAATAACAGGCTATTTAAAATAATTTAATTGGAATACATCAAACCACCCATACCATTTTCGATACGGAGAATGTTGTAGTTGACACCATAGACGTTTTCTTCAAACGTATCGCCTTCAACAACGAGTCTCGCAGAATCGAGTCTACTGAAGTTGAGCGACCCAGTTGGTTGGAGCTTGGACGTATCGAGACAGAATGGAATCAATATAACTTCGTTACTCGCCGCGGCGTTTTGTGTGTGGTAGTAAACTGGTGTGTACGTAAAGTGTGGTTGGACAGACTTGGCATCAGAAACGTCCGTACCGTTAATTTGTAATTTCATCTTAGCAGTCGTGAGTTCACCAGTTATATTTTTGGCGACCAAATACTTCATTGGATGGTTGAAGCTGAGTTCTTGTGTACTCGATTTGGAAGCAATAGCTTTTTGGGTTTGTGTGATGATCATATTTTGTGGTGTAGACGACATAGACGTTCGTTCATCAGTGTCGAGATGGATGAATTGTGCGTACACTTCCATATCATCTGTTGCGGTCAATGTACCCCACGTAATTCTCAATTCAACATCGTGGTACTGAAGCGCGATCAATGGGAGCGCGGATTGGGCGTTTTCGCAAAACGAAAACCTGAGTGGGACATAATAATGTGCAGTCGCGTCATAGGCTTGTTTAGAGTTCGTTTGGTTCATCACAACTGGCGCAAGATCGGTCATAAATTCAGATTCTTGCGTGTCGATGACTTGCCCACCGATTAAAAGTTCAACTTTGCTGACATAGTCTTTCAAGTTCGCTGTTGCGTTTGCTCTGCTCGCAACATAGACGTATCCGAGCATATCACCTTTACGCTCAAACCTAACAGTGGACATACCACCGGAGGCGGGGTTGCCCTGGACAACTTGTCTTTCGACAGTTTGGGCAAAGTTTGTGTGACGTTTGTAATTAGATCTAAAAAAAGAAACTTCGGGTTGACCGACGAGGTGCGCATCTTGGGCACCGATTGCAACGAGTTGGGCAATACCACCAGACATATTTATTATATTATACTAAGGTTTTTTATTTTTAAGCCAATATATAATATAATATGAAAGATTCTAAAAAAAAACGAATTACGCTGCTGTAAACGAGATTGCATTCATGTATATTTTTTCAACACCTGATGCACCTATTTTTGATACGGTCAAAAGACCATGACTGTTCTGATCTATAGAAACATCCGCCGTAAATGCTATAAAATCGATACCTGCTGTGATGGTTTTCAAAACTTTTCGCGCCCCACCGGATGCTAGTAAAGGTACTACAACCTGACCCCCGCTTGGTAAATTTGTTATGGAAAGTATAGCAATATCTGCATCTAATGAAACTAACGGAGCTGTACCGTAACTTTTATTTTTACAATCTATCGCGAGTGTTCCTGACACTGTCGTCCAAGTAGTTGATATTTGTGTGTTTGTGAGTATAAGATTTTGTGATGTAATATTTGAATTACAAAAAACGTTCCCGGCTGTGGTTACGTTTGATCCAATACTAATACTCTTGGTCGTAACAAATGCATTATCTGTCGCGTAACCTGACGATGGTCCCGTAAACTGAATAACATTTGACGTAATATTGGCACCCACACTTGCACTCGCAACATCATCTAATGCAAAAGGTGACGCGGCAACGTTTAATCCACCTATTGTAATATTAGTGGCCGAAATGTTACCTGTAACCGTGAGTACGTTAGACCCGTACGTGTTCACGGTAAGGTTTGATGTACCGGTAGGTCCTGCCCATGGAGCTACACCTATACTGACGTTCGCGTGATCACCCGTACCTTCCTCGTGTATAAATGCCATGGTCGAACCACCACCTTGACCTCCCGAATCGAAAATCTCACCTGTTGTTGTATCTATCGATAAAACATTTTTTGTAGATGCAGAACCACCTTGTAATTCTGGGGAAAGTATTATTGCATTGTTTATGAAAAGATTACTCGTTCCCGATCCTCCTCCTCCTTGGAGTAGAATATCATCAGCGAACTTAAGTTTTTTCGTAGCCGCGATTGTAATATCACCCGCGGATGTTAAACCCGTGGTTGTGTTATTAAAAGCGACTGTTTGTGTTGTCGTTGCACCTCCCTCTGTAATAGTCTGTAAGTCTGAAGAAACCTCCGCCCATACAACTGCTGAACCTGTACTTTTAAGAAATTTACCATTATCTACCCCTAATTTTGCTAATGTCGTCGCACCCGTGGCGTAGAGTAAATCACCCGCCGTGTACGACGCGATGTTTGTACCCCCATGGTCAACATCGAGAATACCCGTAGTTATTTTTTCCGCATCGAGATTTGTTATGTTTGAACCATCACCCTTGAGTGTCGTAGCTTCTACCGTACCCGTCGTCGTGACGTTACCGGATAAAACGTTACCCCAAATATTTGCGGTAATGTACGGGTGGTTAGATATACCACTCGCCAACGTTGGTGTTATATCTGTATCAGCTGGGTTACTGTGCGTGTATGCGATCGTATATTCCTTCTTATCACCTCTAAAACCATGAACAACATTAGCAGTATTCATTGTCATGATCATACCCAAATCGATTGTATCCGTCGAGTTATTGTTACCGACTTCGATTATTGGGTCAGTAACTGTATAGTTTGTTGTTTCTAAATGATCTACCGCTCCTCGTGTTGTGAATCCACCTGTAATTAAAACATCGGCAGCAATTGTCATTAGGCTGTTAGAACCAGAAGTATCGAATTGAAGATCCGTGTCTGAACTTAATACCCCGGACCCATTCGTAAACGGAATCCTGTTATTATTTAATCCACTTGTAGTTATGGTACCCGTTAACGATGGATTAGCGAGTGTAGCGCCTGTTATTGTTGATGTCCATTCGGGTACAGTTCCATCAGATTTTACTTGTAAAACCTTATATTCTGAACTTGACCCTATAGCGAGTTTTGCTAACGAATTAGTTGTATCTGAATATAAAATATCACCTTGCGTGTATGCTATTTGACCCGTACCACCTTTAGTTTCGGGTACGGTAGGTAAAACAGATGTTGTGAGTGTCCCGGAAAGTGCTGCTACATTAGCTGCATTAATACCTTCAAGATCAGAACCAAGTCCTTCGAACATGGCCGCTTTTATTTTACCGAGGGTCGTGATTGTCGTACCAGTATCTGTTAAACTCATAGACCCATCTGAAACCGCGGTTGTATCCCCGAGAACGGCATCTAGGGTCGTGGCAACGGATGACCATTCGGGTATATCACTAGACCCGAGTTTAAGATACTTACCAAGATCTGCGTTTCCAGAAGCGGGATCGAGTTGTCCGAGTGAATCACCTGACGTTTTACCGTAAAGTATTGTACCTGACGCATAACTAGACTGACCCGTACCACCACTAGTCATTACTATAGGTGAAGTTGTAGTAACCGTACTCGCTGAAATTGTATTAGCCCCCGCAATTTTACCATAAAGTGCATCGGATGATTCTCTTATAAAAACATTACCTCCAACATCAACGTTACTGGATGTATAAATACTCGTAACTGGATTCGTAAACTGAACCGTATTGGATGTAACGTTACCTTGGTTTACTATATTTTCAACCGTAAGGTTTGAGAGGTAATACGAATCACCCCTATAGTTTTGCGCATTCACATTACCGACGGTATCTAACGCGTATATTGATTGTGTTGGTACATTTAATTGAACCTGACCTTCATTACCAATACTTATAGCATGACCAGGTGCCGTATTCGCTACACCTATTTTTGACGAAGTGAGTGTACTTGTATGTATTGTACCAGAAACCTGAATTTTATTAGTAACATTTTCATCTATATTAACAGAAGACCCCGTTGTAAATTTATTAGCTCGAGCCGTACCTTCAACACGAAGTGTGTTGGTATCACCCGTTGGTCCACACATGAAAACCTTATCCTTTACCGATAAGGCATGTATTGGCGCACTATTTGCAACACCAATATTGGAGCTTGTTATGAAAGATGTTATAGCATTACTAAACTGAACTGTATTTGAAGTTACATTACCTCTATCTGTAGCTGCTTGTAAAGTGACACCACCTAGAAGAGATGTAGGAACACTTGAATCAACAATTTCCTTTGTGACCGACGAGTAACCTATAAGGTTAGAACCTGCCAATTCAGCAACGCGGAGTGGCGCCATATAAATAGAATTCGCATTCGTGACATTAATTGCTGTATCTGTCGCATTAAAAACAATTGTATTTTCAGCCTGATTCTCAGAAACGTGTTTACCAAACCGGATTTTGGTAGACCGTTCAATGGTAGGTATGTTTTTAACCATATTAATATAAGTATGTATTTTAATTTGCATAGATGAGACCGGCTAAACCATTTTCAATTCTGAGAATGTTATAGTTAACTGCGTATATAGGATCGGATATATTTCGGGCTTGGCTATGTATCTTTGCTGAATCTAAACGACTAAAATTAAGTGTTCCTGTAGGCTGGAGAGAACTTGTCGATAAACAAAAAGAATATAAAAAGAAATCGGGTGACGTTACGAATGGGGTGTGGTAATAGTTTTGTACCTCCATAAAATGTGGTTTTCCCCATTTAAAATTACCGATATCGAGACCATTAATTTCAATTTTAATCTTATTATCGGCGGATGTCAATGCACCATTAACTGATGTATCTGAACACGCGAGGTATTTGACTGGATGATTAAACGTAAGTTCTTGTGTAAGTTCTTGTGATGGTATACTTTTTTGAACTTGTGTGATAAGAATATCATGGTTTCGAGAAACAATATTACCACGTTCCTCGTTATCGAGGTAATAGTAATTTGAATAACACTCAAAGTTGTATGCTCCCGCTTGTGATCCCCAGTGAATACGTAATTCAACTTCATGGTATTGTAAAGCAACGATTGGTAATGCACACTGTGGACCTTCACAAAAGAAAAACCTTAACGGGTAAAAGTATGAACGTGCACTCACACCTGGGTGTGTCCCGTTAGAACTCTTTGAAACATTTGATGCAAATGTGGGATCCCCGGGTACCGAGCTCGA
>JGI24920J38491_100262_pt1 | contig 37978 bp, 44 predicted proteins | sample LinPFosmplate8_FD_38491 | JGI IMG/M metagenome (IMG submission 38491)
TGCAGGTCGACTCTAGAGGATCCCAATTCTGAAAAGTCTGTTTCTGTCTAGTCTTTCCGATTGCATCAAGCCCGCATTGATTAGCTTCTCACATTTGTCTAATACCGCATAGTGAGAGAGGTTTGCTTTTCGAGATATTGCAGATACAATAACTCCTCTTTGACCTCCGTCCATGGTTACATCTAGGATATCACCCATGATTCCCATTTCGGATCTGTACTGTTGTTTTGACATGTCATAGTATGGATCTAGGGTGTTTATGAGGAACATTCTGAAACATCACAGCGGAACGCATAGCGGAACACGTTTTTTTGCGTCAAAATTTGCCTAAAATTGGCATTTTCTCTGCGGGGGCGAAAATCCAAGATTTCTGGTGTTTGCCATAACTTTTATCTTGTTGAATAATTTTATTGAATCAATGGGCTTGTTTGATATTTTCAAGGATAAAGATGAAGATGAAAATTCTGGTGGAACGGCTGAAGAAACTCCTAGTTTTGAATCTGAACCTCAACCAGAAGAAACTCCTAGTTTTGAATCTGAACCAGAAGAAACAGTAGAGAGTAGAGATGAAACTCCTGCCACGGAACCGGTTGAAGAAACAACATCGTATTCACAGCCTGCTGAAGAAACAACCTCGTATTCACAAACTGGAACTGCAGTACAAAGTCAGCTTGGAATAGAACAGTTGATGGATAAGCGATTCAAGTTAGGAGAGGCTATTGACTATGTTGCAACCATGATTAAAGAATTGAGGGATAAACGAACAGGTTTGGTAAAAAGCATTGAAGATGAATCAGTTGATATTAGAAATTTGAAAGAAAAGCTTACGAAGATAAATCAATTCATACAAGACGAAAATGAAGGGTTACAAGAACTGACTAGAAAACGATCTGAAGTGGAAAAAGATGCGGACGATGTTGGCAATATAGTTTACAGCCTAAAAGATAAAATTTCAGAAATTGACAAAATAGTAGCTGACGAGGCTAGTAGAATTAAGAGTTTTAAAGATTCTAGAAGTTAGGAAAATACCGATTCTTTTATCTGTCGTTTTTCTCCACAGTTTGTACAAAATATATCATCTGTAGAAATCATAGATCCACAATTCGTACAAATTGGATCAGGTTTCTCTGGAGTTGAAGTTTTGAACCAATTGCGTAGCATCTAAAATCACTTACATAAAACGCGATTGTGAAGGTTCTGATACCTGATCTGGTATAGAAGGAAATTTGTCTCCAGATTGCTGCTCTGCTACGGCAGAAGCCTCTTGTAAGATTTTTTCTGCATCTGAATTCATAACCGTATCAGCGCCAACTGAAGCATCTGTGCTGTGGAAGGTTTCCGTCATCAAACCTCCTAACATCTCTGCCATGTTGTTAAGCTCTTGGTCTGCACCTGGCATGAATTTCGCAAGTGACGATTTCATGTTTTTCATAAGTCCGATGGTTGGCATTACAGTTACTACTGTGTCTCCCAAGTCATGGAATGTTGTTAATCGCAATTCTATTTGTTCTATGGCCATTCGTGCATTTCCAAGTACACGGCGAACCTTACGAACTTCAGCTAGTTCCTTTGATAACGATTTAGCAGTATGAGTATCATGTTGTTGTGTGGCTTCTACGATTCTATGAAAAAGTTTTTCATTTCTGCTATCTAATGATGAAAGCATGCCGTCTAATTTTGAAATTTGCATTTGTAATTTTTTAATGGCTGTCTCTATACGTGGTTTTAAGGCACCCTTTGGCTTGATTACACTGCTTAATCTTTCAGATATGCCTGGTGTCTGTGGTTTTGTCCACCTACTTGATAGCGAAGCCATGTAGCATGATTTAGAAATTAATTATTAATTTCCGGTGTGAATAATGGTTAACAGTGCATGAAATTTCGATGACTAGATTTACTAGTAAACGTCACGAATGTTGTGAGTAAAAAGCCAATAATTGGTGGTATTATCCTAGCAGTCATCATAGGAGTGGTATTTGTTGGAGCACAGATAAACCCGGATAACCCTGAAAATGAGAAAAGTCCGAATTCAGAGGTTTGGAGTACTCGCATAGCTGGACCTGAATATGCTGATATCTCGAATCACAGATATGCACCTATCACCTTAGAAAGAAAAGTTCCGTACGAATTTGACTTTGTCGCAATGGGGGACTCGCCAAAATGGCTAGAAATCTCTGTTGTCTGGCCTGGACAGGGAGTGCAGGTTTTCTCTGAAATGTTGTATTTGGAGGGAACGTTGGTAGATACTGGAATTTCAGAATATTACACATGGAACTATGTTGGAAACAAAAACTTCGAGATTTCATTTAAACAATGTCCTAATCAAAAAACTTGCAATTATGATATCATAGTTGAGCGGCATGGAAATTTGAAAGGCTCGGTAACCATATCATTATTACAATAAAATAGAAATAACCTCTTGAATAGTAAAAAGTGAGATAATTGGTAAGTAATAAGAAAAAGAAAAGACGCAATATGATTATTCTTATGGTATCAATCTGGTTTGTAGTTACGCTCCCCTTACCTTGGATGGTTACTGGTGATGTAGGTCAGGATCAATTATCCACTCTTCTACCAATTATTGGTCTGATCTCAATTCCTTTTGTAGTGCTTGGTGTTGTATGGACTTTAAAACCCGAGTTAACAACCTGACTGATTTTTGAACCAAGGCTGGTTTTCCAAATAATCTATTTCTTTTACAATAGATTCCATTTTTTTGGCAATCACCATATCTGATTGAAATTGCTCAAACATCTCCTTTTCCTCTTCTTTAGAAATAATCTCTTTTTCTGCCCGCTCGAAAAAATCCTCTTCCTTTGATATGTGATCATTCAGATAAATCGAATAAGTTCTTAGGAATCGTGCTACGGGCTCACTAGAGTCTTCTCCATTTTTCCAACGTTTTAGATGAAGTGTGATTTTATAGGCTATGTTCCTGCTAAACTCATGCTCTATCAGCAGTGCCCGAATCTCTTTTTTGAGATGATCATAACTGGCAACACAAGGAAAGTATGAATCCTCTTCCCTAGAATAATGGATTGAATCCAGAAATTCTGAAATGATGTTGGCAATCTTCTCCAAATCAGTGAATGGGATAGTTTTTCCAGAATTTATCGCGGAATAGCATTTTGAAATAACCTTGTCTAGTCTTTTGATTTGTTTATGATCATTTCTAAGAGTGTCTGTAGCGCTCAACTATTCAAAATTTGTAAGCTGTCTTATAATTTGTATATGACCTAATCGTTATTTTACGTACCGATAACTGACATAGTTGTAATGAACTTGGTATTCTTGGCATTGTTAGACAGTTTTGTCTCTTTTTTCAGAGATGAGGTTTTCTCTAACATTGATACCAGTGAATTTGCAGGCAGAAATGTAAGAGATATACTGAAATCATATTTCGAAGAAAACCCTATTCCCGAACCAGACCCTGGGGGATCTGGCTATAATTTTCTTCCAGAAGGAATAGCAAATTTACAAAATATTTTAGCTAACTTATCGTTTGGAGATTCTCTAGTTGCTTCAGCACCAATTTTGCTTCTTGCCGCCAGCGTGGTAATAATAATGGGCGTCTTGGGAGAAGCATTTTTCAAAAAAACAGGTATTCCAGATATTCTATTTTTGATGGTTTTGGGAATAGTTATTGGACCGGTTTTGGGAATAATTCAGCCAGAGGCAGTACTAAAAATCGTTCCTTACTTTGCTGCTGTTGCGTTGATAATTATCATGTTTGATGGTGGGTTGAATCTTCACATAGGCAAGGTCTTAAAGACAGCACATTTTGCCATAGTTCTTGTAATTGTAGGATTTGCAATCTCAGTCGGTATTGTTGCTGGACTTGCTCATTATGGTTTAGGATGGGAGTGGTTAGACAGTATTCTACTTGGGTCAATAGTTGGTGGTAGCAGCTCTATCATTGTTTTCGGTCTTGTACAAAAAATCCACGTATCTGATGATGCAAAATCCATGCTTAGTTTCGAGTCCGCACTGACTGATATTTTTGCCGTCATTATTGCGTTTGTTTTGTTTGAGGCAATGCTGTCTGGAGAATTTAGCCTTGAACTGTTGGGAGTGACAATTGGAAAGGCTGTCATGGTCGGTCTTGTGCTTGGTCTTGGGGTTGGTATTCCCTGGATGTTTGTTATATCAAAGCTGAAAAATGCTCAGCATAGCTACATGCTAACAATCGGAATGATATTTTTGTTATTTTTCTTAGCCACTTCGTTTGGTGAGTCAGGAGCCCTAACAGCTCTTGTGTTCGGATTGATGCTTGGAAAAAAGACATACTTCTCACGGCTTCTCAAAATCAAGTTTCCAGAGGATACCATAGACAACTCTTTACATAGTCAAGTTACTTTTCTAGTAAGATCGTTTTTCTTTGTTTTTGTAGGATTGCTGGCAAGCTTTGCCCAAATTGAATATGTTATCTTTGGTGTTATAGCTGCGCTCGCAATTTATGTAGGCAGAATAATTATCACAAAAACAGTTCTTGTCAGAGGTTTTTCTAAACTTGACAGAAAAGTAACTTCAGTTATGATTCCGCGTGGTTTGGCAGCGGCAGTACTGGCTACTTTTCCACTATCAATGGGTCTTCCAAACGCTGAGGCATATCCACAAATCATCTTTTTCGTTGTCATAACATCTGTTATTATTACCACAATTGGCTTAGGTGGTGCAAAAAAAATTCCGCCTCCAGAAAGTCAGAGTGGTGGTTTCGTTAAAGATAAAAAATAAAAATTATTGGGAGTCTTTTAGTCCCTTGTAGCGGTTTCTGATAGTTACTTCTGTAACGTTGGCTGCTTCTGCAATATCTCTTTGTGTTTTATCTTCGCCATTTTTGACACATGAAAGATATAACGCAGCTGCTGCCAGTCCCATAGGATCCTTTCCTGCAGATATTTCATTTTTTTGTGCAAGTTTTAAGACTTTGATTGCATGTCTCTTTGTTTTTTCCTGTATTCCAATTTTGCTTGCTATGCGTGCTATACATTGAACAGAATCCGTAACTGGCATCTTTAGATCTAATTCTTTTATAAGAAGTCTGTAACATCTTGCAATGTCTTTTCGTTTTATATTTGCAGCCTGTTCTACATCTTTAAGATTTCTTGGAGTTTCGGTGTCTCTGCAAGCAGCATATAATGCTGATGCCATTAAGGCAGAGATTGATCTTCCTCTAACTAATCCTTTGTCTAGTGCTTTTCTGTAAATGTAAGCCGCTTTTTCTATCACTGCGTCAGATATAGCAAGTTTATCTTTCAGTCTATTTAGTTCACTAAATGCCTGCCTAAAGTTTCGATCTACTGGTTCGTGAACTTGGCTTCTACTATCCCAAGTTCTAAGTCTCTCAATTGTACTTTTCATTGCAGAAGTTAGAGGCTTTCCAGATGCGTCTTTGTTAGTAGGATTAATGATTGTTGCAAGTCCCATGTCATGCATTGTAAGTGATGTAGGAGCTCCAGCTCTAGCTCTATCACCATGTTCGTCCTGAGTAAAGGATCTCCATTCTGGTCCTGATTCCTGTAGCTTTTCAGTTAATACAAAACCACATTTTGAGCAACACAGTTCTCCTGATTCGTGATCAGTTACTAGAGTACCCTTAACACATCTAGGACATTTTTCTTTTAAATTTGATTTCGTAGATTTTACCATTTTCTCACTTTCTCAGATCTAATTTCTACAGTCTTTATAAACCATGTACTAAAGGGTTCGGTCTATATTTATACAGAGATATGGGCTGAAAGTAATGTTTGCATGTTTTGGTGTGAAATGTCAAGGCGTTTTATGCTTTAGCTTGATGACTTGTATGCTATTGTTTTCTTCGATTTCCGAGTCATATGGTCATGGTCTAGGCTATGAAATTATGCCACCAGAAATGCTTGGTTCAAAATTAGTTTCGCTTGAAATATCATCTGACACTTGGCCTGATGAATATACAAAGGAAATATCATTTGCCTTGTTTGAAACGGATACTGGTGTTGCGGTCAAGAATGTTACATATTTCGTTATGCTAACAAAACAAAATGAAGTGTTGTTTGACATAACAAGCCAAAGAGATGATGGTGTCTTTGTTTTAAAACTGCATACAACAGAAGATGATCAAACCACAGTTGAGGAAGAAGATTCTAGTTTTTTTGGCTCTTTGCTTGGTGGAAGCAAAATTGTTAATGTTAAAGGAAATGTATTTGGTTCGGGAGGACTATACGATTTTAAAGTTATCATAACAACTGGTGATGAGTACTCGAATGTTCTTTCTCCACCACTGGATTATGATGTAGGGATTTCGTTTTTGGACAAAACTTCTCATAGTATCAATGACATAAATTTTGGACAGCAGAAGATGAGCGTTATAACATATTATGAATTGATTAATGATGATTTCACCTACGATCCGACCAAAAAGATGATTAGTTATTCAATGCCATTTGATTGGTCTGAAAAAAATATTCTGGTGACTTCGGTTATGCATCAGGAGATTATAATTCCAAAAACCTTTGGTGATTTAATGGTGGAAAGTTTTTCAGTAAATGTGAATGGGTTTCAAGTACCTGATGGTGTAATAACAATTGATGATTTTTCAGCAGAAAACAGAGTTATACATCTAGTACTTAATCAAAACGATATTTTAGAACTGTCAAAGAAAATAGATGGCTTTCCTAACAAAATGCATTTTTCTATAATGCCATCAGCGGATAATCTGCCACTAACTACAATGACGGAAAATGCACAGTTCAAACTAAATCTGAGCTGGGAGCCTCAAAGTATAAAATCTGGTTCAACAACTGCGTTTTACTTCGAGATTTTAGATACGTTTTATGTAGATAGGCAAGTTTCTGTCAGCTATGATTTATCCATATTTCACGATGGTGAGGAGATTGGACAAGTAAGTGATGTTAGTGTTGACATGGGACTTAATGCGATAGAATTTGATGTTCCAGATGATGTTAGCGGGATAATTACATTACAGTTTGAAAACTTGAATGGAAGTGATCTTGCTAATGCAATTTTTCCGGTAGTTGTAGAGAGAGTTAACATTGATGAAACATCAATACCTGCTTGGATTAAGAATAATGCTGGTTGGTGGGCAACAGACCAGATTGATGACTCTGCATTTCTGCAAGGAATTCAGTACTTGATCCAGGAAGAAATTATGATTATCCCCCCTACTGAAACATCTGATGATTCAGATGCTGGACAACGAGCATGGTTATTCGATCAGCGTATCCCTGCTTGGATTAAGAATAATGCTGGTTGGTGGGCAACAGACCAGATTGATGACTCTGCATTTCTGCAAGGAATTCAGTATCTAGTACAAAAAGGGATTATAATTGTCTAGGCAGTTTTTGTGTATTTTGTTTTAAGCTCATCTTCAAAGAAGAATTTTTCTCCAAAGGCAGGCTCTAAATCATCAAGCCAGATTGCGTTTTCATCGTACTTTGCAAAGAATGGCACACCTACCCATTCTGACTCTCTACCTTGTAATAGCTGTAATGCCATCACTTTCTGTCCATTAATTTCTGATACGCCAAGAACGTGCACCTTGCCTGGAGTAGCTGACATGCTTGGCCCTCTAACGGTTCTTGCTAGACCGCTAACTTTTCTAAATGCAGCTCTAAAGATCTTTTCTGCCTTTACAAGAGGCACCCCGAAATACTGTTGGGCACCTGTATCTCTAACAACAAACATGTAGTATGGTATACAACCCAATGAAACCTGTTTTTGCCACATCTTTGCCCACATGTCTGCATCATCATTTATGTGAGCCAAAAGTGGTGATTGAGTTCTGATTTGAGCGCCAGTATTTCTTATGCATTTGATTGCTTCCTTTATTGGATCCGTTGAAAGCTCAACAAGATGATTAAAGTGAGCCATTATCGCTAGGTGTGTCCCGCTTTTTACTATTTTTTCAAAATTTTTCAGAGTTTCATCAGCATCAGAATCGGTTAAAAATTTGTAAGGCCAGTAAGAGACAGCCTTGGTTCCAATTCTAATTGTCTTAAGGTTGGGTAATTTGGCGTCAAGCAAGGCGTCTGTATAAACAGAAAACATGCTAGCCTTCATAATCATAGGATCCCCGCCAGTAAACAAAACGTCTGATATTTCTGGATGTTCTTTTAGATACTGTACTAATTGTTCGCCCTCTCTCATTGCAAATTTCATCTCATCCATGCCAACAAACTGTGGCCATCGAAAACAGAAGGTGCAGTAAGCATGACATGTTTGGCTCTGGCTTGGGAAGAAGAGGCAAGTTTCATCATACTTATGTTGCATTCCATAAAGTTTTGTTCCATCCTTTAGCTGTGGAACATTGAGTTCCATCTGACCAGCTGGATGAGGATTTAATTGCAAGCGAATGTCGTTTGCAACACGTGCAATTTCTTTTTTATCTGCTCCACTTCTCAAAGTGCTTGCCATCTTATCATAATGCTCAGGAATCAACATGCCTTTCTGAGGAAATGTTAGAACATACATAGGATCATTTGGAACATTATCCCAGTCAATAAGCTGCTCAACGACATAGTTGTTCGTCTTAAAAGGAAGTACGTTGCCAACAACCTCCATTTGAAATTGTGTTTCCTCTGACATTTGCTGAATTTGTGGAATTGTACGAAAATTTATCAGGGTGTAAGACTTGATGGAGGTAGTCTCGTCTACTGACCAAAGTGTTTGTTGCTCTGTCATTACTTATTTTATCACATAACATTGTTAAAGCTTGGCAAAAAATGACAAAATAGGCACGAATTTTTATTTTCTAGGCATGTGAATTTATAAAAAATTTTGATTGGTGCTTAAATAACTACTGACTGATTGGTATAATTCTGACATTCAGCCTAATTTTTGATTAGTGAACAGGGGAGATGGTAGAGGAACTTAGTGAATTTTCGGCAGGAGAGTTTCAAACTGTTTCAGATCTGTTAGCGTCTGATGCTGAAATGCAAGGATTGATGGTTATACTTGTTCTGGGTTTAGTTACAATTGCGTGTGGTTACCGCGTTTTTGGCAACTGGATGAACAGAAAAAAGTTCAGTTATACACGTCCGCATGTATCAAGGTTTGCCCGAAGTGCAATGTTAGCTTTTTTTGCAATTGGATTAGTTACTTCAATAAATGTATTCATACAATTGTCAGGTGAATCTGTTGGTGTCGCTAATCCATGGCAGTTAGAATCATACCAAACATTTGCAAAGATACTAAATACAATTAACATACTTGTCGTCGGATTTACGATTTCCCAGCTAATACCAATTGCATTGAACAAAGCAGAAAAAACAAAACTTGAAGCGGAAGACTTTGAAAATTGGAAGGGCATGAAGGGCTTTAAAGACGATAAGGATGGTTTGTTCCACAAAATATTCAAATGGATTCCGCCAAAGACCCCTCCAGAAGATCTGATAAAGGAAGAATTTGAAAAAAATCTGCAAACAAAAGATGGATTGAACTTTTTGGAAAATTATCGAACAGGTAAGGGCGTTACAATAGGAAGTTATGAAAAGCTGATGAAGGATCCTCTTGAAGAATGGAAGAAGGCAGAGAGGAAAAAATATGAAAAATATCTCAATGACTGCCTTAGTGGAAATAACGAAACAGGAAGGAAGCTTACACTTGGCGCAAAACCTCAAGAAATCTATCCCATTGATCTGTGGAGAGAAGAAAAAAGACAGCGAGGATATGATCCAATACTTCCTGCCTCAAAACCGGCAGGTCATGCAGAGTTACAGGAAGAACGTGTCCCAAAATCAGCTAAGCAAGTTCTTCCCATTGGAATTTTTGTTGCCACTGTTATTGGTGTGGTTGGATGGTGGGGAGTTGATCTTTTTGTCTTGGCAACGGCTACTGGTGGCATGGCACTGGGTGTTGGATTAGCACTAAAAGAAACATTGGAAAATTACTTTGCATATATTTTGATTAGAAAAGATAAGGTGTTTACTGAAGGAGATCGAGTCCAGTTAGAAAGTGGTTATAATGGATATGTGCATAGAATAACTCCAAGAGTTACATACATCAGACATGCACTTAATGAGTCGCTGGCAATTATTCCCACACGGCAATTGGTTACTGCGGAGATTGTTAATTTCACAAAGGAAATTAATTTGGTGCCTGCTATAGTTGATGTTGGTGTATCATATCTTAATGATCCAAAACAAGTTGCGTCAATTTTAGTAAAGGTAGGACAACGAGCACTTCTTGAGGTAAAAGATTCAAAGGGTAATCATGTTGCTGTGCAAAAGCGTTGCCCGTATCTTGACCAAAATAAACAAAGCTGTGGATGTGATAGGGATATTCATGTTGATATAGAACAGCCTACCGTACGATTTAACAAGTTCAACGATTCTTCTCTTGATTTTTCCGTTTGGATTTATGTTAATTCGTACGGAGCGCAGTTCAAAGTGAAAAGTGCGATGCGCCTCATAATGTATGAGGAATTTAAAAAATATGATATTAGAATTCCATGGCCAATTAGAACAGTTTACCAAGGTGATGAAAAGAGGGAAGCGCAAGAAATTGCAGAGTATGAAAGCAAGCGTAAACAAGTCATTGATGAGTTTGGAATTGGTGACTTGTCTCGTGGTGAAGGCGATTAGTATTTTCTGAAGACTTAAGAATCTGTTTCATTTCGTTGAAATGTTGGTTAAGTTTGCTGTTATTGCGGGAAGCGCATCTAAAGACCTAGGAAAACGAATTGCTAGGAGGTTAAAGGCTCCATATGTAGAAGCAAAAATAAGGGTTTTCCCAGATGGTGAAAGCAAGATTACATTCGGGCGCGTACCAAAAAATAGTGTCGTACTAGTGGTACAGTCCACATATCCGCCAGTTGATACAAACCTATTGCAAGCATTATCAATAATTTCCCAAGCCAGAAAGGTAGCCTCAAAGATCTATGCAATAATACCCTACATGGGCTATGCAAGACAAGATAGGCAATTTCTAAGCGGGGAGATAGTTACCATGTCAATAGTTGCAAAGATGCTCGAGGCAGCAGGTGCAAAAAAAATTATTGTTGTTGATATACACAGTAAAACAGCACTAAATCACTTTAAAATTCCCAAGGAAAATGTCTCTGCTATTCCAGATCTTGCCAAATATTTCAAAAAGATGAAATTGAAAAATGCATTGGTTGTCTCGCCTGACATGGGCGGAGCTCTAAGAGCAAAAAAATTCGCCAGTTTGTTAAACGCTGATTTTATTACATTAAAAAAATCTAGGAATAGAAATACTGGAAAGGTACGGATCCAATCTTCCAAAGTAGATGTTAGTGGAAGAGACTTGATTTTGGTTGATGATATAATAAGTACTGGTGGTAGTGTGATCAAGGCTACTCAGTTTCTCAAGAGGCAAAAATGTAAACGGGTTTTTGTTGCATGCACGCATGGGCTGTTTATAGGAGACGCAGAAAGGAAAATCAAAAAAGCTGGTGCATCCCAAATCATAAGCACAAACACCATACCTAGAGGCACTTCAAAAGTTGACGTGTCTGGAGTAATAGCAGAATCAATTCGATGAAATGATGGAACTTATTTTTTTAGGAACTGGTGGTGCGCAGCCTACACTTGAACGCTCCACTACATGCATTTGTTTAGTAAGAGATGGAGAAATCTTGATGTTTGATGCAGGAGAGGGTGCGCAAATTTCTTACCTAAAATCAAACCTGGGATGGAACAAAAAAATGAAAATTTTTGTTACACATTTACACGGGGATCATTGTGTTGGAATTTTAGGATTCTTGCAAACAATGACTTTGCAAAATAGAACGGAACCAATCGAGATTTATGGTCCAAAAGGCATTGAAGATTTTATTGCTGCAAATATAAAAATTATGAATTTTGGTTTGTCGTTTCCTGTCCTAATAACACCAGTAAATGAAGGAACAGTTGTGAGTGAGGAAAAATATCAAGTTCATGCTTGTGAAGCAGAGCATTCCGTACCGACGTTTTCCTTCCTTTTTGAGGAAAAAGAAAAGCCTGGAACATTTTATCCTGAAAAAGCTAATTCGCTTGGCATTCCAAAGGGAGAATTATGGCGTAAGTTGCAGCAGGGAGAAGAAGTTGTAATTGAAAATAAATCAATAAAACCTTCCGAAGTTATGGGACCAAACGTATCTGGAAAAAAGGTAGGAATATCTGGTGATACTAGACCCACAAAAAAACTAGAAGAGTTTTTTAAAAATTGTGACTATCTAGTTTTTGATTCAACTTATTTGGATGAGCTAAAGGAAAAGGCAATTCAAACTTGTCATTCTACGGCAAAAGAGGCTGCTACTTTTGCAAAAAATGCAAATGTTTCAAATTTGATTCTGACACATTTTTCTGCCAGGTATAAAGACGGTAATGTTTTGTTGGAAGAAGCAAAGACTATTCATAATTCTGTAATAGCTGCTAATGATCAATTAAAAATCAATATTGTGTGATTGAAATTATTCAGCATCAGATACAAGCCATTCTATCACATCTTCAATATTTGTAGAATGTAATACTACCTTTATTGGACCTAAAGGCGATTCGTCTGCTTCGTCACAGAGAACTGTAACATTTGCAAATGCGGCTTGCTTGTTAAGATAAAACCAGGTAGAGTCTTCTGTCATGTTACGCATTAGATGCCTACGATATGCACTTTTGGTCTTTCTTGATCTCATAGTTTCATAGATTTTTGTTAAGGATTCATAGTTGTTTGAATTTGCAACTAAAGAATCACCAGTTAATTTTTCATCCATATCAGTTAGAACATTTGATAGCGATGCTCGAACTTTGTTAATATCCTCTGATGCGTTTATGGTGCAATAAGCGGATATTTTGCAATCTACATCTAAGGATCTCAAGTGTCAATCCATTTTTCAATTACTTTGTATGCTCGTTCAGTAAGTTCGTCTAGTGTAATGTCACTATTAACAATGGTTTTGTCTGCTATTGCTATGGATTCACCAATTCCGACATCAATCTCTCTGTTATCACGCTCTTCAAATTTTTCCCTTGTTGCTGGATCGTCTGAACGTCCACGGGAGCTCAAAAACTTGTAGCGGGTATCAGCTGCTGCCTCTATAGATAATAGCTTGACGGAGCCAGCGTTCTTTAAAACTTCAATCTCTGCAGTTGATCTTACACCGTCAATAATAATTACTTTAGATTGAGAATTTTTTATTGGTTCAGTAAGTAGGATGGCAATAGCACCAGGTCCATTTTTCTCACGTAATTCTAACATCAGCTTACCTAAGTTGTCTCCAGTTGGTTCTATATTGCGTCTTTTTGCCTCAGCACGAACACCATCGCCTAAATTCAAAGTCTCAAGACCTCTAGCCTTCAATGCAGATACGATGGTTGATTTACCAGAACCCGGCATGCCAGTGAGACAAACTATCAGCTTTGCCAAGATGAAATTGTTTACTAATTCTAGTCTATGAAGCTACCGGAATTCATTAAAAACATAATATCAAAAAAATATAATGCGAACGTTTGTTGCAATTGAAGTAAATAACAAAGATGTTTTAAACTCCATTCATAAAATTCAGGCTGAATTAAACATAAAAGCTAAACCGGTAGAACTTCATAACATGCATTTTACTGTGCAGTTTTTAGGAGAAGTTTCGGAGGAGATGATAGGAAAAATTTCTGATGCTTTAAACAGTATAGAATTTTCTGCATTTTCGATAAGTTTTGCGAGCATTGGAGTTTTTCCCAAGCCAAATTTTCCACGGGTAATTTGGATTGGAACTGATGATGGTATCAATGAACTTGAAAAACTGGCAGAAATGATACGCTCGAAGCTGTTACAGCTTGGTTTTAGTCCAGATAAAAAATTCAAACCGCATGTAACCATATTCAGAGTAAAAAACAAGATTGAAGACATATCAGACAAATTAGAGAAATTTTCATCATGTTATTTTGGGAAGCAAACAGTCTCAGAAATTAAATTAAAGAAAAGCGAACTTACGCCTAACGGTCCAATTTATACAGATCTGTTGGTTGTGAAAGGAAAGCAATGAATTCAATCTTAAACTCTGCAAAAAAAGAAGCAACGCCACCAAAAAAATTACAGGAAAAAAAACAGCGTATTGCCAAAAAGGTCTGTGATTTAGTAAATCAATGTATAGAAAAACATGTTCAAGTAGTTGGTTTTGAGCTAGGTGGCTCATATGCTAAAGGTACATGGTTACCGGAAAAAGCTGACATTGACATATTTGTTAAATTCAACAAAAAAACATCTGAAAAGGATTTTAGAACTATTGGAACGAAGGTAGGTTTTCAATCTTTAAAGAAATACAAGCCGTACACCAGATACGCAGAGCATCCATTTATAGAGGCAATTGTTGACGGAACTAGAGTAAACATTGTTCCATGTTATGATGTAAACAAAGGGGAGTGGCAAAGTGCTACAGACAGATCCATATATCATACAAAATTCATGTCACAAAAATTATCTAACTCATTAAAGGGAGAGGTAAGAATTCTCAAAAAGTTTTTTTTTCATATAGATGTTTACGGAGCTGAAATAGCAAAAGAGGGTTTTAGTGGGTATGTCTCAGAGGTACTAATTTCCTACTTTGGTAGCTTTGAAAAAACAATAAAGAAAATCTCAGAGTTGAAGAAAGGGCAAGTTATTGGAAAATCTACAAAAAAATTTGATTCGCCTATTGTGATCATTGACCCAGTTGATAATAATAGAAATCTTGGAACTGCAATTTCAATGGATAATTTAGGAAAGTTTGTTTTAGCAAGCAGAGAGTTTTTGAAAAAACCCTCTAAGAAATTTTTTAAAAAGCCTATTTCTAAGCGTATTATGAAAAATAATGATAAAATCGTTGTAGTGCAATTCAGGTTTAAGGATAGAAGTGATGATATCATTTGGGGCCAAATAAAGCGGGCATCAAATGCACTAAAAACCCAGTTAGAGCTGGGCGGATTTACTGTTTTAAGAAATTCGTCCACAAAGGATGAAAAGGAAAATGCGGCGTTGATATTTTTATTGTATGCAAAAAAAATTGAAAATAGTTTAGTCAGAAACGGCCCAGAAATATCCAGTAAAGAACATTGTGAAAAATTCATTGTGGCAAACCTAAAAAAAAGCCAGCTTATGTGGATCAACGAGGAAGGCAAAATACAATCTTTGCAGAAACGAAAACATGATGATGTAAAATTATTTTTGCGAGACATTTTGAAGAATAATCTAAAAAATTCTGGTATACCAAAGGGGCTTGAGAAGGATTTCAAAAAAGGTGTAAAAATTATTGATGCAAATAAGGTTTCAACAAAATCCATTAAAGAGACAATTGCAAACATTGCCGTAACAGATGAAACAATCTTTCGTTAAAATTAGTAAAATAACTGAACCTCCATATTCGGACATCTGGATTTACCCAAGGGGAACTAGGGCACAGATAAAATCACGAATAAAAGAATTGAAGGCTCTTGGTGTAGAGAGTATTTCATTTCAAGGTGAGTTACAAGTAGGCACCATCAGCATACTAGGTAAGGGATACGTAGGAGTAGTAGTTTTAGGTAAAATAGGAAGAAAAAAAGTTGCTGTAAAAATCAGGCGTAATGACTCTCCTAGAAAAAATTTGAAAAAAGAAGCAGAATTGCTTGGAATAACAAATCAATCCAATATGGGACCGAAATTAGTAAATTTTAGTAAAAATTTCCTTGTGATGGAATATTTAGACGGTAAAAAAATTGGTGATTGGGTTGGTAGTTTAAAGAAGAAAGGAAATTCCTCACAGCTTAAAACTGTAATTAAAAAAATTCTAGAAGATTGTTATGGTCTGGACAGAATCGGTTTGGATCATGGAGAGCTGAGCAATTTATCAAAACATGTGATTGTTGGTAGGAAAATTACCATTATTGATTTTGAAAGTTCAAGTACAGATAGAAAAGTTTCAAATGTTACATCTGCAACTCAAGCACTTTGCATAGGATCTGGAATTTCGAAAATCATAGGTCGTATATATAAAATTCCTAAAAAACAAAAAATGATTTCAGTGTTACGTAGATACAAACGGGAAGGAACCAGAGAAAGTTTTGAGAGTTTGTTATCTGTTTTGAAACTATAATGGGACCGGCAGGATTTGAACCTGCGACCACTAGCCCCCCAGGCTAGTATCATACCAAGCTAGACCACGATCCCTGTTTTAGGCACAAATTGTGAAATTATTAAACCGTCGGATAGTTTTGAGTTTTTTATCGTTCTTGAGTAGTAGGTCTTACCAGGATTTCATTCACATTCATGTGTTCTGGTGATTGCACGGCAAATAAAATTGCGTTTGCAATATCTTCTGCTTTTAGTCCTTGTGTCTTTTTTGCAGTTTCAATAAAACTTTGTAACGATTCATCAGTGATTGTGTTTAGCAGTTCTGTTTCAACCACTCCAGGTTCAATGCATGTTACTCTAATGTTTGAACGCACGCTAAACTCTTGCCTTAATCCCTCGCTAAAAGCAGTAACAGCATGTTTTGTTGCACAGTATACGCTTCCAGATGGAAACACCACTCTGCCTGCAACTGATGAAATGTTAACTATATGACCTGATTTTTTTTCTTTCATGTGTAAGATAACTGCTGCAGTACAAAATAATACTCCTTTAATGTTCACATCAATCATCTGTTCCCATTCGTCAACTTTGAGGCTTTTTACAAAGCTAAGTGGCATCAAGCCTGCGTTGTTTACTAAAATATCAACCGTCCCCCATTTTTTTATTGTCTGATCAACAATGGCATCACAGTCAGTTTTTTTTGTAACGTCAATCTTTTGTGACAACACATCACCACCATTCTTTTTAATTTCATTTTCTAGCTGCTCTAGTTTGTCAGTTCGTCTGGCGCCTATTGCCACTTTTACACCAGCCTTGGATAGTGCTAATGCGGTAGCATAACCAATTCCACTGCTAGCTCCCGTAATAATAGCAACTTTGCCTTCTATTGTCATACAGGGAAATTTTCGATAAACACTAAATGTGTTTTCATCGAGTCTGAGGTAGACTGTAAACTTTTTTTATACAAACAAAAATAGCATGTTATGAGATCATTGAAAATCTATTTGTGTGATTTGACATATGATACAATCACTTTGTCTACAGATGCATTTCCTCTTAATGTTGGCTATATTGCCTCATATGCAAAAAAACAATTTCAAAATAAACTTGAAATTACTATTTTCAAATATATTGATAAATTAGAATCCGCATTAGAATCAAATCCTCCTGATATTATTGGATTCAGTAACTATGCTTGGAATAGACAAATTGGTAAAGAAATGTCAAAAATATTCTTACAAAAAAACCCTAATGGTCTTGTTATTTGGGGAGGGCCTAATTTTCCTGCTGATATTCCATCTCAACAAACATTTTTCAAAAATTTTCCTGAAATTGATATTTATGTTCCAATTGAAGGTGAAATTGGATTTTCAAACATTGTTGAAAGAGTGCTAGAGAAAAATTCTGTAGATGGTTTGAGAGATGGTGTACTAAATACACCAATTCCTGGATGTATTACTAGGTTAAGCAATGGAGAATTAAAATTTGGATTTACTGAAAAAAGAATAAAACAACTAGATGAGATTGAATCTCCTTATTTGAGTGGCATTCTTGATGAATTTTTTGATGGTCGGTTAGTTCCTATGATTCAAACCAATAGAGGTTGTCCATTTTCTTGTACATTTTGTACTGACGGTTCAGATAATGTTAGAATGGTCAATCAATTTACGTCAAAGAGGGTAGATGATGAATTGAAATACATTGCAAATAAAGTCCCAAAAAATACTCATAGTTTGCATATAAGTGATCTAAATTTTGGTATGTATGCAAAAGATATGGAGGTGTGTAATAGTATTAATCGTATTCAACAAAAGTATGATTATCCAAAATTTGTTAAAGTCACTAGTGGAAAAAACAAACAAGAACGAATTAGCGAAGCGATACAAAAATTAGGCGGTTCAACATACATGTCACTTAGTGTACAATCACTAAATGATCAAATACTCTCAAACATTAAACGTGATAATATTAGCTCTGAAAAATTAATCTCTTTAGGTCCATCATTAAAACAGCAGGGTCTTGATACTATGTGTGATGTAATATTGGGATTGCCTGGTGAAACCTATCAAACTCATATCCAAACTGTGCGTGATGTCATGCGTGCAAATATTGATTGGGTAAACATATGGACTTTGATGCTTTTAGATGGTTCTGAATTGGGCACGCCAAAAGAACGTGAAAAATGGGATCTAAATGTAAAATATAGGATAATTCCTCGTGATTTCACTAAATTAAAAAATGGTAAAATTGTTCTTGAAATTGAACCAGTTGCTATTGGATCTAACACATTATCGTTTGATGAATACTTGGAATTACGTTTATTGAGTTTATTAATAAAAATCTCTGCTTCGACTCCTTGTTATCAATCTCTTTTTAAATTCTTAAATTTCTATCATATTGAAACTTTTGATCTAGTATATTCTATGCTAAAAAATATTAATACTGCTCCAAAAAATCTCCAAAAATTCTTTAATCAATTCTTAGAAAGATCACGTGATGAATTGTGGGATACTGAAGCAGAACTTTTAGAACATTTCCAAAATCAAGATGAATATGAAAAATTACTCAGTGGTGAATCTGGACAAAACTTGGCATTCTATTTTCATGCATTAGCAATTTCAGAACATATGCCTGAATACAGTGATTTCTCATTAAATATTGCCAAAAACTTGGTTTCTAAAAAAACCAATGAAAACATTGATGATGAATTTGATGCAATGTCCAAATATTGTATTGGAAGCTGTCACAACATTTTTGGTCAAGATAGAATGAATACCAATCCTGAATTCATTTATAATTTTGATATTTTAGCTTGGATGAATACTGGAGTAGAATCCTCATTAAGTTCATTCAAGTTAAATAATGAACATAAAATAACTTTCAAACTAACTGATGAACAATATAAAATCGTGCAGGATAAATTAGATATATTTGGTCATGATAAAATTGGGCGTAGTCAAACCATTAATAGAATTGCACACCATCAAATATGGCGGAAACCTGAAGTTAAATAATCATGCTGGAAGAAAAGTGCGCCTATTGTGGGGATATGACAGACATGCCTTTCGAGTGTAATTACTGTAAGGATCCGTTTTGCTCAGAACACAGACTGCCAGAACACCATAGGTGTGTGAAGCTTACTCAACTCAGAGCAAAAAGATTTGGTGAAAAAAGAAAAATTATTCGTGATGGCGGAACGGGGAAAAAGAACAGGTTTCGAAGAATGTTGGGCAGATTTGGCTAATAATTAGTAAAGAGACTTTTCTGGATTAATTTTTGCACGTCTTGCCTGATAAAACAAGGCAACTGCAAGTGCAAGCAGACAAAATGCTGTGATAGTGTGTGGTTCAGCAGTATGAGTGTCTTGGTTTATGAAAAATGGTAAAAAAACAGTATAAGCTACGGCAAACCCAACCATGGTTATACCCTGTATTGACAGTTTAAGCCATGAAGGAACTGGCTTGCCTGTTTTGCTAATAATTCTGCTTAAAATTTCAATGATAAATAATCCCCCCACTGGATAAATCGTCAATAAAACAAAATCGACTATATCAACCGAGCCTGGATGTGACATTACAGATAACCTGTTTTTCTATTGATCATCTAAACTGTGTGGTTTTCCGTTTAAGATTCCAGAGAGTATTGCTTCTTTTCTTTCTAACATTTCCTTCTTAGAGTCAAGGATGTATTTTTCTTCGTCAAGTAAGACTGATTGGTTCGAATTTTCTAAGGTGGCTTTTTCTAGCCTTAACTTCAGAAGCGCTGACGTTGTATCAGATATCATCTTTATCATAGCTTGATTGATTTTTTCCTTAACACCGTCATAGCCCTCGCTTTTCAAATTTTTAACTAAATCTGAAATTGAATTGTAAAGATCTGAATCGATTTTTTGTATTGCGTCAGTTTCAGATTCCTGTAAGGCAAGTTTGTGGAGATAGTTTATGTTGATTTCATTTTGTTCTGCCATTGAAACGCATCTAATAATCCTTAAATCACGGGGTTATTTTTGTTCTGTTGAAGAAAAGAAATTGCCATATAAAGTCATTGGTGGTAAACCAACTAGAATTGAATATTCTGCTGATGACGTCTTTGCTAAAATCAAGCATGAGGAAATAAAATTTATCGATCTACAGTTTACCAGCCTGCCTGGACGTTTTCATCATACTACAATTTCTGCTAACACATTTACGCCTGACCAAATGGAAGATGGTCTTCCAAAACTTGATGGTTCTTCCATTGTGGGATTTACCAGCATTGATGATTCTGATCTAATACTAAAGCCTGATCCCAATTCATTTGCAATAATTCCATGGGTGACAGATAAAAAATCTGCTAGAATGTTGTGTGATATCTACTGGGGAGCTGGTAGAGGACGGTTAGACACCGACCCTAGGGGTATATGCCAAAAGGCTGAGGAGCATCTGAAGACACAGGGATTTGATGACAGTTTTTGGGGACCAGAAGTAGAATTCTTTGTTTTTGATAAAATTCATTGGGATGTATTAACTCCCTACAAGGGTCAGTCATACTCAATTGAATCAAATGAAGCCCCCTGGAGCCAAGAAGGAACTGGATATCCAATGGGACTGCAAGAAGGCTACTATCCCAGCACGCCTTCAGACACGTTAACTGAGTACAGAAATGATTGTGTAGAAGTATTGAACGAGAATTTTGGGATTTTGTGTGATAACCATCATCATGAAGTAGCTACTGCAGGACAGTGTGAGATTGATATCATTTATGATAAAATGACAAACGCTGCTGACAGTGCACAGTCTTACAAATATGTTATACGAAACATAGCAAAACAACACAAAAAGATTGCTACAATGATGCCCAAGCCAATCTCCATGGATTCAGGTTCAGGAATGCATACTAATGTCAGTCTTTGGAACTCTGGAAAAAATACCTTCTTTGACAAAGACGACCCAATTGAATTAAGTCAGGTTGGGCGCTACTTTTGTGGTGGAGTTATGGAGCATGCTAAGGCATTGGCTGCGATTACAAATCCAACAACCAACTCATACCATAGACTTGTACCAGGGTATGAAGCACCGGTATACATAGCATGGAGTACTGCTAACAGATCTGCAACAATAAGAATTCCAGGTCACTTTAAAGGAGAAAAATATTCTCATTTGAAAAGACTGGAGTATAGAGTTCCTGATCCATCGTCTAATCCATATCTTGTATTTTCTGCAGTTTTGTCTGCAGGTCTTGATGGAATAAAAAAGAAAACAGACCCTGGAGATCCAATTCATGAAGACATCTATAAAATGTCTAAAACAGAGAGAAAAAAGAGAGGTATTGGAGTTTTGCCAGCCAACTTGGGCGTAGCTTTAGACGAACTTGAAAGTGATAGAAGTTTTCTAAATCCAATTTTTACAGATCATGTAATTGACAGAATTATTGACTTGGAGAGAAAGGATCAGCGCGAGATTTCTATCAGGCCTCATCCTCACGAGTTTTATCTATATTTTGACGTCTAATTCAATAGTAATGGGACATAAACAGCTCTCGTAATTGGTAAATCAATACCAAGAAGATAGTAATTAATGCAAAGCCTACAACGATAAAAATTCCTTGCCTTGTATCTGATGTTACAGCTTTGAATAATAGTATAGCCCCAACTAGTCCAAGGAATAATGTTGCTACGCCTTGGATAACATGATCAAAAGGTACTCCGGGTGTTATTAGCGGGAAAAAAACGCCTGAAAGTAACGCAAAAATTGCCAGCAAGTAAGCATATCGAGGAATTTGAGCAAGAATTGTTGTTGGCTTGGAATTTTTAGTGTTATCAAGCTTTTTAAATTTTTGGGATTGTTGAATGTTTCTAGAAATATTTTCTGGCTCGGTTTGTTTTACCTCTTCTACTTCAGCTTTAGGTCTTAGTACTTCTCCCTCAAGTCTTTTTTTTTCCCTTAGTTTTCTCAAACGTTTCCATTTAGTCATCTTAATCTCTCATTGCAGGTATCGTTTGTATATTAACCATTAAAAAATAGATTGCTAAAGTTTTGTAATAATTTTCATAAAATAATAGAATCTACATCATTCCGCCCATTCCGGGTGGCATTCCGCCCATTCCGGGTGGCATTCCGCCCATTCCGCCCATTCCGGGTGGCATTCCACCTTCCGCGCCAGGTGGCGGGCCTGCTGACTTTGCAGTTGCGATAACATCATCGATACGTAAAATCATACATGCTGCCTCGGCAGCGGCTGAGATAATTTGGTGTTTAACTGCAAGAGGTTCAATAATATCGCTTGACTTCATATCTACTACTTTTCCTTTCATTACATCAATACCTGTCCATTTGTTACCATTCAGCTGTTTTGATCGAAGTGCAGCAAGTGTATCAATTGGATCCATTCCTGCGTTTTCGCTAAGTGCGAGCGGAATGGCCTCCAGAGCCTCTGCAAATTTCTCTGCTGCAAGTTGCTCACGACCTTCAAGTGATTTTGCCCAGCTTCTAATCTTAGTTGCAGCAAATGTTTCAGGTGCTCCACCACCAGCTACAACTGATGGAAATTCCATAACGTCTTTTACTACCATAATAGCATCATGTACAGATCTTTCTGCTTCATCTACAACCCTTTGCGAGCCTGCTCTTAGTAAAAGAGTCACAGATTTTGGATGTTTGCAGTCCTCGACAAATACCCATCTGTCTTCTTCAATTTTTCTTTCCTCAACTAAACCAGCAATGCCCAAATCTTTTTCAAATAAATCGTCTAAATTTGTTATGATTCTTCCACCAGTAGCTCTTGCTAGTTTTGTTAAATCACTTTCCTTTACTCTTCTGACAGCAAGTATACCTGCCTTGGATAAATAATGTTGAGACATATCATCAATTCCTTTTTGACAAAAGACAACTGAGGCGCCAGAGCCAACGACCTTGTCAACCATTTTTTCGAGCATCTTACTTTCTTCATCTAAGAATGATTTCATTTGTTGTGGATTTGAGATGTTTATCTTAGCGTCGGTTTCTGGCTTACTGATTTCTAATGCAGTATTAATAAGAGCGATTTTAGCACCGGTTATTTTTTTTGGCATTCCTGAATGAACTACTTCCTTATCAAGAATAATTCCCTGTAAAATTGAAGAGTCCGAAATTGACCCACCTGATTTCTTTTCCACTTTAATGTCATCTATATCCACGGTGTAATTACTATCATTTTTTTCAGCAACAGCCAGTACAGACTGTACAACCATATCAGCAAGTTGATCAGAGTTCTTCCTTACCAATTTTGTTTGCATGGATGTCTTTGCGATCTTTAGTAGGGTTGATTTGTTGTCAGCAGTAACCTGATCAGCAATATCTTTGATGTATTCTTTGGCTTTATTTGCTGCTTTTCTATAACCATCAACAATTACTGTAGGATGAACTTCCTGCAACAAAAGCGATTCAGCTTGTTCTAAAAGTGCGCCTGCTAAAACTACCGCAGATGTTGTACCATCACCCACTTCGTTGTCGGTTGATTTTGCGATCTCAACGAGCATTTTTGCCGCTGGGTGTTGGACGTCAATTTCTTTTAGAATAGTAGCCCCATCATTTGTAATTGTAACATCGCCTAACGAGTCAACAAGCATCTTATCCATGCCTCTTGGACCAAGGCTAGTATGCACTATTTCAGCAATAATTTTTGCTGCTGCAATGTTGTTTTTTTGTGCCTCTCTACCCTTAGTTTGACTTGCGCCGTCTTTAAGCAAAACAACCGGCATGTTTGCTCCTGAAGCTTGAACTGCCATACCAAAAAACTCCGTTTGCCTATTTTATACCTTATTTATCATTCATTCCAAAACAGATAGGTATTTTTTAATTGGGAAAAATAAGATGGATAGGGATGACAAATAGTTCAAATAAAGACGCTTATGATGAAGTTTTTGCAAGTTTAGAAAAACATAACAAATGGTTTGAAAACTCGATTCCTTTGATCGCTAGTGAAAACATTCCAAGCCCAGCTGTGAGAGAAGCAATAATCTCCGATTTTGGCAACAGATATGCTGAAGGTTGGCCTGGAGAACGAGTTTATGCTGGCTGTACCTACATTGATGAAGTTGAGATTCAATGTATGGATCTTGCTAAAAAATTATTTAAATCCGAGTTTGTAGATGTAAGACCGATTTCTGGAGTTGTTGCTAACCTAGCAATTTATTCAGCTTTTTCAAATCCTGGTGATGTTATGTTAGCTCCATCAATTCCAGCTGGTGGCCACATCTCCCATGGTAAAAAGGAGCATTCGGGAACTGCGGGTCTTGTTCATGGTCTAGAAATTGAGTTTTTCGTATTTGACTCTGAAGAGATGAACATTGATGTTGAGAAAACAAAAGTGAAGGTTGAAGAGTTGAAAAGGCAGAACAGGCTGCCAAAAATAGCTATGTTTGGTGGTTCTGTGTTTTTATTTCCGCATCCAGTCAAAGAGCTGGCTGACTTTCTGAAAAGCTATGACATGCACATCAATTATGATGCTGCGCATGTTGCTGGATTAATAGCTGGAGGTGAATTTCAGGATCCGTTAAGAGAGGGGGTAGATACCATAACAATGAGTACGCACAAGACGTTGTTTGGTCCACAGGGTGGACTTGTTTTGGCATTTGAGAAAGACGCGGAAGCGATTAAAAAAGCAACGTTCCCAGGACTCACAAGTTCTCATCACATTCATCATATGGCTGCAAAGGCAGTTACGTTTGCAGAAGCGTTGGAGTTTGGAAAAGATTATGCAAGTCAAACCATTAAAAATGCAAAGGCGTTAGCCGTAGCACTAAATGATTTAGGCTTCAAGGTTTTGGGTGAAAAAAAGGGTTTCACGCAATCGCATCAAACTGTTGTAAACGTGCTGGACTATGGTGACGGCGGTAAAATTGAAGCCGATTTGGAAAAGGCAAACATCATTGTAAACCGCCAGCTTATCCCAGGTGACATAAAAGCAAAGAGACATTATATGCACCCAGGCGGAATTAGGCTTGGAACTTCCGAGGTAACGCGTTTAGGAATGAAAGAATCAGAAATGGGACAAATTGCATCTTTCATAAAAAGTGTGATTGTTGATAACAAAGACACAAAAGATATTGCAAAACAAATTGCTGAATTTCGAAAAACTTATCAGAAGACGCAATATTGTTTTGACAACAAACTTGGAGCGTATGAGTACGTAAAGCTAAGATAAATTTATCCTGCAGATACGTTTCGATCCTTTCTTCTTCTAGTTGCGATGGTTCCCCATGTTTCCTTCTTTATCTGAGTTTTTGAGCTCTTGCCGTGCGCCTTCTCAGTATGACGTTCCAATCGTTCAGGCGAAGAAAACTCTAGATTGCATTTCTTGCATTTTGTCTCATCGTTGTTTTTTCTATCAAATAGCCCCATTTCGCTCTATTAGTATAGACTTACTTTCAAATAAAGTGGATCGTTGGAGATTAAACGCCTGAACTTTCAGCCTTTGTAAGATCTAAAAAGACCTTATCGCCTACTGAAAGACCAAGTTTTTTGTATTCAATCATGTCTAATTTTATGGATGTTGTGTTACCCATCATACCAAGTCCTCCACCAGACATCATTTTGTTAAGCTCTTTGGCCATGTCATTCATGTTGGAAAATCCCATAACGTTAGTCTTACCAAACGGAGAAGATAATGGTCCGTTTTTTTCTTGGACGTCTTTTTTGGAAGATAAAGAAACTATTACGTAAGGAGAGGCGTCTGGTGCGGCATCAATACGTACTACAACATATTCTTTTTTCATACAAATAACACTATTTTTGAGTATTTTATTGTAACTTGTAAAAACTTCTAATCTTCGTTATCAGAACAGCTGGAGCAACAAAATACATGCCTATGTTTAGTAATATTATGCCGATTCCATATCCAAGCATATCATACTCAGAGTCAATATCTGCATGTTGTAGTAGAGTTAATGACGCCAATAGAGGAGTGAGTGTCAATTTCACTGTCTCTTTGAAGATAGTGTTCTCCCTTTCATAGTCAGCTATTGCTGGGCTAAACGAATAGTAGAATTGGTTGAACGCTGTCATAAATGATGTTCCTGATTGTGTTTGGAGCACAGTATTGTCACGGATTTCTCTTAAGAGCTGAACTTGTGGTGCAAGCTCAGAACCATAGGTTGCCGTAGCTATTAGACAACCGCCGATCCTTACTGGTGGTAGTGATTCAGGCTCGGGTGTTGCCTTTGCGTCTGCTATCAGCTGTCTAAAAACGGGACCATCATCAAAATTTACGAGCTGCATTCTCCCGTCAATCATAATTTCAAAGTTATCTACAGTTTGAAGGAAGGCACTTAGTTCGTATCTAAACCATTCTGTAACATTGACATAGATTATAGAGTACTGTGACTCTGAATTGGTAAAGGAAAGTTGTATTATTTTGAATTGGATATCTCCTCTTTCGATGTCATGCAAGTCTTGGGTTGTAGTTTTCAGAAGGGCTTTTCTTCCGTCCTCATTTTCAAATACGTAGTTACTTAAAATTTTAGGATCATCTGCTCCTTGTACTGAAAAGAATGCGGTACTAACACCGGCGTCTTCCCTAAGATCTCTTTTTTCTGAAGTTATAATCACTTTTGGAACAAATCCGCTTTTTTCTATCTGAGCTTTTACGTTATGTTCCAGGTCAGTAGGTTCCAGTATAACGCCAAGGTTTTCTCCTGTTGCTTCAGTAACAGACCACCGATATGGAATATCAAATCCGACTTTATGAAGATCGTTAAAATAAACTTCGATTGTGCCTCCTTCTCGTTTTTCTGTTTCTATAAGTGATTGGTTTCTGTCTGCTGGTACCAAACCGGAGCTGGTATAAGGGTCAAGTATTGTTGCTGTCAGGATTGTAGATTCTAAAAGGTTTAGTGGTCGGTTAGAAGCGTCTGTGGGAAGTTCTCCAATAAGATCGAGTGCGTGAAAAGAAGATGGGATGCCCGGTATTAATCTTCCAAAGACCGTGTATTGACCATCTAGATGAGGTGAATCTTCAAGCACAATAAAAAACTGTGAGCCAGCAGTGTCTGGATGATTAGTCCTTGCCATAGAAACAATGCCGCGGTCATGTTGTATGGTGTTAAATTCTTCCCTGATTTGATATCCCGGTCCTCCCTGTCCCCATAAGCTTTGATCAACTTCAGGATCTTTGGTGTTTGGATCCCCAGCCTGGATCATAAATCCGGGTATAATTCGATGAAAAACTATACCATCATAATAACCACTTTCAACTAATTCCAAAAAATTATGGACTGTGTTAGGGGCGTCTTCAGGAAAAAGCTCGATCAGAAAAGTTCCCCCGTTCATAGTAATTTGAACTGCCTTGTATTTCATCTCGTCTATTTCCTCCTGGCTATATTCTTTTATTGGTGCGTAAACTTCGGGCAGAACAGATGTACATATACCATCAGTGTATTCAAGACATCGCTCTACATGCTCCTCTGCAAATGCACTGCCTACAAAGCCAGACATTATTACTGCAGAAATTATTAAAAATTTAAAATTCATGATGGTGGTTTTTCCAACTCCAATAAAAGCCAAACGTAGGATTAGTTTTTATCAAGTCAAAATTATGTTGCCATGTGGAAGTGGAAGAAAAAATTCAGGCACATGTTCTCTCAATTTGGAGAGAAGGTAGGGGATTTTTCAGTGGCAAAGGCCGTGAGGGAATGTTGGTTTTAACCAACAAAAACTTGTGTTTTATTAAAAAAACTGAGGCGCCCATGAAGTGGTGGGGCGCTATTAGGACCAGACAGATAGTTAGGTTGTTGCAATCTAAGGATGTAATGATTGTAGAAGATGGGTATGGTGAAGAAAACTTGAGAGAGGATTTAGAAAATAAGAAAAATCAAAAAATTAGTTTTAATAATATCTTAAGCATTGAATCAAAAGAAAAGGTTTGGGGCAGTGTATTATTTTTAGATGTAATTGAAGGTGGAAAGGAGCAGAAACTTCAGTTTTCTGTTGTGCAGGATTGGGTGAAATATCCAATTAGCGCTCCGACGAAGTTTTTGAAGGTTGACTGGTCAGGGTTTGTAAAATATATTAAAGATAGACAAATTGTGATGAAATGAGATGGGTAAGGTTTTTGCCGTTGGGGTTGGTCCTGGCTCCCCGAATTATGTTACGGAAATAGTAAGAAAAATTGTTGCTGATGCAGATGTTGTTGTTGGTTACAATTACACACTTGATGTAATAGCTGATTTGATCAAGGATAAAAAAATTCATGTAATTACAATGGCGGATCAGGAAAAAACATATCAGTATGTTAAGAAAGAGTTAGGGGATGGGGTTTTGGTTATCCCATTCACTGGAGACGTGAACTTTTCTGAATCTGAGGTTGTAGATAGGCTGGTTGAGATTTTCGGTGATGTTGAGTTGGTTCCTGGAATTAGTTCAATTCAAGTTGCTGCCTCAAAAGCTCAAGTGCCGTTGGATAAATCCAAAGTAATTACAATGCATGTTACCACGTCAATTGAAGAAAAGAAGTTGGATCTTCAAAAAGCTGTGATTGATGGGCAAAGCGTTATACTAATTCCCAGGCCTTGGCCAAATGATCCTCAAAAACATTTCATGCCGTCAGAAGTCGCGTTTTATCTTAAGAAAAATGGTTTTGACACACCTAAAATTCCCGTTCATGTCTTCGAGTCGCTGACTAATGGAAAAGAGCAAACCTTCACTGGAAGTGTACAGGATTTGGAGGGAAAGGAGTTCTCTGATCTATCAGTAATGGTGATCGGCCAGACAAAACCAGAATCCTATATTAATTTCTGATTATAAAATATCCGCGAATATTTCGTTAGGTTTGAGAGTGTTTTTTACCAAATCTGGTGAAATTGTGAGGTTGAACTTCTTCGTGTTCCCATGAATTCCTTGGTGTGTCATTTTACCAGTAATGAGTCCAGATAGTTCTATTTCGTTAAGCATCTGCGTTACCCTTCTTTGTGTGAGTGTGTTTTGTTGTATTACTTTACAAAGTGATTTGTAGGCGGCATATACACTGCCTGTCGAAATGTTAGGTGATTTCATTATGGTTATTACAAGTAGTTTTTCGTGAAGAGAGAAAGCGTTGAGTTGTTGTGACTCCTTGTCTACCTCAATTCTTTGTGATGCTAAACGTATGTGTTCGTCGGTTATAGAACTGTCTTGTTTTAACTCTGCAGTCTTTGCTGCTACATCTAATAGTTTTATTGCTCTTCTGGCATCACCGTGTTCTCTGCATGCCATAGATGCACATAAATTCAAAGCGCCGCTTGAAACTGAGTTTTCTTCAAAGGCTAATGGTACTCTGTCTTCTAAAATTTCTTTTATTTCGTTTGTTTCATAACCAGGAAAAACAAGCTCTTCCTCGCTTAGTGTGCTAATGACTCTAGGATCTAGTTCATCTTTGAATCTAACATCATTAGAAATTCCAATCAATGATAACGAGCCATTTTTTAGTTTTAGGTTTGCCCTTGTAATTGAGTAAAGTACATCCTTGCCTGTCTTGTCAACAAGCTTAGCAAGATGATCTATTTCATCAATTACAAAAACAGTGTTCAGTTTGTTTTTTTCAATAATGTAAAGAATTCGATTAAAGACTTCGCTTATTGATAGGCCTGTGTTTGGTAACCAAAGTTTGTCGTCTGGTGTTTTTTTTGATTTAAGACCAAGCTGTCTGCCTAAGTCAACCAATACATTGTAAAGGTTTGATTGGTCCTTCGCGTTTGTGGTTGCGATTTTAATTTGATATGAGTTCTTATCAACTCTGTTTTGAATTTGGTTTAACACTTTTCTTACAACAAGTGTCTTACCAGTACCAGGTTTACCATAAACTAACAGGTTTGGTGGTATTGATTTTTTGTATAATGGAATTAATGATTGTGTTACCAACTCTTGTTGTTTGTCTCTGTGTAAAATTCGCTCTGGAATGTAGTCGTGACGCAACACATTTGGGTTTTTGATTATTGAGTTGCCTTGTTCTGCATTGTCAAGCAAACGTTCCACTGGATCTAGAGTTGTTGTGCTCATTTTGAGATCATTTTTTATTGTGATTTGGCACTTGAATGGATCCAGTAGTTCGTTTTTACAACCTTGATCGTTCTGGTTGACATGCGCTGATCGACCTGATCGGTGACACACACACCATTGTTTCTTATCTATTTTTAGAATAATATGTTATTTTGATTTAGTTTTTGTTAGTTTGTTACTATCATAAAATAATTTTTTTAAAATAAAAAGAGTAGAAACTAAGGTGTGTGGGTTCACAACAAAAGGCTTTGTTAATTATAGGTCATATTTTTGTAAAAGGAGGATAAAACGGGCTTATTTGGCTGTTATTGGTGTTAATGAAAGCCTTAACAACTGTTAACAGACCAAAAACACCCCATAATTTCTACTCTAGGCACAAAATCAAACCTTACCCCCACATTTCCAGTCCAGGCTCTGTTAACAACCAAAAGCACATAGGCGTGAACCAGGCAGTCAATCTTAACATATTTGTTTGTTAACAAAACTTGTAGGATCCATTCAAGTGTTAACACAAGATCCTCATAGATCTCGATATGAAACAGAAAAGGATACGAATAAACCTAGAGGACAACGAAGGTGCCAAATTCAAGTTTGACATTGAGGGTAACGTAACAAAAGACAAAGTCCTAAAACTATTCGAATTAATGGATTTAATGAACATAGAAGAAGAACAAACACCAGACCTGGACTCTGTAGGAGGCAAGATATGGAATGTTGTAGAGAACCACTTTCCCACAGGCAAGTTCACCTCTTCAGACGTGCTTGAAAAGTATGAGGATGAGTACAACGAGCCTATCAAACTAAGCATAATTTCAACATATTTGGCTAGATTTGCTCAACGAAACAAGATTGAGCGTGCACGCATAGGAAGGGAATGGTCATACCAAATCATTCGTATAGCGCAAAAACATCCTTAGAGACTTACTGACAAAGGCTCAACAACACCACCTTCACTAGAACCAATTCGTTCTCTACCTTTATCGGTAATTGTGTATCTGTAAGGCCTGGCAGAAGTATCTCTACCAACAAAACCATCCTCAAACAACTTTTTCATCAACCTTGAAACATGTTCACGTGATTTTCCAAACATCACTTCAATGTCACGTGATGTCATCGGACCCTCTGTGATTTTTTTCAACACAAATGTAACCGAATCTTCAAAGCTCATGTTAGGAACTCGTGGTGCCGCTTTTGGTTTTGGAGCAACAAACTCTGGTTCCTCCACTTCTGGTACATCAAACGACTTGACTCTTTTCGTAGGCAAATCAGGTTTAGTGAACGTTTCACCATCCAACTCCATAGCGTCTAGGCGTATTTTCATATCAATCAACTCCTTTTCGTAGTAGTCTATACGTTCAACGTTTGTTGGAGCAATCTTTTGCGACACTCCAACCGAACGTGTCTTACCATACAAGTACAAAGTTACAAGACCGCTAAGAAATGCTAGCACTGCAACCAATATGATGCCTGCATCTGGAAGATCAATTATCATCACAACAAATTATCTACGAAATGATTTATCATAACGGGACAACTATAGTTTACAATTTTACGAATAAAAAATCATAACATCACAAATTTTGTTAACTAAACTCACAAACGAAATCACATGTTAACTAACTGTTTTACTGCCTTCTGTATAACATCAATAATCTGACTCTCGTTTTCAGGCATAAAGTCACCGTCTTTCATCACATTAAGCTGTTCTGCGAGCCTAAACATCACATCACTCTCAGGAAGTATCACATCGTACGCCTGTAGGAGGAGCATTGTATAGTACAAACTCTCAATCTTACTTCGTGCCTGGCCTAGCTGCCTGTAGTAGGCGCCCTTAGACACACCAAACTCTACATCCAACATTTTCTTCTGTTTTAGAATAATTTCAATTTGTCGCTCTGTAAACAGTGATTTTTTGATGATTTCTCTAATAATTGTGTTAAAATTAGATTTATTAGGGTCGCTCATAGCTATACAAAACAGTATAGCTTCTTTCAATTAAGTTTTAATGCCACGTCTCGATCGTACCGTAGGTATGCGAAATAAGGTCGAAACTAGGCTAAAAAAGTGCAAAAAGGGGGGTAAAACGGCAATATTTTTACTAGTTGATTCTGAGAACTTTAGCTCCACATCCAGCGTCGAAAAGATGGCAAAAGAGCTTTTCAACGCAACTAAAAACATGAAGGACTTTTACCCCGTAATTCTGGTTGGAGGCTCTTCCGCCACAGATCAAATGGGGATGGACAGGGCGGTCAGAATCTTGAGAAGAAAGACCAAACTAGACATTGTCCTATTTCCTGGAAACATTACAGGAGTTGTCCCAAAAGCACATGCAATTCTGTTTAGCTGTTTGATGAACTCAGAGAATCCGTATTACATCACCCAGGCCCAAGCGCTCGGAGCGCCCCTGGTAAGGAAGATGAAACTGGAGGCTCTCCCAACAGCATATCTAATAATTGGGGAAGGCACATCAGCTTGGTTCTTTGGAAATGCCAGAGCGATACCTTTTGACAAACCAAAAATCGCCGCAGCTTATGCAATGGCCGCCCAATACATGGGTATGAGATTCGTATATTTAGAAGCGGGATCCGGAGCTAAGCAAAACGTCACTCCGGAGATGGTCCAAACTGTACGTGCAGTCTTTGACGGGTTTCTCATGGTTGGCGGAGGCATCAAATCGGCAAAAACAGCCAGCTCCCTGATCAAGGCCGGAGCAGACGGATTGGTGGTCGGAACGTTGTTAGAGCAAACCGGCGGTTTAAAAAAATTCACAGAAATGGTCAAATCAATCTAAAAATAAATTCCTACTGGGAGCATCATGATGATTTGTAAAATATGTGGCGTAGATGGTAATTTCATTTGGGATCAACAACATAACGAAAATACTGGAAAATGGAGACTTTACGATCTTAACATGGAAAGACCACATGAGTGTTCTCATGAAAAAGCAGAAGAAGCTTCGTTGGAGACAACAACACAAATCCAACGTGTAAAATGTCCAAAATGTGATCCTCTAAAGGACAGCGCCTGGATGGAGCGCGAAAAACTTCAGGACCACATCAAGACCGCACATTTCGGTTTTTGGTAGGTTTTACGCCTAGATTTGGTACAAAAAATAGCTTATTTTGGTAGTTTTTGACATGTTTTTTGGCTTAGAATGTTATATTATTACATAGATTTTTCATACATTTTAGTGCCTAAATCATGTTCAAAATGCGGTATAGTGATCAAACTTAACTAAAAGCCTACGATCCTGATCAATACGAAACAAATCATAATTTCTTCACTTTTGGTAGTTTTTGCAATTGGCCTTTTCGCAGTTCCTCAAGCATTTGCAGATCATGACGAGATTACATCAAAAAACGCGCCTAAAAAATTCTAAGGACAGAAGAATAGACGTGTTTCAAAAGACAATATGGCTGCTCAAAGATCCTGCAAAATGGACTAACAAACAACCCGGTTAGAAAGTGCCATCTTTGCGTTCGCTGAATTCTGAGACGAGATGCCTCTAGGCGATCTAGGAACTCTTGGTGTTCCCGCAAATATTCCTGGTGTCTGTAATCGTAAGAGACGCTAGCCATAACTTACCATGCGAAATTTGTATTTAAGACAAGATTTGAACCCCATTTTAGTTGCCATCATGTTGGGTATGTTTTTAAAAACACCCTAATCGGGTAAAAAACCCGATTTCCATGCCTGAGTACCTCTCAATAATACTTCTGGAACAATTATCTAGATTTTAAGTACCTTCTAGAAAGTGTAGTATAATTCTAGAATTAGACTAGGGAGTTTCTAGAAAAGAAAGAGAGGTTCTAGACATGCTTCGTAATGTCTTACTTATGGCTTAGATAGCAAAAATAATGTCTTAGATAAATGGCAGAAAACACAACTATGGAATTGTTACAATCACTCACTCGATAGGAGCCTTATCAAAAACTCTAGTTGACTTGTGTAACACAAAAGTGGTTTTTGGTAGGTCGGTTTCAACCAATGTTAGTTGGTATCGTGCGAATATTGGAAAAGAAAGAACAATGGAACTTGGATTTTTAGAACAAGGACAATGCATACTTGATACGAGACAAACTGCCATTTCTATTAATGTAAAACTGGATATTCCGTTTATAGGAAAAGACGAAGATTATTTTGGGTAATGAATAGTACAAAAAACAGCTAATTTTACTATATTATAGACACTTTTTTGCCCAAAAACACTAGTTTTAGACAGTTTTTGGAATGGCTTCCTGCAACGAGTCTACCATCATTTGTTTGAGTCCTTTTCGTCTAGGACCAGCTCGCAGCTTTGTTGAACAGCATGGACATCTGACGCCCTCCCAATGAATGAAAAGGTCACAGTTTTGGCAGCGCTTTTGGCCAGCCAAATATCTCATGCCACCGACTGGCTTCTTTGCCTTGTAATCTATACAGATATTCTTACACACCATTTTCTTTTGTCCTCGGAATCTCGGTTCTAAGTTTTTCGTAAGCTATTGGAGCTTGGTCTTCTTTCAAAATCAATACAATGCCGTCTCGACTAAACAACGCGTCAACCAGGTCTATGCCGTTTCGATGTAAAATTTCAGTTACATAGGAAACAACATCTGCTCTATTTTGCTCTGGCACTTGAATTCTAATTTTTGCCAGTCCGGAACTGTACACGTTTTCTTTTGGAAAGTTTTGGAATATTTTTCTGGTAACATCAGAGTCGTCAGCTAAAATTCTAAAGGAATCACCAAGTCTGAAAAACTCAGAGTTGGTGAGCGCCTTTTCAGCTTCACCCAACATCCTGGCTATGTCCTGATCAAGAATATCTTTCATTGTCCATTGCATTCCCATTATTCTGTCAGTCATCGAAAGTCTCGCATCTTTCAATACGGGCTCAGTTACGACATTCTCGTCTTTCTCAAATGCGTCTGCATATCGCTTAATTGCTACAACAATGGTATTCAGATGAATTGGATTGCCAATCTGTTTTTCAACTTCAGGGTGGATTTTGACAGCAAGGGCCGTATAGTTAATGACATCCATAGCCATACAATCATGGATTGATCTGTTTCTGGTAATTATCTCACGCACAACATCAGGAACAGATAGACCCACAGTTCTCATAAAAACTATATATTATGTCAGTTATATTAATATTATGTAATACTAGCATTATACATGTAATACTACCTATGAATAAGAAATAAACTATATATAATGTCATACATATTACATACTTAGGTGAAATATGACAAATGTTCCACGATGACGAGTTCAACAGGATCTTTAAGCAGATGTCAGGTTCATTCGTGAACCTAGACGATGTTTTTGAGATGCTAAAGAATGCAGGAAACGTTTCAGGTCCAGTTTTTTATGGCTATACCATGACCACTGGTCCTGACGGCAAGCCTGTAACACAAGAGTACGGAAATGTCCAGCCAAATAGACTTCCAACTGAAAACAAAAGAGAGCCATTGATTGACACTCTAGTTGACGAGAAAGAAAAGACACTGAAAATTGTAGCAGAAATGCCAGGTGTCGAGAAAAAGGACGTCAACATAGTTGTGGGAGATGACAAAGTAATTCACATTGACGCAGAACGCGGTGAGAAAAACTACCACGTAAAAGTACCAATCAAGCACAAAGTCGATGCAGAATCTCCCAAGGCCACATACAAGAACGGCATACTTGAACTAGTGTTCAAGCTAGAGGACGAAAAATTAAAGGGAAAAGCCATAGACGTACTCTAAACCCTTTTTTTATTTTTCTAACAAGGTAACAACGCTTTAATCCTAATTTCTGATTTTATAATCTATGGATAAAAAGGACTGGATTAGCTATAACAAAAAAAACATAGGTTGGGTTATTGGGTTAGCTGCTATGACTGTCGCATTTTACTTCCTTGTAACTAACTTTGGATTAGGAATGTTTAACAATTTTACGAATTAATCAACAAACGCAACAGCTCTAACGGGTGAACCCGTGGCATTCTTCAATTTTAGCGGCAAAACTACAAGGTGAAATTTTGATAATTTTATTTTGTCCAGATTGGCTAAATTCTCAACAATCAACATTCCTTTTTTAGCAAAGATTTGATGAACAGAAAACTTGGAGTCTGTACCCAAATCAATGCTTGGTGAATCAATGCCCACTAAACTGATCTTTTTTGATGCAAGATATTTTGCAGCTGAAACTGAAAGACCAGGGTTCTTTGTAAAGTAGTATTTTTTTTGTAAATTTCTCTGCCATCCCGTGTAGAAAATAACGGAAGAAAAACCATCAATTTTTCCATGTTTTTTTTCAAATTTTTGAATGTCTGTTTTTGTTATAGAATCACCACCATTTTTCTTAGATTTTATCAAAACCGCTTCTGACACCAGTTTTTCGAGGCTAATTTCATGAATTTTTGCCCCTTTTTCTAGAAAATGGTGTGGTGCATCAATATGGGTTCCTGTATGTGTGCTAAAAAACAGGAGTTCCAAATTATAACTATCATCTTTGATCTTTTCCCACGGAATAAAGTGTGGATGCGGAGAACCCGGAAAGACAGGAATCTTATCTGAGATTGTTAGTGTAAGATCTAAAATCTTCATAACAAAAAACCCACGATCTCTTAAATATCATTTTGCTAATTTTCAGTATTGTCAACTTCGTACATTCTCATTAATTCTGATCTGGGAACTGACGAAGCAATAATTGGAAAAATCAAAGAAATCTTAGACGGTGAAAAAAACATACAATATGAAATTCAGGGCGTGTATGGAGTTTATGATATTATTCTCAAACTGAGCTCAGACGACATCAATACTTTGAGGTCTACCATCACAAACAAGATTAGAAAAATTACCTCCGTTCAGTCAACGCTAACTATGATGGTTATAGAAGGGCAAGAATAACCACTTCCTGGATTAAAACAAAACCAAATAACATGGACCCAAAAAATTCATCAATTCAAAACATACTTGAACAAAACACAACCAGCATGATTTTCTACGAGGATTCTTTTGCAAAAACATCTTTTTTTACAAAGGAAATACCAAACTGGAAAATCCCCATATTTTATTTTGATTTTGATTTACAATATACCGGTTTTGTAAATGCTGGAATCACACCATCACTCAAAAATCTAACAATGCTTTATCCAGAAAATGGCAGCTTGCGCGAAGACCTAAAATCTGTAATTGAGAAAATTTCAAAGACAAAATCACTTGTAATCATAGATTCGTTGAATGGATTTTTCAATCTTTTAGAGAGCAAAAAAGATATTGGGCGATTGGTTAATTCATTTTTGATGTTACTTACTTCATCCGCAAAACATACTAAATCCACTGTAATTTTGGGGATCTTGTCAAGACTGAACGATGAAGATAAGTGGGTTTTGTACAATACTGGAAGACGCGTTATAGATAATGAGCATTTCACAAAAATCCAGCTAACTAGATCAGGAAATAGCATATCCACTAAAATATTAAATTCTGACAGCGCGTGTTAACCACGACTCATTCTATAAACTTAGAATGATAAAGATCTGCGATCATAATGAGAAACAGCGTTATGCTTTTTGGGGAAATTATATTAAGCATGGATTATCAGTTAATTTACAATGCCAGTAGCAATACTACCAGATATCAGCGAACAAATGTGTATAGGATGTGCACTATGTGTAGAAATCTGTACAACTTTAGGACCTGATGTTTTAAGAGTAAAACCAGTAGAAGGCTGGAAGCGAGGTAAAGCATTTGTATTTTATCCAGAAAGATGTATCTCAGATGGTGCATGCATAGGAGTTTGCCCAACAAAGGCAATCTTTTGGATGAGACCAATGGACTTTACTGTAGGTCAACCAGTACCACTTTACAAAAACTCAGTTTTCGTAAAAGGCTGGACTGAACTAATCGACTAAATCCACCCCTTTAACTTCTTTTTATTATTTGACTAACCAATCTTATATTACAAATTCTTTATTTTCTGGTGGGATCCCCGGGTACCGAGCTCGA
>JGI24920J38491_100647_pt1 | contig 37968 bp, 50 predicted proteins | sample LinPFosmplate8_FD_38491 | JGI IMG/M metagenome (IMG submission 38491)
TCGAGCTCGGTACCCGGGGATCCCACATAATTGATCCTTCAAGCCAACTTTTTCAAGAATCTCCTTTGCCCTGTTATTGGTTGTAGAATCGAACTGTATTTGGCTAGGAAGAAGGACGTTTTCTAACACCGTAAGATCAGCCAGAAGATTGGCAAACTGAAAAACAAAGCCTAGTTTTTCATTTCTAAATGCAGAGATCTCGTTATCAGTCAAATCACTTGTGTCAAATCCATCTACCAGAACTCTACCTTCTGTTGGTCTATCCAATAATCCAATCATGTTTAGTAAGGTAGATTTTCCGGAACCAGAGCTTCCTATAACCAATACAAATTCGCCCTTCTTTATAGAAAATGAAACGTTGTCAAGTGCTCTAACCTCGGTTTCTGCTTCCCCGTAGATCTTGGTCAAATTTTCTAATTGTAATGCAACATCAGACAGATCTCATCGCCTCCACTGGTTGTTTTTTCGTAGCACGATATGAGGGATATATTGATGCAATCATAGCCAGAATAAATGCAATAAAAGCTGTCTCACAAATTTTTTGCCAGTTATAGTTAACCTCTAGTGCCAAACTGCCCTGAAACTCCATATTTGTTATTTTGGCATAGGTAGTATAACCCAGGCCCAATGCGGTACCTGCACCAGCACCCATTGCACCAATAATCATTCCCTGCATGATGAACAGAATCAAAATGTCTTTGCGTCTGGCACCAATGGCTCGCATAATGCCAATTTCCCTTGTTTTGCTGTTTACTAGCATCATTTGTATGGTAAGGATGGCAAAGGCGGATGACCCCATTCCGAAATAGCCGATTAAATTAATCATGGCAATTCCAGATCTAAAGCCTGCAAGAGTTGATTCCGCAGACTCTTCAATAGTTTCAGCCCTTAGGTTATCATTTGGAAATGCCCGTAAGAATTGATTTTTAATTTGTTTTGCGTCATCAGGGCTTGCTGATTCTTGTAATCTAACCATGATTGATCTTGATTCACCTGACCTATCCAACATGTCACGCAATGTGTCTATGTGAATGATGACACTTCTGTCAAACCCCTGTCCGCCTGCAGTTCCAGAAATGCCAGTTACAATGAACCGCTTTTTTTGGTCGATACCCCATTGGTCTGTTATAGTGAGTTTTACACTATCACCAACCCGGACTGGTTGGCACTCACCCGTATCGGTATCTCCCGTTACTGTAGGATCAGTTTCAGCTCCGCTAGACATGAAAGAACCGCCTCGGGAACAACCTCCAAGATCAGATGCAACTGATTCTCCAACAACAATTGAATTGCGAGCATAGACGTATTGCCCATCACCTACCGTTTCGTGGATAGTTGATGTCCTAATGTCAGAAATGGGATCAACACCAAGAACAGGTATGTTAAACTTCTCATGTTGCTGTCCTAAAATTCTAGTCTCTGCAGTTGCCGATGCTTCTAACCTCGGCGTTGCTGACTCAACGCCCGGAATTCGTTCAAACCAATTAATTAAAACAATATCTGATTTTTCAATTGTAGATCTCTCTTCGTCATAAACGTAAATGTCTCCAAAACGATATTCTGACATGTCACGGATTATGGCATCGTAGATCCCCTGAAAAATTACAAAATTTACATTGATTACTAAAATTCCAATCGATACAGCCAATACGGCCCCAATCAAACTTCCCTTTTTGTTTACCAGCATCCTCTTTGCCAGATGAAGTCGGTAATCCATGGACGGTATATTATTGTCTATTATATAAAATGTATATGCTATATTACTAATAGATAAGACATAACTAACTATAATAACCACTAATTATAATATACTTACATTGAAACTTAACAAATTAGACAATTATGATATGAAAATTCTTTCAATTTTAACTATTGACTGTAGGACGCCAGACAGGCAGATTGGAAAAAAAGTTGGTTTGTCAGGCGTTTCAGTTAAATCCCGAATAACTAAAATGGTAAGGTCAGGAGTTATTCAAAACTTTACCATGAAAGTAGAACCGGCATCTTTGGGATATGGCGTAATCTACATGACCGTGCCAAGTGACAATGAAGCTGGCATAGTAAAAAAACTGAAACTTGTTGGGGAGCCATTTTTTGTTGTACCATGTCTTGGTGACATAACAGCCTGTGCGATTGTTGTTGAAAAGGACATGGAGCAAAAGACAGAGTTGGTGAAAAATCTCATTAGTAATGCTAGGATCATTCTAACCATGGATGCAAAGGAATCTGAATTTAGGGTGGATCTAACTAAAACTGACTTTAAGATTCTTGAACAGCTGCTGAAAAACCCAAAAGAAAAAATTGATGCTATTGCCAAATCTACAAAACTGTCGACAAAAACCGTTACAAGAACCATTGAAAAATTTGAGACAAATCCAGCTGTTCAATTTACCATAATTTATGATCCAAAGAAACTGGAAAAGTTCATTGCGTTTGCACTCATTGCTATGGTGCAAAGCAATATCAAAAAAATAAAAGAACAGATAGAGACCAGCTTTGGCGACTATTTTTGGCAGGTTCCCGTTACTGCCAAGGAATTGTTGGTTTTATTCATGTACAGTGATAATATCTATACCGCGGATACAATGCGCCATAAGATCAAGGAGATTGATGGCATTATCTTTACAGAAGTCTTTTTCCCAAAAAAGATAACGATGCCGACAAACTGGATAAGCAATTCGATCAAAAATGCCGCTTTATCACAGAAACTCCATGTGCCTATCAAACAAATTAATAGATAATTTGTAAGCAATCATCAATGAAAAAAAAGACGGTATACAAAGGAAAACCAGTCAGCATTGATGTTTACAATCTGACAGTAGAAGGACGAAAGGTTCGCCGTGAATTAATTCAGCATCCAGGCGCTGCTGCAATTTTGGCATTTGATGAAAATGGTAAAGTCATTTTAGTAAAACAGCATAGATTTCCACATGGCTATATTCTAGAAATTCCCGCAGGTACACTTGAAAAACGTGAAAAACCAATCAATTGTGCATATCGTGAGATAATTGAAGAAACTGGATATGAAGCGAAAAAAATGACTAAATTGATTTCCTATTTTCCATCAGTTGGCTACAACAAAGAGGAAATCCACATTTTCGTTGCGTCCGGCCTGAAAAAGAAATTTGAGTTAGAGCTGGATAATGATGAGTTTATCACAGTAGTAAAAATGGACATTAAGAAACTAATAGGCATGATCAAAACTGGGAAAATAATTGACTCCAAAACAATTTGTGCAGTTATGGTATATGCAGCAAAGAAAAAGATGCTGTAATTTATTTTAGATAAGTTGGCTGCACTAGATCAGATATGTCAGACCAAGATTGTGCAATTTTTTCAAATATGTAAATTAGATCCAAAAACGCAATCGGTGTTTGTTTTTTATGCTCAAGTGACGAGCGAATTTTAGAGACTTTTTCCTGATGCTGTCCATGTAATTTTATGGCCTCTATTGCCAGAGAACGATTATTTGTGATAAATGCGTCAATTGCCTTTTTTTGAATATTCTCAATGTCTTTTGCAAATTCGTATATCTTCTTCTGATCAGTACCTGATAGGGAAGTGTCCGTTATGGATTTTGACAGATCAACAATAGTATCGCCAGCAGTCTCAAGAATGTTCCCAGCTATCCTATAATCGAGAATGTCTATATTTTCCAGATTAAAAATTCCCGCTAGCCTCCTGTCAACCATCGTACTTCTGATGAAGCGAACTAGGAGGAAATACTGCCTGTTTATCTCATCGTCACGGTTTGGAATTGTTTGAAGGTTTGTGCTATCACCTGTTGTTAGGGTGGATAGTGTTTCATCAAACATACCAAGCGCGATTGAGCTCATTCTTTTAAAAATTTTTTTCGGGTTGAGCGACGTCTCATCAAGTAGAAACTGACCGTTAATGTTTGAAGCATCTTCGTCTAGAATTTCCATGCCAACCAGTCTTCTCATTGACTCACGTATGATCTCTCTGTCTTTGACCGAGATTGTAGATTTGCCTTTAATCTTGATGGTGTCATATCCAAGCAGATATGCGCCGGTAATGTTAGCCGCTATGTTTTCCTCGTTTGGAAGCGGATATTCTATCTCAATTTCCTTAGACAATTTCCTACCCTCGCCTACTGTGATGGACAGACTATTTTCTAAAGTCTCAATTTGGACCTGTGAGCTCTTGACCAGATTATGGTCATCTACCCACTGCTTTGGAAGTGAGACCAATATACTGCTACCAATCTTCTGCAGGCGTCGCGTAAATTTAGACAATTTAAACTAGTTTAATTAGTATAAGCCATATTTTTATATTTTTATTTTAGTTTAAATCAATCCATGATGGCAAGCGCATTTTGTCCAGCTCACATTACAGGCTTTTTCAAGGCGGATCTTGAGGGGAATGATCCAAACCGTCTTGGTTCGTTGGGTGCTGGGTTTTCAATTCAAAAGGGAGTAAAGACAACAGTCATTCTAAGTTCTAGGAATCCTAGCAATGCTACAAAATTCCATATCCAAATCAAGGGATTCAAGACTGGTGATGTCAGAGTTTCTGAATATGTACTGAATGAGTTTCTTGCCGACGACGATGATCATTTTGTTGACGTGATTCATGAGCTGGATGTGCCCGTAGGATACGGCCTTGGCTGTAGCGCCGCCGTTGCGTTATCATTGGCACTTGCGCTGAATCAGACACTGAATACAGGCTACTCAAAAACTGAGGTAGCACAGATCGCCCACTTGGCTGAAATAAGATGCAAGACTGGCCTTGGTGATGTCTTGGCATCATATCATGGTGGATTCGAGATTCGTACCAAATCTGGTGCACCTGGAGTTGGTAAACTAGAAAAAATAGATCTCAAGGAGAAGCTTGATGCCCTGATAGTCTGCTTTAACCCGATCTCTACCAAGAAGTTCCTAGGCGAGAAAATTTCCCTAGTGAATGGATTGGGAGGCAAGATGGTTCAGGAACTGATCAAGTCCAAGGACATAGGTGAGTTTCAGGATAAATCGATAAAATTTGCAAAATACATCAAGGTCGTAACCCCAAAAATGGAAAAGGTGATTAGTGAGCTTCGTAAAAATGGGATAAAATGTGGTGTTGCGTTGTTTGGCGAGACCATCTTTTCATTGGTGCCTTGCAGTGAAAAAAAGAAGGTTTTTCAAATCTTAGAAAAATACGACGGTTTCATTTTGTCTTCAAAGATTGATAATTCCGGTGCTAGGCTAGATTAAAGATTTTTGTGGTGGTTTGTTGAATATTCCTAAATCTCATCCGCGTTTTGTTTCTCTCAGTATACGCGAAAAAATTGTCAGAGGGTATAATGATGGTCTTGTTGCAAAAGAAGGCCTTTTGGCACATGGACGTGGAGAGGCATTTGATTATCTAGTAGGAGAAAAAACCAGCAAAACCGCAAAGGCTGCTATCAAGGCTGCTGCAGCCAAATTGCTTTCTGCCCAAAATCCGGTAATCTCAGTAAATGGAAATGTGGCGGCACTTTGCCCAAAAGAGATCGTTCAGCTTGCCAAAGCTACTCAAGCAAAGATTGAGGTAAACCTGTTTTACTATGACGAAGTTAGGAAGAAAAAGATTGAAAAATCACTGAAAAAGGCTGGTGCAAAGCAGGTTTTAGGCACAAATCCAAGGTCATATCGCAAAATTGGTGATCTGGACAGCCCCAGACGCATAGTAGATAAGGATGGAATTTTTGCAGCAGATGTTATACTAGTTCCACTTGAAGATGGAGACAGAACAGAAGCACTACAAAAAATGGGAAAAACTGTCATTACGTTTGATCTTAATCCACTTTCCAGAACTGCCCGGAAAGCGGACATTACAATAGTGGACAATGTTATCCGTGGAATGAAGCTTCTCGTCTCAGCTTGTAAGAAATCAAAATCAACAAAAACTAACTTTAACAACAGAAGGGCTTTGTCCTCTGCAGTTTCAGAAATCAAGAATAATTTGAGGAGGAGAGGATCCCTTGCATAAGACAGTAAATGACATTATAGCAAAAAAGGGCAGTAAGAAGATCTCCGTAGTTACCAGCTATGACTATACCATGGCAACGCTTTGTGACCAAGTCGATATTTTGCTTGTAGGAGATAGTGCCGGAATGGTCATGCTTGGATATGAAAATACTGTTCCTGTAACCATGGATGAAATGGTGTTGTTTACAAAGGCAGTCAGCAACGCAAGGGAAAATGCCCTAATTGTGGCTGACCTTCCAAACAAGTCATATGAAAATGAGGCTGACGCAGTAGCAAATTCTGAACGTCTAATTAGGGCTGGAGCAGATGCCGTAAAACTGGAGGGAAGGTTACCAGATATCATCAGGGCAATTATCAAGGCTGGAATACCCGTCATGGGTCATCTTGGGCTTTTGCCACAAACGGCCAAAAAATATACGGTTCAAGGAAAAACGGAAGCCAATGCCAAAATACTGCTAGCCGATGCCAAGGCATTACAAGAAGCAGGAGTATTCAGTATCGTTTTGGAGATGGTAGCGGCTGAAACCACAAAACACATCACAGAAGCAGTTTATGTCCCAACAATTGGCATAGGCTGCGGAAAGGATTGTGATGGTCAAGTTTTAGTGATTCATGATATGTTAGGGCTTTATGAGAAGATGACGCCGAAATTCGTCAAAAAATACCTCTCTTTATCGGAAGAGATCAAAAAAGCCGTGGCTGAGTACGTAGAAAACGTCGAAAATCGTACATTTCCAGCAGAAGAGCATACTTTCCATATGGAGATCCAAAAATGACCAAACATCCATCCTTGGACATTGTAGAAAGTCATGGCACCGAGCTTTCTGGAAAGAGGATTGTTTTGTGCGTTGCCGGCTCGGTTGCGGCATACAAGTCAATTGAACTTGCAAGACTACTGATGCGACATGGTGCTAATATCAAGTGTGTAATGAGCGGTGCCAGCACAAAGCTGATCAAGCCTGATTATATGAAATGGGCGACTGGAAATCATGTCGTTACAAAACTAACTGGAAACATGGAACATATTGATCTTGCAGATTACAAAAGGTCTGATCTGATTATCGTATACCCTTCAACTGCCAACACCTTGGGCAAGCTGGCAAATGGCATAGATGACACGCCAATCTCTACGGTGCTCACTGTAGCATTTGGCTCAAAGACTCCAATATTGATGGGACTCGCAATGCATGCATCGATGTACGAAAATGCTGCAGTTCGCAAAAACATGCAATTTTTGAGAAAGAAGGTAGATTTTGTATCTCCGCAAATGATTGAGGGAAAGGCAAAGGCGCCAGAACCTGAGGATGTATTGGACTTTGTTTTGACCAAGTTTGGCCAGTCAAAAAAGATGAAAGGAAAGAAGGTGTTGATGACAGCAGGTCCCACAGTTGAGAAGATTGATCCTGTACGCGTCATGACAAACATCAGTACAGGAAAGACTGGAACCCTATTGGCTTCTGAACTGGTTTCAGCAGGTGCCAAAGTGACCCTAGTTTATGGACCTGGAACTGCCGAACCTCCAAAAGGTGCCAAAATCATTCGTGTAAAGACGGTTTCAGAGATGTTTAGTGCAGTCAAAAAGGAACTTAGGAAGAAATTTGATGTTGTGATACTGGCTGCTGCTGTGTCTGATTTTATCCCAAAAAACTCGAACTCGAAGATTAAGAGCAACAGTGGTACTACCATCAAACTTACCAGAGCCCCAAAGATCATAGATCATATCAAAAAGATCCACAAGGGAATTCTCATCGGTTTCAAGGCTGAAGCCAATGTATCGAAAAAAGAGCTTGTTTCCAGGGCAAGGAAGAAACTGAAGGAATCTGATGCTGACATGATGATAGCCAACGATATTGGTTCCAGATACAATAATTCTGACTATAACGAGGTCTTTCTGGTAGACTCGAAAAATGTGGTAAAGACTGGTCGTAAAACCAAGGCTAAGATTGTAAAGATCATCCGTAAAAACATTGAAAAAAATCTTAACTAAAACCAAGTGATAATGATATCATGGTAGGACCACAAGACGGCGGATTCGGATTTGACCAATCCAAAAAATACTCGTCTGTTGATAACCTAGAAAAAGTATGCGTTCAGTGCCAAGCTGGTCAACACAGAAATTGTCTGGCAAAAACAAAGAAGCAGCCAAGCTGTGATTGCGAGCAATGTCTAATTTTTGACTAAATTATCGTACAGATGAGAAATGACCAAGCAACCTCTGTTTTCTGCCATGACGACAGACTTTGATGCTGACACCAAAAATTTCAAGGAGATACTAAACGAGCTGGAGATCAGGACACACATAAAGAATGGCTACAAGTTTAGCCCTGATGCCAAGATGGCTGCAGGCTGGTGGTTTTTTGAGATTTACATGGAGCAGGAATTTGCTAGAAAAATAATTGAAAGTGATCTGATCAGCAAAAAAAAGGGACGCGACAGAATCCTCAAGTACATCGAGGAGCAGTTGAAGAAAAGAAAGTCAAAAGCCAGAATCAGATTCTTTGACGATTATCCGCTGATGCGCAGATACTGGAGCTGGCTGATGAAATGAGGCTCTAAAAGCCTAAAATTGATGTTAAAAAGCCCAAAATAGAGCTCGAAAAGCTATAAATTAATATTAAAAACTAAACAAACCACTTGAACAGCAAAACCATCAAAATGATGCCTGCCACGACAAGAAAATAAAACGCAGGTAAATTCTTTGGTTTGCCAGCAGAAAAAAATGACTTTCTACCGCTGTCAGGTTTCATAACATTATAACACGTGTCCAACATTTATCATTTCTAGGATGCCATACGGATATGACAAAACTAGATCAGAAAGAAGATGCAAGGACTGCAACAAACTACTTTACGTTTTTGAAGTTGGCGAGTTCTGTATAGAATGTTCAAGAAAACAGGCAAAGACATGATAATTACCTTTACAAATAAGATGAATATGAAGAAATTGTGACAGAGCCAGAAATACCACAGAAAAAACCATACCCAATGCAAGTTGAAGCGGGAAAGGAATATCATGTTTGTATGTGTGGAAAATCCCAGAACCAGCCGTTATGTGATGGATCTCATGCAGGATCAGGCCTTGGACCAAGAATTTTCAAAGCAACTGAAGCAGGATTCGTTGCGTTTTGCGGATGTAAACACAGCAAGGATGAAACCGGAAAGTGTGACGGAACTCACAGCTCACTGTAGCCAGATATATTGTAAAAAGAAATTATTTTTTCTTTAGCCAATCCCATTCAGGACGCTCATCATCATCATCTATCATAATTGGCTTCAAACAAATTCTGATTTTTCTTTCATATAATAAATTTCACTATTCTAGATATACTATAGAATTATTAATTTTTTTTAATCATTTTTAGGTGGTCTAACAATATCACGTAAGTCTTTTACAAGAAGCCGTAAACATCTGGTGCAGGTAAACCAATACTTACCATTACATTCATCCGTTTTTTTCATATCTTACCTCAGAAATTATCGATTTAATATTTTTTTGATTTCTTCCAACTTTTGATCAATTATTGTATTCTCTGGATTATCTTGAAACCTAATAATTTCAATAATTTCATCTAGTATTCGTAAAGATTCTGTGATATTTTCCCTGTAAGATTCGATTTTTTCCTGACTAGATAGTGTCATTTTCAAACTATGTACTACTTCTTACGTTAAAAGAGAATCTAGATTATAGATAGCAAATGGTTCTTTCTTGAATATCTTCAGCTCCTACATCTTTACCGAGTTCTTGAGCGAGAGGCCCTTCTGCTGTTTTTATCAGCTGAATTACGTATTTTCTTGTTCCACAATGACAGCCCTTTTCATAGACATCATCAACAACAAGAAGATCTCCTTTCTCTACCTTTACGGGTGTTTCCACGTATATTTTCATAAAGAATAGTTTTTTTCGCTGTATTTAGTCATTTAGCGATACTTAATCATAGTATTAGTGTATTAAGTAATACTTAACTGCCTAAACTTATGCCTGTTTGATCAATTCAGAAAGTTGTTTGGTTTTTCCTTCCGGCAGTTCTGTAATTCCACCAATCAAACTGTCAGTGATAATTCCCTTGGTCGCAAGTACTTTAGCAGCCATCAATGAAGTCTTTCCTGCCATACAAACCAGCAATGGTTTGGTGTCGCCTTCCAGGTCTTTGCTTAGTGATTCAGGAATTTGCTGTGTTGTCAACAGTTCCTGAGCAGTTCTTGCGTCTGGAACACAAATCTTACTTTTGTCGATGCCTAGAGATTTTGCGATTAGCTCTATTCCTGGTTCCTGTGGGGTATACTGGGCATGAATCCAAATTACCTTGTCATAGCCGCTTTCGTTTGCTTCCTGTAGGGAGACCTGCATAGGACCTTCCTGTCCAATTGTTGCAAGGTTCTTTTTGTACTTTTCAATTCCGTCACAAATCATTGCTACAAACTTTCCGCCTCCTTCAGAGCTTGCCTTCTGCAAGATTGCGTAAAGTTCGAGTGCGCTACTTTCGCCCATGTCGTGGCCTTTTTCTACAAAGAACTTTAGGAGTAGTTTTGCCTTCTCCCAATCCATTTCTTGCTGTTCAGCGTATATCTCAGGATCATATAACGTCAAGCCGTCTGCATTTGCTTTTGTCCTAATTCCCGCAACCTCTTGATTGGTAGGTGGAAATATTACGTAAACTGACTTTTTTCCATATTTTTCAGAGATGTATTTGCTCAAACCGCCGGACGTACCGCCCGTACCAAATGTACAGAAGATGTTGAAATTTTCTAATGAATCTCCATTTTCATGCAGTTGTTGGTCAATCTCAGCTGCTGTAACAGTTCTATGCGCCTCAATGTTTAGTTGGTTATCATATTGTGCCGGACAGAAGAAACCGTAACTCTTGGCAAGAAACTTTGCCAAGTTTATGATGTCTTGTTTAGCTAAAAGTGATTCTATCTCAGAAATTTCTTTATCAAAAATGTCAGTGTCAAACCCAAGATTAGATAATTGTGAACGGACATTGGCAGCAGTTGCTTTTGCAACCATAAGATCTTGTTTGCCTTCCATTCCTGGTGCAGGACAAATATCCATGTCAAGATCTATTGTGCGTGTATTCCCGTTTCTTAACTCCTCAAACACTCCTTCCTGTAATTTTCTTGAAACAAGTGCAATTACATTCAGTCCAAGTTTAGATAACAGTCCAAGTGCTATTCCAAAGTTGCCTGATGTGGCTTCTATCACTGTCTGACCACTCTTGAGATTTCCCGTAACAATGGCGTCGTGGATGATGTTGGCTGCAGGTCTGACTTTGATCGAACCTGTTAGTAAGGTAGAATCCATTTTGCCGAAAACCTTCAGGTCTGCATCATCAAGATTTAGTTTGAAGACATTCTTTGCACATTCTTTGAAATCTGCAGTCATGTCAACAAGTGGCGTTGCGTTGACAACCTTTGTCTCGCTACCTTCTTCCAGATGTGGAACCTTGCTCCATACCTCTTGTTCAAAGCGCTCAAGCAGAGCGTTGTCAGTTCCTTCAGACATGTGATCAAAGAGATTCAAGGATCAATTTAGAGATTTAGACAGTTTTTATTGCTATTTTACGTGTGGGATTCATGGATTTTATGCTGGAGGAGGAACTGATTGACCTCTATACTTTCTGCCTACAAAATCCAGATTCGCCGGAAGTAGAACAAAAAAAATCGCGAATTACCGAAGTTGGCAAGGAAATCTTTGATGATGGTGGAGTTGATGCCTTGGAAAATTTCTATTTTGCAATCTCAAATAGGATTCAAGGTGAGATAGAGAAGGACATAGCACCTTTCCGTCCATTATGGAATGGATTTTCTGACGAATGGAAATACTAGCCAGATTAAAAGCAAGCATTTCATTAGAATACATAATGTTGAAAGAACTTTTGTCAGACATAATTAGTGTCGATGACGTTTTGTTGGTGGTAAAATCAAATGGAGCTACCAGCGAGATGAGAAGTAATTCCCTGAGTATAAGACAAAAAGATCAATGGATAACAATAGGAGATAACGACGGTCCGTGCCATATGCACGTTAACCCTTACATGATAAAACACGCAGAGTTCATCATGGAGGAAAAACCAGAACGTACCAGCTTCAGTGTCAGGTTTTTTGATAATGATGATGAGAGAATTCTCGCGTGTTTCTTTACAAAAATGTACGATGAAGATAAAAATCTCAAGTTAGAACGGAAAAAACTTTATGACGATTTGTTGGAAAAATATGGTCAAAAGATAGAGATCAAAAGGCTGATGAGTTCCTAGTCTTACTGTCCTTGCTTAAATACACGGTATTCGCCAATTATTGAACTGCATTTACCGCATGTGTATTGACCTCTCTCTTTCAGAATCAATCCGTCTGCAACTGGTTCATTGGGACTTTCTTCGACCTGAATTTTAGGCGAACCGTCAAACTCAGATTCGCATTTCTTGCAAAAATATTTCTGCATCTTTTGCTCCTCAAGTTTGCCAATTGGAGCAAGAAAACACTTACCGACACCAAGGTCTGCCTTTTTTGCTTGTTCATCTGTAACGTCTGCAAAAATATGACCGCCAGAGCCATGAAGTTCTAGTACAACCAATTCAAATTGATGCTTTCTTTAAACAATAAAAGAATTGTTTTGTGAATCTAGTGGCTGTGTCCACAACCGCAAGAATGTCCTTCTTCATGACCTTCCTGTGACATTTGCTCTCTACACTTTCCACACTTTGGAGAATCGTCAGGACTAAAGAATCCAACTCCGCATACGATACATGTCATTTTTCCCATGCAAAAATTAACTAATGCCTGTATTTATAGAGAATGGAAAACATAATAATGAAATTTTAATCGTAATTCAGTATGGAAGATCCTACTGGCGGAATGTGGATTTATTTGATATTTATAATAATTCCATTAGCACGAATACTTCCTCGTTTGCTACGCAAGTATAGGAACAAAAGTCCTGAACCTGAACCAGATGAGTTGTATTCTCAGAAAGGATTTTTCACAAATGAGAGAATGTCAGAGCCGCCAAGATTTAGAGAAAATGAACCACCAGAACCACAACCAAAGCCCGACAAGAAAGATGGCTGGGTGGGAAAAGACGATTTTTAGTAATTGATGTTAAATATTGTGTGTGACCCCTTCAGGCAAAACGTCTTTTGGAGACTACCTCCAATTGCTTTACTGTGAAAGCTTCATTTTTTTTGTTTTGCGAGGTCACACTCTTTTAGTCGTTAGCTTTGTCAGCCATCGGCATGTACAGTACTATATTATGATATTTAACAATGTAAGATAGCTGTTATCCCTGTCCTTCCACTACTGTTAGTGTTAGGGTTGAACGTATTTTGTCTATCTTCCTAAGATTTTGTGTGATGGTTTCTCTAAGCTTTTCGGCTGTTTCCGCCTCAAGCTTTGCAGTTATATCGTAAGCACCAAAAGTTCCATGTACTTCTTTGACGTTTTCAAGTTCCTTCAGTTTACCAATTATTTCTTCTTCAGTACCCAGTTCACAGTTCAGTAAAACATATGCTTGTGCCATAATTCTAAATTACATTCAAAGTATTTAATGCCGATCATAATTCCTTTAGAATTAAGATTTCGCCGTCAATTATGTTATAGTTTACCAATGCTCTGTCTGGATCGAAGTCTACATGGGGCGACTCTTGTCTACATAAAACAAGCTTGATCTCTTTTGATAATCTAAAATGCATCCTTGAACCAAGTATCACATCCTTTATTCTGGTTGATTTCTGAAACGTGGTTTCCCATGTTCCTTTTGATGTCTTTACATGGACTAGGACTTGATTTGCCATCAAAAAAAATACGCCCAAGAAATAAAATAGTCTTTAGATGACAGAATGTCATAAATCATGACATTTACGCATTTACTCCATCCAGAAATTCCAAAAATTAAGCAGGTCAATATTGGTGGTATTCGACATTATGAGACACCAGATGGGACACTCATCTCAATCACTTCACTTTTGAAGAATTTCACACCACAGGGTATTTTAGATTGGAGGAAAGCAGTTGGAGAAGAGGTTGCAAATGCAGTCATGATAGCTGCTACCGATAGAGGCTCAAAGGTTCATCAAATAATTGAAAACTGTCTGTCAAACAAGCCTGAAACTGATCTTGTTGGGAAATATGGTGAGCTTGCAGCTAGAATGTTCAGCCAAATGATACCGGCTATAGATAAGATTGACAGAATCAGGGCATTGGAGCAAGGATTGTACAGCACCAAGCTTGGTATTGCCGGAAGGGTTGACTGCATAGCGGAATATGACAAGGAATTAACTGTGATCGATTTCAAAACTGCCACGCGAAAAAGGGATGAAAGAAATGAGAACTATCTTGTCCAAGCCAGCTTTTATTCCATCGCCTGGGAGGAGCGGACGGGTGAGAAGGTAGACCAGATAGCAATTCTTACCACGACCGAGGACGGTGAGCTTGATGTGTACAGAGATGACCCATCAAATCATGTAAACCGTTTGGAAGATATGATTGAAGAGTACAAAACTGGTAAAATAGGAGGCCAATGAGGTTTTGGTATGGAAAAACATGAGGGAACAGCAAAAAGAAGCGTGATGATTAAGGCCAGTGTAGAAACAGTCTGGAAAAAACTGAGGAGGATTACAAAGCTGGATTGGTTGGAAGAACAAAAATCGTCTAAATTTTTGACACAAAAAAAATATGGTGTGAGTGCAAGAAGATTAATTTCTTTTGAAGACGGTTCTAACGTTGAAGAACACATTGTAGAGTGGTATCCAAAAAAGGGTTTTTCTTACATTGCAATTACAGGACTGCCGTTACTGGCATATTTAGCAACTATCTCAATGAAAAAGACAAGCGGTGGTAGGGTCAAAGTTACGTGGCAATCTTACTTTATCAGTAATAAAAAGAAAAAAGAGTTTTTAGAGTTTTCTAAATTCTTGAATCAGTTTTACGCTAAATCATTACAGAATCTAAAATCAGATATCGAAAGAAACTAGACCCTAGCTTTTATGGCAAGAACATCTGCAGTTAACGTGCCATTTCTTAAACGGGTTCCTTGTTAGCGGAAAATTTTGGCCGTACTTTTGTGCCTTCAAATCTAAATTTTTATGCCAATCCTTACAGTTCTCACAACTTTCAACTTCCACAAAAAACAACCTTCTACAAATTATATAATTTTTTTAAACTAACGTTTTTTCTGTTTGCCCCTTCTGCGATCAGCCTTTTGGTCGGCCCATCTCTTATGCTTTCCCTTTTTTCGTAATGGCATCAAAAACTAGGCATCTGCCCTCCTTTAAGAATATTAGCAAGTTTAACGCATAGTAATGAAATGAGCGAGCAAGAAACCGAGATAGGTGAGGTGATGACTTACTATGCTAACATAGGAGTTGCTGCAGTAGAACTGACTGATAGTGTCAAGGTAGGTGACACAATAATTTTCAGGGGCTTTACCACGGATCTGGAACAAAAAGTTGGCAGCATGCAGATTGAACATGACTCTGTACAGGAGGCAAAGGCTGGAGACCAGATTGGTGTTAAGGTTTCCGGCATGGTTCGAAAGAACGATCGAGTTTACAAAAAATAAAAAGATGAACTGCTACCTTTGTAAGAAATCCCTAACTAATGTTGACGGTTACCAAGTAGGAACTGTCTGGTCCTGTGAAAAATGTCTAGACATAGTAAAACAACTAGTTGATGAAGGTAGAGTAAAAAATGAAGGATGAATTGTCTAGTAAACGCCTGCCATTTTTGTTGAGATGGTTGGCGTGTCTTCTCCTCTCGCACGTTGCTCTCTTTTCTGAGCGCGTTTGAGTGCTCTATCGGCTGTGTTTTCTCCATATTTATCGCGTAAATATCTCATAAACACAGTTGACACGCGGCCGCTGTTTTCTGTCTTATGGCAATTCAACTCTATCTCACAATCCCAATCGTCAGGATGTTCTTCACGTACACTGATGTCTCTTACTTTACCATCAGAAAGATGATCTGGGTCGTACCAATTGCTCATGATTTCTCTAAAAAAAAACGTTAAAGGGTAAAAAAGTCGACAAAGATAGACAAAGTAGTGTGTTTTGGTTTTGCTTTCTATGTCAAGGAATAATGTCTCCTAATGTCCCCTAATTTCTGCCACTGGAAATTTGATGCTGCAAAGAAAAGAAGCCTATTGATATTGTTTTAAGAGACTTTAGGAGATAGTGATCAAATTACAATCAGGTCTTTCGTAAACTTGTGCATCACAGCTGCTTTGTCCTTTACTATTAGAGAGTCCTCGATGCGAACGCCGAACCTTTTTGGTATGTATATGCCAGGCTCGACTGTGATTGCCATGTCTTTTTTCAGCTTTTCCTTGCTTTTGCCAGAAATGCTTGGATTTTCATGTACATCCAGCCCTATTCCATGACCAGTTGAATGAATGAAATGTGGTCCGTAGCTGTGTTCCTCTATGATTTTTCTGCATGCATCATCCACTGATGCGCAGGTCTTTTGAGGTCTCACAGCTTTCAGTCCGACTTTTTGCGATTCTTTTACAATTTCGTAAACTGTTCTTTTTTCCTTAGAGATGGTACCGAGACCAAACGTTCTGGTTGCATCGGATACATATCCTTTGTATCGCAAGGTCAAATCTACCGTAATCATGTCGCCGTCTGCAAATTTTCTCTTGGTAACCTGTGCATGTGGAAATGAAGAGTTTGTACCGCTAGCTATTATCAATGGATTCAAAGTTGAACGATAGCCAGTGTCAAAGAGATCATTTGCGTTTGCAAACGACATCAAAATTGTTTGCAGTTCTGACTCCGTTCTGCCTTTCTTGATCGTCTGCGTACAGAGCTCAAACATCTCATCTATCACAGAAGATGCTTTTTTCAAGATACGAATCTCTTCGGAATCTTTGATTATACGTGCGTTGTAAAAAGGCGCAGAAGATTGTTTTAGTTTTGAAATTGATTTTTTTAATGACTGCATTACAGGATAGTTCTGACAATCGGTGCAGATTATTTTCTTCTTTATGGTAGAAGCTAATGTAGAAACCAGACCGCCCCTTTGCGAAGTTATAACATTGCAGTTGACTGAATCTTCCTTTGCCCTTTGTGCCTCTAGTTCTGGAGTAATGATTGTGGTTTTTCCGCCCTTTTCTAAAATGCCTATTGCCTCTCCCCAAAAGCCAGTCAGATAGAATAGGTTCTCAGGTTCAAACGCCACAAGAGTGTCACAGTTGAGTGCATTGCAGTATTTTTCCAGCCTCTTTCTGCGTGTCTTCATTATTCAAAAAGATATTTTTGTGAATTTATGTATGTTGCAAAGTTTGTATATGCATATTATTCTGTAAGTTTAATGACAGAAAAGCAAGGGAAAAAGAAAGTTGTTGCATTGCTTTCTGGTGGATTAGATAGTACACTTGCTGTAAAAACAATGCAGAAGCAGGGCTTTGAAGTTTCAGCAGTTGCGATCAAAACACCGTTTTGTGATTTCGATTGTGGTAGAGGTTGTGGCTTTGAGATTAGAGAAAGGGCAGACAATCTAGGAGTTGATCTAAAAACAGTTTATCTTGGAGACGAATACATTGAGATGCTAAAACACCCAAAGTATGGTTTTGGCTCTGGAATGAATCCGTGCATTGATTGCAGAGCAATGATGTTTGAAGCTGGTAAGAAACACATGGAAGAGATTGGTGCAGAATTTATTATTTCGGGCGAAGTGCTTGGACAAAGACCTATGAGTCAGTTTGCACCCGCGTTAAAAAAAATTGAAAAGCTGTCTGGCTTGGAAGGTAAAATTGTCAGACCATTGTCTGCTGGATTGCTGCCTGCCACTGATCCTGAAAAGAACGGCTTGATAAAAAGAAAAGACCTTGGCATGATAAGAGGTCGTTCAAGAAAAGAACAGCTACAAATGGCAAAAGAATTTGGTATTGAAGATCCACCCAACGCAGGGGGAGGTTGTCTCCTGACAGACCCAGCGTTCTCGTTAAGAGTTAAAGATTTATTCAAACATATTGAAACACCAACAACAAATGACATAGACTTGTTAAAAATTGGAAGGCATTTTAGGCTGGATAACTTTGTAAAGCTGATTGTTGGAAGAAACAAAGATGAAAACGAGATGATCAAGGTACTGGCGTTACCGAATGACATCTTGCTTGAAGATAAAGAACATGTTGGACCAACTGTTTTGTTAAGAGGAGACAACGCAGGCAAATATGTAGAGTTTTCAGCTAGTGTTACACTGCGTTACTCTGACGCACCAAAAAACAAAACTGGCATTGTTCTTGTTCACAAAAATGAAGATGGTAAAGAAATTTCAATAAAGCCAGCCGAAGAAACTTCATATATAAAATTGAGAATTTAGTCATCAAATTACTATTTACTAGTAAAAAAATAAGAAAGACTTTTTTGAGAAGCTGATCGCAAGATAGCTGATGCAGAAGCAGGCAAATCCCACATATCTAAAGGCAATTACAATTAGAGATCCTAGTGACATTCACACAATCAAGGAGGATATCAAAAAGGGTATGATCCTAATCCTTCGCGTTACACCACTTGCTCACAAGGATGTTGAGAAACTGAGGAAGATTGTAGAGGAGCTATATGTAATCGCAAGAGATTCAGGTGCAGACATTGCACGACTTGGCGAAGAAAGAATTGTTGTAACTCCACCAAGAATAAAAATTTGGAAGCCTGACTATGATCTAAAATAATTTAATCGCTTCTTGAACTTGTGGATAATGCGACGAAACTCTGTACATTCTGCGAATTGACATTGACAGATTTTCCGATTTTCTCTTTTCGCCATGATTTACAAGAACGCGTCTTAGTTTAGGTCGTAGTCTGTGAACAAACGACATAAGCTGGTTGTAGTCGCTATGTCCACTAAAACCATCAAGTCTTTCTGTACTGCAGTTTATCGAAACCACTTCAATCTTTCCATCTTTTCCCAATATTGAAACTTGTCTGGCTCCATCCATCACCCTTCTACCTAGTGTACCATTCACCTGATAGGAGACAAATAAGATCTTGTTCTTTGTGTGTGGTGCAATGTTCTTAAAGTACTCAATAACTGGTCCACCCTCGAGCATTCCAGATGTTGCAATAATAATACATGGCGAATCTTCTCGTAACGCTTCGTCCCTCCCGTCCTGATGTTCAATGTTTGTAAAGTACTCAGAATCAAATGGATTGTCATCAGTTTCTAAAATTTTCTTTTTGAGATCCCTTACTAGATATTCTGGAAAAGCTTCATGTATTGCAGTAGCTTCCTGTATCATTCCTTCCATAAAGACTGGAGCTTCAACAAGATCGCCAGATTTCATGTACTGATCGATAACTAACATAAGCTCTTGTGCCCTTCCAACTGCAGGTATAGGAATGAGAACCTTACCTCCCTCTTTGAGAACTGAATTGACCGAGGCGATAAATGCAGATTCAACTTCCTCTCTATCTGGTTGAATGTCTTCTTTCAGACCATATGTGCTTTCGATAAGCAAGGTTTCTACCCGTGGATAGTTTGTGTTGGCACTTTCAAGAAGCATGCTTTTGCCATATTTGATATCACCGGTGTACACAAAGTTGTGCTCGCCATTGCCTATGTGAAAATGACACGTTGCAGAACCTAAAATATGTCCAGCATTTGACAGTACTAGTTTGATGTCTGGTGAGATGTCAGTTACTGCCCCATAAGGAATAGTAACCGTCTGTCTCATCACTTGAAAGACATCTCTGTCTGCATACATCGGTGTTCTTCCTTGAGCTAGTGCAACCTTGATTGCGTCTAGCTGTATGAGATTCATCATAGGAAGCGTTGGTTCCGTGCAGAAAATTGGGCCCTTGTATCCATACTTAAGCAGCACTGGCAAAAACCCCGAGTGGTCAAGATGTGCATGACCTATTACCACGGCGTCTAGTTCATCAAGAGTTATGTTTGCCCAGTCAAGACGTGGAAATGATTCTCTGGGAGTGCGCGCACCGGGGTTTATTCCACAATCAACCAAAACTTTGCTGTCAGGTGTGATTAGCAACATGCATGACCTACCAACCTGGCCAAAACCTCCAAGTGTTAGTAGTGATACTTCAGATTTTTGTGCAAGACGTGGTCTGAAAATTTGTTCGCCAACTTGTTTGAGGTGCTTTATCCTATCAGATGATGAAATCTTAAGCTGGTAGTTTATCGCCTTGATTGTGTTTGATGGTTTAGTTGTAGATTTTCTTATACGTGGCTTCCAGCCTGTTTTTTCAGCAATTTCAGCATGGTTAAACTCCTCAGCATTTCTCTGACAAAGCCATGGACGTTTTACCTCTATCGAGACTTCGCCTGATGCAGTATCAAAAGATATTGCTTGTAGGTTTGCCTCCTTTGGTACATTTTCGATAAGAATTTTCCTTGTATCGTCTTCGTTTTTTCTGATTGATTCATCTATTCGAATTACAATTCGCTTTTTGATCTCCTTAACCAGATTTGAAATTATAGTATTATTTTCCATCAAGAATCTTGGAGTTTTTGTGTAAAGTGCAAATCGTGGACCCTCGTAATCAATTTTGGTCACGTTAGCTTCTTTGGGTATACTTGCCAGTATGGTTGCCATAATATTTTGGCTATTAGGTAATATCTGCTGTTGCTTTTTTTGCATTAAATCACTAAAGCGAAATGATAGATTTTTTTTGTTCTTTTGTCAAAAGTTGGAATCCATTTTTGTCGATTGTTGCAATGTTGATTCCATCACCGGTTCCAATGTTTCTTACAATAGCAGCCTTCACTGCACGAAGAGCAATTGCTTTTGCGTCTTCAAGAGTAAGATCATTACGATACTCATCTTCTAAAAGACCATATGCAACAGGTGAACCGCTTCCAGTTGTTACATAGGATTTTTGTTCCACAGAACCGAACTGGTCTATATTAATTAATTCAGGTCCGTCACGATCATAACCACCAAGCAAGATGTCAGCAATAAATGGATAACCTCTGTTTTGATGAAATACAAGAGAGCAAAGTCTTGCTAGTGATTTTATCGGAATGTTTTCGTTTGTTTGAATAGCGTGTATATTTGCATGATATCTCAAAATGTCTGTTAGGTTTTGTGCATCTGCAACCCCACCAGCTAATGTTAAGCCAACATGATCGTAGATCTTTTGTATCTTCATTGTGTTGTTATTGGCAATAAAATATCCAGCGCTTGCCCTCATATCAGCACATAGTACGACACCGTCTGATGCCTTTATCCCTACTGTAGTTGTACCGTGTAATATTTTATCTTCAATATTCGTAGTCATAGAATATACCTCGCTTGAGATGTTTTCAAGTTATTTTCACCCTTTAAATAACTTTTGTGAGGCAAATAATAAGCACTTGAAAGGGAAAAAAAATATGTCTTCACATACAATGGAACTGCCCCGCCAAATTGTTGTCGGAGAAAAAAACATTGATAGTGTAGGAAGTTTTCTAAACTCATTAAAAAAAACAAAAAAGATTTCCTTGGTTTCAGGAAGCAATGTTAAAAAAATAGTTCAAAAGAAAATTGAAGCGTCCCTCATTGCATCTAAAATTAAATGTTATTGGTATTTGGCTAAAACAAATGACCAAAAAACAATACAAGATATTGAAAAAAAAGTACGCCAAAGCAAAAGCGAATTGGTTATTGGAATTGGTGGTGGGCGTTCCGTAGATATAGCCAAGCTGATTGGATTTAATCTCAACAAGCCGTTTGTCAGTATACCAACATCTGCCTCGCATGATGGCATAGCTAGTCCATTTGTATCGGTTAAGGGTGACAAACCACATTCATTAGTAGCTACTGCCCCACTTGGAGTTTTTGTAGATGTAGACATTATAAAAAAAGCGCCTAAAAGACTACTTGCAAGCGGTTGTGGAGATCTTATAGCAAAAATTACAGCAGTACGAGACTGGCAACTCGGCAGAGATAAGACTGGTGAATATTATGGAAGATATTCTGCTGAATTAGCATCGATGAGCGCAAAATTTTTAATAAAAAATTCTGTGCGTTTTTCAAAAAAAGGTCTTCATGTTAGAGAAATTGTAGAGGCGCTTATCAGTGCGGGAGTTGCATCATGCATAGCTGGCAGCAGCAGACCGTGTTCAGGTGCAGAACATCTGTTCTCACATGCTGTTGACAAATTAGAGCCAGGAGTAGGTCTTCATGGCGAAAAATGTGGAATTGGAACAATATTGATCTCAAAACTGCAGGGACAGAACTGGAAACAAATTGTAAAGGCATTGAAGGATGTAGGTGCCCCCACTACTGCAAAAGAGATAGGATTGGAGCCTGAAGTTCTTGCAAAGGCACTAACCATTGCTCAGTCATTAAGACCAGAAAGATATACCATATTGAAGGAAGTTGATATGACTGAAAAGAAAGCCATCTCGCTTGCTAAAAGCACTAAGGTGCTTTAGTTTTTTTTGTTTTAGTTTTTGGCTCTGTTTTTTTCTTGGAAGTTTTTTCTTCTGGTTTTGTTTGCTGTTTTACATGCGTTTCAACAAAGTTTACCTTTTCCAATGTAGGGATAAACTTGAAAACATCAGTTTGAACAAAGTGCTTTATAGCATGCAAGCCGTCAGCACGAAACATCTCTTCTGGTATGGTAATATCTAATATGTTTCCAGTTTTTTTAAATAAAATTTTGTCTTCTTTTACTGGAAGATATCTTTTTAAAATTCCAGATGTTTTTTCGTCATCTGTTTTTAATTCCTTTAAGACGTTGATATCATAAAGAACGGTTTTGCCTGCGAATCTATGGTTATAGTCTATCTGAACTCTACCAGATCCAATAAATCTTACAACTCCCTTCTTGTTGTCAACTTCAATCATATCTCCGATTGAAACCTTTTCTGCATCTTCTCCAAGCTTACGTAGTGGAATCATTCTAACTTTTCCTGTGTCCCTTTCTCCAAATCCTTTGTCTGGTGTGATCTCTATGGTTTTTTTATCACCTACAGAAGTTTTTTCTAATGCTTCATCTAATCCTTTGATTACCCATGATTCTCCAACCGAAACAAGTTTTGGCTGATATTTTACGTTAGGATCATAAAAGGAATGTTTCTTTGCTTCTTCCTCAATGGTTGTCTCGAAAACTTCTTCGGTGTCTTTTACTTTGGAAGTGTAATCAACTAAAATTAATGATCCTTTACTGAAAGCCATTGTATACTGCGTTTTTGAATTTCCTTATATAAGTTAACGTGGGTTAAAGATCTTTTAATTTTTCTTCTGCAATTTTAAGGCCTGCCTTTGCATCAACGTTGTAGCCCATCATATCTAGTGTAGACGCAATGGAAGAAACCGTTCTCATGACATGATATCGATGAACCTCTCCCATACAGCCAACTCGGAAAACTTTTCCCTTCAAATTTCCAAATCCGCCTGCTACAAGAACTCGGAATTTCTGTGCTAGAGTGTTTCGGAATGTTTTATCTTCCAAGCCTTCAAGATAGTTTAATGCAATAACTACTGTAGAGCGAGCGTTCTCTTTTGCAAATGGTGTCAGTCCTATTGCACTCAAACCTGAATACAAAGCGTCTGAACATATTCTATGTCTTTTAATTCTGTTATCCAGTCCCTCTTCTAGAATCATGTTCATTGCTTCTCTGTAAGCATAAAGTAACGGCAACGCAGGAGTAAACGGAGTGTGTTTTGACTCTTCGTAATATTTGAAATAGCGTGGCAGATTGAAGTACATTGTATTGGGAGGATTTTTAATCATGTATTTTTTGGTTCTCTCATTAACAACAATGGGCGAAATTCCTGGTGGAGCTGCAAATGCCTTTTGTGAGCCAGTCATTGCAATATCAACACCCCACTTGTCTACCTTGAGCTCTTCGCCGCCTACTATTGAAACGCCATCAACAACATAATAGGAATCGTTTCTGGAAGTAAGATCCTTTACCTTGTCAAGATAATTTATCATTGTTCCAGTAGATGTTTCGTTCCATACACAATAGAATGCCTTGACATCTTTGTTATTGTCAAATGCCTCTTTTACAGATTCAAAGCTGGCGTTTTCACCCGGTTGTGTTTCAAGTTTTATGACGTTAGCACCAGCCCACTCTAACATTTGTGACAGTCTGCTGCTAAACTCACCGTTTACCGGAATGATTACCTTATCTCCTTTTTTTATGAGGTTCACAACGCTGGCTTCTACCGCGCCAGTTCCAGATGCAGAAAGACATACTGCCTCGCCCTCTGTCATAAACACCTTTTTTGTTTTTTCTACACAGTCTTCATACAGCTCTACAAAATCATCACTTCTATGATTGATCATTGGCACATACATTGCGCGCAAAATTCTTTCAGGAACGTTTGTTGGTCCTGGCAACATTACTAGATATTCCAAATAGCTTCCTATCGGATTGACAATGGGCTTTATTTATAATTACAGATTTTTTAGACGTTCTTTGGCGTTAATCTTATCCAGTACTTTTCTGGTCCCACGTGGAACCAAATCCTGCCAGTTTTTATTGTCTGCTATTAGCTCGCGTATGTTTGTTCCCGAAAATTTTTCGCGATCTTTCAGTACTACTGGAATCACATCGATCTTGCGCTTTTCAAACAAAGTTTTAGTAAACTCGTCATTTGTAAAAACAACGTCATATTTCGGTATTATTTGATCAATCTCAAAAGTCCATTTTTCATGGTTATCAACATCAGGTATATCAAAAATTTTGAGCCGATCAATCATCGAGGATTCAATGGATGAAATAATCATCTCAGTTCTTTCCTCAGCAGAAAAAGGGTTTTTCCTTTCGTTTGATTTGTTTGAACTGCCAATGCCAATGAACAAATTTTCTGTCCTCGACAACCCAAACAGCACAGCGTCAAGATGACCTAAGTGAAATGGCTGAAACCGTCCAATTAAAAGTCCGTCCATGAAATTATCTTTAAAGTATCTTTAAAAAATATGTTTAAATTCCTGCGTCAAGCAGTGCGGCAAAAAATAATATGGCTACCGAGAGTACAACTGTGGTTTCGCCCAAGATCATTCCTTTTCTGTTGAGTTTTTGCAATTCATTGTCTGCAATTTGCCTTTCCGTTATTTTTTTCTCAACATCCTTGCTAAACACTCGAATATGAACAGCGAAAGTTACAATCAAGGCAATAACAAGAATGATTTTTGTTATCAGAAATGCCCCATAGCTGCTCGAGAATAATATTTCAGGAGACTGTAGTACCAAATGAGAATTATAAATTCCTGTAGCAATCAAAATTACAAGTGAGGGGAGAGCAATTTTGTTAAATCGTCTACCTGTCTTGATCATTAACTCTAATCTCTCTTCAGTAGAAAATGGCATTCTTTTCAAAAGCGGTGCTAATACAACACCAAGAAATATTCCACCGCCCACCCAAATTGATGCACTAACAAGATGAGCCCAAGTAACTATGACCTGTTCAATTGCCATAAAAACTCCTTTTTTTATTCAAATATTAGCCATATGAATTCTGGCAAGGTTTTTTAGTTGTATGAAAAAGGAAAAATGGCTTGCTCATAAAACCTACAAAAATAATTGTGTATGTTGCAATAGGAGCGTTATTTGCATTCATGGGAGGCATAGTATATTATTCTACTTTAGACTTTCCAGAATTAGAAAAATCAGAGCTTGAGCTGCTTTCTGTTGATGTTGTAGAAATAGATAGTATTAGCAACCGTATGTATCTGAAGCTTGTTTTTGGAGTAACAAATTATGGTGAGAGGACAGTTACTGTTCCGGTAATTTCTTATGAGCTTTTTGCCAATGGAAAATCACTGGGAAGTTCTTCATATGATGTTTCAGACATTCCGTTGAATGGAAGAGCTCTGATGCTGCCAGGAATGCAGGTACCATTAATAGGTGAAATGACGGTTAATCTAACTGATGACATAAAAGATGTCTACGAAGCAATAGCTGCCGGAGAAAGCCTTGATTATAGGGTAACGGGGCAGTACACAATTGAAACTGCTTGGCAGGTAATTGATATACAGTTTGATAGCTCAATTTAGTTTTTAATTAAATTTAATATCTGTAAAACAAATGGGCCGAGAGAGATTCGAACTCTCGACCACTGCCATGTCGAGGCAGTATCCTAACCAACTAGACCATCGGCCCATATCAGCCAAACATTGTCTATGGATTATTAACGTTTAACAAAAAATTAGTCGGATTTGATTAAGCTTAAATTGTTACATGTGTTTTTTTTGCTGGGCTTGTGGCGCAGAGTCGAAAGACGCGCAATATGGATAGCGTGGTAGCCTCCTAAGTTACAGGTCGAGGGATCGAAGCCCTCCAAGCCCGTCTTTGAATTTGGTTATAGTTTCTAGCAATTTCAAAACCTATTAGGGCTATTGTAATTATCAGCGTGTGGATAAATCTGATGTCTGTCTTTGCAAGTGCCACCTTGGTGGTGCTGTCAGTTGCCCTGGCTGCAAAGAAAACCATGGTGATGGGCACAAGTGTGAATGTTGTTAATGACGTTTTATCCAGATATTCTTCCGTCAGCAGTATAAACAATTTTTTGACTTAATTTTTTACTAGGTTTTTTGCTAGGTTTATGACTGCCATGCATATAGTCTGCACTTCTCTGGGCTACAAAACAGACAATAGTTAAGAACCACATGATTGGTACAGCCAAAAGAAACACCACATCAAACACATCTGCATAATCCACGAACATAGGCCAAAGTAAAGTCAAAACTGATGCAAAAACAGCGCAAACCAGAGTGGCTAGGTGATTATAGAGCAGACCCATATGGTTAAAAAAAAAATGGTTGAATATAACAGTAATGTTAATTTTTTAGAATGGTAAAAAATGAACCCAAAACTGTATTTTAAACGCTAGGAATAATAGTTTGCTGGGCTTCAGATTGTAATATTTTGATTTTTGTGAGCAATTCGTTTCTTAGATCTCTAGCTACGCGTCTGACAGTAGGTCTTGGAACACCCAGCTTATCAACAACTTTTGAGTAAATGTCTTGCTTGTCTGTAACGCCTTCATCAAGCAAGGAATTGATTGCTTCTTTGATAACTGTGCTTTGATTGGTACGATTCACAGAAATGGTTTTTCGTTGATCTATATAAGATTAGTTTTAAAAATCTGTTAGAGATAGTTATTTATTTTAGGAAGTGTTAGAGGGTTTTTTTATAAACAGATCCCAAAGACTCTTAACCCAAAATTAAAAATCAAATAAAATGACTGATGCTATAATAAAAACAGATTTTGGAAGTATAAAATTTAGTCTGCTGCCAGATATAGCGCCAGAAACTGTAAGAAATTTTGTCACACTAGCAAAAAAGGGGTTTTATGATGGAACTTTGTTTCATAGAGTCATTCCTGGATTTATGATTCAAGGTGGAGACCCAAATACAAAAGACCCAAACAAGAAAAGTCAATGGGGAATGGGCGGACCAGGGCACACTATTAAAGCAGAATTTAGTTCAAGGTCACATTTAGAAGGAATTGTTTCAATGGCAAGAGCAACAGATCCTGACAGTGCGGGCTCACAATTTTTCATAGTTACATCAGATAATAACACAGAAGCATTAGATCGACAATATACCGTGTTTGGAAAAGTTACAGAAGGAATGGATGTTGCACATAAGATAGAAAACCTTCCTAGAGATGGTAATGATTGTCCAAAGCAGGAAGCCAAAATGCTTGAAGTTGCAATATCTGAATAATAAATCAGCCTAATTTGCTATCAATTCTTTTTGTACAAAGTAAAAACTTCTATCAGATTGTTTGCCTTTTGTAAGTTCTTTACTAAATGCCATCTTTGCAAGTATTTTGGATGCGTCTAATGGGTTTGCAATCCAACCATGTTCTCTCAACTCATTTACGGTTTCTGATACAGTTCTAGGTTTATCAAAAAAAGAATTTTTTGATAGAATCATCAGTTTCCCACGTAATTCATTTATTGGAACAAAAACCGGTTCGCCAAACTCTGGCTCATAAACTTCAGCGTTTTCGAGCGAATCTAGGGCATTACTTTCTCCAAGACTGTACTCATTTGGATATGGCATGATTCTTGCACTACTTTCTTGTAAAAGTGCAGAAATATCTTCAATGACTTTTCTTATGGTGTTGTTATCTACATAAAAATCTCTGGAGTCAATTTCAATTTCATTATCTCCAATTCTGAGTTTAATCTTAGCCAATGAGATGATAGCCTTAAATTTTCATTTATTTGGTTAGCTCTAAGTAGCTTAAAGAATGCATCAAAATTTTTACACATTATTCCTGCTAGCCTTTTGAAAGGGATTTATACGAAATAATAAGCCACGATAATAATGTTAACTGTTTTTGGCTCAACAGCGCTTGATACCATCAGGACACCAACCAAGGTGTTAAAAGATGTACTTGGTGGCGCTGCAACCTTTGCTAGTATTTCAGCCAGTTTTTTTGTAAAACCAGGACTGATTGCAGTTGTAGGAAAAGATTTCCCAAAAAAATATCACAAAATTTTAGCTGAACGCCTTGACTTAAGCGGTCTTTCTGTAAAGGATGGCAAGACTTTTCGATACTCTGGAAGCTATGACAACACTTTAAGCTTGAGAACTACGTTGCGCACAGATCTAAATGTACTAAAGAACTTCAAACCTGTTGTACCGGAAGAATATAAAAAATCCAAGTTTGTGTATCTTGCGAACAACGATCCTGATCAAAACAGATCATTGATTAAAGAATTTGATAATGTCAAGTTTTCAATGTGTGACACAATAGATTTTTGGATATCTACTAAGAGAGCATCCGTTGTGAAGATGTTCAAAAGCGTTGATGCAGTAGTGATTAATGATGAGGAGGCAAAACTACTAACAAAGGAATTCAATCTAATCAAGTGCGCAAAAAAAATTATGGGTTGGGGAGCAAAATATGTTATTATTAAAAAGGGCGAGCATGGTTCACTTTTGTTCTTTGAGGATGTTGTTTTTCCTTCCGCTGCGTTTTCCCTAGAAAAAATCGTTGATCCTACAGGTGCGGGTGACTCGTTTGCTGGCGCCATGATGGGATATCTTACCAGTAAGAACAAAACAGATCTTGCCACAATTAAAAAATCTGTGATCTATGGCAACGTAATGGGTTCGTTTGCCGTTGAAGGTTATGGTCCTGAAGTATTGTTACGAATAAAAAAATCAGATATTAAGAAAAGAATGACACAGTATGAAAAAATGACTCGTTTCTGAAAAGTTATACATGTTAACAAGATGTGTGTGATATGGAAGATAAGTTAGAGGAAATTTTTTCTCTTCAAAAGGGCCTAACTGAAATGATGAACTTGGACAGATATCCAGATGACATTGAAGGTAGGATTTCTGCTTTGTGTACCGCAATGATCCATGAGGCAATAGAACTGCAACGTACTACAAACTGGAAGTGGTGGAAAAAACCTATGGAGTTCAATCAAGCGGAAGCTAGGGAAGAGCTGGCAGATATTTGGCATTTTCTAATTCAGGCGTCATTAGAGCTAGGTCTAACTCCTGATGATATTTTGAAGGAATATCAAAGGAAAAATGAAATTAATAGACAGCGGCAAAAATATGGTTATTAGATTAGTTTCTGCTACCTGAAAGAATCTTTCTCATTCTTACCAAATCTTGTTTTCTTACTTTTGGATGTATTGGTAAGCTTAGGACATGAGAAGCTGCCCACTCTGTATTTGGAAGATGAAGTTTAGTTTTGTAGTATGGTGTTTTGTGAATAGGTGGAGAATAGTAAATTCTTGCTCCTATTCCAGAAGAGTTTAGTTTCTTCATTATTTTGTCCCTGTTTTTTACAGCAATAGTATACAGATACCAGTTTATAGTTTCGTTTTTTCGTTGCTGTGGTAGAATTACATCATCATTTTTTAAAAGATCAGTAAGAATCTGCGCGTTCTTTTTTCGCTGGCTTATTAGGCGAGGTAATTTTTTCATTTGAATTTTTGCTATAGCTGCACTAATCTCAGAAAGCCTAAGATTCAGACCTAGTCTAGTTGTAAGATTGTTCTTAGCCAGACCATGGTTACGAATCTGTCTCAGTTTTTCAAACAGTTTTTTATCATCAGTTACAATAGCACCACCCTCACCAGATGTAATCACCTTGCCAGCATACAGACTAAAGCAACCAAGATGGGAAAAAGTTCCAGAATGTTTTCCTTTAAGTTTTGAGCCTAATGATTGTGAAGCGTCTTCGATAATTTTGATGTTTTTCTTCTTCGCCATTTCTAAAATCTCATCCATGTAAGCCATGTGACCGTATAGATGAACTGGGATTATTGCTTTTGTTCTTCTTGTAATTTTCTTTCTTAAATCGTCTGGATCCATTGTATAGTTATCATTTAAGATATCGACAAAAACTGGTTTGGCTCCAACAGATTTAACTGAATTTGCCGTGGCAACAAAAGTGAATGATGGCACAAGCACTTCATCTCCAGGCTTGATATCAATAGCGTATAAAGAAGCCTGTAGTGCAGCAGTCCCAGAATTAACTGCCACCGCAAACTTTGATTTGACAAGTTTTGCTAATAATTTTTCAAACTGTTGGACACGTTTTCCACCTTCAAATGAGGATGAAGTGAGTGACTTTTCTGATAAAACTGCAGTGACCTCGCGAATTTCTTCTTTATCAATATCAGGAATATTTATAGGAATTTTCAATTAGTGGACTTGGTAATTGTTTCTTTAATAAATTTCATTGAGAAATTCTATGAGTTTTTATAGTGATTATTGCTAGCGCAGTAAATGAAAGGGCGGCATCTGCAGGAACATGACAGACAATATAAGGTATTTCTCTATGTTTTCTACGCATGTGCTATCATAATGTCTTCCATAACATTCTTCGGTGTTTACTCTATGACACAAGACTGGAACGAAGAAGGGACGTTCATCATGGGAGATATTCTGGTCCAAACCCAAGTTCCGTTTGAGAACTTTGCAAATCTTTCAACCTGGCTCTTCTTCTCCACAGTAATAGGTTGGTATTGTGTTTCCAGAATTGGTTGGAAAAAGACAACCAATTTGCGCTCCTATAGAATGGGACTTCTTCAGATAATGTTAGTAGGGTTTACTATAATTTGCTTGTATGAGGTATTATGGACTTTTACAATATTGAATGCTGAAATTACTTCACAGATGATCTTGAGTGGGCAGACGCCAGACATTGATGCGCTTACGGTGCAATATCCAGATGTACTGCGACCGTGGAACCTAATTTTTGGAACAAAGATGTGGCTCGCTGCTACTCTAATTAGTGGTCATGCATTCTATCTTAGCACAAAACCAAGAAAATCCTTAGAAGAACTAGAATCATAATTTAGGATTATCAGCAATCTGCAAACTTTATAGGCTTTCAGAAAAAATTCAATTAAAATGGATGTAACTGAAAAAGTTGACCTGGTCTCAAGACCACCAACAGAAGAGGTTGTCACTCAGGATGAGTTATTAGAATTATTCAAAACAAACTCAAAACCAAAACACTACATTGGTATTGAAATTTCTGGCTTCTTACATCTTGGTAGTTTGATAAGCACTGGCTTCAAGATTAACGACTTTGTAAAGGCAGGTGTTGATTGTACTGTCTTTTTGGCTGACTGGCACACTTTGTTAAATGAAAAGCTGGGAGGCAATTTTGAAACTATTAGAAAAGTTTCAAAATATTATGAGGATGCATTCAGGTTGGTTTGCCCTAAGGCAAACGTAGTCTTAGGAACTGACCTTTATGATTCCAAAAAAGAATACTGGTCTGAGCTTGTACAGATTGCAAAACACATGTCGTTGGCTAGAACCATGAGAACGCTTACCATAATGGGAAGGTCAGAGAAGGATGACAAGATTGATCTTGCAAAACTCATCTATCCTGCAATGCAGGCAGCAGACATACACTCGCTTGATTTGGACATAGTACATGCAGGAATGGATCAAAGAAAAATTCACATGTTGGTTAAAGACGTTTTTCCAAAAATGAAATGGAAGGTTCCGGTAGCTGTTCATCATAAATTACTGCCTGGTCTAACCAAACCAACAGAAGTAAAACCCGATGGTGAAGTAGCAAAGATGAGCAAGTCTGACCCCAACGCTGGAGTTTTCATCCACAACTCAGATGATGAAATTAGAACTAAAATTAAGAAGGGATTCTGTGACGAAGGAGTCACAGAAAACAATCCAATATTAGAAATTGCAAAGCATGTAGTATTTCATGAATTTGATGCTATGTCTATTGAGCGACCTGAAAAATTTGGTGGCAATGTGAGCTATGACAATTTTGAAAGCTTGGAGTCTGATTTTTCACAAAAGAAGCTTCATCCTGCTGACCTAAAGCAGGCTGTTGGGGAATCTTTGGTCAAGATAGTGTCTCCAATTAGGGAGCAATTGGCATTGAGTGATGAACTGTCTGATTTAATTAAAAATAGTTACTAGGTTAGTTCTGTATTTTTTGTTCCGCCTGAAGACTGTATTTTGATTTGTAGCCTCGTGGATTTATCATTAAATCGTTAAAGTTGTAGGTTGATGAGTTTCCAACAATAACAGTGCTGATCATACCCAACTTGTCAGCATATTCCTCCATGTGTTCTAGATCAGTAATAACTATAGATTGAGATTCTCTATATGCGCCCTTGATGATTGCTACAGGAGTGTTTGGGGAACGGTGTTCCAACAAAAGTTTTCTGGTATCCTGTAACTGGCGTATTCTTTTTTTACTTGAAGGATTGTAAATTACTATTACATAATCTCCAACTGCTGCAGCTTTTACTCTTTTAACAATTATTTCCCAAGGAACAAGTAGATCACTCATGCTTACTACTGCAAAGTCTGTCATAAGTGGAGAACCAATTAATGATGCACAAGAGTTTAGTGCGGAAACGCCTGGTACAATTTCTACCTGCAATCCTGTTTTAGGATCCCAGCCAGATTCTGCAAGTATCTCAAAAATCAATCCCGCCATACCATAAATTCCGGGATCTCCGCTAGAAACTAACGAAACAATTTTTCCGTCTTTAGCTGATTTGATACACTGTTGTGCCCGCTCAACTTCTTGCGTCATATCATATTTGTAAACATCTTTCCCATCAATTAGATCTTCAACCAAATTTACATATGTAGAATATCCAACAATGGTATCACTTTCTTCAATTACTTGTTTTGCCCGAAAAGTCATGTGGTCATGATGACCTGGACCAACACCTACTACGTATAACTTGCCAGCCATAATCTTGAATGAATTTACAATTAATTTATCTCTTTCAACATTTAGTTGATCTTATCCAGCTGGAATTCTTCATGAAGTGACTGAATAACAGACTTGCAGTCAGAGTCCTTTACAACAAATGCCAGATTAAGTTCTGAGGATCCCTGCGCTATCATCATTACGTTAACGTTTCTTTTTTGTGCGGCAGAAAACACTTTGGCAGCTACACCTACTGTGCCTTTCATGCCTGAGCCAATAACGGCTATTATTGAGGCATTTTGTGTTGCTTCAATTTTTTTAACCATCTTTCCCAACAGATTCATTTCAAGTGCGTTGACAGCCTCTGCAAGATCTGGTTTTTTGACAATTATTGAGATGCTTGCCTCGGATGGGTTGGAAGAAACCATCAATACGTTAATGTTTTTCTCTGCTAGAATTGTGAATATTTTTGCTGCAGAGCCAGGCGCGGCAAACAATACGCCCCCACTTAGATCCATCAAACCTATGTTTCGAAGTGCAGAAACACATTTGACAGTTTTTTTGGTTACTGTCGAGGGTGATGAGGTTACAAATGTTCCATCATTCTTTATATCAAATGTGCTTCTAATTCGCATGGGGATTTTTTTTGATAGTAGTGGTTCGAAAGTTTTAGGATGTATTTGTTTTGCGCCAAACTGTGCCATTTCTATTGCTTCAGCGTATGAAACCTCTTTGAGTAGCTTGGCATTTTTTACCATCTTAGGATCAGCAGTCATCAAGCCGTCAACATCACTCATTAACCAAACTTCGTCTGCATTTATGCATGAAGCAATTATTGTAGCAGTGTAATCTGAGCCACCCCTACCAAATGTGGTTATGTTACCATGCTGATCAGCGCCTGCAAAACCGCCCACAACAGGAATTATTTTTTTTGATAACAAAGATCCGAGTGTCTTAGAAATGCGAATTCTGGTAGTATCCATTAATGGCCTTGATTCACCAAAATTAGAATCAGTAACTATTCCAACTTCTTTACCGTTCAATGCTGTAGATTTTTTCTTGAGATCCTGTAATGCAAAAGATACTAAATCGTCCGAAAGCCGTTCACCAAAAGAAACCAAATAATCCAACGAGCGGGCTGATACTTCTTTCAATAATGTAAGTCCGCGGACCAGTTCCTGTAGCTCGGAAACGTCAGTACTTAGTTTTTCTAACAGTTGTTTTTTTATCGTAGAATTTTTTATAGTTTGATCAGCAAGTTTTCTGTGTTTTTTGATTAATTCGTCTAATACTTTAGCGGCGGCATCTTTCTTTCTCTGCTCAATCATTCTTGAGATTAGGATGAGCTCGTCGGTTACCCCATCAACTGCTGAGCAAACTACAACAATCTCATTATCTTTGGAAAATGAAACAACAGTTTTTGCAACACCTGTAATATCTTTAGGAGATGCGAGTGATGTTCCACCGAATTTTAACACTAGTTTCAAAGTAGTATACCTGCTTTAGTTAATCAATAAATTCGTTAACTTTCAACACGAGGTGCCAGATAGAAGTGTATTCTTCCAATATTTGTAACCTTGAATTCAATTCGTAATGGTTTTGCGCTGGAAAATTCACATATTATTGAGCCTGCTGTACCACCCACCGCCTTTACGATAGGATTAAGATATTCTAGGCTGTATGTACCAGTACTTTCTTGAGTTACAGAGATTTCTTGTAATTCATCATTGCCTTTTTCAAGATTTATGGTGGCTTCTCCAGAATCTCCTTTTCCAGAGAATTCTACATTTTCAGATGTTGTTTTTATTGACAAATAATCTGAGACCACCTCGATGTCTCCTAAAATTTTATCAAACCTTGTTGAAGATAATGCAATTTTAGAATCATAAGAAATTTTTGGCAGTGGTGTATCAGAGGCGGAACTTTCAATTAATCTCATTTTGTATTTTTTGTTTTTACCTATTGATACGTGTAACATGCTGTCTTCCGATATATTGATTTCAATGGATTCGCTTTTTTCAGCTCGTTTGATTAGTTTAGAAAATTCGTCTATGCGAACCCCAAATTTTATGTCGCTATCACAACTGTATTTTTCAAACGCAGAGTTGGGCCAGGAAATATCTATCAACGCAACATGTGATGGATCCATTCCTCTAAATGAGATGCCTTCAACTGTTGCTTCAAAAGTTGCTTCTTCAACTAATGTTGATATTGCAGAGATTATAGCCTTCCATTCATCAGAAGTGTTTGTTTTAGCTGAAAATTCCAATTTAATCAAATAATTATAATGTCGAAGTTAAAAGTTATGTGTAATCTCGCCAAGTGTGGTTACATTTTGTACATCTATAAAATTTAGTTTCAGGTTCGTCCGCACTACGTGTTTGGAAAGTCCACCAAACTCCTTCTTGGTTATGACATTTTTCACAATCAATCTTTATAGTTGATTCTAATCCTTTTGCTTGCTTCATGTCATCCTCTCCCATAACTAGAAATTCGGAGTTAGCTTCCTCAGGTTCTTCTTTAGTGGATTCAGCAGTTTTTTCTTTGAGATATTGACATTTTGGACAATGAAGTAATCCGCTATCATTTTTTTTTAGTCGTATTTCACAATTTGGACAAAATTCCATTCAGTTTACCTTATCTTAGAGACAAACAGTTTTTTTAATTCGGCAGTATCTTCGATTGCGGCGCTTGTTGCTTTAATGATGTCTTTTAGTGGATTAGTAGAAACCACACGCATCCATATTTCGTCTGTAAGTGGATGTCTAGTTATAACACCTGCAAATTTAGTGCTGGGACTCAGTAGTAATTCGTCTTGTATAACATTCAAGATAGCAGCATCTCCACCAAATATTGATAAATTTGCTTCTTTTTTGGTTAAATCCCTTAACTGAACTTCCATCCAAGCGAAAAACCACTTATTGTGGATATAAATCATTATAAGCACAGATTTGGCTAGCGAAATTTCAAACTTGATCTTGGTTAAGGATAAAGATGTGTATACGGCTGATGACAGTATCACATTAAATGTTAAATTTTCATTAAATGGGGAAGTGCGCAATGCGTTTAATGAAAAAAATTGGACTGATGCCTACGAAAAAAATGATAACCAATTCAAACTAAAGTATGGAATCAAGATTACATCTACCGGAATAAGAAAACATAATGTTGGAAAGCCGATCGATACTTATAGAAAAGCATCGATTTTCTGGACTAGAAATCCTAAGCTTGTAAACCCTATGAAAGAAAAAAGAATTTGGGTACAAGTTGCAAAAAATTTTGAGCCGATTATAAAGTTGACAGAGGAAGACGTCCAAAAAGAACTGTTTGATTTTGATGAGCCAGTTATTTTAAGTGCGTCTGATCTTGGAAAAGGAAATCATAAAGTTAGTGCAGAGATTTTTGCCTCGTGGAACAAACATACCTATATTGAAAAAAATGAGGAAAAAATGCATTCACAAGAAATTGAAATTGAAATTAATTAGGGATATAAGTACGAGCGTTCAAAACTTGTTATGGCAAAGTATGATGGTTTGTTAGGCCAACCACTGCTAGAAGTAGAAGAGCCAGATAAAGAAAGCGGTGTTACACTAATCTTCAAAGATAATAGATTTATGTTTATCAAAGTAGAAGACGGCAAGTTGTCTACTATTTCAATTCCGGAGTGATTGTATGGTAAAGTTTGATGGAATAAGAATGGCGGATCTTGTTGAAGTGCAAGATCCTGACAAGGATGGTGGCATAACGCTTGTTTTTAAAGAAGATAAATTCCTTCACATAAAATTAGTGGATGGAAAGATTATAACAGAATCAGTTCCGGAATAAACTAACTTTGAACAGATTTCGCGAACTGAAAAATTATTTCCTCTTGTGGAAATGACTGGATCGAACCTGGTCTTTCGTCACGTACTTTTTGTATAGCTTCGTCAGCAGACATTTTTTGGTGTTTTATGAGGTAACAAGCTAATACAGTTCCGGTTCTTCCCAGACCTGCAAGGCAATGAACCATAACTGGCTCGTTGTTAGTTATTCTATTATGAATAAAATCAACGGCATGAGTTAGATCATCAAATTCTGGCACGCCCATGTCGTTTGAATGCACGTGAAAATAATTGACGTTTTTTGTCCAACTGTCATCAAGTGGTTCTTCCCTAACAGTAATAATGGATTTCACGCCTTGGTCGATAGCCCATTGTACTTCATCAATTGAGGTTGGAATTGCACTGCCAGCAAGCTTGTTTTCAAGCAGCCAAGAAAAATTGTCTGGTTTGCCAGTAATTGTTCCATGAACCTTCCTCCAAACATCGCCATAAATGGTCATACCAAAAAATAAGGAATTTGTAATATAAGATTGATTAGTCAAATAATAAAAAGAAGTTAAAGGGATGGATTTAGTCGATTAGTTCAGTCCAGCCTTTTACGAAAACTGAGTTTTTGTAAAGTGGTACTGGTTGACCTACAGTAAAGTCCATTGGTCTCATCCAAAAGATTGCCTTTGTTGGGCATACACCTATGCATGCACCATCAGAGATACATCTCTCTGGATAAAATACAAATGCTTTACCTCGTTTCCAGCCTTCTACTGGTTTTACTCTTAAAACATCAGGCCCCAAAGTTGTACAAATTTCTACACATAGTGCACATCCTATACACATTTGTTCGCTGATATCTGGTAGTATTGCTACTGGCATTGTAATTCAACTAATAATCCATGCTTAATATAATTTCCCCAATTTGCATAACGCTGTTTCTCATTATGATCGCAGATCTTTGTCATTCTAAGTTTATAGAATGAGGCATGGTTAACACGCGCTATCAGAATTTAATACTTTAGTGGATATGCTATTTCCTGATCTAGTTAGCTGGATTTTTGTGAAATGCTCATTATCTATGTGGGATCCTCTAGAGTCGACCTGCA
>JGI24920J38491_100470_pt1 | contig 37626 bp, 25 predicted proteins | sample LinPFosmplate8_FD_38491 | JGI IMG/M metagenome (IMG submission 38491)
TCGAGCTCGGTACCCGGGGATCCCACCGCAAACTCACTGGATACGTGTCTTTCGTCAGAGGTGAGAACCCATACACGTTTCCCTACCGCATGTACCCCGGAATATTTGCTCCCGAACAAACATTTCAGACCATTCCACGACAGACGAAATCTATCGTGGGGGGAGAGGTAGTCCCGAATAAAGTAACCACCATAACAGATACGAACATCTATGTTGTCAAAGTGGGCGAATATCAGGAGGACGTGTATAACCAGATGACACCCGATCTGGTAACATCGGAGATCAACGCACCGGAACAGGGTAAAGCACCGGAACAGGGCAAAGACGATAACGATGACGGGGGCGCAGATGAAGTAGGTCGAGTAGGATACACGCGGCTACAGGACCCAATACAGTGCTTGAATATGACATACCCATTGAACAACATGTCGGGAGATCTTTCTGAGGCCGTTCAAACCATGGTGGAAGACGGAAAGGTATCTGTAAAAGACTCAATCGGAACGCGCGGCCTGAAGGCGACCATGGATTATATCGACGACCGCACAGAGAGCAGGTACATGAAGGGACAGTTTGCGTACAAGCCCTGGATACAAAAAGGTGTTCATAACAACTTTTTCTCTAGTGACAAGGTGGGAAAATATAGCGGTAAGATAAAACAAATATGCGACTGTGTCATACAATCTACTGGAGTGGTATTGATCTATTCCCAGTATTTAGACGGTGGTCTCATTCCAATGGCGCTGGCTCTGGAGTCGATGGGTATCACTCGACATGGGTCGGAGGATAAGTCATTGTTCACTACGCCACCCGTAGAAAAACCTCTAAGGATTGGACCCAAGAACCTCCCCGCCAAGTACATCATGATCACGGGTGACAAGCGGCTCTCTCCCGGGAACGCGTCCGATATCATCGAAGTCACAAAGGACGATAACCTGTATGGAGACTACATCAAGGTGTTGCTTGTCTCCATGGCTGGGTCAGAAGGCGTTGACTTGAAATTTATCCGCCAGGTACACATCCTTGAACCGTGGTACAACCGGAACCGCGTAGAACAAATCGAGGGACGCGCTGTTCGCCACGACAGTCACAAACTTTTACCGTTTCGAGAGAGAAATGTACAGGTGTTCTTATACGGGTCAAGTGTCCGTGACGAGTCATTAGAAACGGTCGATATGTACGTGTATCGGAACGCAGAGTCTAAGGCGATACAAATCGGTAAAGTTACACGTGTATTGAAGGAGTTGTCGGTAGACTGTTTCCTCAACCATTCACAGACTAACTTTAGCGTAGCCAATATGAACCAATCTGTGGAGCAGGTATTGTCATCTGGAAAGGTGATTCATGATTTCAAGGTAGGAGATAATGCGAACACTATGCTCACCGACTTCATGGAAGACGGCGAATACAAATGCTATAGCCAAACGGATGTAGTTGATATCGTTGATGATAAGTTGAACAGTAGCACCTACGGAGAGCGGTTTATCATGCTTAACACGGATAGAATCATCCAGAAAATTCGAGGGCTATTCAAAGAGAGCCATTTTTACAAGAAGAGCGACCTCATATCCAGACTAATACATGATCGCGAGTACCCTCTTGCTCAGATTTATGCCGCGCTCACGATTTTGGTGGATACGGACACCGAATACATAACGGATACGTATGGACGTAGTGGGAGATTGGTCAATATAGGCGATTACTATTTGTTCCAGCCCATCGAGCTCATGGACGAACACATCACCCTGTTCGAGCGATCTGTACCAATGCAGTTCAAGCACGACAAACTGAAAATCAAGATGGATATCCATACCGATGTCGACGACGTCTTACTACGCGCTGCGAGCCAATCGAACGTTGATGACAGCATTCCTGTCGAGACTGTTGTCGCACAAGGACAAGAAAATGTAGAGGGGTCTCTCAAGGAAGGGGCTGTTCCTACTATAAATATTGCGGCGATTCCTTCGTCGCACGCATCCATCGATAATGGTGATACAATTATTTCCCGGATACATGATGCATATAATGACGCTATAATTGGGTTTGACACTACAGAAGGCATACCGCGTGGTAACCCCGACATATACAAATACTTTGGAACGGCCATGCGCCGAATGGTGAATACAAATATAGTTGAGTCTGTCGAGGAAATAAAGGGCTTCTTGCTTGATCATCTGATGGATAGTCTCCCAGTTGGACATAAAATCATCATTCTCCATTACGTGTTCGCCAAAAAGATGACAGATCCTAACCTGAAGATGAAGGAACGCATCAAGAATTGGTTTATCACGCAGCAGATTGAGACGACAGGCGATTTTCCTCTCACTGCGATATTGTTCTACGACACGAAATCTAAAAAAGGTGTAGAGGCAAAGTTTTACATTCGTGAACATGCGAACAAAAATGCCGCCGGAGGTGAACCTGATAACTACACATGGACAATTGCACAGCCAGAGGACGTTAAGGATCTCAATCAACACCTTGAAGAGAACGCCACACTTCGCCCCGAAGAGGTATCCAACTTATTTGGTTTTAATGGAGATGACATAAAGAAGGATAATATCATATTCAAGTTAAAGGATGCAATAAACAAACGCAGCAAGGGACACCGATGCAGCGAGATGAAGAAGGACGGTAAGATTGATATTTTGAAAAAACTCATTCACAATGATGTGATTGAAGAGTTGAAATATGTGAGTCGCAGTAAGGGTAAGGAGAAGGAAATAAGTTACCATGTTACACAAGAGGCGTGCGTGTATGTGGACTTCATACTTCGTCATTACGATTCCATTAAAAAGGACGGAAAACGATGGTTCTTTTCTTACAACGAACATAACCGGTTTCGCGACATATTGAAGGTATAATATATAACAATATAAGACGTTCTTGACATGTATAGTATATATGTCAAGTATCCCTCAATCAATAGAACCCCGCAGCGCCGCCCCAACTCATATGGAGCAGACGACGGGACTCGACCGAGATCCCATTGACAAATATTATACCAAGCCCTCAGTCGCACAAGCGTGTGTATCTTTGATGAAAAAACACGCGTCGCCACGAAAACTATGCGATGTGATTATTGAACCGAGTGCCGGAAATGGAGCATTCCTCCTTCCTCTCAAAACGCTGAAGTGTCCAGTGAGAATGTACGATATCCGCCCTGACCATCCCCAGGTGCTTGAGCGTGACTACCTGACCATACCGGTAGCGGAAATGGGGGCTGGGCGGGCACCTGATGGGAAGATTCACGTGGTAGGCAATCCACCATTTGGACGCCAGGCATCCCTCGCGATCAAATTCATCAAAAAGACTTGCACCTTTGCCGACTCCATCTCATTTATTCTTCCAAAAAGTTTTAAAAAGGACAGCATGCGTCGAGCCTTTTCTGCGCATTTCCATCTCGTTCATCAAAATGATTTGAACGAATCGTCGTTCTTGGTGAATAATAAAGATCATGACAGCCCATGTGTGTTTCAGGTGTGGGTGCGACGCGCAGACCCTCGTCCAGAGCCGGTCGTGCATACGCCTGTCCATTTCTTCTTTGTGAAGCGCCCGGATTTGGTTGCACCCGTCGAAGGCAAATCGCCTGTTATACCGCACGCGGCCATACGTCGCGTCGGGGTGTATGCAGGCAGGGTTATGCGCACCGCGACCGCGGAAGAGGCCGTGACAAAAAGCGATCAGACACATTATTTTATCCGATTTCTCCCCGAGGCGGGGGAGGAGAAGGACATTGACAGCATCGTGGAGCGCATCAGCGATATTGTGTATGAAACCGATAATACGGTCGGCCCGCGGTCGATATCCAAGAACGAATTGATCGGAGCAGTCAATGCGCGACTGACAAATTGGAACCAAGAGATATCGATCGTATGCGATTGCCCCATTCTGTAATAGATGAACCGAAATTGAATACTATCTTTATATAGCAACATCTGATATAAAATATTATCCGCAGTATACAGTACTCCGAATGAAGTCTTCTCAACGCGGTACCACCCAACGACAACAGCAATCACATACTGGACGAAAGAACAATAATCCTTCGGGGGGTCAAGGAGAGCTGTCGTTGTTCGATCGTGCGATTATGGAGAGACAGGTGGCGGTTCATATTACCAATGTGGGTAAGAACCTAACACAGACCCTCGAAAACGTTATCAAAAAGCAATATGAGGGGAGATGCACTGTAGAAGGGTTTATCAAGCCCGATTCGGTTAGTATCCGTTCTTATTCTGCAGGGAGGGCGATGGGCGATAATGTATGTTTTACAGCGGTATTCGAGTGTAAGGTATGTCATCCTGTAGAAGACATGACAATTCAATGCATCGCGAGAAACGTGACCAAGGCAGGCATTCGCGCAGAGAGTGTGATGGTTCCAAGTCCGGTGGTTGTATTTGTGACCCGAGATCACAATTATGGTAGCGAGTATTTTAGCAGCATCGGCGAAGGGGATCATATTAATATTAAGGTAATTGGCCAACGATTTGAGTTGTACGACGACCATATCTCAATCGTGGCGCAACTCGTTGAACCGAATAATCAGGGCGGGGGGCGGAACGACGATAGAATGCCACGCATTACGATAGAGTAGTAACCAAATACCCACATATTGTAGTATATTCCAAAGAGTTTAAATATGTAACTATATTTCTTACTATGGATATCCAAATTGAGATGGATACTGAACCGGTTGTGTACGCAAATAATACAAACAAGTGTTCTCCACAAGAATTGCAAACGCTGTGTACAAACATCGAGTCTTTATCAAAGATTAATCAGGTAGAAGTCTTACGCATTTTTAATAAACATTCTGAAATGGTGATAAACGAAAACAAGTATGGAGTGCATATTAACATGACGGATGTTCCGGATAAGATTATTTGCGAAATACAATCCTTTTTGGAATACGTACGACAGCAGGAAAGCGACCTCACCTTCATTGATTCGCAATTGGGGACGAGTGAAAACTACATGCTACAAGAGCATAAAGAGAACTGTCCACTTATTAATAATGACACATAGACATAATATGAACCCCGTCACAGATAAAATAAAAAATGCACAAGTACACAATTTACTTGCCGTCTTACAGCCCCACATGTTTACATTAAAGACCTTAACGCATGCGCATCAACACAAACTTCCAGGAACTCTTAAGATGGAAGATACGTCTACTTCGCTCATATCCGAATGGGACAAGACGTTAAAGAATGATCAGAACGCGCAGGAGAAGACATCGGAGATGTTTTTTCCCAAAGAACGAGACCAGTTGTTCTGGTGCTACTATATATTGGTAAACGGTTTCGATGCGTATGAGATGCTAGATACACACCGATTCACGGTAGAGAAGAACGAAAAGTTGAAGTGTGTTGACCTTATCCGGCTACATCGCAAGCATTTAACCGCGAACAAGATTCGTGGTATTGATATGATTGAAAACATGTTGGTACACGACAATACCATCGACGTGAAAGCATTCATCGCGTTGTGCGTGGCCAGCAATTTGAACGTGTTGTTTGTGCATCGACGCAAGGTATACGAGGTTATGCTCGACGTAGACAATATGGAACCGGAGAACGTGCACGTTATCCACCAATACGACTCGCCGCGCACACGATTTGGGTACGAGACCGGAACGGTATTGTCGAAGATGAATGAATATTTATGCCAGTCTTCAGAGAATAGCACGACACCCTACTACGTAAAGGCGGTCAGCCTCGCAAACCCTCTGCGCGCCATCTCATCCTACAAAGTAGGAGAGTTACGAGACATGGTGATAAAGTTGAAAATACTAGACAACGAAACCGCATGGAAGAAGACAAAGCCCCAGATGTACGAGACCATTATCCAGAACCTATAGGACAATATTCAATCATCCACGGTTTAGGCGCTATATGAAATAATACATGTATGCAGCGAGCATACATGTATGATATGCTATCTTGGTACCAACATAGAATTGAATGTAATCATATGAAATTACCATGAACTATCATTTAATAATAGGATATATATACTATATATACCATGAGCGGTAAGCGTAAGACGTCTGGCCGACAAGCTAATCCACGTCAGGGAAGTCATCCCCCCAAGGATACATCTTACACTACTACAGAACTTCGCAACAGTACGAAAACGGCGGTCGATGATATGGGCAATATATACCGTTCCTTCTGGGCAAGGAAGCCCATCATCTATGACGAGCCTAGCAGTGTGAATAATGAACTCGAAGTGAAGTTCTCTACGATTAAAAAAGGGAACCCGTCAAAGGTTCAATCTCTTACTCGCAATGATTACGACAACGTAGTGTCCAAGATCCGATCACTAGGGTTCACAACACCAACTAATACCGGAGCGTACATGCTGCGAATTACCAACGAACTAGTTAACAGTAAGGGTGATCTAGATTTTATGAACCCGCGTACGGAGATCCGAGGCCTGGCCGCGATTCAGGAGTACTGTATCCATAACGACATCGCCAAACTATTGAGCAACCCCACCTACACCAGTTCAGTGTCCATGCAAAATAAGAAGGATGCTGTTCATCACGAGACGGGGGGTAAGATACCCGAAGCAATATTTCACGACTTTCATTTCAGCGTGGCATACCAGACCGAAGAGGACTATAGTTTAGTATCCCCTCATGGCATGGCAAAGGCCATTTTAGACGAATGGTTAAAAAGCAAGAAGAGGTTTCGATACATTAATCGTGTGACATTCACGCACCCCGACTACCCTGTGCGCATCGACATGAGTATTTTAAAAGTTCCAACAAAGCCTAACTCGGGTTCATATATAAGCGCGTACACCACCGCAGAGGCTGGTGTCTTTCAGGCGGATGAGACATACCAAATTGAGATTGAGGTCGATAACGGTGCGATTGGACTAGGAACCAATACCGAGACCATGGAGGCGCTTATCGAGAAGATGCGCAGGTGTACCAAATTTGTGCTCATGGGGCTTCATGAAACCGCCTTTCCCGTATCAGTGAGCGACCGAACCGATGTAGGTATGGAGTATCTGCGTCTAATCGGATTCAACCCACATGAACGGTTGACATCGACGCCCCACTTTGTGGGACCGTCATCCTATACTCTCCAGATCGGAAATATAGCAGACAATAAATCACCAGACTATAACTCGACCATGACCAATATCCGTGACAATTACACGGTCACTGACAAGGCGGACGGTGAGCGTCGACTGTTCTTTATTACCAGTACGGGGCTCGTGTATCTGATAAACAACAACATGAAACTGTTATTCACAGGTGCGAAGACGAACCACAAGTTGTTTTACAACTCGCTTCTGGATGGGGAGATAATTTCACACGATAAGCATGGCAAGTTCATAAACCTATTTGCAGCGTTTGATGTGTATATTGTAAACGGTAAAGACGTTCGCGCACACGTGTTCTACCGTGATATTGCATTATTCGAGGACGGAGACGATAGACATCGTAATAAATCGCGACACCATATCCTCTCACATATGATGAAGGACCTGAACTTGGTGTCTGTGATTATTGATGCACAGAGCCAAGAACCCATGCCATCCCCACTTCGTGTCTCTGTAAAACAGTTTTATGCGGGGACGGGCGCGATTAGCATCTTTGCGGGGTGCAAAAAGATTTTAGATCGTATTGACAGTGACTTGTTCGAGTACACTACCGATGGTCTCATCTTCACGCCCAGCAACCTTGGCGTAGGTGCAGAAGAGATGGGTAAGGTGGGACCTCTTAGAAAGTTCACATGGTCCAAGTCCTTTAAATGGAAGCCTCCTGAGTTCAATACGGTGGATTTCCTAGTGACAGTCAATAAGGGGAGTGATAACAAGCCGTTAATAAAAACCCTATACGATGGGGGAATGGACGTCGGGCGAGCGGAGCAGGTAAAGTTCTACAAGACCCTGACCCTCATGTGTGGGTTTAATGATGTTCATAAACCAAAAGATAAGAAGGATAAGGATACGCCAATATACATGAATCCATGCCAAGACGTTTATGATGATGCACCCAATGCTCCGAATGCGGCCGGTGCAGATGAATCTAACGTAGGCAATAAACTACCCACAACCGGCTACCGCCCCATGCAGTTCTTTCCCTCTGATCCGTATGACGCCGATGGTGGAGTATGTAACATTATACTGCGTACAGACGGCAATGGTGATGAACAAATGTACACAGAGGAAAATGAGGTATTTGACAATAAGATGGTCGTTGAGTTCCGCTACGAGTTATCCAACGAAACCAAGTGGCGATGGATCCCCCTCCGGGTACGTTACGACAAAACGCTCGAGATGCGTAAATACCTCAAAAGGTTTGGAAACGACTACTATGTCGCCAATAGTAACTGGCGGTCTATTCACTACCCCATCACCGATGTCATGATCAAGTCGGGGGTCAATCTTCCTATGGGCGACGATGGAGTATATTACAATACTATGGCAGATTCTAAAACTACAACTGCATTGTGTGATTTCCATAATAAGTATGTCAAGAAGATGCTTATCACCAAGACGTCCCGCCCAGGAGACACACTGATTGACCTCGCCTGTGGCAAGGGGGGTGACCTGTCCAAGTGGATTGATGCGCGGTTATCATTTGTGTTCGGTGTAGACCTGTCACCGGACAACATCGAACACCGCATTAACGGCGCGTGCTCCAGGTATTTAAATAGGAAGAAGACTACCAGGACGATGCCTTCCGCCCTATTTGTAGTAGGAAACAGTAAGTTCAATATTCGCACAGGCGAGAACATGACTGACAAGGCGAAGCAAGTAACCGCATCCGTGTTTGGAACTGCGCCCAAGAATGCCTCTCTAGGAAAAGGGGTGGAGAAACATTATGGAGTGGGTGAAGATGGGTTCAACATAACGTCATGTCAGTTTGCACTGCACTACTTCTTCGAGAACAACAACATCCTGCACCGGTTTATTCGAAATGTGGCGGAGTGTACCAAAGTGGGCGGATATTTTATAGGCACCTGCTACGACGGTAATCGGATCTTCAACATGTTGAAGGGGAAAAAAATGAATGACAAGGTGGAACTCTATCATGCCAAAACAAAAACCAAAATATGGGAGGTGAACAAGCTGTATGACAGCGACACGTTTGACGACGACCAGTCGAGCGTGGGGTATAAAATCAATGTGTTTCAAGAAACAATCAACCAGAATATCGATGAATACCTGGTGAATTTCGAATACCTGACCCGCGTCATGGAGAACTACGGATTTCAGGTGTTGTCCGATATTGATGCTCAAAATCTCGGTCTCCCATCAGGGTGTGGTCTATTCGAGGATTTGTTTCGCCAAATGACAATGCCTCAAACAGGGCGTCATGGGACGTCAGACAGGTTCGGTAAAGCACGCGACATGAGCGACAACGAAAAAGATATATCATTCAAGAACCGCTACTTTGTGTTCAAGAAGATTATCACGGTGGATATGGATAAGATTGTCATAGAGGAGATAGACGACAATGTACCCATTGTGGCAGAAATCGAGGAGGATGGTGATGAGGATATGGGCGTTGATGAGAGCAAGGACGACGCGGACGCGGAAGAGAATATCGCACCATTTATGGTAGAGTCCGTTCAGGAAACGCCGGCGCCGAAAAAGAAACGCGCTATCATTGTTCGAAGGCCTCGAAAACTGAACCAGTCCATTGTGCTTCAGGACAGCAATAGTAAAGAAGCATAGTTATTTACGACATCGACCTTACAGGGGTCTAACGGTATAATATTCATTTCATGCAGGTATGCAATGAATATTATGTATCCGGTGGTCATACATTTCAAACAGTATAAATGTACTACCCGAATACATATATAGGTGCCGTATCAAATATCCCTCAATTCGACATGATGAACTACTCACTCATTCCAACAAAATCGATGGAAATACCAACGGTCGTTCGTATTACGACGGAACATCCCGAACCAATATTGTCAAACAGTTATTTTACTAATATGCCCAACATCATATCACAGTTTAATATTTCTCATGTCGCAAAACAGCATAATATATCGAGTGCCGAGATGGCCAAGTTAGTAAAAATTAACGAAAGTTACGGACTGTTGTCCGAAATAGTATCGCCAAAGTTTGTCCAAGAACGCGCCAGGTTTGGTAAGATCACTAACGCGTTCTTTACGCGTATCGAAGTATTATCGATATGCAATCTACTACACCCTATACAAAACGGGGAGGCAAGCAATAATATAATGTACATTGGTGACGATTTTCACGCCTTCTCGGGAGTCATTGCGCATATGATACCCCGCCGTTCTATTGTGTACTCACCAATGACTCCGGCGCGCTTACGGGTACACGGAGGACTCGAACAGATAATATTACAACCAGAATCGAAGAATACTGCTCTCATTTACGTGGATGTATGTGCTCCTGAGGTAGTGTACTCACACACATATGTGGTGTTTTTACTGAAAGCACTCGTAATCATACTCTCATCTCAATCCAGGCGAGGGACAGTTGTAATCAAAACCAATATGCTAATCTTCAAACCCGTTCTAGATGTATTATATTTACTGTCTGGGAAGTACGAACATATGTACATTGTTCGTCCGTTTGTATCTGAAGATGCCGATAGTAGATTTGTCATTTTCACAGGACTATTGTCGATCCCACATTCGAGCATAATTGATAATTTGATTGTTAGTGCAAACAATGTAAATACCATGGCACCTAATCAGATTATCTGTTCGGTCTCAGATTGTAAAATGTCGCAATATTTTACAACAAAAATAGAAGAGAGTAACTTGTTGATTGGACAAAAATATGTCGAGAAATACGATAGTCTTGTCACGATGATAAAGACCTATGCTAAGGATAGTCGGACAGAATATACAAAAAATGCATCTATTGCGAGATGCATGGGGTGGTGCGAGAAACATGGTATTCCAACACAGTCATTGACATCATCTGTGTAATCCAAATATTATCTACATCTCTGACTCGCTCGCATGCTAGCAGGAAGACCGGTTCGACATGTGTCAAAGGTCTTGTGTACTGGTTGGGCGATTGATGCACTAACTGCAGTCTTGATGGTGTTCAGAGTCAACCGGGTCGTTCGGGAACTGCTAGATACTCCACCCTGTTGTGCGAACTGATCATTATTGGGGGCGAAGATGGGGGCGCTAATATTGGGGGCGTTAATATTGGTAGGATCACATCCGGCACCATTCGTATAATGGAAGGAATTCTGCTTAAGTGTCTTGCCACGCGACCGCAGATATTGCTGTTGTGTTGGGTAATAGTCCTTTCCGGTATTGGGGTTTGGCTTTATTACCGTACTGGGACCACGAATGCGCTCTAACGCATACTTTGCTTGACAACAGTCGGTCGTAAGTACGTTGACATCCGACGTTAGACATGTTTGTAGAACCGAACTGGGAGAGGGACCCGTCAGAATACTATGTCCTGGACGATCCATCAGTAGCCCGATTAACGGGACAGACTTGCTCGATCTCACGTACCGAGCATTGTTCGTGATCTGATATTTGTCTGGGTTTGAAGAATCTATGCTGACAGTGTTGATTTTTCCTAGACGGTAATTCCACTTTAGTGGTCGAGGTAGCCCGTGTTTGTAAGTCACTGTATTCGTTGTATCATTGTTCGTGAATGGACGTAAGTTCGTCGAAGTAGAGTTTGAACTCATTGCTGTGGCGTATACTATACACTGGGTAAATATTATGTTTGTACAGTATACACCGACCGGTACATCGCTATATCGTTAATATGCATAGATACGCACGTATTGGACTTATTATCATAACCGTTTACATTATTGCACATGCATGGTGCTCAATGACTGTGGTGGAGGGAGCACAAAATAAATACAGTCCCAACAACGAAAACCTATCCACCAAAGTTCAGACAAACTCGGGAAATATTCAATACATGGAGGAACACGTTAAAAAGATTGCTCCAATGGAAAAGCATATTTCCAACCTGCAGACCAACGTGGATAAGTTGAACCAACAAATGGCGAACATCAAATCGGCACAGTCAAATCGCGCAAACAACGCCCAGAAGGATACGAGCAAGCCCGTGACGGGGCTACACTAGTAGTCATACTACATCGCACGCAGAGCATCATTTCAACAAATACTCGCAGACACCGATTTTTATCTGCGAGTATAGTACGACCATTGTCATACCTGTTTATCCATATAATCCAGACAAATGTTTTCAGATATGAAACCGAGCAAAAGCGGGGCGAAGGTAGAGACTTACCCCTACAGCAAAAATATTCGGAATCCAAAGAGCCTTCACATGGGCGACAGTGGGAGCCTGCCACAATTAGGGCGTAACTTGGACGGCTTGGTGGACTACGTAGAGGTACTCATCACAGGAAAGGGAGCATCGGCCACAGGGCGCCCGCTAGGAAACAAGTACTTCATGAAAACAGGCGCAAAATGCAAGGACTCAAAGACGAAGAAGGACGTCCCGCGATACTTGTACATCAACAACGTTCCAGAGGGTGGCATTCCTATGATGCCCAGCGTGATGGGTATTGATATGAAGAGCTTTAGAGGCCTCATCCCGGGAGCGATCTCCAACATGGAGGCGCTCAACCCTATGGCGATCATGTCGGCGTTCACCACCGGTTCGACGCCGGCTTGTCAAGCGATTACCATGGAGACGATTGATACCAATAATCGTCGAGGGTCTGACACCCAATTCGTAGCGAATGCAGACATTAAGGACATAAACCCATGCAGTTGGGGCGGTAGGGGAACCAATCCAGTGTCTGGCGAACGGTGTTCAGAGGGGTTTACGGACAACACCCGACAAAGTCTGGTCGCGCTGCCGCGCGACGCCATGGCACAAATATACTTTGTGTGTTTAGGTCTACTTATCATTTACATGATGTATTGTCTCATGACACGCGGCAAAAAATAAATAACACACAGTTGATATTGATATTCTATTTAGCCTAGATTGCGCTACATAGGGGGGTGGTGGAGGTTGTGATAATTTTAGTGTCCATATCGGGCGGATCGGTTGGCACTTGGACAACAGGTCTTGAATAGTATTTTACGATACAGTATATGATGAGTACAAATAGAAGTATAATGAATATGCCTCCGTAGAAGAATACGACCGAAACGGTGTGGTCATCCATAGGGATGTAATGGTTGTACGGACGAACGGCTTTTCTACTACGATAATGATATGTAGTAGAATAGCGATATGAAATCAATTTATATAGCGATGACCGCGGCGGCCGCCTAAGCGTCCCCATAACCGTGGATTGGTAAGGGCGCGGGAGTATATATTGGTGCGGGTTTGGGGAAGGGTTTGGGGACGCCGGTTTGAGAGGTGAGGGGCGGCGCAAATTGATTGGGCAGCTTAGGCCGAGAAGGTCGAGAATCACCAATAACTTCATCTTTATCCATGCCACCGTGCTTACGACTCTTACGACTCTTACGACTCTTACGACTCTTGCGACCCTTGCGACTCTTGCGACTCTTACGACTCTTGCGACCCTTGCGACTCTTGCGACCCTTGCGACCTTTACGACCCTTGCGACTCTTGCGAGGGCGGCGGCGACCGCCTTCGATAGGAGGTCCGGGCGCTGGTTCTGGCATAGGCGCTGCTTCTGCTGGCATATTCACTGCTTCTGGCATAGGCGCTGCTTCTGGCATAGGCTGGACATCATATCCCGCATCTGTTCCGCTCGCGTAATCTGTAGCCTTCCTCTTCCAACCGTTAAGTTTCTCTCCCCAAGATGATGTATCAAACCACCCCTCGCCACCCACCATACGTCCGCGACCACGCGTCCTGCGTCCTCCAGTTATCGAACGGTTCATTTGTGTTCTGCGACCCATTATACTATGACGCGCGATTATATTTTATTACGCACCGATTTTCAATCTCTTGAGTAATTCGACGGCGGCCAAAGCGCCAGCGATCTGGGCGCCAATGTAGGGAGCGACGTCCTTGGCGGCGGTCTTGCCCGCACTCAACATGGCGAGGGTCACGGCGGGGTTTAGGAGTGTGCCGGAGGAAGAGCATCTTGATCCCACAATAATCAAGACGGCGAAGATCGCGCCGCAGGCGTAGGCGTTACCCTTTGTCGCTAAAATAACGTAGGTGAAGACGAGGGTGGCGAAAAATTCAAAGAGATAAGAGTTCATCGTCGGTTCTATACTATATTGCTAAAATAATTAGTTCACCGTCAAGAACCACCATTCTTTTCGATGGTATACGTATACGAGCAATCTAGATGACAACCGTCGCGTTCCACCAATACTGCAACATCTCCTTTACTGGAGGAAGTTACGTATCGTCTCCTATTAAGAACGGAATCACTATGCCCCGACGCCCAAACGATGTTCAAACACGCCCATCCAATAATGGGGTGTTAAGTGCTAAACATTCCAATCCTCCCAAGTTCGGTGTCAGCGACTCATCTGCGTCCTTCGCCATGGGACGCAGACAGTTCATAGAGGAAGTCGCCAATGAAGTCACCGATGATTACATGCGCCGCATAAAGAACGACGCTATAGGCAGTTCCACCCTCCTAGCAGACGGACAACCACTTACCTACAAACGCTACAACGTGAACGAAGGGAAAAGCGCACTAGCCAAAACGAGAAGCCACGGATACATCGCGCCCGCAAAAAAGGGCGCGCTAGAGAACCCCTACATGTCCGCTGGATCAGCGAAGCGCGGGTTTCTCCCACCCAACACGTCAGCCAATAGCGCCGGTTCCAAACACAGCTCCTTTCTGTCGCGACACGCCAAGGCTCGCCTAGCGTGTCCAGTGGAGATGCCCAGAAATAGTTGTATGGCACCCACATCCACCAACATCGAGAGCGCCACGTACACCATATTTCCACCAAATCACCAGAACATTAACCGGAGCGTACGCGTCCTCGAGACGCCCACTGACACTGGATTACAGACCAGTATTTTTATGCCCCACTACCTCCGGTACCGCCTTGTATGCGATGATTGCCCGTCATACAACACAGACGTTAATAACGGCATACCCGTCGTGGCAGATGACAACAGGTTCAGCACTTCGCTACCAGATCATATCAAGGACCGTATTGCATGCGGCGACTGCTAGGAATAATAACCAACTATTTCCCAAAATATTCTTTATTTTGTATGATGCCGTATTGACAACATATCATACAAACTAGTTTCATTGCGTGGCACAGGGTGTTCAAACCACCTACCTAATTACTACCGTTATAGGTACGCCCACCAGCCTTCTGCTTCTTGTACATGATATATACAGAACTGTCGTACACATACGTGGGGTTACAACTAGATGGTGCGACATTGCCTGCATTGAATACCGCTCTAAAGGGACTTTGAGCCATCCGAGAGGTCGCGGTATACGCAGCGGCATTCGTTCCGTTCCAAGAGTTTCGTAATTGGAAGCGTTCTCTAGAAAATCCCGAGGTACGGGATCCTGTTCCAGTTGGAGTATTCATGGTTCCTGCTGGCATCATGCTTTATCTATGCAGATATTTAAATCTGCCTGATTAAAAAAACAATATGTGTGGTGAAATACACAACTACTTCGTAATAATCCTAGGAGCCACGTTCATTGTGGTGAGCTCTTGGAAGAGCAACTTGCACGCGTATGGAATCTCCACATAGCTAAAGTCCGATCGGTTGTTACAATTCTTACATAGGTGGATATGTGATACGTCGTTATAGGACGCGATTAGACCACACTTTTTACAGACATGCACGCTGTACTTATCCGATACGTCGTACATGCGCTCCTTAGTGAAGCGAGAGGCACCATGCGAACACATGCAATCCCGCTCCATCTCCCCAAAACGGAGACCACCGTCCCGGCTACGCCCCTCAGCGGGCTGGCGCGTGAGATTCACCATAGGACCGATAGATCGGCTGTGCTGCTTGTCCGCAACCATGTGCTTCAGACGCTGGTAGAACACTGGACCGATGAAGACAGAGGCGTCGATCTGCTCACCCGTCATGGCGTTGTAGAGAATGTCGTTTCCGTTAGACTCATACCCCAACGCCTGCAACTCCTTGCAGATGCTAGGCACGTCCAGGTCTCCGAAACTGGTCCCGTCGCCCAATAGACCCAGTTCCACCAACACCTTGCCCAGAAGAGTCTCCTTCAACTGCCCGATGGTCATACGCGACGGAATGGCATGCGGATTGATGATGATGTCGGGACGGACTCCTAACTTGGTGAAGGGCATGTCCTTCTCGGGAATGATGTTGCCGATGGTTCCTTTCTGTCCGTGTCGACTGCTAAACTTATCCCCGAATATGGGCTGGCGCTGCGCCCGGAGACGCACCTTGGCGAAAGTGTACCCGTCGCCGTTGCGGTCGAGGTAGTTGCGATCCACATAGGTGTCCTCGTTCGTACGATACACGCGGCTCTGATCTTCATACTTAATCACCTTGGTGGGATCGTTACGGTTCTCCTTGATAGGGATCACCTTAGAGATGATGATGTCGCGATTCTCGATGAGGGTGTTCTCGTCCACCAACCCGCGAGAGTTCACCTTGTCATAGTTGGCGAACTTCATACCCTTGGTCTTTGTCGTGTCGGGCTTGCAACGAATCTCCTCATCACCGTTCACCTTCTGCTTGTCCTCATCCTTCTCCGTGTGGTAAATCGTAGCCTGGAAGAGCCCGCGATCCACTGACCCCTCGTTGAACAAGAGCGAATCCTCCTGATTGTACCCCGTGATCGACATAATGGCCACCACCACGTTGGTGCCCGAGGGGATCTTCATCAGATCGATGATGTTCATCAGGCGAGTATCCACCAGGGGGCGTGTGGGATAGTTCAGCACGTAGGCCGTCTTGTCCATGCGCTCCAGATAATTGGTGACGTATACACCCATCGCCTGCTTACCCATTGCGCACTGATAAGTGTTCCTCGGAGACTGGTTGTGTTCGGGGAATGGAATACATGAACCCAGGATGCCGAATATGGTACTAGGGTGAATCTCACAGTGCGTGTAGCGATATAACATACCGGCGGTGGTCTGCTTACCCAACTCGGTAGGACGCATCGCAACCATGATGTTCTGCTGCTCGTCAGGATCCACGTACTCGATTGCAGCATTCGGCGCACGCACATTGGTCAATAGATCGTCCCAGGTGTACTCATTGCTTCGCAACTTGGAAACATGCTCACCGGTCAACACCAACTTGTTGTCGGTGACGCGAAGGAGCGGACGAGTAACGCGACCACCGTCATTGCACACGCGTATCTCATTCACCTTGTAATTAAACACGATGGAGGTGTAGATGTTGATGACGCCAGAGTGCTTATTGCTCTTCAGAATGATGTAGAGCTCGGCAGAACGGTCAGACACGCCAATCCAACAGCCATTCACAAACACCTTGGTCTTGTTGAACACGTCGGGCGGATCGAGACCATCGATGGAGGAGATGAAATCGGTCAGGGTTCTCATGTACTCGTGCAGAGGGGCGGAGAAGGTGTTGACCGTCACGTGCGCCAGATAACTCAGATTCTTGACGACGCCGACGGACTGACCCTCAGGAGTCTCGGCAGGACACAAGAAGCCCCACGAGGTACCATGCAACTTACGGGGAGCGACCAACTTACCACTCTTGTCGATAGGCGTGGAGAAACGCCGCGCGTGGCTCAAACTGGACACGTAGGTAAGGCGATTGAGAACCTGCGCAACACCCGCCTTATTACTGTTCATGTGCTTGACACCGAAATCACCCGTGGAGAGAGCGCGCTTGAGACCGTTCTCGATAGTGGTAGACTTGATGATCTTGTAGATGTTGGTCTGGTTGATGATGTTCTGCACGTCGTCAGTGGACTTCCATGACCCGGTGTTGATCTCGCGCACAACCTGCTTCTCCATGTCCTTCACCACCTTGTTGAAGTAATTGCGGAACAGATTGTTCAACAGGACGCCGCACAGATCGATGCGCTTGTTCGTATAGGCGTCGCGGTCGTCGCCCTCGATGTGTCCGAGGCTCACACGAATGAGTTTGTTGGCCATGTAGCCCAAGAAGAACAACTTGCGAGCCTTGGTATCGCAATGGGGGAACATATCATTGTCCAACACATCCGTCGCGAAATCACGCTTCCTTTTCTGACCTGTCTCGCGATCCATATTGAATGGAGTGTACATCACGTGCGAGGTGATGTGCGCAATACACGCTTCTTGATCGACAAACTCGGCCGCATCACGAATAGATGCCTGTAAGAACTCGAGCATGTCTTGATGATTGTCGCTGTCGATGTCCAGTAGGATCATCTCACAGATTCGCCTGTCAGACTGCACACCCAACGCACGGAAGAGAACGAACAGAGGAACCGGGTTTTTGATGCGCGGGAGTTGCACACTGATGGGGAAACCGAACCCAAGATTCTTAGACGACACCATCATATTTACCTGCTTGGGGGAAATGCACTTGAAATCGGGGATAGACTTAATTTCGGCCTGCCAGGTATATTTGGTACTGTTCTTGCTGATGTTGAAGCAGTACACCCTATTCTCTGCAGAACGCTCCTGACCCAACACCGTCTTTTCGGAACCGTTGATGATGAAGTACCCACCCGCATCGAACTTGCATTCGCCCGTATTCAGATGGCTCACGTGACGATATTGACTAAGCACACAAATAGACGACTTTAGCATAATGGGCAACTTACCGATATGGATATCGGGAATATTCTTGTGGAACACCTGACTATTCTCAAGGTTCGGACCGTTCCGAACCAAATACTTAATATGTACATCCACAGTCATTGTGGACGAATAGGTGAAGTTGCGAAGACGCGCTTCCTGTGGAAACATGAGCTTAGTGGCACCATTGTTCTCCTGGATTTGGGGGCGGTATAGCCTGAAATTCTCAAAGTTAATATCGACCTCCAATGACGTCTTACCGCTTTCTGCATCGTAGTCCTGCTCGGACACGATATGCACAGGGTTGAACATGTCAATTGTTTGCAGAATCTGGTGGTTCACAAACAGGTTGTATGACTCCACCTGGTGACGCACTAAGCGCTCTAAATGCTGTCCCCGGAAGTAGGACCCGATGATATCCCATGGAGCCTCGGTGTATGCACCAGTGTTCCAGTCAGGTTCTGTGTCTGAGACTGGTTCTAAATCCGGTTCCGAGACTGGAACGGGAGTCGGAGCGTGCGTCTTTGAAGACTTGGGCTTGATCATAGCACGGGGGGGCTTGATAGAGGGGGCAGACATAGTAAATGTTGGCATAGTTAACAATTGTATACTTAGATATACACCGTAACACTAAATCAATTTCTGTAACAACTCTGCTGCAAGGCGTTTAGCGACGTTCGTATATATCAGAGATTATCGATGAGCGGAAATATTCGAATAATTAATTGTGATGGTATACCAGCCGCGTATACATGAGCAATATCTCAGAATCTTCAAGCAATCCAAGCAAAGGAAATCGAAAAACAATTCAAATAAACCAAGACTTTTTTAAAATTGGAAAAAAGGGGAACGCACCCATTACAGGAAGCAGGAAGATCAGACCCAAAAACAAACCCATAGCAAACAACACTATCAAACAAGCTCTCGCAAAACGAGTTCAAGAGAGAAAACAGAAGGATTTAGACGACATATACCAACGACGAACTAGCGCGACTGCACCCGCGCCGATGCAGACGGAATTATCCAAATCCCTATCGTATCTAAGCGAATTTGTGAAAAACAAAAAGAAAAAAAACGACCCGGCAAAGCGAAAGATCATCAAAACAACCATGAAGGCACATCGTGATCCAATTGTCAATGTGGAACTACCAGACGAACTGATGACTAATATTTTACCAGCACCCATGAGGTCACTTGTACAACCAACATTTCCAATACATGATCCAAATGTAGTCAAACCACCTGCACACGCGACTATCCCTGTGGACACCGGGGTAAAATACTCGTACTCGACGGTCGCGCCGCCGTACAGTAACCTCAAAAACTCCTCGGGTGGAAAGCCGACATACCGGGTGTGGAACCATACTCGAAAACGGGGAGGAGGGGGACATGCACAACCGGTCAAACCCCCTGCACCCATCAAACCCCCTGCTCCCCTAGTGTTCAACACTCCAATGGTCACACCAAAAATATCCGAACGAGAGAACAAACTCGCATCGATTAAGAGCGCGGCGGCGGTCAGGACACCTACACCGGCACCTATTGTCACCAGCCCAGTCAAACTAGTCAATCCATCTAATCCAGTCAATCCAGCCAATCCAGCCCCCACCAGCCGAACAATCAAGCGTACCATCACAAATAAATATACGGTGGGACGCAAGATAGGCGGCCGGAAGGTATCGGTTCTCATAAAAAATCTCAAGACGCGCAGAAAAATACAAGAAGCGAGGAAGGAACTCAAGAAAACGGGGACGGCAGACATCAAGAAATACTTGAAGTCTCACGGACTACTGAAGGTGGGGAGCGTCGCGCCGAATAACGTTCTGCGAGAAATGTACGAGAGCGCCATGATGAGCGGGGAGATACAAAACACCAACGGCCAGGTCGCGCTGCACAACTTCAACGCCGATGATGACTAACCCAACCATAGACATTACATCATAGCCTCCTTGCGATCCAGAATGACCCCCTTGCATATTTTACTGGCGATACGAGCCTCAACGTCAAGATCCCGCACCTTGGTCATATCCATGATCAACCGATGATACTGCTCACGCCTCGAATCTGAACCACGGAAATGATCTGGGTAAGCAGTACGCCAGTCAGATACAATGCGACCCATTTTGTTTCCCACCCAATACACGGTATTATTCAGACACTTCATCGCAGCCTTATCCCGTTCCCAACCCTCTTCGCTTTTCACGCACACCGTGTTGCGCCGCGCATCCGTACAGTGAATCGGTCTCTCTGTAATAGACATGTGCTGTATCGATTCTAAAATCTTACGGGTTATCGTAGCCACGTACCCGTCCGTATCCATGCGATCCAAATCAGACACTGTACATTCGATGGAGTCCGCCACCTCTTTCAACGTGAACGCATCTTTGCAGTCCTCGTTGAGAAACACATTCAGATTGAACTGGTTGTTTGTCGTGTTGTTGTTGTTGTTTGTGATCGAACGCGGCTCGTTCAGGCTTATCGCTTCGATCAACAGACGCGTCTGCTCGGCATGCGCTGCGTCGCGATCCATCATCATCTGAAAACAATCTATAAGAGTGGCTTCACTTATGTTTTCATGGACTATGTTTTCAGGAGGTGGTGGACTCTTGGCGTTTTCGGCATTTTCGGCATTTTCGGCATTTTCCTCGTTTTTTTTACACACTTTTTTGTGTTTATACAAGGAAGCCCTATGCATATATGCTCTCCCACAATCACATACGTAACTTGTAGGTTGTTGCCATTTATGTTGCCATGTGTTGCCATTTGTTGCCATTTTGTGTTTTGCAGTCATTAGGTGATTGTTATAATTACTTTGCTTGCTGCATTTAAAGTCACAATTTTCACAGATATATTTTTCGGCATTTTTCGGCATTTTGTGTGTTGCCATTATCTCTAAAGTATGGCAACACAAAAAATGCCAGTTTCTTACGAAAATTCCGGAAATATTCTTATGCTAATAAACATTGGGGTATTTTTCATGTTTATGAGCATAATAAAATTGATTTTACAAAACTTTCAAATTTCCCAAAAGTACCTAGAGAAGTACGATCCGACATTTATTTTTGTCGGATCGTACTTTGCTGAGAGACTTTGGGGAAAAGTATGTTTTTTTAAGGGATGGGAACTCTGTCCCACAATTTTGTCCTCCCGATCAAGTAATATAATCTTTGAGTACCATAACACATGTCGTCTTTCACCAACGATGTATTGCTCGCCGGCATTTCAGGAACCAGCACCCCCTTGACAACCTATGCGACAGTCATGCCGTTTATCAACGAGATACTTAACCTGTTGACCATTACGATCCTCAAGCCTCATTTTCAGCTTGAGGTGTACCCCCACGATCCGCACACGTTTAATGCCCGCCTCAGGAAGGCATTTATCGATACGCTGGCGATCACTGGCATTGTGGCGAACATGGCATACAACGGAGACGATTCGGCCAAGAGTACCAACATGGTGCGAGGGTCGCTATACGCGTTTTTCAGTTTTTTGGTACCCAATATGTTCATGGCGAAGGTGCTCACCTTTAAATCGATGACAACAAACTTGGTGGCCGGTGTCATATTCATTCTTTGCCTGGATTTGTCGGTGCGAACCGCCACGTACTACTACGTCAAGCACTTTGCGGCTCCCGTAAAAGACGTGCATGACAGTGATCGTGTCGACGATCCCACTAATAAGGAGTAACCTTTTGGTAATAATACATGCATATCGTATATATTATTATATATTTCCAATACATAACTGTCATGACTGACCTGGTAACAAACGCCTATGGTAAGACTGACGCACATGGAAAAGGAAACTTGGCCAACCTTATAGAGGGTGGTGCTACCGCTCTTCTCATGAAGGGGTTTTATAAAAACTTCTATGCCATGAAGGAGGCGGATTGGGATAACCTGTTTGGAACCAATATCATATACGAGGATACTAATGACGCTTTCAAGCCTGTCGGGTCATTGTTAAATCAGACCACACTCAAGACTGATAATATTGAATTATTCACTGCCGATGTTGTATTACAAATCATGAAAAGGTTAGAGAAAGCAATACAAACTACTAGTTCCGTATATACTCAATATGAAACGATCAAAAACAAACTTGTAGCAGGTTACGACCTTAAGAGGTATCATATAATTAATCCCGATAGTTCTGGAACACCCCAAGTAAACCTCTTTAATGAGTATATCCTTAACCAGATATTAGCCACTCGCGTGAAACGCCGCTATGTTATTATTGAGGACAATGGTCAGAATGAGTTTACATTTAGTCAAATTGAAATATACAATCATCTAAGGGCTAAGATCTGGTTAACAGAAGAAAAGGTTACCACAAGTTCGCAACACCACAACGGAACCCATAACTATCACCATTTGGTGGATTCCATTGTACCCGGAGGTGTCAATGATGCATGGCACACCAGTGGACATGGGTATTCAGGTCGACGTCAATCTTTAATACCCTATAGCGACCGTCAAAAACATCATATAATTATCGATTTAGGGGTGCCTACAGAGATTGGAAAGATTGTTTTACACTCGAGAAATAGTAGTACTGACACTGCTGGTCTACAATCAGACAACCACTTTGTATATTTAACCGATCACTTGTACTGGAGACAGACACCGGAAATTCCAATAATACATGGAACTGATTATAAAACAGAACCATGGTACCTCACAACATTTCCTGACCCATATGCAAAATGGATATATAGTCCAAAAGGAATATGGAATAGTGGTGGAACAGGTTCTTCCACATTTGTAGAACATCCTTCTCCTGATAATGACTCTCAGGCAGTATTTACGTATGTATTTGAAGGTGACAAGGATGATCAATTTACCAAATTTTCTACAAACGAGTTCAAAATAACTATGGCTGTTGATAATTACGCACACGTCTATATCAATGGTAAGAAAGTTACCAATCAGGTATTCGACGGATACCGAAATGCCAGTACCCTGATGAGTGAAACCATGGTGGTTCAAGGCGTTCCAGGGATCAATCGATTTGATTTTGTGGCTCAAAAAATATCAGGTCATCTGGGTTTAATTGCATCGGTGGATTATAAAACCAGCTCACTAACTCTTAACAAATATCAGTATGTATATGTTCAACTGGATAATCCAACGGAAGTAGGTAAATGGGCAGAGATAAAAGTATATGATAATAATAATGTTCTACTAACGCCCACAGAGGGTATGATAGCCCCATTCGACGGCACATCCTATTTACATCACGATGGTAATCTTTTGACTTTTAGTGATACAAGTGACCCATATTCTATTGCAAACCCAGAATATGATATAAGAATAGAAAAATCTGGTCAAGACATCTATGGTGAACACTCCCATTCACAGGGTGGACATAGTGTGTCGCTAAGTGCTGACGGAAACACAGTTGCTATCGGAACACCATATAATAAAGGCAAGAAAGACATCAGAAATGGCCATACACGTGTATACCACAAGGGGGCATATGGCCGATGGTACAAACTTGGTGGAGATATTGATTCACCAGTGCAGGTTCCAGAGAGAATGCATGGGCGGGTGTATTACGCCATGTTTGGTTATTCTGTATCACTAAGCGGTGACGGAACCACTGTTGCTATTGGATCCCCAAGAAATCACGCCGGGGGGTTTATGAAAGGCTCCACCCGGGTATATAAATTAATGATGGGGCAATGGGGTGTAGAGGTCTGGACACAACTTGGTGCAGATATCATCGGTGAGAAACATCTGGATTCAATAGCCGGGAGTAGTGTATCAATAAGCAATGACGGAACAATTGTTGCTATTGGAGCAACCTCGAATGATGGTAACGGGCGGAACTCTGGCCACACCCGCGTATACCAATATGCGAGTGATACCTGGACACAACTTGGTATAGATATCGATGGTGAATCTGAAAATGACTATTCTGGGTATAGCGTATCGCTAAGTGCCGACGGAACCGTTGTTGCTATTGGAACACCATTTAATGGTATCCCCGTGACGTCGTGGTACAACGATAACCGTGGTCGTACACGGATATATCAATATGTGAATAACGTCTGGACGCAACTTGGTAGTGATATCGACGGAGAATCTCCAAATGACCAGTCTGGGTATAGCGTATCGCTAAGTGCTGACGGAACCGTTGTTGCTATTGGAGAACTAGGGGCTGATGGCAATGGAATCAGTTCTGGTCGCACTCGCGTATACCAAATAAATCCTTATGCGAATAATACTTGGATGCAAATTGGTGGAAATATCGATGGCGAGCAGGCAGGGGATCACTCTGGTTATAGCGTATCGCTAAGTAAGCAGGAGCCAGGTGGTATATTTGTTGCTATTGGATCACCGTATAATGATGGTAATATGAGTTCCAGAGATCTTTCTGGTCACACCCGTATATATAAATATTCGAGTGGTGATACCTGGACACAAGTTGACGTGGATATCGATGGGAAGTTGGCAGGGGATCAATCTGGTCATAGTGTATCGCTAAGCGCAGATTGTTCCAGTGTTGCTATTGGATCACCAAAAAATGACGTGACAGCGTATAATTGTGGCCTTACTCAAGTATATAACATAATACAAACAGCACGTCCCGCGCATACAAGTTTTTTAACATCAACTAAGTTCGAGAGAAGTTCGTTGCAAGGTGCATGGGCCATGGTTAAATTAAACGGCCTTTATACAATTTCCAAGGTTGAATTGTATTCTGCCCCGACCGCTTCTACTTCATCTGTCTCTTCGCATAAAGTATATTTGAGGGGGAGTGAAGGTGGAAAAGATGAAATTATCCAAATCTCCTCTTCGACCGGAACCCAAACATCAGGAACGATAACTGAAACGGTAGTTGATACGGTAGCCCAAACATCAACTAATATAGTTCATAATCAGGCATCTTCCACTTATAATATTACAAGTATCATTGCTAACGAACAGTTTGATATAATATATAACGATATCCCTGTTGAGTTGGAGACATATCGATATGTGATTGTTCAACTTGACAACGCCGATTATGCAAATTGGGCAGAAATCCAAGCATACGATGAGAATGATAATCTTCTACCCGTTATAAATAGTTCCGTATCGACCCCTTATGGTAGTGCTGTTGCATCTAATCATCATGACGGAAATCTGAATAATTATAGTCATACGTATACTACGGCTGAAGATATTACAGGAATGTTCACTAGAGGCCCATGGGCAATGATTGATGTGGGTGTTCATAATTATTTTAACAATTCCATAGATCCAGTAAAGATTTCAAAGGTGCAGGTAGTTAGTAGAACAGGGTATACTGGTATTGTTGGCAGGAACGGGCCACATAGCGTGTTTTTATCAAAGACATTTACTAATAATATGGTGCCACTCGTTTATGGTCCCCCCATCGTCAATGAAAATGAGATGAGAAGTATAGACAATTATACTACAGTTTTTACTCAACTCAATCGGACAACCTTTACATATGATGTTCGTATGGCTGCTACAAAAAACAAATGGACGACCGCCTTCAAAACGGGAGACGAAAAATGGGCAATGTCCGAGCCTCATCGAACCATGCTTGGGTCTGATGTGATCCAATTGCCGGCGATGAGCGCACAACATGTAAAGTCGAGTTCCAATAGCTACCGTGCGGCCATATATGATTTCCCATCCTCGAGTTCGGATCCGATTATCGATCTTGGAGGAACTCCTGTATCGTTCACCGTCGAAAGTCTAACCAATTATCAGTATGTGATTGTTCAAATTGATACCGTCACCCATTCACATTGGGCAGAAATCAAAGCATTTACTACCCTCGATAACGGAAATGAGGTTGAGTTAGAGGTCTTGGATAGTAAGTTGTCGAGTCTACATACCTCTGCATACCCCGCATTTAATCATCATGACGGAAATCTGAACACTCAGTCTATCACACAACAACTCGCTGCGACGCTCAATGGAGTAAGTAGAGGTCCATGGGCAATGATTGATCTGGGTAAGTCATGCACGATTTCGAAAATCATTGTTGTTAGCGGACCCGGGCATACGACTTCAACCAGAGTAACACCTCACAGAGTTTTCTTGACAGATACGTTCATTGACGACCATGTTGGTGTCAATACGCTTGAGATTACATCTGCTCAAACGTCTTCATTAAACATTGTGAGTAATCAATCAACATACACCTATAATATTACAGGAACCTTTGCACGAGAAATCTCTTGGAAGATACTACAAGACACGGACAACCAAGTTGTTGCGTCTGAAAATTACACAAATTTAGCAACGAAGGATCCCATACCTACCAAGACATATCAGTTGGCTCCCGAACACCTTGGGTATACGGGTGCATACACATTAACTATGCACGATAGTAGTAATGACGGTTGGGATAATCATTGGAATATGAAGGTAACGAGCACGGATATACATGGTCGATCCACAGTAAGAGCAATAACACAAGGACCCCGTGAAAAACCATACCGGCCAAATCGACGAGTACTACGAATACACCTTTCAGGCGATACCACGCCGATACGCGACCACACCTCTTCCGGTCCCAGTGTTGTCCAGTTGGGATTGACGCCACAGAAGGTATATAGAAACAAATTAGAACACCTGAAATATGTGATGGAAACTAACAGTGGAAGTCATATTAAATCTAGTAGTCATATCGTGAATATATACGACACTGCAATGGGTATAACATACCAAACTTACGACGATACCTTTTTTTGGCAAGAACCTCCTACAAATAGTGCTGCTGGCGGCTCTATTGGTCAGGATATTCTTGACACAAAATCGTCGTCTTACAACATAGTATTACACGACATTATGACTAACATATATAATACACATTTCAATAACGATGCAGATATTTCTATGTATGATTTGCAACCACCCAATGATGCATCTGCCAGCCCTACCAGTAACATAGTTATAGGGTCCAACACTTACGGGAACATATCAATAACGGTGACTCTTCCAAGCCTAGACATGACAGTTAGTCCTACACCCGTCACCTGGCCACCCCTTACTCGAGTTTATGATCGTTATTACCAGGACGCTAGTGCAGTGTTTTCAACCACTGTGAATGGAGATCAACTAACCGTTACCCGAACAGATTCTTATAAGGACAGAGGTTGGTCGCAGATTCTTGTGCTGCGCGCCACGTATTATGTGGTTCCTTCAATACCATCATATAGAAGTTTTACGGATAACAACATAATTTTTACGTCGCGACTTGGCTACGCGATACGAGAAAAAATGAAAAACTTATCATATTATCTGGAAAACAAAAATATGGTAAGAAACGGTATATCCATATCACAATATGCAAGCGAGATTGCGGTTGAAATGTTACAAAACTCGTCACTGAGATCGTTCGACAGCGATGATACATCGCTGTCCCATCTACCAATGTCTTGCGGATATTCGATCATTACTGACACAAAAGATGAGACTAATGTATTGAATGTGCGTATATATGTGTCGCATATTGTTGATCATCCGTTTATACATGGGAAGCAAGTTGCTATATCATCAGGGGTAAACTTATTTGATTTGGTGGATATAAGAAAATTCCGTAAAGGTCTTTCTTCTTCTAATTTTATCACACAATTAACAGAAACGATACAGACATTGAACAGCGACCCATTCGCTAATTTCAATGAAACGGCGTATTCCACATGGGAATACGGAACACCTTCAAAATATGACAGTTTAAAATGTATAACATCTCCTGCCGCGCCCTACTGGGATGGTGAGTTAATAAAAAATTGTCAATTAATAGGGTCGACTGTCGATGTTCCAAAGAGGATGTTTTTCATCCTTGACTATATAAATTCACAATATACGGAATTGTATGACAACCAGTTTATCATTATCAATGACGTGTCTGGAATAGGCAAAGTAGTCAGTATTGTAAAAATTACTATTAAGGATGAATATATAACGTTTCAAACCAGGGATTCACACATTGATAATCTGTTCCCAATTGCTAACGTGAATGCAGATATGGTGGTGAATGGCGAGTTACAAGTTGCGAATTATGCCGGAGATGTTCTGATGCATGTAGACCCGGTGACGGATAAAACGATGATGATGGGAAAAATGGGTATTAACCAGGAGATGCACGATATAAATGCCATGCTTGATATTGACAATTTATCAAATAAAAACCTATTGGATTTTACGAATCAGTTTATGCCTCTAGTATTAGATTCAATCATGAAGATGGATACGTTTATTACGTATGATCCTTATAAAGACAATCCGACTACGAAGATTGATAAAACCGCTGCGATATTGGATTTGAAGGTGTATTCTTCTATGCCGCCCGTTATTGAGCCAACGAGAGAATTGCGGTTTGGAACCCTACAGGCAAGGGTTGAGTTACCTGTTCGAATATATACCGTTATCGCTGGGTATAGAACACTACATGACCTAGACGACAAAAAAACGAAACTTCTGAATTACAAGGATCGTTTAAAAGCTGCAAAATATAAACAGGAAGAGGCGGAGGCGGAGGCGAAAATATGGGGAGCAATCATAGAGGCTACATTTACCATAGCAACGTCATTTTTGCCTGGGGCGGGTAAACTTCTACTAAACGTCGTCATGGAGGCTACAAAGTTTGATGTATCTGACTTCATTGAAAGCACTGTTTCCGGATCTTCTGAAGAAATTCAGGAGAAAATTGATCAAACAGAAGTCTTAATAGGTGCAATGGTAACCGCCCGGAACGCGCAACAAATTATTGTAAATGATTCGATGGTGGATATGCAAACCCAAGCAGGACTTCTTGGGTTAAGTGTGTTGTACGGTAGACTAGTGGATTGGCAAGTACGTCTCACTATAGCGATTCGAATGTTCACAAGTAGAGTAATGTATGTTTCCGTCACCATAAATGAATGGATTCAGTCTAAAGCTTCTGGTGCTAGTTTTTCAGTAGCTACACCATCCTGGGGTTCATTTACAAGTGGCGAGGCAGTTAACTCAGAACAAACCCGATATGAAGGCGAGAAATGGAGTTTTAGTCCTGATTTCAACACATTCGATAATATTAACGATAGTATCGACGCTCATACTAACACGTTTCTTTCTGACAATACAGACGCATTTAATGAATGTGGTGGCGGTGTGTTAGGTATCGTAACGGCTGGATTGGCTGATAGAGTCAAGTCAATAATTTCAATTGATAGTGATACAATGCATACTACAACGCGAACGGTGACGAATCTTTATACAAATACCACAACTACTGAAGAGGTCACTGGATATATGGCGACGTTTCTAGAAAAAAATCAAGCGGGAGAGAAAACGATTGAAGTTCTAAATCATATGGAGAATGAACTCTATGGTCTATCTTCCAACGATAAACTGGTGGTTCCTTTTTTATCTACTTATATTACAACTGCACAACAGGAGGTATATAAAGTCAAGAAAGAGATTCGCAACAATGAAAATAGCGATATTGCGAAATCGACAAAAGTGAAACTCACAGAAGAGGACACATCTCAACAAGAGTTTGTAGCCTTTCAAACAATACTCGACAAAAAGAGAGCCGACCTCGAGGTAGCAGAGACGCGAGATAACGCGTTAGCCTGGGTAATCAGGTCATTTCCATACGGAGCACATAGTAGCGCAGGAGACCATCGCTACATTAGTCATGGTTATATGCGAGGTTGGAAAGCGAGTACTCCACATGGTTGGATATTGAATGATTCTAAGGTATACGATGGAGACAACTGGAAGTTGAAAAATATCGCCAATCATGTTAGACCTCGCGCATCGATAGAAAAAGGGAAATCTCAACTCATTGTAAACAAACTAAAAGCAGACATAAAAGATATGGATAAGAAGCAAAATGGGTTAATGGACAACCTCCAAGAATATACGTCCTCGCATGACTGGGATTCAACCACACACAATCAACTGAAGCATCTAATTTCAGATATATATAAAATGTATCTAATTCACGGTTCAACAATGAAAAGTTCAGAATTAAGTTACACCTGTATTTTGCCGGTAACAACGAAGGCGGACAACATGACGTCTGCTATGTATATAAAGATGGTATTGTCGTTAGAAGATGCAGACCAACCACAAGTGTCTTTATCGGGTCGATTGTTAGACGTGACAGAGTACACTCGTGATCTGTCCTACAAAGAAACATTGATGCAACTGATGCAAGGGTTTTCATCAGGCTCACAACTTATAAATTATGGAACTGTTTTACTCGTTAAGAATATTGAGGATATCACGAATATAGATGACCCTACCTTGATAACCGACATAATAAGAGATGAATCCATATTCAACACCCGGTTTGGAAACGCATCCTTATATTTGGTAGTTGATAATCTAACCTTATCAGAAGTTGTTCAACATGAACGTTACCCACATTGGAACGGTAAAGAGTTTAAATCACTATTTTATCCAGGCACAAATACGCGGCTATCGACTTCATATAAAACGTTGAATGATACATTTATCACGAATTATGGATTTGACCCCTTAACAACCGCTCACGATAATCCCCTTCTTTCGAACATGTATATGGTACCCCATAAATATGATGATGTTTGGAAATTAGCCATTATGAGATATGTAGTCATTGACGAGATGGTGTATAGAGTCTTATGTATTATTGACGTTGATACCTATATTGACCAAAGTATTATCACAAAGGGAGATTCCACTTTTCATGGAGATTTCACAGTGAAGTCATCAGATAACCGTGAAATTTTCCAAGTAGATACATTGAACAAAACATCGGCTAATCTATATCCGTTGAGTATCGGCGCGCAACAACCTCGAACTATGTTGGATGTTCAAGATGCATCGATAATGGACATTAACTATTTCATAACAAAAATATCCAAGGGAATGCGAGAATTAACTGCAGAATATGAAGCCACTACAATAGAGTTGGCAAATACCGATGATTACAAGTATAAATATAGGTTTAACATGGATACCAAAAAGGCAGAAGATACAATTGTCGTTTTTCACGAACTGTATCCTAAGTGGGATAATCAAAAATATAGTGAGATCATGTTAACCGATAAAGACCGTGCATCTATCATCGAGAACTCTATTTTACCTTCATTGCAAAGGGTTATCGACAATACCCTCTTTTATCTCGGTAGTATTTACTCCACCCGGATCGAGTTCACCTCTGGTATGAAATATTCGGTTCATAAAATATTGAAGGTTATAAACCCTATTACAGTTGCATCAAAATATGATTTTCCTGAATCTACTTCCTTTCTTTTCATAAGAAGCATCGACACTGAAGTTGGGTTTGAAATAGTTAATTTGGGTGAAACAGGATCAGAACTCAACGTATACACTGTTAAACTGATAAGTCATGCTGTTTATGAAGTAACCAGCGCATCTCCCCATAATTATTACAATGGAACAACATTTGAGTTTTTGTCAATTAGTGACGGAAGATACAGTGAGTTAAAAATGACCACGCTAACGGGGTTTACCGCCACCACCACCGCCACGAGCGATGCAGTAAATCTGGTATCATCGTTTGGTTGGACCGCTCCCGACCCCGCCACGAACGATGCAGTAGATATGGTAGTTAATGACCACTATGTAGAGGCTATTGGCCAGGGGTGGGATATCCAGATGTATGGTATCAATATAATCACCAATCCGAATGTAGAAAATTTAATGGATAACCTAGACGCAAATATAGAGTATATAAACTTTATTCGACACAGAACCAACAACAATACGGATGGCGGTCCAATTGATACCCCCATCAATATTCAAGCGATAACGGATAAGTATAGATCCATAGAAAAGGACGTATATAAATATGACCTAAAAAATGTAGCGTCTGTGTTGGATCAGAAGGTTTCTTTTGCGCAGGTTTCGGATACATACGATATCGCAATAAGCTCGTCCCCTGTCTCTATCTCCAACCTCACCGATAAAGAACAACGCATCTACCATACCTCCTTTATTGTCGATTATACAAAGGATTATGACGGAGTGAGTAACCGTATCCTTGAAGGCGATTTTGGAATTATACCGTGCAGAGACAGCAACTACTATTACTATGCCATGTTTTACAAACTAAGAGAAAGAACGATTGACGTTCCTACCACAGTCACTGGTGGTAATAATATTGAAGTGACTACTAACGTCCCAACCCGTCTAGCATCCATCGCCGTCTTTTTCGTGAATATGACCAAAGACTACATAACCCCTTCAATGTCTATAGAGGGAGATCTGGCGGTCGCCGGAGAACTGACTCTGTCTGGGTTGACTACGCGTCAAAATGCGGCATCCATCTATTTGACGGTTGACCCCGAAAATCATTTTGTGGGTATTAATTCAAACGATCGATTTGCGAATTACAGTTTGAAACACACTTCAGAGGCCCTCGGGTCGATTTATGACACGTCTCAGCACCTGTATGTCAAAAACGATAGATACCCGAATGCGACGTTTGCGCGTATTGCGGAAAATGCGGATACAACCACAGGCGAGAGAGAGTACGATGCAACGAAGGATTATACCTTATTCGGAACGTATTCGTCTGCTACGATGCTTCGTTGCAGTGAGATGTGGACCTACGAAGAATCCCTACAACAGGCCGAACACTACACCACGAGTTTGGCTGCTATTAATACTACCGATTGGCAGAAGAAAAAGCGCTATGGTCCAGACATAGCCTTTGAAATAAAGGATGTATCAGGAGTAACCACTGAACTTGGCGAAATTCAAATGGTGATTGATTCCATCGACATGGCTGGAAATCTGCATGGTGGGTTTGGAGTGCAAGTGGTTGATCGTACTCTTGGAACTATCTTCCCTCAAGCATTGAAAAACATCATGTATGTGAATAACGAGAGCGAACTCTTTGTAAATGGTGTCATGTTGGGAGGTAAATTATTCAAGTCAGACGGTGTTGACTTATTCTGGGGCGATAAAAAGGTCAAGTTTGAGTCTGAGTCAGAAAGCACTGGTTCGTCTTCTACTGGTTCGTCTTCTACTGGTTCGTCTTCTACTGGTTCGTCTTCTACTGAAATTCTTCCAGTGGCATATGCATACGTTAATTCTCAAAATTATAATGCTGCTAATGCAAATGATCGCCAAGGAGTTAACATATCATGGAGTCAATGGAACGATAGCACAAGTAGACATGTCTTTACATTCGATACTGCAATGGACGACGCTAACTATAATGTGGTTACGGATAGAAATTACGAAACTACTAACGCTATACATATTTTTGGAAAATCTACAACCGGATTTACAGCAGAATGGGACTCGGGTAATCCTGAAGTGTTTGATGGCACTTTTATAGTCTACGCATCAACACCTACAAAAACGATTGGTGGCGCTACTACTTCTACCAGTACCAACAGTACCAACAGTACCAACAGTACCACTAGCAGCAGCAGCAGCAACAACAGCACCGGTGTTTTTGGAGGCGGCAGCAGCAGCACCAGCACCAACGTTACCACTAGCAATGAGAGCAACAATACCACCACCAACGTTACCAATACCACCACCAATACCACCACCAACGTTACCAACACCACCAACACCGTTGATAGCAGCCAATAAACCACCAATGTCAACACCACCGATAATTCCAGTTCAGCGACAATAGTGTAAATAATAATGGCGCGATATAGTCGTGTACAAATATCAATATATCATTTATCATTACATTGTTAGAAATGTAATGATATATATACCGTTGAATATATAATAAAATTGAACTAAACTGAAAGCAAATTTTATATCAATATATATACAACTTACAATGTCTCCAACGATTTATAATATTAATAACGCAGAGGTTCAAGAAAAGATGGCATCATTTGATTATGATTGGACTCTGGTAAATCCAAAAGATGGAAAAACATTTCCAACGTCTATAGATGACTGGCAATGGATGTATCCAAGTATTCCTGAAAAAATAAAACAATACTATGAAGATGGATATATGATTGTTGTCTTTTCCAATCAATCTAAGAAATGGAAATGTGAACAAATAGAAATGGTAATGAAACAATTAGAAATACCATTATTTGTGGTAATTGCGACAGAAAAAAGTGAATACAAACCTAATCCTATCTTATTTAATACACCTTTTGGAGAAAATACAATAAATGAAGAAGAATCATTCTTTGTTGGAGATGCACTTGGAAGAAAATCTGACTTCTCTGATAGCGATAAAGTATTTGCTGAAAATATAGGTATTACATGGTATTCTCCAGAAGATATCTTTATAGATAAAAATGCCGTTTTCGAATTACCAATTATACCATTATCAACGAGTCCAGAAATAATTATCATGATGGGTTATCCTGGATCTGGAAAAAGCACTATCGCTGAAAATATATGTACAAATGATAGTTACATTCATATATCAGGAGATATTTATAAAACATCTAGTAAAATGAGAAAAGCATCGTTGGAATATATTTTACAATCAAAATCGATTGTATTTGATGCGACACATAGTTCCATAAAAAAGCGAAAGGAGTTTATTGACCTTAGTAAAAAATATAATTACGAAGTTAAATGTATTCATATAACTACATCATTGGACATTTCCTACAAAAGAAATAAATCTCGCTGTGATGAAAAACAAGTCCCTAAAATTGCATATTCAGTTTATAAGAAATATTACGAAGAACCAACTGAAGAAGAGGGGTTTACACTCTTGGTAATTTAACTATGTCTTGGGACATGTATTACCATAACAGTCTCCCTTGTAGTACCAGTAGTCGTCTCCGGGCTTGTCCGACTTGTGGTCGGACGCAAACGTGGGGCCGTGTTCATCGCCCGTTACGCACTTTGCGCCGTTGAGCAGTACGCAGCAGTCCATGGTCTTGCAGTTGCTTTTTGTCAACTTGCCGCATTTTCTCTCTAGTTCGCTTTTGTCATTGGGGGTGGAAGTACAAAATGATCCCTTGTTCGATGTTTTCATATCCGCCGCAGGGTCGGCTGCATGTACGCTCTCCTTGTCAGGTTCGCTCTGTTCAGTATTCATACCCTCGACTATGTTGTCAGTAGGGTTGCTTTGCGTGCCCGCGCTTGCGTCGGTGCTCGTCTTTACGGCCATGGGGAGGATCGAGAATGCCAGGGCGCGAAGATCCTCCGGGTCGGCGTACTGTAGCGTATGTGTGCCGAGCACAATCAGGATGGATATGAGGGCTAGAGCAATGAGTAGGATTTTGGTCAATAGCGAGAACATCGTGTATCGTGTACTGTGTACAGAAAAACATAGATGCTGTTGCGCGAACCTGCTACATTGGTCCATGGCGTCCGCGCCAAAATTGAATGAATTGCGATAGACATACACAATAGTATATCACGCTCTATTATAGAAGAAGTTCCAGATGATCATTCCAGTCAAGTGTTTTACGTGCGGCGAGGTCCTTGCGGACAAGTACCTGTTCTACCTGGAACAGACCCGTAAAAAGAAGCTCAACAAGGGCGTTGATGTAGATCGCCTGCTCTATCTAACCAAGGAAAACACCGCGAAGACCCCCGAGGGCGATGTCCTCGACGAACTTGGACTCACAAAGATGTGTTGCCGTCGCCACATGTTGACTCACGTCGATGTAGAGTAGTCGCACTAGACGCCTCAAGATATTGTTTTTTGTTATTATCTCCGTGTACACTATACCGCGTAGAATGCCATTGACTAAAAAATCAGGCCGTAGACACTCCATTAAGGGTAAACGCACTAGAGCCAAGCGCAACAGTAGTAAAGCCAAGCGCCGTACACACCACCGGCGCAAGCGCAGCCATAAAAAGAAGCGCAGCGCACACCGCAAGAGACGTAGACACACTCGGTCCATGCGCGGTCGCCACGGCTCGATGCGCGGTGGCAGCGCAAGCGCGAGTGCGAACACGCCCGCCTTGGTTCCTAGTCCATGGATACCCTCCGATCTTACCAATATATACCGAACAAGCGTTAGTGGTGTAACGGACACCTCAAACGCCCTCAACGGATTGGAGGCCGACCCTAGCCCTCTTCCCTACAAGGGGCAATTGGTCGGCGATGGCAATATGGTCGGCGAAATACTGCGAATGGCCTAATTATCCCTTTTGTTAAACATCATCAATTACCACGTATTATGTACTATTTTCTACCAGTACTACATAATGTTTAAATCTTTGCAGATTAAGGGACTATGCAAGCCAGCCAAGTTTTACTTGTATTTATCCATTGCCGGAATCGTCATGTCAATTATCCAAAACATGCGCAGGTTCGATAACTCCAACTACAAGTGTGGCTCATTTAGCGTGAATGTACCCAGCGTGATGCTCATTTTCGCATTTAAGATTGTGTACATCATGTTCTGGACATACGTCCTCAACTTGTTATGCAAGGACAACAATGTGCGTCTTGCATGGCTTCTCGTGTTGTTCCCCATTATTTTGCTTTTTGTTATCATAGGCATGCTCCTACTCACGGGTGGGGTCGAGAAGAACGCTGGCAAGGAGGGGTTTAGGGAAGGAGCCGATGGCGATGTAGAGGACGAGGACGAGGACGAGGACGCAGCTCCTAAGCCACCTATCGCCCTCAAGTAAATCCACCACACCCAACAATTAGTGTCATCACATTTCATGTGCAAACCACAATAGATATGTTATGACGCGTCAAAATATAAGGAGTGTACACAGTATATAGTATATAGTGTTACATGGAAGATATTGCATGGAAGTTGATCGACAAGTACTTCACGGACAACCCGTACAACCTGGTGGCGCACCATCTGGATTCCTACAATGATTTTTTTGACATGGACATCAAGAAGGTACTTAAGGATAACAACCCTCTACGGTTCATTGAAAAACTGGCCAAATCTGGATCGGCCGACCGCGACCCATACGAGTGTAAAATATACCTGGGAGGACGTGACGGTTCCCAAGTTTACCGCAGTAAGCCCATCATCTACGATGACGATAAGATGGAGGATGGTGGGATCCTCTAGAGTCGACCTGCA
>JGI24920J38491_100560_pt1 | contig 37390 bp, 21 predicted proteins | sample LinPFosmplate8_FD_38491 | JGI IMG/M metagenome (IMG submission 38491)
CGAGCTCGGTACCCGGGGATCCCACTTCGATGGAAGAGTTGGTTAAGGAGGCTGACGAAATTGTCAATGAAGAGATGAAGGATCGACAGAGGAAGCGCGAGGAGGACGCCAAGTCGACTGAGGCGAAAGTAGAGGATACGAAGGAAGACGGTGAGCCAGAGGTTTCATCCGCGTAAATAATATTCATATACAATAAACAAAATGATTAGGATTATCATCACGATACTCCTAGTCGGAGCTTTCTTTATTTTGTTTTTTAAACCAAAATACGATTTAAAAAACAAAACAGTTTCTGAACCATCTACTACGAAAGGGTTCGTCGAAGATACACACAGGGGTCCCATTCTTTTTGGGCGAGATGGAATCCCCCCTAGATATGGTGACATAGGAACGTTTGTTGCTTACTCTGGTGTTCCAGAGGAACACTGGTTAAATGGATTTCCACAGGATCCGTTGACACCTGAAAGTTATGAAGATTCTGATACTAAACTATCAAGACGTATACGTGATTTAAGTAAATAGTTATGTATACCTGAGTATAACTGGCTGCATAGTCTTACCCATGAAAAATCCTAAAAGAAAAACAGCAAACGCGATTATCCACGTAGATTTATCAATGTTCGTGAATATATCGATTTTTGCATTTTGCTGAGGCGGGGGATGTGGATAATTCATTTCACTCGGATGGAAATAATACGGCTGGTCTTCAACCATCTCCTGTTTTTCGTGTTCAATTTCCTGATTTAAAGGGTCCACAGTGGGGTTGTACTCAATAGGATTACCAATATCAGTTTCCATTTCTAATATAGAATTTGTTTTTTTTAAGCTGATTCTTCCTCACTCTCACTCTCATCATCTACCACGAAATCTTTGAGATTACCATTATCATCAGCGTCTTCGTCGTAATCATCATCACTACCTTCTTCTGAGTTATATTCATCTTCAGTATCAATTACTGAATCGTCTTCAAAATCATCATGATCATCTGTAGCATAATCGTCATCTAGTACAGTTTCTACTGGTATATAAAGAACGGGCTTCTTTATAACCCTACCAAAGCGAGAACGAGTACTAACTACCATTTATATACTTTAAACACTGTTCTGTTTAAGTATCTTTAGGGTGAAGTTTATTAGTTATTTTAGATGGTAAAATATGTTCTCTAGCCTTACTCTTCTTGCATATAGGGCATTTCTGTTTTATTTTGTTTTTATTGATGATATATGACATAGTCTTATTTTCGTGTACACTAGAAATAGTTTCACAATAATTAGATGTGGTTAACACTAAAAAATTATTTTTATTTCGTGTTACATTAACTACGTGTGTATTATCACCACATTTCATATTCTTATTAATGAAGTTTTCAAGATCTGGTTTTACGTCCATCTGTTTAATTTCTGGTTTTTCTATGTTTTTTTTGATTTCGGGACACTTTGTGAGTGTTTCCTTTTTAGGGTAAAGCTTATCAATAATGTCATTTGTTAATTTATGTCTTCTACCACAAAAATGTTCACAAAAACCATCACGTCTTCCCCTGATTGTTTCATGTCGACTGAAACATTTTTGGAGAATCTCTCTTCCACTTATGATGAACCACACGTGATTCGACCCATGATTTCTTTTTACGTTTTCACAATATCTAGAATTTGTCGCTGCGAAATATGTTTCTTTGTTTTTGAATAGTTTAGTGATGTATGCACCCCCTTGACCCTCCATATTTTTTCGAATAAATGTTTCTATATTATTTTTCAGTTCTTCATCATAGATTTCATTATTCATTTGATCATCTGAAAATGAATTTTCTTTTATTTTTAAAGATACAGAAGGTGGCTCTACCGTAACGGTTTTGAGTACATCAGTTCGAACAGCTGACATTTTAAGAATTTCAACGGTTGGCTCCTGACCTATTCTTGTAAGAGAACCAACTTTGTATATGAAAACGGGAAGATATGCCAATTGGTCTACTCTACCATTATCACAATCTTTACACCCCTTACCATCACACGCTTCATGTTTGGCTCGTTTATACGACCATGGCATTCTAAATCCACTTCCCTTTGTCTTTCTACGTGCGTCACCGTATACAGATGAATCGATAATTGCATTCCAATCCATATTACTCTTAAATTTTGAGAGGGATACGAGAATGTGTTCACGGAGTGAGATCGCAGATATCTGATCAACCACAAACCCTGACCAGTTGAGATGTACACCTGTTTTAATTAGGTCACCAGACTGTTTAGGTTGTGAGACAGAGACGAGACACTCTTTACCACCATGGAAATTTACAGTCTCACAAATAACTTTAGAAATGTCCTTGATCTCATCGATTCCCAGGGGTTCTGGGTCTTTATAATCGATATCCACGAAAAAGTTATACGTCTCACTCTTTTGTTCGACGACGTAAATCCTTTCACCTGATTTTACAGCCTTGATATACATATCGTAAAATTCATTCAATCTATCAAACGGCACAGAGAGTTTACCCCCGTCCATGAGCACATGTGATAGATTGGTAGCATTATTGAATTTTTGGGACCAATTCTTAAACATACCTTGTTATTGTTCATCATCTCTAAACCACTTCATACAGGAAACGTCCTGGTATTCTTTTGTTTTAGAAAGTTCCTTCTTAAAGGTTAACAATTCATATACTGTTTTTTCTTCATTTTGTTTGAGCCATTCCTGAATTTCTTCTTCGCACATACCCCTGTTCTTCTCTAACAGTTCACTTATCTGCCTTAAAATAAAAGCCTTGGACTTCATTATTTAATAGAGAAGGTTTTTCTGTTATGAGAACTTATGCACGCATAAAATTTAGGATTTTTTATCACATTATCTATGATGAGTTTCCAACGTTTACGTGAGTTGAATTCTTCGAGTGTATCATAACTCATGTAATCGTTTTCGTCGTGTGTTTTGCGTATGGGTTGATTGTTCATCTTTTTAATTTGTGTCTTGTGTTTTTCTTCATAGAATCTTCGTAGTTGGGTTTGTTGTTCTGATCGGTTATAGTTAACGAAAAATATGTATACATTATATTCCAGGTCTACCGTTGGACTTTCTTTGTGTATAAATTTAAACTCTGTGTATTCACCATTCTTGAGGGAGACAACTCCACGTGTCTCTTCTTCCAATTCTCGTAGTGCACATCGTAAAGGATTGAATATTTCTCTTCGTCTACACCCTCCTGTGACAAAAATCCAATCCTTGAAGCGCCAATCTCTCACTGTGAGAAACCGAGGTTTCCCGTCGATAAAGCTAACCGGTATTGCAATCGCTTTGTACTTCTTCATTGCGCATTCGCAAGTTATAATAAGGCGATATGTTTATTCGTCCTCCTTTACATCACTTTTCTTGGGTTCCTCTTCTGTCTCAGGAACAGATGGTTCCTCGGGAGGCGCGCTGAGATGCCTGACGACCTGAGCTGAAAAATTCTTAAATCCATCGATATCCTTTTTAGTCTTGTTTAACTCTTTAAAGAGGAAAACGAGTGCCACGGCGCATACGATGGTGGCGACAATCAAAAGAGTGTCTTTCGTAACGGGAATCATTTATAAATAAAAATAACATCTTCTTTTTAAGTATTCTACATCACGACACCCATTTTGGTTTTACCGGGTGTGGGACACTCGTATGGTGTCTGAGCGAATTGGACGGCTTCGTAATGCGCATTTTCACATGTCTTCTGTGTGGTTGGCGTTGTGGGCTGACCGACAAAGGTTTCAAGTGTCCTGGATTTAGGATCGTACGTCAATACAAAAACGATGGAGAGAAGAAAAACAATTTTCCAAAGCATCTTTTACTAATTAGTTAGAATATAATAGACCACCCATACCATTTTCCACCCTTAAAATGTTGTAATTAACGGCATAAATATCCTTACCGACCGACTGAGTATCGTTGATGATACGCGCCGAGTCAAGTCGGGAAAAGTTGAGGGTACCGGTGGGCTGCAGCTTACCAGTCTCGAGACAGAAAGGATAAGTGAAGAGCTTGGTGGCGGGGGTAGAGTTACCATGGGAGGTGTGGTAATAAAGAGGAACGGATGTGTAGTTAGGGTTGGCAAATTTGAAATCGGCAACATCGGTGCCGTTAATTTGGAGTTTAAGCTTATTGTTATTATTGAGGATGGCAAGCGCAGCACTGTCCGCCGAAGCAAGGTACTTGACGGGGTGATTGAAGTTCAGCTCCTGCATCTTAGAACCGGAAGAGACGGCCTTCTGGACCTGGGTGATGAGCATGTTAAGGGGTTCGGCTGCGAACATCTCACGCTCCTGGGTATCGAGGTAGGCGTAGTTCGCGAATACATCCCACTTGTGACTGGCCGCGGAACCACCCCAAGTGATGCGAAGCTCCACATCATGATATTGGAGGGCAATGAGTGGAAGGGCAGTCTGCCAGTTCTCACAGAAAGCAAACCTGAGAGGGTAGAAGCGCTCGTTGGTGGAGCCACCGTAGAGATCACCGGCAACCGACTTGGAAGAGGAGGTCGCGGAGAGGGTGGGTGCGATGAGGGTAGAGTAGGTAGAATCCTGTTCATCGATAACTTGACCCCCCACCATGAGTTCAACCTTGGAAATTACTGTCCTCCAGTCAGCGACAGCTTGGGTAGCGCTTCCGTCATTGGGAACAAGGTAGACATAGTTGAGCATGTCACCCTTGCGCTCGAAGCGGATGGTGGACATACCGTTGTTCGAGACGTTGCCTTGAATGACTTGACGCTCGACAGTTTGGGAAAAATTAGTGTGACGTTTGTAGGTGGACCTGAAGAAAGACACCTCTGGCTGACCGACGAGGTGTACATCCTGGGCTCCGACGGCTACGAGTTGGGCAATACCACCAGACATTTTATAATATAGTGAGAGTTTATTTTTAAGCTTGGATGAATCTTGGAAGGTTTGATACGAGAGAAGTCCTACGGACTTGGCTGGATTGGCCATACTGGGTTAGTTGGATCTTCGGTGGTTTGTGTAATGTCCCGAAGGGCTTGACGATAGGTCTCCCATTCGTATTTTTTGGCACCTGGAAGGGGTACGTTGGGTAATTGGGTCCAGTCACATGCTGATATACGTTTATTGCGTTCTTCACGAATTTCTTTCCATGGTTTAGCATCTATCAGTTCCTGAAGTTTAGCTTCAAATGCTTCTCTAGATGGTTTTTCGTACCCCTCTTTGTATTGTATGTTTTCGTATTCATGTGAGAACGATATTACACCTTCATAATTTGGACTGAAATGCAGAATCGCTTCAGCACTAAGTTTTTCTAAAACGAGGTGGTCGATTTGATATTCGGAAACGACTTCGTTTATTTCTGAATTGGATGATATTGGCCAGTGATTCATATAATTATAATGAAGATAAATAATATCCATAAAATCCGTTGTAATATGTCGATATATACATGCTGCCGGATAATGTATATAATCGTATATCAAGTGTTTGTCCCTTATTCATTTCTAATATTAAATAAGAAGACGTGTGAGCTCCATCTTCATTTCCAAAACCGACACCCTTAACATTTCCAACGGCATTATTGACACTACTACCAGGAAAAGTTGCGTCGTATTGTGGTCTAATTTGGAAATTATTGGCTGTGCCGTCACCACGTGCATAATAAATAAACATATAAATACCGCTTATAGGAGCTGTAAATCTACCATTTGTTGAATTAAAACCACCACCCCGGTTAAATTCTACTTGATTCCATGGAATCACCATACCACTTGTACTGGCTACGAGAGATCCTGCTGTGTAGCGAGCGTGAAAACATACGGGACACCCCCCTAATATATTACCTTTCACATCCAAAGCCGCCCGAGGCTCCGAAGTCCCGATCCCCAAACGCCCCGCCTTGAGGGTCATTCCCAACGCCCCGTGTCCAAAGTCCTCCTTCTGGTAGGCATAGAGTTGGTAGATCTCGTCGGAGCTCAGGGCCCGGTTGAAGAGGCGGAAATTGGCGATGGAACCGTCACCTAATCCAACACCACCATACAAATAATCACCAATCGTAATTTTTCCAGTGGTAGGTAAAACCAAGGGGGAATTTACACCCCCCATTACACCACCTACATCGACTCCGTCTATATATATTTTAGAACCAGTGAAACCACCACCACCCGCATATGTTCCAGTAATGTGATACCATCTATTTTGTTGGAAATCTAAATCTACTGCTTTATCGGTACCTTGATGAAAAAATTGTAGTCTTTTGTTACTATTTATGATATACAAACCTGTGGCAGCCCCAGTCGTAGAAGTTCCTCCCGCGACTCTATAATCAAATAATAGGTTGTGTGCATTACCATTTTTCAATCGAACCCATAAAACAACAGAATGTGATTCATCACCACTCACAAATGTCACATTATCGGCTATGATGTTACTTTTCGGACTTTGTGTGAATTCAAAAGAATTATACGTTGCATCAATTGTAATATTATTTGCGGTTGCGGTAATATTATTACCTGATTTATCTGTAATAGACGACGGTGTACCAGAAAAGTCCTTCGCATCATAGTAGACCTCCAACCAATCCGTGTTGGGAACGTTGGTCACGGACTTTACGGTCACATCAGTTCCGTGCGCCTCGGGGTCGTATTCGGGGGCGCCGTAAAATTCGAGTTCTTGACAAGAAGCATATCTGGAGTAACTACTTGAACCCGCCGTTTCGGTCCATACGAATCTAAAGTATTGGTAATAATCAGGTACATTCTCGATATTGAATTTGTAATATGAATGTTCGAATACAACCCATGTGTTATACGTTATTCCCGACCAATTTTTTAATATTGTCCAGTTTGTTCCATTATTCGAACCTAATATGTACCCAGCTCGAGGACTCCTATGACCCCCTAACGCGTCATGTGTTCCTCCGTATATACTGATGGGTGAGAATCTAACATGATCGAGACGAATTCTGGTATTGGTAGGTAATTGAAGTTGAAGCCATTCACCGTAAATGGTAGTTCCATTATCGGTAGTAATAGTCGTATTTGCTGAACTAGAAGTTGATCCAATCCATGCACCGGAATCATCGAATGTAGAAGTGTTGGCGGGTTCCCATCCAGCTCCCGCAACATATCCTTTACCGTAGGGCCAATTATTAAATGCCCTAAATGCATTATAATTATTCCCTGCATCTGCATATTCTGAGTTAGCACTCGCCACGTAGCCACCACTCGAATTAGCAGTCAAAGCCACCCTCGGATACTTAATAAACTTCTTTGACCGACTAAATTCCGTGACGACATTGGACGTCGCCTTAATTGTAGCCGTATTAGAGACTTGTTGAATATTAAGGTTTGAATATAATTCTATTTCTCCTCCCGCATATACATTTCCTGATACGTGTAGATTCGCACTAGATTTTATATTTCCGAGTACATCTAAACTTTCTGTAGGGGAGTTCACACCCACGCCTAGGTTACCACCTATGAACGCGATGTTACTCGTTTGATCAGAAATGAATCGTCCGTTAACGATTCTAAGGTTTTTGAATTTTGAATTTGCGGCATCCTGCTCTATGAAAACATTCACAAAAGCTGAGCCAGTCGTACTGATGACACGTGACATAACAGGGGGTGGATTACCCGCATGTTTATAGTAAAGAACTCGGGTTCCATCGATAGATACCGCTATGACATTCCTCTCGAAGAAGATATTGACTTTTCGGTAGGTATTGACTATAGTGGGGATCGTCGCCGTAGTCCAAGATCCATTGTCATATCTCAAACTTAATGTAGTATCATTAAAATTTAGGGTGTATCCCGAAGTATTAGAAGTAAACCCTTCATTGTAAAAATTGAATTCTACGTATTTTCCCGAATGACCCTTAACATCAAAATCAGCTACCCAAGTTGTAGGTAACTTGATACCCCAATGATGATTTATAGCGTATTCCGTATTCTCAGTTATGAGTAGGTTGTTCTTTACGATATTCAAGAGACCCTGGTTCAGACCTGAGGTTTCAGCAACTTCAAGTTTTCCCACTCGAAGTGTCGCATTGCCAATGTCCAGAATGCCGTCTGGTGGTTCGAACGACATTTAATATAAGATGAGGTTTTTTTAAACACTAAAAGTCCGAAGGACTTTTGTTTGATACTTGTTACAAACTGGGTCACAATTTGTAAGAAGGGTGGGGGAAGGGGTCAGTCGCAAAGCGACTGGAACGAGTGACTCCGTCACTCGGGACTTGGGACAAATGTATAAAAAGGTTGTAAATTAGATAGTTCAACTTCTGGTTCTATCTGAGGATTGTATCCTTCTCGGTCTTCTAATGATAAAGATGCATATTTTTGAACGGATATATCTACATAAGAACTCGTTCCTGGAATGTATTTTCGGAAAATAGTACGAGAAGGTCGGATTTTTCTTAGGTTCGTATACGCATTCGCGTCTATGTTGGAGTAGGTCACAACATTTGAAACCACGAGATTCGAATAGTGTGTGATCACCTTGACATAGTGGTGAGGACTATCCGTGGTCGTGACGTTAGAGTACTCTATGACCGGGGTAAATCCACCCTGTTGATCAGGAGTCAATTCATTATAGGCATTCGAGGAAATGTTGGAGAATACATTGATCCCATCATAGACCATGAGATTCGAGTAATACCCCACACTGTTCGAGGAGTAGTAGTTACACTCCAAGTAGTTCGCCTGGTCGTCCACTGATAGGTTGGAGTATTCAACCACAGTGACATTAGAAACGACGTTGGACTGCGTAACACTCACAAGGTTCGAGTAGTACGACATTTATTATAAGGGGAGGTTTTTTAAACTTGGGGAGAAACCCGAAGGATTTCGCTTGTTTGATACGGGGGGAACAATCAACTATGTTGATTGGGTGGTTAACCACAATGGTATGTGCATCCCACGAAGGCCGCGGTATGGACTGTGTTTGCTTCATCTGTTTGGGAACCGTCAGCTGTGAGATATCTCACCTTGTAAGCTTTTTCTGTTTCGGTTGGGTGATCCTCCCATTGAATCTGTCCATGCTCGTCTAAAACATTTTCACCTTCTTCATCTTTCTTAATGATTTGAACGGATTGAGTTACTGGCTCAAAGTCACAATCCATAGTGATTTTGGCGACCGTATAGTTGTGGAGGATATCGTCGGTCTGCTTTTGACCGTAACCTGCCACGTTAGAGGTTGTGATGTAATCACCCGACTCGAGGGAACCGTTGGTATTCACGACCCAAATGGCACCTTCACCGAGGGAGTTGATGAAGACACGAGTATCACCCTTTTCTTTTTCGTAATTACTACCAAATACACCATATTGTTCGGTTCTCTCGTCGGGATCTTCGGATGTTGAGATAACACCGAAACACTTTTTGTCATTGGTTGTCGTGGACAAAGATACAACTGGAAGTGATTCATTTGTGGTAATCGCATTAGAACCAGCCTCTATGCCACCACTCATTTTGATATATTTGTTTTGATCCGAAGAGACGATGAGACCTTCTAGGTCCCCAGCTCGTGAGAAAGGAACATCCTTGATGAAAGTTCTATGTTGACCTGTGAAATTTCCATTCATTTGTGCGTTAGTATCGCTTTGGTCAACCCATCCCTTAAACGCACCATTGTACGCAAATCTAAAATGGTTATTATTACTGATGAATAGATTCCATCTTCCAATGTTGGCTGGATTTGAAAAACGTATACCTTCATTTTCTACCTGACCGGGATATGTATTTTGATGAATATGTAACGGAGAGGCAGGGAATTCATCGGGGTATGCATTATCATCCACAGCATGCGTGGGCTGTCCCCCAATCCCCACATTACCTTTTAATAATGATTCCCCTCTCACATCCAAAGTAGACCGAGGAGCCTCCCCATCCCCGAGGCCGATCCCGACCCGCGTTTTCGAGAAGTTCACCATGTGGCCACCATCATCACACCGACCCATATCGTAGAGGGTCTTGACCTCGTGGGCGGTGAGGACTGTGTCGTAGAGTTTGAAGTTTGAGGTACAACCATTCATATGGAAAGTTCGATTGGTACCATCTGTTCTATAGCCTAATTGAAATGGGGCGTTAGATGGAAGTGTTAAGGCGTTTCCTGAACCATTATTAAAAGTGAAGTGATGTGTCCGGTCTCGGCCATTTACATAAAATTTAAACGTTAGTCCGTCTGTTGGTGTACCCATTTTCCTACTAGCTACTATATGAACCCATTTTCCTAAGGGTAAGTGAACCGTCGTGCCGTTTGAATCTAGGATATTATGACCACCATACGTATAGAAATATAAACTCCCGGCGTCATACGCATCAATTCCTATACCCTGGCCAGCGACTTCATTTCCTAAAAAGAAAAGGGCTGAAGCACCACCCGATCCACCTGCGTCACGCCTGACCCACAAAGATGTGGTAAAATCGAAATCACCACTATTATTTATCATTCCGTCTATAGAATCATCCGTCCCATCAAACTCAAAAGCCTTTTGGGTCGCATCATACGATGCTCCATTGTAGAACACCCCATCATTCCCCCTCCCACTCGTATCCCTAACAGCCCCATCGAACGTGGGGTTGGTCGAGGTGTTGTATTCCACGACGAGTCTGTCCCTTCGGGGTGTATCATCGGCATCTAGGGGTGGCCCGATCCTAGGAACATCCAAGTTCTTGGTGAGGGTCAAATTACCATCATGAAGAGTACTAAACTCTTGTTTTCTAAAACCATGAAAACTGGTGTCGCTTAATTGTGAGAAACTATCCACAATTACCGCGTGGTACTTATAATAATCATTTGTATCTATGTCGTAATCAACATACGCAATTCGCCCCGACCCCTTACGACCTTCTTTTCCGAAAATTTTAGTTTCGTTCGTGAGTTTCGTCCAATTTATATCATCATTACTTCCCCAAACACCCTTGACATTTTTGGGGAAACTAAATACTCGCCATTTACCACGACTTCCGTCATAGTAAATCATACCGAAACCAACCGCAGAACCGTCTGCAGATAACCGTACCGACGAAGTATTATCGTTACCCAAATATGAGTTGACAGTACCGGTATCGTCAAACTCTAAATGAGGACGCATTCTATTATATCTATTTCCGTCCCATTCGAAACTATATACCCTACCCGAATTTGATGCTATCATATCATCCAGTCCTGCACCTATGATTAATCGATGTCCATCCGCACTTAAATCACACGATTGTCCGAAATGGTCATTATCAGTGCTTCGGTTATACTCTGTACCCACACTGACATAAGAACTTCCATCCCATTTATACATGTCTACACGTCCAGTTTGCGCACCCCGAGTGGCGTCGTATGGTGCGGACATACAGATATAAGTACCACCATTGGAAATACCAACACCCATACCTAACCTGGTATTTCCAGAATCATTAAACGCCTGTCGTAAAGACCACGATTCATCTGCATTTCTTTTCCATACTGCGGCGTAACCCTTGCTGTTCGAGGGTGCGGTGAACCCTGGGCCACCGTGAATCATGTACTGACCATCTTGGGAAAGTTTAGTCTGCCAACCAACTATTTGATTTGAAAGTGGAGTTCCATCCTGGATTATAGTTGCTCTCAAAGTCCATGTTGAACCCGATCGTGTCCAAATAGTCACGCGACCATGGTCCGTGGCTGCCGTGTCATCCTTGTACTCACCTACAGCTAAGGTTTCACCTGTTCTGTCGAGAGATACACTAAATCCGAATTCGGTATTAGCAGCTACACCCGTTAGTTCAGCTCCAACCTGAGTCCATGTAGGCACATTACTAGATGTACCTGTTTCTATGTTAGCGGCAAATACCCTCACACGACCCCTCGATGAGTTATAATGCGGACCTCCAACAGCTATATATTTACCATCTCCAGAGAGTGATTGCGAATACCCATCTCTATTAGCACTCAAACCCAAAATAGTTTGTTCTCCATGAAGGTCCCACTCACCAGATTTTCCAGACCAATCGTAAATGAATGTAGTTCCACTAGCATTTATCGTTCCTACCGCCACCCTCGTTCCGTCTTCATTGAGAGTCAGACCATTACCGAAAAATTGATTAGCGTTGCCCTTGTACCCATCCGCCCCGATTTGCTGCCAAGCGCGGTTTCCACCAATCTTAACACTTTTCACATTTATGGGTGTAGGCGACTTCATTTTTATCCACGCGCCATAATCGGTATCATGAGATAAACGTGTATTGCGGGGTGGGCAAAAAATAGCCCCGGTGGGTCCAAAAGAAGCCCACGCAGATGAATCGCTGAAGTCACCTTCTCCTCTTACCGCTGATGAAAAGTTAAATTGTCCCTGTCCCTCCACATACGATTCATTCGCAGAGACCGCCCTCGCGGGGAATCGTTCTAAAGTTTTGACTTCATCCACCACCGTCAAAGCGCCTTCAGGTTCAGTCGTGCCCACACCTATGCGACCTTTGTAGAAGGTCATCGAGGATTTCTTGTGCCCGAACGCATCCTTTTGCGCATCGTAAATCTCTTGGATCCGCTCGTCACCCAAGTACTTGTCATAGACCCTAAAGTTCGCCACCTTACCATCGAAAGGTCCGACACATGCGGGGGTGCCGGTGTTTTCTTCTGTGCCGTAGAATTCTAATGCTTCTATAGCAACATCCGTTTGGTTGGCATCAAATAATTTAGTAGTAACTAACGCATAATAATCATAACGAACTGAAAGTGCGGATGCGGGTGAAATTATATTACCACCATTGGTTGGGGTGAGACCAGTTTGTGTGATAAGTAATTTCCAGGTACTTCCATTGATTGAACCATATAATTTAAAGTCTTCGGGAGTTTTATTTAAGAAATTTGTATCACCTACTAATTTTATCGATTGAAGTAATATCTTATTAGGCATTTTAATTTGAAGCCATTCTCCGTATGGTATAGCAGCACCATCGGTGTCAGTTGCTGCGAGACGATGAGCGGTACCAATGTAAATACCGTCAGATCCAGTATAATCCGCGCCACTACTTCTCCATTCCATGGCATCACCACCGTCAAATGCATTCCAGGCTTCGCGTACACCTGTTTGTGTACTACTCGCCGTCGCCACATACCCCCTCTGTACCGGACCCGTCATCGCAATGTGTGGATACTTGAGGACCCGCGTCGGCTCGGGGAATCGGGTCAGGTCGCCTTCTCGGTTTCCTAAGAAAGCACACTCGGCAAGCATAATACACGCATCAGTACCAGCATTACCGGCTGTTTTTGTCGTGACGAGAGCTATAAATCTATATCCCTTACCCTTACCCGCACCATATACAGTCGAAGTTTCGTCTGTTCCGGGGTAAGTTGTACCACCAACACGCCCATCAGCAGGAGTGGATTCGGTAGAAGGTGTTGCACCGGTGACGGTAAATATAGCGTCCCAATTCCCACTCACCGGGTCGTTAGAACCGTACACGATAAAATTACCTGGTGCCCTAGTGGTGTGTCCATGTCTGGCCCTCAGATATACACCGTAAATACATAATTTATACGGAGCCTCCATCATGATCCATTCACCATTAGAAACTCCAGTTCCGTCTCCACCATGCATTTTACTTAAATTCCTGATACTACTACTATTTTGTCCTATGTAATCACCCGAAGAATTGTAAATTGACGCCCGTTCTTGTGAGCACCAGAAATCAGAACCATTGGATGGGTAAGCATGATTAAAGGCTTCCCATGGAGGATACGCTTCACTCTGCTCGCTATAACCAACACTACTCGCGGTGATCATATAACCACCAACACTATCATTATTTAAAATAGGAAAAGGTGGGTAAAGTCCATGTGTATCTTCATTTTGTTTTTTAGCAACTTCTTTACCGTTACAGTATAGAGATCTATATCCATCTCTACCTTCATTTGTATATGTTATATTGTTCCACGTGTTACTCGCCAAGTAAAAATCAAAATCGTTGATACGTTTGTCCTTATTTAGGGATAAAAACGATTCATCAGCTAAACTGAAAAGAGTCGTAGAGTGAACATTATTGTTTAAGTTAGAGGCGTTCACCCACATAGAGACTGTATGTGGCGCATCCCCAACAAGTCCAAGGGAACCTGTGGTCACGTTACTCTCCGTAGAGCCATTGAGGGTCCAGCAATTGTTTGTGGCGTCGAAGACTACGTTATTTGGAGTGATACTAATGGATGAATCATTCACAAGATTCTTGGGGACGTTCCCGGCAGCTGGGTCCTTCCCATCGAAATACATCACGTAGTTATTCGACTGAACGGAATTGAACGTAGACTTTAGGGTTGTGTCTAGGGAAAGGTCACCCACAGTTGTGGTAAGTTGCTCGTAACCATAAAGTTCGAGTTCACCTATCGCGGCATCTGTATCATATGTTAATCCATTCGGTGAAGTCTTTTCGGCGAGAATACGGAAATATTTATAATATGAATTTGTATTTGTATCTACAACGATCTTAGTTCCCAATCTATCACGATGACTGATATTTACAAACCTTTTTAGGAGATACCATGTACTTCCATCGGTACTTCCTACCATCACACCCGTTCCAGGTAACCTAGATGATAAATCTAATGTTGCGTGACCTTGTGAGTGGAGTACGAAATGACTGAGTTTTACACTTTTTGGCATTTGAATTTGTAACCATTCACCATTGTATGTTGTACTCGTTCCACTGGGTGCATCGAGAGCTGTTACGTTATTGGTTGATACAGAATACGCACCTGTTCCGGTTGTGTATAACACAAGAGATCGCCAGGCATCTAAGAATGTGTTTATTTTACCATTAAACGCTTCGTGTCCGGCATAGCCACTTTGAGCCGAACTCGAACTCACCGTATACCCCGCTTGAACGTAAGTGTTGGTCGTATCATTCCCATCCAATTTAGAAGCATCAAAAGCAATCTCGGGGAACTTCTTGAGAGGCATCTCCTTTGGCTCCCTCCCATGAGGTCCCGTGTATTCCGCGAGGACGTTGGAACCAACCTTCACCTGGGCGTTCGAGGTGAGTGTGATATTCCCACCGATCTCGACGTTCGCTGTGGTTGTGAACCCCGTGGTGGCATTCGCGAATTGAATAACATTCGCTGTGACGTTACCGACATTAGATACAGAGGCAAAATCAAAGGCTGGACTGATAGTGAGATTGGATATTTTGATTCCCGAAGCGACCACGTTTCCTGTGACACTCACTGGATCTACTGAATCCTTATCGACATGAAACCTGGTACCTACTGAAAGATCAAAGTCGGGGTTGGTGTTGGACACGCCGATACTAGTTGTCGCCTCAAATTTATCCGCTCGAACTTTGGCGTTAACTATGTCTAAGTTCCCTGCCGCCGGTAGGATACTATTCGACATTTATTATAAGAGGAGGTTTTTTTAAATGACCAAAACCCCTCGGGTTTTATTTGATACGGGACTTGTTACAAACTGGAACTCAATTTGTAAGAAGTTTTTTTTCATGTACGACCAGAGACCTTCGGTCTCAAATCGGGACTTAGCCACAGTGGTAGGTACACCCCACGAAGGCTGCGATGTGCACCGCATTCGCAGAGTCCGTCTCCACACCTGAAGCGTCTAAGAAACGCCTCTCATATGGTGCTTCAGTCGCACCCGTCTTGTCCTCAAATTGGAGCTGACCGTTTTCATTGAGGACATTTTCACCTCTTTGAATTTGGTAATAGGTTGTGATTTCAGCTTCTGAGTATGTGTTTTGAGTTTCTGTGGTCAGGTTGGACCACTCACTGAGGTTCACGAATTTTGTATAGTCCACAATTTCCGTGAATGTATTGCTTTGGTATGTATTTTGAATGTTTGATTCTAAGTTGGACCATTCAGCTATGGATACGATATTAGATCCATCTGTGTAGTCAACTATAGTGGTCACCTCTCTTGGTGTGTATCCCGATTGACCCGAGTAGGCCGAGGGTGCTAAAGTGTTGGAATATTGGGTCTCTGTATTGGATGAACGGTCATAGTCCACGAGTTGATTCCAACTATCTTCCATGATGGTCCTAAGACCAGTTTCTTCACGCTTGATAGTTTGAACGGCAACATTGGATCCTGTAAAGTCACAATCCATCGTGATTTTGGCGACCGTATAGTTGTGAAGCACATCGTCATTCTGCTTTTGACCGTAGCCAGCCACATTGGAGGTTGTGATGTAATCACCCGACTCCAGGGATCCCCCAGTATCCACCACCCAAATGGCACCTTCACCTACAGAGTTTACTATGGCACGGTTGTCACCAACAATCTTTACAGATTCGGAAACGAGTCCTCCAGTTATTTCTGTTCTATATGCTTCATTTGATTCTTCCATTTTAGAAACAACCCCGAAACATGCTTTGTCTTGAGCCACGTTCGACAGGGACACAATGGGGAGGGATTCGTCTATGGTGATCGCACTTTTACCGCTAGCCAATCCGTTCAGTTTCACAAATTGGTTCTTTTTAGCCGAAACGATGAGACCTGTTTCCATAGGCTCATCTGGGAAACATATATGTTGCCCGGTGAACGTTTGTACAGTGGATGACTCAGCATAAATAAGGTCTCGCACATCCAAAGCAGACCGAGGAACTTCCCCATCCCCTAAGCCGATCCCGACCCGCGTTTTCGAGAAGTTCACCATGTGGTGGCCCTCGTCGCACCGACCCATATCGTAGAGGGTCTTGACCTCTGAGGCGGTGAGGGCACAGTCGTAAAGTTTGAAGTTGGAGATTTGTCCATTGAAATCACTCGAGCCTGAGTAGGCTGGGCTATCACCGAACGTAATTCGATTATCTATTAAATTTAAAGGACCTGACGTGTTGCCTGTATGTGTCGTAGTTTCTTCTATACCGTTTACATACAGGTCTATATTAGTGGTATCCCAGTCTCCACCTTTATACACACCCACTATATGATACCACTGACCATTAGTAATTGTTGTAGCACTAATAATATCACTATCAAATCTCGCAAAGAGAAACTTATTACTATTGATTATAAATCCAGCCATCCTAGTAGTGCCATTTGTCCCCAAGACACATACATAATCATAACTATTTACAGCTGCATCTCTTTTAATCCACATAGCCATAGACAAAATCGGTGCACCAGTTCCTATATTTTGAGTTCCTCTTATCGTATCACTCGAACCAAAGTCCAAAGCCTTTTGGCTCACTGAGTAGGAGGCACCGTGGAACGCCCCATCATTCCCCCTCCCAGAGGTGTCCCGCACACCTGCATTATTAAAGACAGGGTTCGTCGAGGTATTGTATTCTACCACGAGTCGGTCCCGCCTCGGTGTATCGTCCGCGTCGAGAGCCGGCCCAATTCGGGGAACTGTTAACGATTTCGTGAGGGTCAGTTCACCATCGTGGAGGACGGATTGACCCTGCTCACGGGTGCCGAAGAACTTGAGTTCTTTTATGGATGTTGCATCCAGTGGACCGACGATTTTTAATACAACCATGGCGTATATTTTGTAAAAATTTTCAGAATTTACGGAGTATGCTACCGCTGTTGTGTTATCGCCTATCATATTACCACTGAACGAATGGATTTTTGTCCAGTTTTTATCGTCATTACTCGCCCATAATTCAGCATCTGCAGGTCCCTGTTCTAATTGACCAACAAATTCATAACTGGCTAATTTAATCTTCAGAGGCATTTCAAGTTTAATCCATACACCTGGTGTAACACCGTCTGCTAATACATAACTGGTATTCGCAACACCAATTGTGAAATCAGCATTAGACCTCCATCTATCAGCATTAACAATATTAGTTTTGTTAAAAGCTTTTATTGCACCGTATGTCGTTCCTTGCAAACTATTAGACGCAGTTGCTCTAAATTTCCCATACCCAGTAAAATAAGTTTCCCCACCACCTCCACCCAAATTCTCCCCACCACTCATAGCCCTAGGAGGAAACTCTTCTAAGTTGTGGGGTTCATCCAAGACCGCCAACCTCCCTTCCGGTTCCGTCGTGCCTATCCCGAGGCGACCTTTCTGTAAAGTCATCGAGGATTTGGCCCTCCCGAACTCATCCTTTTGGGCATCCCAAATCTCGAGGGCTTGGTCCTCCCCAATAAACTTGTCGTACACCCTAAAGTTCGCCACCTTGTCGATGTTCCCACCACCGATCTGGATGGGGATGGAGGAGTTCTCTTCTGTGCCGAAGAGCTGAACTTGGTAGATTACCGGGATATGTTCATCAGTTACTTTCCTCACTATCAATCTATGATATTTATAAAATCCCGTGTTTCCAGATGTACTCGCAATTGCTACGGTCGACACGTAGTAGGAACCGACGTCGTGCGCGGGGGACCATGAAAGTACCACTTCACCGGAACCAATATCAACCCAATCATCAATACCAGTATTACTTCCTAGTAATACAACTGTGTGTGCATTATAGTCAGTCACGTAGTTTGTACTATTATAAAGACGATAGGACTTGATATTCAGTTTATTCGGGGATTCTAATTGAAGCCAATCACCGGTATACGAAGCTGGACTCGATCCAGAGGCTAATGTTGTTATATTATCAGCGTATGATGTTGTAGGAGTCCAGGGCCCACTTCCTGGATTAGTGTACCTTGTGGGGTTCGTCGAATCTGGTTGCCAACGCATCACACTATGTATGGAGTGTACATCAGTATATCTATCATCAAAAGCTTCCCAAGCTGGGTAGGCCGTGTTCTCATTACTCGAACTCGCCACATACCCCCTCTGAGCCGAAACAGTCATCGCAATGTGCGGATACTTGAGGACATTCGTGGGATCGGGAAGGCGGACCAGGTCATTCTCGCGGTGGCCGTAGTATTTGAGTTTAAATAGTTGTGCGACTGTTCCAGAAAATGTAGAAAGAATTTGGAATACAAAATATTTAAAATATTTTGTAGAGTTTGCAGAATATGAAGATACGGCACCATTATAAGTAAGCGTATGTGTATCTTTTATAACTTCCCAATTTATATCATCATTAGAACCAAAAATTTTAGCAGTTTCAATTCTTTCACCAGTACCACTAGCCGACTGCACATATACATAATTGAGTTTTATTCGTGTGGGGAGTTCCAACTTAACCCACTCACCTCGTACACCTTCAAATAAAGCCGCGGAAGAGGTCGCACTCCCACCACTCGTATATCCACCTGATGTTTGAAATAGACCTAAATTATTATCAGTAAGATTATTGAATGCTTTATACGCAACTCTACCTGGTGAGGTTCCCTGACTAGTATTCGCACTACTCGAACTCGCCACATACCCACCCTGTGAGAACCCCATCATATCGAAGGGTGGGTAGGCTCTAAAGGTATCTTCGGCTTGGTCTTCGGCCACCTTACGTCCATCGAGGTAGGTTACTCGGGAGCCACCTTCACCTTGGTACGCGTAGGTTAGGTTGTGCCACGTGTTCGATTGGAGTTTCAAATCTGTTGTGAGGTGATGTGTGGTATCTCGGTCGAATACATAGACTGAACCGGCGTTAGCGGAGATGGGATCCGCGTAGTTCGCCCCAACGACAACCCTCGCTCCATCACCACTCATGGCGACGCCCCTGCTGTCGTATGCAAAATAGTCACTCGTGGCGGGGGTGGGTGACACAATCTTTAGACCAGTATCCCAATTCGAACCATCGTAGGTATAGATATAGACTGCACCAGCGTCGGTGATGGTGGCCCGTGAGTTACCCGTGGCGTCGATGCCATTCACGTCATCCAGGTATGCTCCCACGATAACCTTGGTCCCGTCTGAATTCATCGAGACGGAAATACCGAAACGGGCCGACGCCTCTTTATCGGGTGCCACAATCTTTGTACCCGTATCCCAATTCGAACCATCGTAGGTATAGATATAAGCAGCACCGGCCGCGTCGAGCCCGTCTGGGTCTTCTGCGTACGCTCCCACAATAACCTTAGTTCCATTGGAGTTCATGCTGACGGTATAGCCGAACTCGTCACCCGCAGCTCCATCTGATGCCACAAGTATCTGCTCAACCCAAGATGAACCATTATAAGTATAGATATAAGCAGCATTTCCACCGGATGCCCCCACAATAGCCTTCGTACCATCCGAGTTCATGGCAACGCTCCTCCCGAATATGTCATCCACCGCTCTGTCTGATGCTATAATCTTTTCACCCGTACCCCAAGATGAACCATCGTAGGTAAAAATATAAGCAGATCCGGCGTTGTCAACATTATCCGCATGTTCTAAATACGCCCCCACAATAACCTTCGTCCCATCCCCACTCATAGCGGCGCTATACCCGAACTTGTCACCCGCCTCTTTGTCGTCTGCCATAATTTTTGTACCAAAATCCCAAGACCCGTTGCTATAGGTAAAAATATAAGCAGCACCGGCGTTGTCAACATTATCCGCGTGTTCCTCAAACGCACCCACAATAACCTTCGTTCCATCGGAGCTCATGGAGACGCTTGTTCCGAATTTGGCGGCCGCCTCAATGTCTGGTGACACAAGTTTACGCTCATCCCAGTTACCAGTATCGCTATTATAGGTAAAAATATAAGCAGCACCGGCGTCAGCATTGTCGCCTGCATGCTCTACGAACGCACCCACGATAAACTTAGTTCCATCTGAGTTCATAGCGACAGAATAGCCGAAACGGTCATTCGCCTCTAAGTCTCTTGGTAATAACCTCTGCACAGTTTGATAGTTGTTACTAAACGCCGCACTGACATGATCTAACCTTTCCTCAGTACCTAACGAGAAGATACAAGAGTTAGACGCATTTGACACCAAGTTCGAGGAATTGAACCACATAGAGAGGGAGTGTGGGGCATCACCCGAAAGGAACGTATTGGCCTCGAGGGTCACATTAGATTCAACATTCCCCGAAAGTTCCCAGTATTTCTCCGCACTCACGTAGGTCGTGTGTGTGTTGGAAACGGTTGGACCCACGACCCTATTGGTAAAGGTCTCACCTAAGCTCCCATCGACGTACACTTGGGCCCCGGTGGTTTGGGGTGTGTTCATTATGGAGGTGAAGGTGGTATCCACGGAGGTGTCTCCACCTTCAAAATTTTCGTAACCATAGAGTTTTATTTCACCGATACGAACGTTACCCTGATCACTATTAACTTGTGTAACAACTATGGCTATGTATCTATAACCTTCAGTATCAGTAATCTCATGAGAATTACCATATATAGAAGGTGTTTCATTGGAAACATCTTTTAGTTCAGTCCATGACGAACCCGTTACCGAACCATATATTTTATAAGATTTTGGGGCTTCGTTTATATCATCGGCGTAAAGGATAAATTTAGTAACTTTAATTCTGTGTGATAATTTAACTTTTAACCATTCACCATAGGCTGTACCAGTTCCCAACTGATGCGTTGTACCAGTGTAGGAGTTTGCGGGACTAGTTCCATCATAATATGTACCGGATTTGGATGACCAACTGCTCTCAGGTGTTATCTCATCGAATACATGCCACGCGGACTGCTCACCGGTTATATCATTTGCTACCCAGTCGAACATTGCACTAGTTGTAATGTTCAATGAAGCACCTTTCACAAAATACATTGTTGCACCCACCTGGAGTGTATCGAACCATATTGCGAGATCGTCCCCGCTGGTCCCGGCCGCGGAGGTAGTTAATTTTGATGTAAAATTGGTTCCCGAGGTAGCAGTGGCATCATTAAAACTTCTTTGTTTAGGGATTAAATGTGTATAAAAGGGATCGGTGTTGACCGCGCTGGTCGCGTTGGTCCTGTTAAAGTTATAATTTAATGTACCCCAAGGTGCGGCATATTGCTTATCTAGGTTTTCTGTGCTGGTGTCAGAACCCATATTACCGTACATACCAATAGAAAATGAGAAAGTAGGGTCTTCACATTCAACATCAAGTTTGAATATACCCGTCGCGACCCAACCATGTTTTACAATAAACGTTTTACCGTGATGAATTTGTGGGTCAATGTATACTGTCCCAGTTGTACCATTTACCGCGCTAAACTGGATATGTGATGCTGTTTGGTCGGTAGGATTAAAAATGTACCAATGCCCCCATTCATCGCACATGTCCGTTCCCAAATCAGCCCAATAAGATCTCGTACCAGTTGGGGTTAGTGCCCCTGCGGGACTTCTGGGGTTTTGACCTGATGGAATTTCCGCACTTCTACTACGAGGTGTGAGTTTTCCCTGAGCTCTCTGTTGCATCCCCTTGATACCGTTCCCACCATCCGCATTGAATAAATCTTGCCCGCTTGTATTCATGACATAGCCTTGATCTCCTGTTAAACCTCTAGATCGTAGAATTTCATTTTCATGACTACTCGCCGTGACTGTATACCCCGCTTGTGTGTACGTGTTGGTCGATCGTTGGAGCCCTCTCAATTCCGAGGCGTCAAAAGCAATCTCGGGATACTTCTTCAGCTTGGCAGCCCCCCTAGAGTGAGGCCCATGTTGGTCCATCGTCGTCTCACCACCCATGACCGCCGACGTGGCCATCGCCACCTTCCCCCCATCGATCGAGAAGGATTCGGTGAACAATTGCCAATCTTGGAGGGCGACATTGGAAGAATTGACAGACCTGGTAGCGACGAGAGCATACTTCTTGAACTGCTCCGAGGCATCGACTGTAACCGTTTGAACCGCGGTATCGGACGTGGGTACTACCCCCTCCCAGTACTTGATCTCACTCCAAGTGATATCGTTATTAGTCGCGTAAAGGTTTGCATTTTCGGGGAACTGTGCGGCGGTTAGGGGAGTCAATTTCATATGACGAAGTGTGGTTTTATACGGGAACTCAATAGCGAGCCAGTCACCACGCTGTGTAGGGTGTAAATTAGAAAGTTGGGTAAGATTATTTTCATGGAACACGTTGGCTCCACCGATGTATCCACCGGCGAGACCACCACTCACCCAAGCATTCGCAGTCCCATCAAAGGCATTGTAGGTATTAGAGTTTGTAGCTAAGTTTGAAGTTGTGAGTGTGTATGACCCATGATTGGTCACGGTAGTCGTGTTTGCGAAAAAGTCTGAAGGGGGTTGTTCAGAAACCACTGCAAACTTGTTCATGAAAGTTCCGGAAGAATCTGTGAGTTCACCAGTCGCTCGATCGTATGTTACGATATTGGAAGCCACGTCGGCAACCCTAAGGGTATCGATGAAGACGTTACTGTCAAACTTAAGTCGACCACCTATATCGATATTAGACGCAACATCTATACCCCTTTCTGCATCCGTAGAGATGAATGTACCCGCGGATTCAATATTAGAAACTGCGGAAATAGCGGTAATCACGTTAGAAAACCGCACGGGGCGCGTGACTACGTTACTCTCTGCGCAAACCTGATCTAAACCATGTGAAGCTGACACTGTAAAAACACCCAAGTTCAAATTACTCGCGGAGACGTTACCATGAATAGTCAATACATTTGAACCCGTGTCGTCTACATGAAGATTGGATCCCACACTCAAATTAAAAACCGGGGCTGTGTTTTGAATACCGACGTTACTATCGGTAACCATACCAGCACCTGCATAATCCGTAGCAGAACTAAATTTGACAACATTCGCGGAGACGTTTCCTTGATTAATAATAGCTTCGAGAGTTGTTGCAATATTTGAGAGAAGACCACCATCACCCTCGAAACGGCTCGCGTACACTTTACCGTGTACATTCATAGTCGTAGAGGGCTCAGAAACATCTTTATCGATTATGATTTTATTTGCAATACTCAAAGTATTCAGTGGATTAGCATTTTGAATACCAACGTTACTCGCTGTGACGATACCTACACCCGCATAAGCAGCAGGTGGGGCGTTAAACTGTACAACGTTCGCCACTAAATTTCCTTGATCGACGATATCACTGAGTGTCGTGGCGATGTTAGAAATTAAACCACCATCACCTACAAAAAATGAAGCTCCTACATTACCGGTGACGTCTAAAACATTTGAGGCGTCACCGTTTGCTGTCAAATAGGAACCCACATGTAGGTTACTTAAAATTTCGACTTCACCAGTGAATGTTTGGATATTAGTCTTTACCATTTAATAGTACCTGAGAAAATCTTATACACCTTTTTCGTCTATAAGATTTTGGTTAATCATTGGAATAAATGTTTAGTACCCGAATGTATGTGTAAGGTCGGGTGATGGTGCGGTATCTACTATGGAAACCACTCTACCATCGTCAACAGAAGCACGACTCATGTACTCTATAAAAATATCGTACCCATCCTGAGCGTCTAGTGCTATTGTCGTCGCGAGTGTAATTTTATTCTTATCCACCGCCACGGTAGAACTCCACGGATTTGGATTTAAAACACTTCCGAATATATTTTTAGTACCTATGGAAATGTTTCTAGATGGTGTACTTCCATCCCTTTTACCACCGGATACTTCTAAAATCATGGTGCTTATATCTTCTGTAGTGGCGAGCCCATCTATGAGCTGTGCAGTAATTTTTGCATAAAAAATGTTTGAAGTGAAGTTTATATCGATCGAAGGTAGTCCGTGCCCCGCACCAACAGTTCTAGAAAGACTGTACGTTTTTTTAGTGTACCCCGCTGTATTTGTGATCAGACCGTTAGTTATATACACGTTTGAACCTACGGACAATTCCGAAGATGTGTAAGCGTTACCAACCACGTGAAGGTTGGAACTGGGTGTCGCAGTTCCCAAACCAACACTCGCCTCAGATGCATCTACGTACAGAATATTAGAACCAACTTTTAGATCACCCACGCCTGTTATGCGCATCTTTTCTTCACTATTATTTACGTTAAAACGAATATGTCCTCCAGATTTTGTATTGATATGTGTTGGCCCACTGGAAGTTTGTTTAAGTGCATAGTTAGTAGATGTATTATTATCGGTGTGTGCGAATGACGCGTGATTCGTCTCACCCGCGTATCCTACAGCGGCGTAACCAAGGATTGATGTGTTATTTCCACCTGGTCCCACGTGTATATTTGAAGACACGTACGCATTTCCATTAACATGAACGTTGGCATCCACGTTGGCGTTTGTACCGAAACCCACGTTCCCTACGTTGTAGTAAATATCTGTGCCTGTAGTGACCCAAGGAGAAGTCACAAATGGAGCATCATCCTCAAACAACGTTCCAGTGAATTTAATGTCACCTTGGACATGTAAGGTTTTATCGGGTTCAGTGGTACCCACACCAACCTTGTTGTTTACCGCATCTACGTGGAAAGTATTTGTATCTACAGTGACATTTGAGGAAATGTATGAATTACCAGTCACTTGAAGATCATATGTAGGATTTGCTGTTTTAATACCAGCTTTACCAGTCGTCACAAAACTTGTATCGTAAATACTTTGGTTATTATTAAATTGAATGACGTTAGACATGGTATTTCCGTTATTTGCCACATCTTCGAGAGTCGTCACGAGTCCTGTGAGTTGACTACCGTCACCGTGGTACTGTGCCGCGTAAATATCTTTTATGACACCGAGACCACCCGCTATAGTGACTGCACCGTTCGTATTGGAAGTTGCTACGGTTGTATCAGTAACAGTGAGGTTATCCACTTCAGCACCCTCAAAGTTTACCGTGCTTCCGTATATAGCACCCGTGACACCTAGGCCACCACTAACAATCAGGGCACCATTCCCCTTGGCTGAAGAAGCTGTGCCATTAGTTACCTTTGTGATTCCATCAAATTCAGCTGTGGAACCGAATAAGGCTCCTGTTATACCCGTTCCACCCGCAACTTGAAGAGCACCTGAAGTCTTATCAGTCGCAGCTGTAGTGTTTTGAATGATTGCGCTATCAAGTGTCGCATTCTCAAAATTGACATCTGACGCGTGAATGTCACCACCCACACCTATACCACCTATCACTGTAACGGCGCCAGTTGTTTTAGTTGTAGAGGCGGTAGCATCCGTCACCACCGAAGATTTGGAACGGGCGACAGCTACATTCGAGTTACCATGAACATCTAGTGTATACGCGGGAGCTGCCGTAAGTACACCCACGCGATTTGTCACTGAATCTACATGGAAAGTACTCGTATCTACTGTAAAATTATTTTGAACTTGGAGGTTACCCAAAACATCTAGGGTTACGTTATTACTATCGGGGTTAATAGCTGTATCTACAAAACTATTTTGTGTATACCCGATGGAAAGACGTTCGGGTGTTTCATTACCATGATGAGCTATAGCGATATTATGTCCGGGATACTCCATGAGTATTCCCACATCGAGGGCAGTTTGTGTGTTATTATTCGCGAGGGTCAGAATACGGTCTTGGATGACGGTATTATTAGAGTTCACAACAAACACATTACCATTTTGAATGATATCACCGGTTACCTGTAAACCACCCGCGATTACAATATTGTCACTCGATTTACTTATGATTGAATCTTCTAAGAAATCATTTGTACCGACTATGGGGAATTTATTCGTCGTAAGACCAGCGATGGAAATATTACTACCGAGAGTCACATCTGAAGAGATGTGTGCATTTCCTGTGACTTCTAAATCGGCTGCAGGTGTAGCTGTTTTTACACCGATCTTTCCACTTGAAATGAAACTCGTATCCGTGCCAGTAAATTGAATAGTATTAGAAGTTGTATTTCCATTTTCCGAAATGGATTGTAAATTTGTTGCGATATTTGAAAGGAGTCCGCCATCACCCACAAATCTAGATGCGTATACATTATCTGTGACACCTATACCACCCGCCACGATTACCGATCCGGTGGTTTTGGATGTTGATAAGGTTGTATCTTCGATAGTTAGACTATCAGCCACTACATCTTCAAAATTGACATGTGTCGCATGAATATTACCAGCAACTCCCAAACCACCGGCTAGACGCGCAGCGCCAGTGGTCTTAGAAGTTGTAGAAGTTGTATTGGTTACATGAAGACTGTCGGCTTCAACACCTTCAAAATTCACCGCACTTCCATGTATAGTTCCAGTTATACCTAGACCACCTGTGACTATGAGGGCACCGGTGGTTTTACTCGAAGATGCTGTACTGTTAGTTACCTTAGTAATACCGTCTAGCTCAGCCGTAGAACCAAATAACGCACCAGTTATACCTACACCACCGGTGACTTTGAGAGCACCGGTTGTTTTAGAAGAAGATACAGTTGAATCTGTCACATTTACACTATCTGCTTCTACATCTTCAAAATTAACATGTGTCGCATGAATATTACCTACGACACCTAAACCACCAGAAACCTTGAGAGCACCAGTTGTTTTAGACGAAGTCGCTGTGGTATCCGTGACAGTAATACTATCAGCCTCTACATCTTCTAAATTGGCGTGGTTTCCATGAATATTACCCGTGATACCTAAACCACCAGCAATAATGAGCGCACCAGTTGTTTTAGAAGTGGAGGTATCGGTGGACGATACATAAGCATTACCGGAAACGTGAAGATTAGCAGCAGGGAATTTGGTCTCGACTCCGACACTATGTGTCGTCGTGTCCACATGTAAAGTGTCTGTATCCACAGTTAAATTGGAGGACACGTAGACGTTACCAACCACATGAAGATTCGCATCAGGTGAATTTGTTTCAATACCCACCGAATTTGTTCCGGAATCAACATAAAGTGTATCTGTATCGACTACAAAGTTTGTACCTACCGTGAGGTCATTTGATATGTACGTATTACCTGACACATGAAGATTAGCTTGGGGTGTTTTTGTCTCGACTCCGACACTATGTGTCGTCGTGTCCACGTGGAGTGTATCCGTATCCACAGTTAGATTTGACGACACGTAAACATTACCCACAACGTGGAGATTCGCATTTGGGGTTTTCGTCTCAACACCTACCGAATTAGTCGCAGAGTCGACATGGAAAGTATCTGTATCGACGGTGAGATCTTCAGAAATATATGTATTTCCCATAACTTGTAACGTTGCGTCGGGGAAATTCGTTTCAATACCCACAAAATGTTTTACTGTATCTACATGTAAAGTATTGTTGTCGACGGTGAGATTTGAAGTTATGTATGTATTACCAACTACATGGAGATTAGCATCGGGTGTCGCCGTCCCGACTCCAACCGAGTCGTTCACTGAATCAACAAATAAAGTATCTGTATCCACAGTGAAATTATTTGAAACGTGAACATTATTATGTATCGTGTTACCGTATGTAAATTCCTTTGAAACTGCGTTGTACATGAGAAGGTTTGAGTTGTTCACATTTCTCACAGGGTTTACGAAAAGTGCGTTTTGTGTGGTGGTATTATTGAAACCCCCACCATCTGTACCACCGTTGATGATAACAGATCCCGCAGCTTGACCCGTCGGGTACCCCGCGTAATACCCTATAGCTATAGCACCCTCACCTTGATTAAACTTACCCGCACCATCACCTATAGCTATAGATTTTTGACCCTGATTTTGACTGCCAGCATCTTTACCTATAGCGATCGAATTACCCAATTGATCCTGACCACCGGCATTTTCACCGATAGCGATGGAATACGCAGCTTGATTTTGAAAAGCTGCTTTATCACCTATGGCTATAGAACTCGCACCTTGCCCAGTTTCACCAGATTTTTCACCTATGGCTATGGAAGATTCTGCTTGTGTAACGCTACCCGCTTGATAACCAATCGCTACAGAATTGGATTGTTGACGATCATACCCAGCTCTGTACCCCAAAGAAATGAGATGCGCATTTGAACTTGAATGAAGAGTTGTACCTGTATCTGTACCTATGAGTAAACGATCATACCCAGAATTATCAACACGTCGAGTGGCGGCTATAGTTCCGTTGACATCCAAATCCTTGGTGGGATACAATTGGTTAATACCGACACGATTTGTGACTGCATCAACGTGTAATGTATTTGTATCGATGGTAAGGTTGGAACTCACGTACGCGTTTCCCACGACGTGTAATTCGGCATCTGGTGAGTCGGTTTTAACACCTATCTTGCTATCAATTAAAGTGTTTCCACCGATACTCAAAACCCCAGAAATATCTGTATTTCCAATAACATTCAAAATATTTGAACCAAATTCGTCCACGAAAAGATTCGAACCCACGTCTAAAGTGTGTATGGGGGATGTATTTATGATACCCACATTTGATTGTGTAAATAATTGACCGTACACATGTACGTTTATATCTTCACTCGTAAGAGGGGTAATGGTATGACCCGACGCACTCGAAGTTGTGTACCCGATAGCAAATTCTTTTGAATTTTCCCGAAACCCAATCCCCACATTTGAACCGGGGCGATTTAAAAGAAGACCAAGATCTAAAGTTGAATCACTTCCAGTGTTATCCTTTCCAAGTTCTATGAGAGCGTCGGTTATGGTCGTGTTATTGGAATGTAAAGTTGTGACGAGACCATTAAATGTCGCATCTCCATCGACCACCAAACTGTTTTGAATGTATGTGTTTCCCAGAACTCGAAGTGTATCAGTCGCAGATTGATTTACAAAAACTTTTGAACCCACTGAAAGAGTATCCACCGGTGCAGCGTTTGCAATACCCACATTTGAAAAGGTTGTAAAACCTGTCGCGGTATTATTAAATGAAACTGTATTTGATGTCACGTTTCCGTTCTGTACAGCTGCCTCGAGAGTGAAATTAAGAATATCCTCCGCGATGGCATCGGAGTCCATAATTTCCTTAGTCACTCGATTATACGCCAATACAGTTATATTTCTATCTGAAAGATCTGTTCTTAAACGCAGGGGTGTCATGTAGATAGAATTTTCAAATGCAGCATCGATTTCAACGTTACTCGCATTGAACACGACTGTGTTTTCTGCCTGGTCATTGGTGCAATTTTTACCGAACCTGATTTTGGTGGACCGTTCCACCGTCGGCAAGTTCTTGACCATTTAATATACAATGGCATTTTTAATTTGCGTAAAGTAATGCTGCCATTCCATTTTCAACTCGTAATATGTTGTAGTTTATTGCGTATATAGGGTCGAGGATATCCACAGATTCGCTCATAATCTTTGCTGAAGTGATACGACTGAAATTCAGTGTACCAGTCGGCTGGTGTGAACTTGTAGATAAGCAAAATGGATACAAGAAGAAATCTGGGGATGCCACAAAGTTTGTGTGATAATAATGCATCACATCAATGAAATGAGGTTTACCCCATCTATAATTGCTTAAATCGATACCATTTATATTTAGTTTCACTCTGTTTGTCGCCGAAGTGAGTGCGCTATCGGTTGTTGTATTGGACGAGGCTATGTACTTCACCGGATGATTAAACGTAAGTTCTTGAATGGTCGTCCCGGAAGCGACGTTCTTCTGAACTTGTGTTATCAGCATATCATGTTTACGTGAAATGACCTGACTACGTTCTTCGTTATCTAAATAAATATAATTTGCGAAAGCTTCAATATTTTTATTAGTAGCGGCAGAACCCCAATAGATGCGAAGCTCCACGTTATGATAGTTTAAGGCTACGAGCGGCAACGAAGACTGTGGCGTCTCACAAAAAAAGAACCTTAGAGGGTAAAAAAACGAACGAGCAGAAATACCTGGGTGGGTACCTTGTGCACTCTTAGAAACGTTTTGGGCGAACGTATCGACGGCAATATTCTCGGTGAACACAGCATCTTGAGTGTCTATAACAGAACCACCAATCAAAAGTTCAACCTTCTCGACAATGTTATCCCATCTTTGGGTATCAAGAGCCTCTGTATTGTTATCCATCGTAAAATATACATAATTGAGAAGATCACCCGATCTCTCGAACTGAACACTGGACATAGAATTGTTTTTCACCGCTCCGTGGATTGTTTGTTTTTCAACGGATTGTGAAAAATTAGCATGGCGTTTGAATGTTGAACTGAAGAAAGATATTTGAGGATCACCCACGATAAATTTATCCTGGGCTCCTATGGCAATCAATTGAACAACACCGGCAGACATGGTAATACTAATTTAAGGGGAGAAAAATTACAGGTTGGGTTTTCTACAAACGAAACGAAGAACTAAAAAGTTATTCTCGGCGGGGTTTGGGGGAGTTACAAGATTTGCGTCCTGATCCCGTATATTTACAGTAAATCTATCGATCGATCGAATTGGGTTTACGTATTGTGTTGCAACGGGGTAGTCATCTTTAAAACTTATTATACCTGTATCATCGGCAGTGACGAGACTAGCGAATGAGTTTCTAAGAATGCTCAAGGATGATTGACCTGTGAGAACATTGGAGGCCCTGTCGGAGAAAATGGAGTCAAGTTCATTTATAGATATGTAACAATGTTCGGTCGCCGTAGTCGTATTGATACGCGCACCGACAAGTCTGGCCTGAACCACATTCTTCAATGGCTGTTGAAGATGACAAGTAAAAGTATTTGCATTATCCTGACCCACACTATCAATAGTGATGGTGTGATATTCATAATTAAGATCTGGAATCATTTCCGTTGGCGATGTAATCAGGGCCATTTATTATTAGCTTAGATTAAAGATCCACCGATTCCGTCCGCGATCTCATAACCAGCGTGGGCACCGACTAATTCCTGTGCACCACAGAGACCACCTGGGGTGAGACCAACCGAGTAAGGGCTATCCTTTTTGCCCCCACCAGCAACACACTCAACATCAGACTTGAGGTCAAAAAGAGACTCCTCACTGACGGGTGTAATAGTAATTGGCCTGGGTTGGTACTTAGAGCTTCGTACATTCATGAAACCAAGAATGGTGATGAGAATTATCAACACGGTCATCGCCACGAGAGCGTTACGATCGGCGCGATTGAGATTGAGTTTGAACATTTATAATAGACATATATAATTTTTGAAGTGCGTTAAAGACATTTTCTTAGTTTCTACATAGAGAGTAGATGGACGAAGAAATCGTACTCGACAGGGGTCAAACGAATGTGATGAAATTAGATGCTGATGAGCAGGCACTCATGGATGAGATTCAAATTTCCGCTCCTCGATCGAAGCCAGTACCCAGACCCACCACACGACCAATGCAAAGACCTGGAACTGCTCAACACCAAGAAGCGATGGATGCTTTTGTAAATCCCAACAAACAGAGTGTTCCAGTTCAGAGTAGGGAAGATGAAGAGATTGATTACGGGGAAGATGAACCGATGATGTTCGATGACGAACCCATGGGGCCAGGGCCGGGTGAACAGGCCGAACAACCTTCCAAGGGGTATACATCGATTGACGAGGAAAAGGCGGATCTTGTTAATAAACTTGGACGGTTAGAAAAGAAGGGGTTCGCTGTGAACAAACGACTGAATGCATACTCGGGGGTTGATGAACTCAGATCAGAGGTTAAGCGTATCACGTATAGCATAGATGTAGAACAATCTGTTAGGTTTTCGAGGCGTATGCTCATCGCATGTGTAACAGGGCTTGAGTTTCTTAATAAGAGATACAACCCCTTTGAGGTTCAACTCGAGGGTTGGTCTGAGTCTGTGATGGAGAATGTTGACGACTATGATGGAGTCTTTGAAGAACTGTATGTGAAGTACCGCTCGAAGGTTAACGTTGCACCAGAGGTCAAGCTTATCATGATGCTCGGTGGTTCTGCAATGATGTTCCATTTGACCAATAGTATGTTCAAGTCGGTAATGCCAAACATGAATGATGTCATCAAGCAGAACCCAGACCTTGTTAAGAATATGATGTCGGCTGTACAGAATACCACACGCGCACCGGGAGGTCCCTCTGTGGACGCACCTGTAGGAGGTACGGGACAATACGAAATGCAGGGACCGGGTATGGACATTTCGAATTTGATGGGTAATATCATGATGCCCCCACCACCACCTATGAACACCACAATGGGACAATCAAATTCGATTGATCCCATCATGGAAGAGGAGGATGATCTCTCCGATATCATTTCCGTATCAGGAGATTCTACAGGTGGTGAAGTCAAAGAAGTTAATGTTGGTGGAGCCAAACCCAAAAGAACTCGTCGAAAGAAGAAGACCGAAATTAATCTCTAAATATATATAAATGATAGCGTATTGTCCGCTTGAGGAGCTCGAGCCTCCCGTTCGACAGCAAGAAGTTGTCGCCGAGGCCAAGGCCGAACCTGCAAAGTCTCAGGTCGGTCGTGAAGAAACTGAAATGAATTACGTCATCATGGCTTTCATTGTTGGCGTAGTCGCACTAGCCATCTCTGATTCCATCAGGGCATAAATGTTGAATCTACCGCGGGGTACTCCCTCGTAGTAAATTTAATGAGTAAACGTTACCAATTGTGTTGCGGAGAAATTATCAACAGCTGGGTTATTTGTTCGAACTTCTACCAACTTACCACCCACGGATGTTATGACTTCGACAAAAAGGTCATAATAATACGTACGTCCCGATGTAACTTCTGGGGCGAAAAGAATACCATTTTTACCTGTCGTAACTGTGGGATTCCATGGGTGTAAGTTACCACCACCGAAAAGACTTTTATTACCCATCGTTATATTTTCTGATGGAGTCGCCCCGTCACGTGTACCACCTTGAACTTCTATGACTAAAGTACTCATATCATTCACATTAAAATCAGATCTCAAGATGGCGACAATCTTAGCATAAAAGGAATTATTATTGAATCGTAACTGTATATCCTGACTTTGTTGGTTTGTTCGTGTGAATGTTTTTGAGTATCGTTTACAGGCAACTTCATTCGAGTTGGAAATAAATCCACCACCGACTTCAAGTGCTGTAGTGGCATCCACACCACCTAGGTCCACAGCGACTTGGTTACCCAAATCAATTTTACCATCAATTTGAAGGTCACCAACAATTTCAGTATCGCTATTCACGATAAAACTTCTAACTGGGTCGACAAACACATTACCAGTGTGGTCACCATAGATATTGGACACTCCACCGGTCGTCTTGAACTCGAGAATGGCGTTACTCGTCGCATGTTCTAAACGAGCCGTACCGTTATACACCGTGAAGTGCTCACTTGGATTTACTGTACCCACACCCACATTCGATGTGTGTATGATGTGTATACCATCACCTTCGGCACCATTGTTCACAGCACCTATCACCGTACCATGTACGGAATGGGTGGAGTCACTAAAACCCCTTACGTAACCGCCGTAATTATCATTCGTGTTTAGTGTTAATCCAACCTTGTTATTTGTACCTGGATTTTGGAGTTTGAGTATATCTATGTCACCAGTTGCGTCGGAATAAATGTGAACATTTGATTCGGGTGAATTTGTACCGAAACCCACGAGACCTTCATTTGTAAATCGTGCATATTCCGTACTTGTACCTGACACCTTTTGTCGGAAAACTAAAGGTGCATTTCCAATAGATTCTATTAAATTTACTGGACCAACCGCAGCTGTAAAAATATCTAAAGCACCAAACTTCATTGACTGATCCTGTGCGAACTCGAGACCACCACCGACATAGAATCGAGTAGCACTACTTACGTCTAATTCACCTTGGTCATCTAAAGGTAAAGCTCCTATGACAACTACACCCGAAGGAGTTATAGTCATCGCACGTGATACCACCGAACCATCACCGTTTAAAGCGGATTGAATTTGGTTAGTAGATAAAGATGGTAAAGTTGTGTTATACGTCTGGAAAAGATGTTCGGCCGCTATTGACCGAATCCTATCTGGGGCGGCGGTACCTGTTCGATCATTACCCTTGAATATGACAAGTTCGGATTTACCAAGGCTATCGTATAGTCGTTCTGTGATGAACGTATTACCGAATTCGTCTGAAGATACACCAGTAAACGAAAGTTTATTACCTATAACGACATTACCATTGACTTCCAAAGAATCACGGGGTATATCGGTACCTATTCCCATATTTCCGTTGGCACCATCTATGAATAATTGAACAGTTCCAGATTCATCGATTACATTTGGGTTTTTGGTAATTCTAAAATCTGCCACGCGTGTACCATTTCGAAGTGCACCCGCTAAACCCACGGAATATCCCACCGGATTAGCAATAGATGACCCGGTATCTCCATCCGTCTGTGCAAACGAAGCAAATGCATTTGAATTGAGACTACTCGTCCTCGCAGCCATAATCGCATCACCCGGAGTACCTTCAATATTATGAACGAGTAAACCATTTGTATTAAAATTTCCTATACCTGTTCCAAGAATTTCCAAATGGGCTGTGGGTGTGGTAGTACCAATCCCCACCCGCTTATTACTTCGCCATGTCATGACATGACTCTCTGTTTCATAATCATCACTCGCTAACGATAAATTCAACTGAGAACGCGAGGTTCCACTGGAAAGATCGTGCTTCCCCATTTTGAAAATACTTCTTACACCATCCCTACCAGAACCACCTTCACGAGCCAATTGAATTACGTTATTAAAATCCGAAATACCAACAATTGCAGTTGTATTGGATACTACTAAGGGTGTATCAAGATGACTCGTAGTTCCTCTATTAGCGACTTGGTTATTTATAAACACCGTTCCACCACTTGTGTGTAAAATACCCTCTGGATTTATCGTATTTACACCCACATTACTCGATTCTAATATGGTTAACTTTGGTGTTCCCATAGTACCGGTGGTACTCGCGTAAAAGCTAAGACCTTTACCACTCCCCACACGGTTTTCAATTCTCGTTTGATTACCTGTGATATCCGTAAAAGCTTTAAAATAGTTTGTATCACTACCTAATATAGCTGCATTACTTCCGTTTAATTTAAGATTACCACCGAGAGTTAAAAGTTCACTCGGTTCAGTATTGGATAAACCCACTTTGCCGTCTGAAGCTACCCGCATTCTTTCCGTATTTCGAGTCTTGAATACGATGGTTTGACTATTCGCAGATGTTTTGGCACCCTTGATTTCAATCGCACTTATATTTGACGTCAGTGGTCCACACCGAAAACTCACAGTATTCGCGGTTGAATCTTCACCCGAGATGTCACCATGAATAATAACATTCGCTGCAGACGAAATACCAGATTCACCCTCTACTTCGATAAAATCCTGAACCAAAATTGATTGTGTGATGAGACGACCAGTCGCTGTATTACCGAGCACCGTGATAAGGTTAGCAGAATCTGCGTTAATAAATATTTTATCACCGATCGACAACATATTTGTAGAATTGGTATTCGCTATACCCGACGGGGTCGCACCAGTCGTTTGAATAGCGTGTGATTGAATCTTTGACGCTACTACCATAGGTATAGCTGCATCGGCATCAAGAGTAATCAGGCTACCCACCGTCAGCCCGTCATCACCAATTCTCAAACCCTCGAAGAAACCATATCCATTCGCATGTAGAACATTAGCCGAGGATGATGCCACATCATTGATATACACATTAGAACCCACGGAAAGGGAAAATGCTGGTGATGTATTTGCAATACCTACGTTGTTTTGTGTGTACACATCACCAAATACATGAAGATTAACGGTATTTGCTGAATCCATGGTAAAGTTTGCATCTTCGGGAGTACCGTACGTTCTAGAAAGTTTAAACTGATCGTCGGAGTGTGTATACCCCAAGAATACATTACCCGTATCCGGGGCACCATCTCTCATGAGTACAGCCATATCATATGTCCCGTTGTTACCCTTACCCATTTGTATGACAGCGTTTGACACGACAAGATTGTCAACACTCGTGTACGACGGAATTTCGGTAATAGCTAAATTACCGCTGATATCAACATTTCCAAATACCCGTAAAAATCCGTCACGAACAACGACATTACCATTTTCAAAAACGGCTACGTTGGAATCAGTACCCGCGGTAACACCCGTACCAACTGTCAATTGTTTAGTTATCGTAGAATTGGTAGACGCTGTGTTGCCATCAATTGTTAATACGTTAGAAGCTGTGGCATCAACCAAGAATTTATCGTTTGTCGTCTTGAAAGTATCGGTCGCGAATACGTTTGTACTCACCACGTTACCCTGCACAGTTACCAAGTTCTGAACAGTTCGATTAACAATTAAACTATTAGTACCAATTTGAAGATCGTTAATTGGGTTATCTGTGCCTATACCAACCTGGGTGGCCGTGAGACGATTTACATTTGTAGTACCCGCAAATTGAGTTGTATCGGACGTAGATGTCAACTCACCAGTAATCTTCAAATTCGCTACTTGAATTTCATCTGCTGTGATCTCACCAGCATCAATACTCGCAAGTCCAGTTAAAACATCGGACTCTCTGGGTGTTGCATCTAGACTGGTTACAAAAATTTGACCAGCACGTACAAGCTTTCCCATTTATACATTAGTTGCCGAATAAAATTCCGGCTAAACCGTCCTTAATCCTGAGCACATTGTAATTTACGGCATACACATACACATCTTGATTTGATGGTCTTAATTCACCCTTTTCGACCCCACGGAGGATAAGTTTCGCGTTATCGAGACGACTAAAATTACATGAACCACTTGGATTGTAATCAGATGCGTTGAGACAGAAATGATACACAAAATAGCGTGTGTACACAGTGGGATCCTCTAGAGTCGACCTGCA